>ERZ795054.431-NODE-431-length-55338-cov-7.613317_pt1 | contig 55338 bp, 47 predicted proteins | sample MGYA00375138_ERZ795054 | MGnify/ENA primary metagenome ERZ795054 (study PRJEB30183, sample SAMN05720215) | anaerobic digester metagenome | isolation source: active sludge of municipal wastewater-treating anaerobic digesters | place: USA | collected 2014-12-23 ... | reverse complement strand
GAAAGAAGCGACGATCTCGCTTTTCTGAACATTGAATTCTGATCATGCTTCTCAATCTGCCATCCAGGATAATTCTAAACCTCATATTCAGGGACCTCGAACGATTTCTTAAAAACCTTATCGGTTGTGATAACATGGCCGTATCCCCTATCCTCAACCATGGGAAAAAACAGCACCTTCCCCGGATCGCGCTGACACTGAAGACAGCGATTCATGAATTCACGGTGTTCATCTCATACGAAGGCTTTACCGCAGATGAAATGCGCTCGATCGGGAATTATATCAAAGAAAACCTTGATCAGCGCGGTGCCATTGTAAAGCTGCTCTTTAAAAGGGAAATGTCATTCATCTTTTCCGGCAGTCCGCCCTGGCCTGATGACACCTCGCCGGAATACGAGATTGCAGTTTCGGTCCGGGATGTGAAACACGACTGTGTGATGCGCATTGCGATCCCCTACGCCCTTCTGAAGAATCTCCTGCATTTGACGCGCGATGTCATGGATGCGTCCGATATGGAAAAAGCACTCGCCGATCATTTCAGAAATCCGGCACTGCTGATCCCGGACGCGCGGGCGCTCATTGAAACACTTGACCCGATGCAGCTCGGTTCGCTCTTAAACAGGCTCCAGAGCGGCAACCGGCTCTCTGTTTATCATATGGTTCTCCTGATTCTTGCCTACCCGGATCTTTCGCTGAAAATAAAAAACTGCCTTTCAAGAAACACGATCGACGACGTAATCGATCATAAAAAAAACATCGACAGTTATAAAATCAACAAGCGCGACATTCTGGGGGGCGTGTATTCGTTCGAGGAGTCGATATTCATGCTGATGAGATCCGGCTCCGATTTCGGCTTTTCCCGATATCTTTCTGAAATAGGCTCAACGATCCGGCAATTCCTCGGAATGGATCTACTTTTTTCAAAGGATTTTATCGCATGGATCGAGGAAATGGCCTCTGCCGGTCTTTTGTACGAGACCATAACCAGGTGCAGCGAAGATACGGTGGCCATGGCCGTAATCAGCGACAGTAAAACGCTGGTCCCGTTTCTCGGCAAGGTCGTGTCCGGGAAAAAGATCGAATCCATAACAAGCGCCGTCAATAAAACCTGCGATTACGGCGCAGTGCTTGAATCCCGTCTGAAAATGATATCCACATACAGGCATTTGAAGATGCGCAGGACCAGACAGGACCACGACAGCCTTGATTACCTGCTCGCCAAATTCAAAAACGAGCGAGATTATCTTTTCGTCCTCATTGAAGTAGGATGGTTCGTTTTATCGACGGCCCTCAAGGGAGCCGCCAAAAAAAACGTTCAAAGAACGATGAAATATGTTCCTGAGGGGGCGAGATTTCTCATCGAAGACGTGCTTGCCGGAACCGTGAATCCGAACATCCTTCATGACGAGATCCAGGTGAACCGGGCCAAAGCCCTGTGCGTCAAGGCGATCCAATCGCTTTACGAGGACGGAATAATAGCACTCGAGGATTAAAAACCGTCAGGATTTTTTCTTCTTTGGCGGTTTCGGCTCATCGTCTTCATCGGAAGATTCATCATCCTGCTCTTCTTCCTGTGGGATCTTGTTGGTTTCCGGCTGGTCAGGAATATTACCGCCCTGCCGGTCCTTTATATACTGGCCGAGCTTTTCAATGCCGTCCTTGAGCTGGTCGAATTCCGATATGTTCAATGCAACGCCCTTCTGGGTCGGCTTATACACAACGTTTCCAGAACCCCCTTCAACCGCCTGGAACCATATGCGGATATTAATGAGCTCCTTGCCCTTGAATTCGGAAACCTCGATACGGATTATTTCGTTGCTGTTGCGCTGAATGTCTTTTATTAAAACCGCCATATTAAAAACTCTCCTTTCAGTTAATGCAGTTCATCGCGAATTCTTTTCTATGCGAGCTTTTCCAGTCTGCCCGACAGGCACCGTGCGAAAATCTCATGTCCCCGCTCGTTTGGGAGCCTGGTATCATCAAGCACGAAATCAGATGTCCGCAGTCCCTTTGCCATCACATCGCCCTGCCACCAGGTGTGCACCGGCACCATTTCGCAGTCGAGGTCGACGCATACTTCACGTATGGTCCGGTAATAGATGTTGACCGCATCCATGTCATATGGATCCTCGAATGGCTGCGACGTGAGCAGCATGATGTACGGATCACATACATGCCTGGCGAGTCGAACGGTCTGTACCAGGTTCTCCTTGAACTCCGACCGGTACACGGGATAAAAAGCGTCGTCTATTCCGAAATGCAAAATCAGGACCTCAGGCCTGAACGGCGAGATGTCCTCATGAAACGTCCACACGCAGTCAAAAGACGTTTCTCTCTCCCTCGAGCGGTTTATGATTTCATGACCACGGGCGGCCCCGGTGCTGATCAACATGTCGACATAGCTTTCAGATACGCCCCTGCCGGCCGGAATGCTGCCCCCCCGAATGAGAATTATCACGAAAAGTATCCCTTTGTCAAAAAATAATTGATCTTGTCGTAAAAGAAAATGATACGGTTGTTTATTTCAAGAGCAGTGTACACCTCAAGCGGCGAAGTGAGGATCCCCTGAGACATGATATAGGTCCAAAGCGCCTTTCTACTCAAGGCCATCACGCTGAGAATATCGGGCAGTGGTATGTTTTTCTTTTTCAAGATCAGGCCCGCCTCGATGAATTCCTCGACTCCGAGTGTGTCGATCCCCCTTTTCAACCAGAACTGGATGCCCTTCAGGGAATTCCTGTGCAAATCAGTAAGTATTGCAAGATGCGGCGCAAGATTCGGAAATCCCTTGATCAGATCACTGTTCCATTTTGCCGATATGTGGTCAATATGTTTATCTATGACCTGGATTAAAATATCGGACAGGAATCTCCTCTGCTCGTTTACCGCGGGTATTGATTCAAGAGTATGTGATTCGGGAAAAAGTTTGGTGAACGAATCGATCATCGACCAGTTGTCACGGTAAATTTCGACATATATCTTCAGGGCCTTTTCGTTTGAGCTCCAGGCCAGAGGAGGAAGTTCCTTTATCGGAAAAAAACCGGCATCGGAAGCATCATCGCCCGGTGCAACAACGCCGCCGGTCATCCGAATCTCATAGGTGACGATAGCGAGGCTGCCATAGAAATAATTGTCGACTGTATCGACATCAATAAGCCGTACGATCGAGCCATCGACTCCCGTTTCTTCTTTCAATTCACGAAGCGCCGCGTTCTGCACCTCTTCACCCGTTTCGGCGAAACCTATCGGGAGGCACCACATGTCCCGGTAAGGGTCCTTTGCCCTTTTAACCAGGAGAATCTCTCTTTTTTTATTGGCCACAATGGCGCAGGCGACCGGAAGAGGATTTTCATAGAATATTGAATGACAGCTTCCGCAATAATCACGGTTTTTACCTTCAATATCCTGAACGACAAGACGGCTCCCGCAATAAGCGCAGAATGTTCTGTTTTTTTTCATTATCCATCCTGCCGTTTCGGCTGCGAACACCTGAAAACGGCATCATTTTTATTAAGCGAAATTTTGCCCTGCGATGCGGCAAGAGCATAGATTCTCTGGGCCAGAAGAGATTCGAGCTTCACTACCACATCGTTGTCGATATCGACCATCTCTTTATAAATAAGCGCCCTTTTTTTTACGAGATAGTAAATACAGTCGTCTACATTCTCCAGGTTAAATACCAGACTGTTGTTGAATTTTAATTTTTCAACGACTCCGAAGCTCCGGCCAAGCTTATTTCGTCCGTTCTCGGATGAAAAAGAAGAAAACAATCGCTGAATCATCATCTCCCCGGGAATTTCAAATCCTATTGACTGCATGCATTGAGGTAAAAAAGACAGGGCCTCCTCCAGCGAATGCTTGCTATGGGTCAAAGCAATAAATATCCCGTTGTCTTTCAATATCCGGGCTATGAAAGGAATCAGATGAGAAAAAAAATACAGCGAATAACTGCAGACCACCATGTCGACAGACGAGGGTTTCATGCTTTTAATTATAGATGCGTCATTACTGATGAACTCCCCTTTGAACCCCGAGGCTGACACTGAATTCAGAAAAGGCTCTCTGTTTTTTTCGACCAGGTCAATACCCATGATCACCGCGTTTTCATGCAGCCGGCCGGCGAGCTTCTCGACAAAAAATCCATACCCGCACCCCAGTTCAAGTACTGTCTTGAATTCTGAAAGCTGAGAATCTTCGAGAGCAATGTCTCTGATATCCTGTTTGTTGGTGGAATAGGTTCGAATTATATGACGGGTAATTAGAAGATCATGGACCTTTTCATAGGCCCTCTGTATTTCTTCTGTTGAAAACATATGTTTTATACCATATTCAATCAGGATGAAACATATCTCTTCAACAGGCTCAGGAAAAATATTGATAAAAATAATTTAATATACCTATTTTTTTATAGTGCGTTTAGAAATAATTGTCAAGTCATGGGACAGCAGTATTTTTTAATGTGGTAATTGCAGCTGGTAATTTATTTATAAAGATTAATCTATAATTCTTAAAATACAGAATATCAACAAAAATTATTGAATTATTCACATTGAATACAGGTTATCAACATACTATACCCGCTTATTAACAGGTTATCCATAATTATTTATTTTTTGTTATTAATAAAAAATTTGCTGAATTAATTGGTTGCAAAAAATAATCGGATTAATTATTAACCAAGCAAGAGCTAAGATTCATCCTGTAAATACGGCTTTCATGTATTATTGTGTTCCATAATACATTCTTCAGTAACTGAAGATAAACATTCAATTTCATCAGGTAGTTTAATGACATTAATTCAGTGAAATATAAAAAATTTTTTTCGCTGGATTATATTATTATGTCACCAAGCCCACGGATGTTTTCTATGAAATGATATACGGCAGCGGTAAATACTATTTTATTCATAATTAGCAAATAATACTGAACATAAGTGTACTTATACACAAAGTTATCCACATTTGTTGATAATTTAATGGGGATTTTATGCCTAAGGAACTCTGGACCAGCGTTCTTGATCTGTTTCAATCACAAATAAACAAGCAATCATATGATATGTGGTTGAAAGATACTGAACCATTGCAAATTAATGGCAATACAATCACAATCAAGGTATCCGATGATGTCGCAAGGAAACACATCAGTGAACAGTATTCAACACAGCTCCTTTCCAAAATCAAACAGCTTACGGGCAAGGACTTCAACTTTGAATTTATCACATCAAACGGATTCATCCCTGACCTTGTGAAAGATATCCCAGAGAACAGTATGCAAAACAATAATTCTCAGCCAGCCTCTGATTACAGCATGATGAATAAAACGTCACCACTTAATCCAAATTATACATTCAATAATTTCGTTATCGGGCCGAATAACGAACTCGCGCATGCGGCGGCAGTATCGATCGCCCAGTCTCCTGCAAAAGCGATTAACCCTTTCTTCATTTACGGTGGCACCGGACTCGGCAAGACACACCTCATGCAGGCGATCGGCCACCGTGTTCTCGAGGACAAGCCCTTTTTAAAGGTTCTGTACGTAACGAGCGAGCAGTTTATCAATGACTTCATATCATCGATACGGACAAACACCACCCAGAGTTTCAAGATCAAATACAGGGATGTCGATATCCTGTTGATAGACGATATCCAGTTCATTGAAAAAAAAGAAGAGACCCAGAATGAGTTTTTTCATACATTCAATTCTCTTTATGAAAATAAAAAACAGATTATCATATCAAGTGACAGGCCTCCACGTCAGCTATCGACCCTTGAAGACAGGCTGAGATCTCGTTTCGAATGGGGTATGATCACCGACATACAGCCGCCTAACCTTGAGACCAGGGAAGCGATTCTCAGAAACAAGGCTGAGAGAGAGGGACTGGACATACCTGACGAAGTCCTGAACTTCATCGCAAGAAGGATTAAATCAAATATACGTGCGCTTGAATCAGCACTGGTCAGAATTAAACTTGTATCGTTCCAGTTTAACGAACCTTTTACCGTGAGCCAGGCTAAAATTCATTTGAAAGAGCTGTTCGACGACGATACCGAGAAAAAAATCTCCGTCGCCGAGATATTGTCGCGCATCAGCGGCAAATTCGACGTTTCCGTTGACGACATCGTTTCGAAAAGCAGGCACAGTAAAATAGTCCAGCCTCGTTTTATCGCCATGTACCTATCGAGGAGGCTTATCCCCGGCATAACGACAACCGAAATAGGAAAAGATTTCGGCGACAGGGATCACTCGACCGTTGTCAACGCTATAAATAAGATTGAAAACGACATGAATTCTGATCCTGTATTCAAGGAGCAGATTGAAGAAATGATAACAGAAATGAAAAATTGATTTTTTAATCCTGTTGACAACCTGTTGATAGGGACATAATATTTTGTGATTAAATATTATAATATTTCTTAAATCTGTTAATATTAATTTTTTTCTTGAATTTTTTTTTATGTCGCCTCAAATTCTTTTACAAGAACAATACTTATCAACACTATTATAATTTTCTAACTCCTGATTTCATGAATAAATAGGGAGTTATTAACATAAAGTACGAGCCTACTACCACTATCATATAATTATATTAATAATTATTAATTAGAGATATAAGGAGTTGCACATGCTAATTTCTGTTGATAGAGATTCCCTGCTCAGATCAATAAATATTGCAGACTCGGTCATCTCATCGAAAAACATCAATACGATTCTATCAAACTGCCTTTTCAATGTCATTTCAGATGAAATAGAAATTGTGTCTATGGACAACGAAATCGCCGTAAGGACGAGAGTTGACGCAGTATCGGATTCTTCAGGATCTTTCACGGCAAACGGCAGAAAATTTTCGATACTACTCAAAGAGCTGCCGAGTGACGAGCTAACTTTAAATGTGAATGAAAAAATGCTCATTGACATTAAATCGAAGGCGAAGGAAATCAAGGGCCATTATTCATTGGTTGGAACTTCTGCAGACGAGTATCCCGAGATACCTGAAATTGTTGAGGAAAATTCAATCGAGCTCGAACAGTCTGTTCTGAAAGAGATGATCAAAAAAACGATATTTGCCGCTTCAACAGATACTATTAAACCGGTTTTCAACGGTCTGTTTTTTTCGATAAACTCCCAGGGGATGCTAACGTCGGTTGCTACTGATTCAAGAAGGCTTTCAATTATTTCAAGGCCTGTCAGCAATACGATAAAGCTGGGGGATGGGATAATAATCCCTCTGAAAACGGTTCATGAAATTTTCAGGCTCCTTGATAATACAGGTACCTGCAGGTTTTCGGTAAGCAACAATCAGTGTTTTTTCAAAATCGGGAGAACTGAAATTATTTCCAGGATTGTGGACGGCCATTTCCCGAACTACAAGCAGGTAATCCCGAAGGAGCATTCACTGGAAGCCGTGATTGAGACAAAAAGATTGCTTGATTCGGTTAGAAGGGTAATGATTTTTTCCCGCGAACCGGCTAACAGGATAATATTGAGCTTCGGCAAAAACAAGATGAATATCGAAGCAAATACGCCTGAATTGGGTCATGCTGAAGAAGAAATCGAGATAGAGATGACCGGATCCGAAAAAATATCGATAGGTATAAACGCGCAGTTTCTTCTTGAAACGCTGAAGGAAATCGATTCATTCTCCTTGAAATGCGGCATCACGAGTCAGATGAGTCCGGTGTCACTTATTCCGGACAATGATGATAATTTCATTTCGGTGATAATGCCTATACAGATAAAATCCGGAAATGAATAGACGCCTGTACGCCAAACAAGGCTTTCATGATTAATGTATTTAAAAAAATTAACCTTAAAAAATTTCAGGAACTACGGCGATCTTTCCATCGAATTTTCGCCTGAAATAACGTTTATCGTTGGCAACAATGGAGTCGGGAAATCCAATATCATTGAAGCCATTTCTTTGACCTCTACAATGCGTTCATTCAGAAATATTCCTGATATTGAAATGATCCAGTGGGGTTTTGAAAGTTATTATTGCTCGTCCGAAATTGAAGATTCCCAGGACCGTCTTTTTGAAGTCGGATGCTCATGCCAGGGAGGTAAGCTGAGAAAAAGGATTAAAATCGACGGTATCGAGATAAGAAGCATATCGGAGTTTTATGGAAAGTTTCTCACTGTTGTTTTCGCTCCTTTCGATATAAATATCATCAACGGCATGCCTGAGCTGCGCAGGCGTTTTACCGACAGTGTCATATCAAAAACCAATTCACATTATCTTTCAGACCTGAGTGAATTCAGGAAAGTACTGCTGTCGAGAAACAGGTTTTTAAAGCTTCTCAAAGAAAAAAAGAATCTCGACATGAGCGAGCTTGATGTATGGGACCATATGTTTGCGTCTGTTTCGTCAAGGATCATCAAGGCACGAAAAAAATTTTTTGTTGAATTGAATGATTTATTTAAGAACTCATATAAAGGAATCTCTGACGATCTGGAAGCTCCCGATATTCATTATGCGTCGTCAATCGACAGCGATGAACCTGACTATATAATTCGAAAGCTTTCAGAGATCAGGAATAAGGATTCAATTATCGGCTCTACCGGGATCGGACCCCAGAGGGACGATTTTATCATCAAGAACCACAGAAACATAAATTTCGTCAATTACGCCTCTCAGGGCCAGAGGCGAATGGCCGCCATATGCCTGAAAATTTCCGAATGCGATTTCATTGAAAGCAAGACAGGAACAAAAGCGGTAATCATGGTTGACGACATCTTCTCTGAACTTGATTCACAACGAAGAAAAAACATGATCAAAGTGCTGAAGAGAGGAAACCAGATCATTTTTACCATGGTCCATCAGAACAACGCTGATTCATCGGGATTTAACGCATCAAAAACTTATCATGTTTCTAATGGCGGGATTTTAGATGAGCTTGTTTAGAAAATGATTATATTATCAGGTGTGCGGCACAGTTTAATTAGCATACCCGAATGAGATTATTTGTTGACTTCTATGCGGAAACTGCATCATTATTTATAAACACATAATCACGGAACAAGGATCAAGATGTCGGAAAGCAATACATTTTCAAAATTGCGGAAGCAGGAAAAGGACCTTCGCAGAAATATCATCATTGATGCGGCTGAAGAGGAATTCGTTTCAAAGCCGTTCAATAAAGTCAATATGCGGGATATTGCCAAGAAGGCGGGCATATCCCCTGCCTCGATCTACCGTTATTTCCCCGACCAGCAGTCACTGTTCATCGAAGCGTTTGTTCGCGGGACTATTGATATTTTTGAAAAACTGAGCAATACGGTTAACAACTCGAAGGATGGCTCCATCGAGAAAGTAGCCGACGACTTCACCGACTATTTCACCAGAAATGACCAGTATTTCAGGATGATGATGCATTTTTTTCTGGAGGGCCCTGTTGATTCGGTCGTGTTTGAAAAGCTTATCGCGCTTGAAAGAAAACTTCTCGACGCCTTCGATATCATTTTTCAAAAAATGAACGTCAAAGAAGACGTAAGGCTCTATTCACAGGCTTTCTTTTCAGGTCTGGTCGGCATGGTCGCCACTTTCAGAAATCATCCTGATAAAAGCGACGAAGACGTACTCAGGCACAGGAAGAGGATTGCCAGGATGTTTTCCAGAATGATAGTGGACGCCTTTTTATACAGAAACCGGAAGAGTTAATGCCCGCCCGCAGCTGATATAAAGGATATGAATCCCGACCGGAACCCCAGCACAAGCAGTATAAACATCATTATTACCGGAACGCTCGATTATGATACGGCCCTTGCCTTGCAGACAAGGGAGAGAGAGAGGCTGATTCAGAAAAAGAGCGGCGGAGCGGTCATTTTTCTTGAACATGACCCCGGCGTGATTACTCTCGGCAGAAGGGCGTCCCGGGGCAATATCCTGCTTGCCGAGGATGAACTTGAAAAAAAGGGATACCAGATCAGGTTCGCCTCCAGGGGAGGAGATGTCACTGTGCATGAAAAGGGGCAGATGGTTGCATATTTTATTTTACCGGTCCAATCCAAAAAAGCGGGTTTTTTCATTGATTCACTGATGGGCATGGTCACAGATTCGATTATCGGTCATTGGGGATTAAAGGTCTGGTTCGACCGTTCGCGGCCCGGAATATGGATCGATGACCGCAAACTGGCTTCTGTCGGATTCGATCTCACCGGCCAGGCGAGCATGCATGGCCTGGCTTTGAATGTATGCAATTCACTGGATGGATTCAGATATATCAATCCGTGCGGTCTTTCCTCTGTATCCATGACAACGCTTGAAAGAGAGCTCGGCAGAAAAATTGATGTTGCCGAAGCGATCAGGCTGCTATCGGATGATTTCCGGAGAAATTTTGAAACATAGGGCGATGGAGATGAAATTCAGAAAAATATTTAACGGGAAGGTTGCCTTTGTAACCGGCGGAGCTTCGGGTATGGGCAGGTCGCTGTGCATCCGTCTCGGCAACAATGGCTGCAGGGTTGCGGTTGCGGACATCAATGCATCAGGCGCCGTGGAAACGGCTTCGATAATAACAGAAAACGGCGGCACTGCATTGGCCATGGGCCTTGATGTGAGCGATTATTGCGCAATGGAACGGGCTTTACGGCAAGTGATTGAAGAGTGGTCTGGTATTGACTATTATATCAACAATGCCGGCATTGGAATTTCAGCGGAAATGCAGGATATTTCGATTGAGCAGTGGAGAAAGACGATCGATGTGAATCTCATGGGTGTCATCAACGGAACGGCGCTGGCTTACGGGCAAATGGTCAGACAGGGACATGGTCATATCGTCAATGTGGCTTCAATGGCGGGACTGGCCCCTTTTCCGGTTAACATTCCATATACAGCGTCAAAATACGGGGTTGTGGGCTTGACCTCTGCGTTGCAGTCAGAGGCCGTTTTTCATGGTATAAACATCTCGCTGGTCTGTCCCGGCGTTGTCGGCACAAATTTTTACACTGATCTCGAGGTTGTCAATGTAGACAGGGAAAAGTACACGGGCGGCCTTCCATCGAATATTCTTGATCCGGACAAAGCGGCTTATAAGATAATGAAAGGAATCGCGGCAAGGAAGAAATTGATACTTTTTCCGATGCACGCTGTTTTTGTCTATCATGCGTATCGCCTGGCTCCAGCCTTATTCAACCCTCTCATGTGGTTTCTGGTAAAAAAATTCAGGGATTTAAAGAAGCATCGGGATAACTGAAAATCCTGCATTAAAAAAAATTAAATTATTAATTACTTGACTTTATTATGCCATAACTGACATATTATTAAAGCATTAATTTCCTGCTGGTAACAGGTATAAATATGGGCTGTTTTGATCAAACATGATTAAAACAGCTTTTTTTTTGTCTGGAAAAACTTCCTTGATTTTTTTCATATACGGGAGTGTATCAATCTGATAATTCATCAGAGGTGGTTATGAAAATCGGATTTGATAACGAAAAATACCTTCAGGAGCAGACGCAATGCATCATTGAACGGCTCACTCATTTCGACAACAAGCTCTATCTCGAATTCGGAGGCAAGCTGCTGTACGACCTTCATGCCGCCAGGGTGCTGCCGGGTTATGATCCCAACGTTAAAATGAGGCTGCTCCAGCAGCTGAAGGACAAGATAGAAATCATTCTCTGCATATACTCCGGGGATATAGAAAGGCGCAAGGTCCGGGCGGATTTCGGAATCACCTATGACGCGGATGCACTGAAACTCATTGACGATCTGAAGGACTGGGGGCTGAACATTACCGCAGTGGTGATAACGCGGTATGAAAACCAGCCCTCGGCCGCGATTTTCAGGAACAAGCTGCAGCGGCAGGGAATCAGGGTATACACACACCCTTATACCAAGGGATATCCTACCGATGTTGACCTCATCGTGAGCGATCAGGGCTACGGCGCCAATGAATACATCGAGACCGAAAAGCCGATCGTGGTCGTCACCGGGCCCGGCCCCTGCAGCGGGAAACTCGCAACCTGCCTTTCGCAGTTCTATCATGACCACCTGCGCGGAATAAAAAGCGGTTATGCGAAATTCGAAACCTTCCCGATCTGGAACATCGCGCTGAAACATCCGGTTAACGTCGCTTACGAGGCAGCCACGGCCGATATCGGAGACTTCAATATGATAGATCCCTTTCACCTTGAGGCCTACAACGAGAAGTCGGTCAATTACAACAGGGACGTCGAATCCTTCCCTGTTCTGAAAAGGATCCTGGAGCGGATCGAGGGCAAGAGCTCCCTTTACAGATCCCCTACCGACATGGGGGTGAACCGCGCCGGATTCGGCATAGTCGATGATGACGCAGTGTGTTCTGCTGCAAAACAGGAGATCATTCGCAGATATTTCAGGTATTCATGCGAATACGCCCTTGGTTTCACTGAGAAAGAGACAGTTCAGAGGGTCGAGCTGCTCATGGAGGATCTCGGCCTGAAGCCCGAGGACCGTTCGGTGGTCGTCCCTGCAAGGACTGCGGCGGAGGAGGCGATGAATGGAAAAGGCAACGAGGGGATTTTTTGCGGCGCTGCCTTGAAGTTCGATGACGGGCGTATCGTAACAGGGAAAAATTCTCCGCTGATACACGCGGCTTCAAGCCTTGTACTCAACGCGATCAAGACGCTGGCCTCAATACCGGACTCCATACATCTGCTCTCTCCGCAGATCATTGAGTCGATTCGCGCGATGAAGAGAGATGTTCTGGGAATGAAGACGGTAAGCCTCGATCTGGAGGAGACTCTTATCGCTCTCACTATCAGCGCTGCGACGAATCCCACAGCCCAGGTCGCCATGGGAATGCTGAAGGAACTTAAAAACTGTGAAACGCACATGACTCATATACCGACTCCCGGTGACGAAGCTGGATTGAGAAAGCTCGGAATCAATATAACGACAGAGCCGAATTTTTCGACGAAAAGCCTTTTTATTTCTTAATGGACCGGCGGCAAGCGATAAAACGGAAGCGGGTTCAGCAGGTTTCGAAGCATTTTTCGGCATCTTCATGCGAACGATAAATTTTGCAGAATCGGTTCATGTTGATATTGTCGAAAACCTGGATGATTTTTTCGTTATCTGAAACAAGACACATCGTTTTGTTGTGTTCGCTGAAGATGTTTCTTATCGTGATGAAAAAGCCGATCCCGATTGAATCGATATATTCTATGTTTCTTAGATCGAAAACGACGTTGGGATAATCATGCTTCTTCAGGGCCTTGTTGACGAGTCTGTTTATATCGGGCGACAGAGGCAGATTGAATTCATTGAACAGAAATTCAATCACCAGATAATTCCTGCAATTCTGGGTCCTGATAAGCTTTTTCATTTTGCTTGCTCGTATTCCCGAAAGTAAGCCGGCGGAAACTGAAAGTTCGATATTTAGTGGAGCACTATAAAACACTTCTCCTTTTAGTAAAGCATATTTTTTGTTGTTATGTCAGGTATCATAGAGTACTTTATTCGTGGCGATCATAGCGATTGTGGAGTTGTCCGGTGCGACAGCCGGTGGAGTAAAAATGAAAGATGATATTTCAAGGATTCTTCGGGACTACATGGATAAGGCTTCCCCGGACCAGCTGAAGGAGCTTGCCGATCTTCTCGGACGCAGCCGGAAAAAAGATACCGGCATCGGCAGCATGGCCGCGTCCACCGCCGCGCAGATCAGCGGGCAACTGAAGATAACCGATTCCATGATAAAAAACACTGCCAGAAACCTCGTGGCGACCCTGGCGCGACAGTACAAGCCCGATTTTACCGACAGGGAAATTGAGGCCATTGTCAATGAGATGGTCCCCGACAGGAATAAGTCTTTCACTCCTCCCCCGGAATTGTTACTGGCCATGATCGAGCATTTCATCGATTACAGCAAGGGGAGAATGACACAGGAACAGGTCGGGGAACTGCCCTCTGGCTGGGAAAAAAAATACTGGGAAAGCTTCGGACCACAGATACGCCAGGCCATATCCGATCACCTCAAGGGAAATACCGGTGAGAACGAGTTCTGGCGGACGATACGTGTACTTCTCGGTAAATGATCACCGGGGCCGTTCAGTATTTGTACTGCTGAAGAAGCTTCAATACTTTTGGTCGGCCGAGCTTGACGGCATGTTTGATGGGTGTCATACCGTATTCGTCGCGCGTATAAACGCTGGCGCCATGCTCCAGCAGCACTTTCGCCGCATTGAGCGAATCGTGATAGACCGCATAATGCAGGGGCGTAAGCCCGAACTTGTTTTTACAGTTCACCTCGGCCCCCATTTCGAGAAGCAGGATGATGACCGACTCATGCCCGGTATATGAGGCGTAGTGTATGGGGCGCTGCTTCGTGTCGTCCTCGATCTCGATTATGGCGCCGCTTTCGATCAGCAGCAGTGCGATTTCGGCATTCCCCTCGAATGCAGCGAAGTGAAGGGGCCTCTGGCCGGCCCTGTTGGCAGAGTTGACGTCTTCTCCCAAAGCAAGATAAGCCTTAACCGCCGGCAGATATCCGCGCTGAACCGCGACGTCGAAGGGCAATTTATCGTTCCTGACCGCTTCATGGAAACTGCCGTCCCTGAACTCGCCGATGTATCTGGCGCCGTTGGCGTATACCCACAGCCCCATGCCGTGAAATTTTCCGTCTCTGAAAAATCCGGTATACCTGCTCCCCTGCGGCGTGGAGTAGACGCCCCAGCCGTGTTCCTTTATCCGGTCGAACTGGCCGATATATATGCTGCCGCTGGGATATTTTTTTTCTTTGATAGAACCCAGAAAATCGGCCGCTTCTTTTTTCCCCGACATGCGGGCGATCTCCTCAGGGGTCTTTCCCCCCTGGTCGCGCTTGGTGAATACCGCGCCCTGGCTGATGAGCAGGCGGATTTTACTGATATCGCCGTCGCGCGCTGCGAGGTGAAGCTCGTCTGCTTTGATTTCGACAGTTGCGATGCATGATATTCCCAATATGAGTAAGAAGCGATATGCGATGGTCATTGTTGTTCCTGCCTGTTTATGCAATACTGAGCAATATTTAATGATTTTCATGAAATCAGTCAGGTTCGGATTTCTTTTTATAAAGATAGCTTTCGGTTTCAAGCAGCGACAGGAACATGCCGAGGCCGTCTTCGTACATCGAGAGCTCTTCGCCGAAATGCAGTGATTCGGATGCAGCGGGGATTTCTATTATATCCAGACCGAAATGCGCTCCCTGAACGAGCATCTGAAGCAGCAGGCCATGGGTGTCGTCGGTGAGGTCCATTTTCATCACCGAATCGAGCTTCATGGCCCTGATGCCGGTGAAAGGATCGGTAATGTCGTAGGAAGTGAGCTCCCTGATTCGCTGTGAAAGCTCGTTTACGAGCGAGGTCGCTTCCCTGTCGATGGATTCATGATCGTAGTTTTCGAGTATCCTGCTGCACGAGACCATGTCATAGCCGTAATCCAGATTTTCGAGCATGAGGTGAATGTCGTCGAGCGCTTTTTTACAGAGGGGATCGATGAACACGGCGGTCGAATATCCCATGTCGCCGGCGTATTTCAGCCCGGACTGGACTGCGCTCCCGTAGCCCTGAATCTCTTCGTGCCTGATGCACCTGACTCCCTTGAAATCCTTCATCTGCTCGAAGGTGTCGTCCTCTGACCCGTCGTCGACAAACAGGATGTCGGCGTTTTCAACCGCAGAGATTCGCCCGACCACGTCTCTTATCAGGGAGGCGTTGTTGTAGACCGGGATTATTATGATTGTGTGATTCATTTTTTTTTACTTTTATGATCAGTATGGCAAGTATAGTTGCAATATGATGCCAGGCAAGATTTATTTCTTAGTATATGCAAAATATGAAAAAAGCTTCCCTTTTGCAAGCGCAGTAATAGAATTAATCAATGTATCAGGTATCAATTACCGCGAGGGCTGAAGACGAAGACCGGCTCACCGAGACTCTTTTCTCGCTGGGCGCGGGCAGCGTATCGTCCTGCGAATCGGACAGAGAAGAGGTCGTGCTGATGGCTCTTTTTGACGATATCAGGGAAGTGCAGAATTTTTTTTCCGAGGACCAGTACGTGGTCCAGAAGATGGGCGATGAAGTCTGGAAGTACCGATGGCTCGAGTTCTTCCAGGGCTACCCGGTCAACGACACCATCTATATAATTCCGGTAACATCCGACCACCGGCCGCCCGGCGAGTATTCGAGGGTCATCCGCCTTGACCCGCGGGACGCTTTCGGCGACGGCAGGCATCCGACAACTTCGCTGTGCCTGATCAAGCTGGAAGAGATTCTTTTACTGATGGCTGAAGATGAAAGGCGCCGGCTTGAGCTTCTGGACGTGGGTACCGGGACCGGCGTGCTTTCGATCCTTGCGGCGATTATGGATGTGGGTACTATTGACGCGATCGATATCGAGGAGGCAGCGGTCGAAAACGCGCGCTACAATGCGAGCATCAACGGCTGCGAAAGGATTCGCTTTTTCGCATCCGGGGTCGCCGAATTCGCCGCGGGCGACGGCTATGACCTGGTCGTCGCGAACCTTTTGACCTGGATAGTGAAAGAAAATATCGGGAAGCTAAAGTCCCTGGTGCGGGATTCGGGCACCCTGATAGTCAGCGGCATCAGCAACATGTGGCACGATGAGGCGATGGGGATTTTTGCGTCCGCCGGGCTTCTTCTGCTCGGCCATGAAAGCAGGGACGGGTGGAACTGTTATATCCTGAAAAAGTCCTGAACAGCCGGGTCGATTTAATCCTTGACATTATGCCGTGTTTGATATACAAATTATCATTATCTTCAGCTTATCGAACAACAACGGAGGAATCATGCGTATTATAAGAATAGCACTGACGTTAATAATGGTTTCGGCCCTGGCCGTTTCTTGCGTCAAGAAGAAAGAGATGACCATGGAGGATTTCGTCAAGATCGACTTGCAGATAACGCCGACCATGGACGACAAGCAGATCGAGGAGGTCACCCAGCGGTATGGTTTCACGGTTGAGCAGTACAGGGAATTCTCCGACATGGTCCAGAAAGACCCCAAGCTTCAGGAGCAGCGCGGCGAGGTCAGGCTGAAAGACCAGAAAGAAAGCATGTAATATCGTCACAACCCGAGTATCCTGGCGGCGTTGCCGCCAAGGATGCCTGCACGGGCTCCCGCGTCCGAAACGGTTTCGGTGATAGCCCTCACGTATTTTCCCGGTCCGATCAGGGGATAGTCGCTGCCGAAAAGGATTTTCCTTTCTCCCAGAATATTCAAGGCCGCAGAATAGATTTCCTCCCGATAAAGGTAGGGCGTTGCCGCAGTGTCGTAATAGCAGTTCGACAGCCGTTCTTTCACCTCGGGCATGAGCTCATAGACAAAAAGGCCTCCGCCCCAGTGTGAAAGGATCATCGTGACGTCCCGGTGTCTCTCGATTACCTGATAGAGCGTTCGAAGCTCCGGTTCGTATTTCCCGGAATAACGGTGCCCGACCGGCTCGTTGACATGGATGCAGACCGGAAGGGACAGGGCCCCGGCCTCGCCCAGGACCGAATCCAGAAAATCGACGCTGTCCGCCGTCATTCCGTCCGCATAGAATGCGATCTCGCCGACGCCTTTGAGGCCCATGGACTTGATCTCGCGCATCCATGAGGCCGCGTTTTTGGGGTCATCGAGCGGAACTGAGCCGAAAGGGATCAGCCTGCCGCCGGTTTCCCTGCCGATACGGGCGAAATATTCGTTCTGGGCGGCGCAGTAGGCGGGAGAAAACCATGCGAAGCCCATGCATACCATATAGTCGATGCCGTCCCTGTCGCAGGCCGAAACCGCCTCCGCGTGGCTGACGATCCTTGATTTCGGGTCGCGGTTGAGGAGCGCGAAATGCCGGTCGTCGCAGTAGCGTTCACGGCTGGCGCATGCATCGGGCGTGAACAGGTGTGCGTGAAAATCGATTATCATGGCTTCATCATGCATATTGTTTTACCGGAATGTCAATTAAATATACGGATTCGATTTTATCTATACCGGTCGATATAGGCCCTGACATCGAACTTCCGGGCGCACCCTTTCTCGTTCATGTAACGAACTTTCCCGAAAATCCTGCGTTCGGGCCAGGCCCGGTCGTGGACGCCGCCGATTGACCAGGCCAGGCCTGCGTACCCGTTCGGGTCGCGGCCGTCGAGCTCGTAGCGGTCATTGAGGTACAGCCCGTATTCGAGAGACGTTTCGGGTGAATCAGTCCATTCGAGCAGCTTCTTCGCCCAGTACATGCGCATATACCCGTGCATGACCCCGGTACTGACCATCTGCCGCTGGGCCGCGTTCCAGAGATCGTCATGGGTGAGCGAATTTTCAAGCTCTTCAATCGAATAAAGGTGCTCGCGGCGGTCGCCCCGGTGGATTTCATGTGTCTGCCTGGCCCATTGCGGGAATCCGTCGAATGAATCATACCGGTCATTATACAGGCAGAAATTGTCTGACAGCTCCCTTCGTACGATGAGTTCTTCGAGAAAAGCGTCTTTGGCCTGCTGCGGCGCGTCCGATTCGCGGACTGCGAGGGCGACGCGTTGAGCCGATATGTGGCCGAAATGCAGATACGGCGAGAGGCCGGAAACGGCGTCTTTGTTGGGATCGTTGGCCTCCTTGTGGTACCTCTCGAGCCGGTTCATGATGAAATCATCGAGCGCATCCATGGCCGCTTTTTCTCCGGGCATGACGCCGCTGACGGGTTGTACTGTCGGGTCTGCCGTGATTCCGGCCCTGATCCTGTTCCAGTCGTTGACGGCGAAATCCGGATCCTGCCTGACGCTTCGTATTTCAGGAAACGGATGAAGATATTCATGGAGCAGCCGGTGAATTTTTGGCCGGATGGTGTATGCGCCGTATTCGGCCTTCTGCGACACGATACGACAGGGGACGATATTGTGCGCGTCGATTTCGACGCACCGGACATTCACTGCGGACGCTACTGCGGCGCGCCACGATCTTTTGATTTTCAGCGGGTCGAAATCGGTGACGATGAGTCCCGCGCATATAGACTCCGCGAATGCAGGTATGACCGTTTGCGGGTCGCCCAGAAGCGCGGTGAACGGGATGCCGGTTTTTTTCAGGTCGGATTCAAGTTCGACAAGCCCGCGGATCATGAAGTCGTAATGCCGCATCGTCGCGCCGGGATATCCGGGCGATAAACAGAATGCGGCGTGCACCTGCGAGCCCTTTTCGGCGGCGCGCAACGCGGCGAAAAGAAGGGCCCAGTTGTCGCGCGCGCGCTGGTCCCTGCTCATCCAGCAGAGGACAGGGCCTTTTCCTTCGGGCAGAGAATTGAGTTCGTATATCCGGGATGGGTGAACCATGCGGACGATGGTATCATGGGGATGAATATTGTTCAAGGCCATTTCGTCTGATTCCATGCACATAACGTTTTTGGCGCATTTATTTTGACTTGATTAATTCTTCAAGGTACACTGTAGTATATGGCATATGGCTGAACGTGCAGGAAGGTAGCTATGGGAGTACCAACGGTATTCGGTTTTTACTGGATCAAGGCCTCGGCGCCCGAGATCATCATGGTGCTGGTGTTCATATTGTTCATGGCCGGCGTTTACGCGCTTCTGAGATACAACCAGTTTCTTAAAAACAAAAAAATACAGGACGAGTCCCTTTTCCTGTTCAAGATGAAGCGCCTGGGACTGTCGAATTTTCAGATCAAGCTGATAAACAACCTGATCAGGACCCTGAACCTTTCAAACCCCAACCAGCTGTTGGAGAATTCGGCGCTGTTTGAACAGGCGATCGGCCAGTTTTTACGGTTTTTAAAAAAGAAGGGAGAGAGCATGGAATCCCTCTCCGAGATCTGCAAGGACATAACCATAACCTACGAGAGGGTGTACAGTCCGGCGCTTTACAAAAAGCCCCTTGAATCAATGAACCAGGTTGAAATCAACCAGCTAATGTATTTCACCACCATGGACGGGACCGTTTACCTGGGCAAGATCGTGACCAGGACGGCGGATTCCCTTTCCATCAAACTGTTCAGGATACAGAAAGAGCTGAAGGGTCTCGGCTTCGAGCAGCAGGTGACCGCCTACATATGGCGCATCGGCGACGCTGAATATATCTTTACGTCAAAAACCATGGGGCTCAATAATAATATCCTGACGATCTCCATGCCCGAATCCTTCACCAGGGACAAGGAATTCAGGCATCCATTTCTCGAGACCATCATCCCAATCACCATCAGGAAAGCAGACCCGGGCCCGCTCGATGAGCAGGAGGAAGTGCCGGGCACACTTTTTAAAATAAACGACTTCGAAGCGGTGATCAGGGCGGGAAGCAGGTTCGACTACAATCACAGCTATATCATCTCTTTCGATGCGATGGATTTCAAATTCATCATCACGGCGAGAATCATCGCCAACAAGACGATCGAGGAAGGCAATATTTTCTATTACACAATGAAGTTCGTCGAGATGTCCGAAGCGGCCCGCGCGATTCTCAAGCGCTACATGTACGAGCATCTCTAGAAGTAATCCGGCAGTATTGCCCTGAGCTTTCTTACCTGCTCGGGGTTTCTCTTTTCCGGCGCGGTGATGACCGCATATTTCGAGGCCTCGCGGCAAGCGCAGGAACGCTCCCCGTCCATGGACCTGATCAGGTTTTTCAGGAGATTACGGGCGTGCTCGGAATTTGTCCTGAGGTTCTGTATCACCATATCGATCGTGACGTGCTCCTCGACTTCGTGCCAGCAGTCATAGTCGGTGCTCATGCAGATGACCGCGTAGCATATCTCGGCCTCGCGCGCAAGTTTAGCCTCCTGGACCGTGCTCATGTTGATGACCCCGCACCCCCACGACCGGTACATGTTGCTTTCGGCCTTTGTCGAGAATGCCGGGCCCTCCATGCACAGAAGGGTCTGGCCAGTGTGCATCTTTATGCCTGTCATGTCCGCTGCCGGTTTTATCTGCGAATGCAATCGGGGGCAGAACGGCTCCGCGAAGCCGATATGGGCCGCGACCCCGTCGCCGAAAAATGTGCTCGGCCGGGTCCAGGTCCTGTCGATGATCTGGTCGGGCAGGACGAAATCGAGCGGCCGGATTTCCTCTTTCAGGCTTCCTGAGGCGGATATGGCGATGATTTCCTCCACGCCGATCATCTTCAGGGCCGCGATGTTCGCGCGGTTGTTCACTTCATTCGGAAGGAACCGGTGCCCTTTCCCGTGCCTGGCGAGGAATGCAACTTTCCTGTTTTCAATTTCAGCTATGGTCACCGAATCCGACGGCTTCCCCCAGGGAGTATCGACCTGTACCTCGTCTATCACCTTGACACCGTCCATCTCATAAAGGCCGGTGCCTCCGATTATTCCGATCTTTGCATGGGCCACGCGCATACCTCCCCGTGGATAGAGATTTCATTCACGCAATACTGAAATGAATCCGCGATATAAATCAAGAAAATTTTACCAACCGGGTTATTTGTCTTGCATGGGCCCGATTATTGAATAAAAATGGAACTTGATGCCATGAATCAAGGTCTATTATATTGATATGCACAGACCCTCAGAAATTCCGGCGCCACATGGTATGGAGTATAAGCGTAACATCTTCCTCATCGTGTTTCTTTTAATCCCGCAGATTTTCGCCGTGAAGATCCAGGCCATGACATGGAAAGAATGCGTGGCCGCTGCGCTGGAAAAAAATCCGTCAATAGCCGCAGCCAGGGAGAACGTTTTCCAGAAGAAAACCGATGTCGCATCTGCGGTGGCTCCTGTTCTTCCCCGGTCGAGCGTGAGCGTGAACGGGGGCCAGGGCGCAACAAACGGAAACGAGAGCAAGGACGCATCTTTTTCAATGGGGACGAAACAGCTGCTCTTCGACGGCCTTAAATCATATTATGACATAAAAAGCTCGAAAAACAGGGCGGATGCGGCTCTTTACCAGTACATGGTTTCGGAGTCCGAGGTCCGGCTTTCGCTGCGCAATGCGTTCGTGCGCCTGATGTCGGCCCAGGAAAGCATTTCAATATACCGAAAAATTTCGCAACGCAGAAAGGAAAACTACGATCTGGTGAAGCTCAGGTATGAAGCGGGAAGGGAGCATCGGGGAGCGCTCCTGAGTTCGGGAGCGAGCCTGGCGAAGGCGAACGCCGATCTTTCTGAAGCGCTGCGTGAAATCTCGCTTGCCAGGCGCCGGCTCGCGGCGCTCATGGGGCAGAATGCGTTTGAAGGGCTCACTGCAGAGGGAGATATGTTTGTCGTTGATGAATGCAGGAACAGGCCTGATTTCGATGATATTTCCAGAAACTCACCGCTGCTGATGCAGATGATCGAGTTGAAGAACGCGGCGGCGAGCGGGGCCCTGGCGTCGAAGCTTTCGTTCTTTCCTTCGGTATACGGATATTTCAACGCAGGCAGGAGCAAGTCATCCGCCGGGGTCGCCGGCAAAAACTGGGAAACCGGGATCGAGATGAGCTATCCGCTTACCGACGGGGGCGAGCGCTTCCACGGCGCAAGGAAGGCCGATTCGGAGGTGCGCGTTGCCGAGGCTGATCTCAGGCAGACAAGGCTCGACGTTCTGTATACCCTTGAAGAAAAATGGTCTGGGCTCCAGGGGGCGCTCGATCAGAAGGATGTCGCCGAGCAGTTTCTCGATGCCACCCGGGAGCGGTCCAGAATAGCGGAGGCCCAGTATTCAATCGGCCAGATCACGTTCAACAACTGGACCATCATCGAGGACGATCTGGTGAACGCCATGAAAAGCCAGCTGACATCCAGGGTCGGCGCAATGAACGCGGAGGCGGAATGGATCCAGGCCAGGGGAGGAATGCTGTCCCATGAAAAGTAGAAAGGTTATTATAATTATCGTTATGCTGCTTTTTGCGGCTGCCGCAATCATCGGTATTTACTTCTTCAACAAATCACAGAACAGGGAAGGCGAAGCGGCCTGTCTCCCGCTAAAGCCGAGCCGCGGCGATATATCATTGGTAATTTCATGCAATGGGACCGTAGAGCCCAGGAACAGGCTCGAGATCAAGCCCGCCATAAGCGGCCGGGTTGAAAAGATACTGGTTGACGAGGGTTACAACGTCCGCGCAGGGCAGATCGTCGCGTGGATGAGCTCGGAAGAACGGGCTGCGCTGATAGACGCGGCGCGCGCGCAGGGAAAGGATTCGGTGAAGTACTGGGAGGAGACCTACAAACCGATCCCGCTTCTTTCCCCGATCGCCGGCACCATTATCGTGAGGGATATCGAGCCGGGCCAGTCGGTGACGTCGAGCTCCGTGATACTTGTCGTGTCCGACAGGCTTATCGTCCGTGCGGTCGTTGACGAGACCGACATTGGGAAAATCCGCTCCGGCCAGCGGGCGCGGGTGAGCCTCGATGCATACCCTGAAGTGATCGCGACCGGCAGCGTCGCGCATATATCGTATGAATCGACCGTGGTGAACAATGTCACGACCTATGAAGTCGACATCATCCCCGAAAGGGTCCCGGATGTGTTCAGGTCGGGGATGACCGCGGACATCAGCATCATCCAGACCGAAAAGAAAAACGTCATGACCCTACCCTTGTCTGCGGTGAGCAGAGAAAACGGCCGTTCGCTTGTGACGGTTGTCGACGAAAAAACCGGCCGCAGGATGGCCCGGCAGGTGACGACCGGCATCACGGATGATTCGATCATCGAAATTGTTTCGGGTTTGTCTTCGGGAGACAGCGTGTGCATGGCGTCTGACAACCTGGTGATCCCCGCCAGCAAGAATCTCGACAGCCCCTTCTTGCCGAAACGGCCCGGGAAGAAAAAGTGATGCCGCCCCTGATAGAACTGTCCGGTATTTCCCGCGTATACGCAATGGGAAGCGTTTCAGTGCAGGCGGTCGATAACCTTACTCTAAGCATAGAGGCCGGGGAATTCGTCGCTATCATGGGACATTCAGGGTCGGGGAAATCCACCCTGCTGAACATCCTCGGATTTCTTGACAGGCCCGACTCCGGTTCATACCGGCTCATGGGAAAGGAGACATCGACGTTCTCGGACGACGAGCTTTCCAGGCTTCGCAACCGCGTCGCAGGTTTCGTGTTTCAGCAGTTTCATCTGCTGCCCCGGATGTCTGTACTCGAAAACACGGAGCTGCCGCTTCTTTATTCAGGGTTCACTTCCGAAGGCAAAAGACGGGCCGCGCAGAAGATCGACGAGGTGGGGCTCGGCCACCGCATGAAGCACAATCCCTCCGAGCTGTCGGGAGGCGAGCAGCAGCGTGTGGCGATCGCGCGCTCGATGATCAACGATCCGTACATTTTATTCGCAGATGAGCCAACGGGAAACCTCGACACGAAAAATGAACATGAAATCCTCTCTCTTCTGAAAAGCCTGAACGCAGCCGGCACGACCATAATCATGGTGACCCATGAAAGCGACATTGCCGAACAGGCTGACCGCATAATCACGATGCGCGACGGGAAAATAATTTCCGACAGGCGCACGAACAAAAAGAAAAAAACCACAGACCCGATATCTTCGAATATTTCCCTGTCTGACCCGGGAGCGAATATATCCGAAATCCTGAGCTATCTGCGGCAGGCTATCGCATCCCTTTTATCGCACAAGATGAGATCGTTTCTTTCGATTCTGGGGATTCTTATCGGCGTAACCTCGGTTATCACGATGATGGCCATCGGAAGGGGCGCCCAGGAATCCATCGAGACCCAGCTCAATTCACTCGGTTCGAACGTTCTATCGGTACGGCCTGGTTCGATGAGAACCCATGGCGTGGCCCTTGAATCGGGAACGGTGACGAGGCTGACCCTCGAGGACGCAGAGGAAATGGGCGCTATCCCCGAAATCAGCGGCGTTTCGGCGATCGTGTCCGACCGGGCGCAGGTGGTGTACGGGAACAGGAACTGGAACACTTCCGTGTCGGGTGTTACCCCGGAATACGCCGAAATCCGGTCCCTGAAGCCGATCGCAGGAAGCTTTTTCACCGACAGGGATGTCGGCATGAGAAAAAAAACCGCGGTCCTCGGCGTGACAGTCACCAGGGAGCTGTTCGCCAATGCGAATCCCGTCGGGAAAACGATCAAGATCAACCGCGTGAATTTCACTGTCGCCGCGGTTCTTCCCGAACTGGGCTCGATGGGCCCTTTTGACAGGGACGATACGGTGCTGATCCCGGTGACGACCGGCATGTACCGGCTGATGGGCAAGACGTACATCGATTCCATCGACGTTCAGGTCAGATCGCGGGAGCTCATCGACCAGGCCAAGAAATCGATCAAGGCGATGATCGTACGCCGCCACCGTCTCGATCCTGACGATGAGGATTCCTTTTCAATCAGGGACATGACAGAAATGCGGGAGGCGGTCGCGAAGACCTCGCAGACGATCGGCATGCTTCTCGGAATCGTTTCGGTGATCTCCCTGATCGTGGGAGGCATCGGCATCATGAACATCATGCTGGTTACCGTCAAGGAACGCACCCGCGAAATCGGACTCAGAAAAGCGGTTGGCGCTCGGAAAAAGGACATACTGCTGCAGTTTCTCATAGAATCCGTTCTGCTCACCTCGACCGGGGGAATGCTGGGGATCGCTGCCGGCGGCATGCTTTCCCTGGTTCTAGGGACGCTGGCACAGTGGCCGGTGAGCGTCACCTTCGTATCGATCATTATGTCGACGGTCTTTTCGGTTATGGTCGGAATTTTCTTCGGGCTCTGGCCCGCAATCCAGGCATCGAGACTCAAGCCGGTTGAAGCGCTGCGCTACGAATAATCGTGTGCTGCGCCGGTATCGGTGAAAAAAATCTTGAAAAACTTATGATCGGCTCATAGAATAATTTCCATATGGAGGACTTATATGTGGGATGCTCGCGAGAAATGGTATATTGAACAGATGACTGCGCCCGCTATGATGAACCGGAACGCAGTGAGGTTCGGACACTGGCCATTCCAGCAGTGGAAAACCGGGCCGGGTCAGGTGAAATCCATAACCTACGCCGAAGGCTGGCTGATCATGAAGGAGCTTTCATGCGGCCTTCTTTCCCTGGGATTACAGAAAGGAGACAGGGGTGCGGTCATGTGCCATACCTGCCCGGAGTGGGTTTGGGCCGATTATTCGATACTCTGCGCCGCCGGTATCACGGTGTGCATCTATCCGACCCTGTCAGAAAACGAAATGCGGTACATCATCAACGATTCCGGGGCCAGGATACTGTATCTCAATGATGAATCGAACCTTTCGAAGGTGATTGGCTCGTGGCCCCAGATGCCTGAACTGCAGAAGGTCATCGTCATGAAGGAGGATTACATCTCTTCCGACGAGAGGGTCCTCTCTCTCGGCGATTTGAGAAAGATGGGGGTAGCGTATCTCGCAAAGGACCGCATGGCGTTCGAGCAACGCTGGAGATCCGTGAGTATGACCGATTACATGACCATCGTGTACACATCGGGAACGACCGGGACCCCGAAAGGAGCCGTGCATACCCACCTGACCTTCAATTCCGCGATATGCAGGGACCTCAAGGACACGCCGAATTTCAATCAGGGCGACAAGGTCCTTTCATTCCTTCCCCTCTCGCATACCTATGAACGCGAATGCGGCCACGGGTGCGCGATGATGGCCGCAGCCACGATCGCCTACACCACGCCCAAGGACATGGTGCAGGATTTCCAGCTTTTCAAGCCGCAGATATTCGTGTCTGTGCCGCGCCTGTATGAGCGCGTCTATCTTGCCATGAAAGATATGGCGTCGAAAAATTTCTTATCCCGGGCCATTTTCAATGCTGCGATGAAGACCGGGCTGAAGATCGTTGAAACGAAGGCGGATCAACATGGTTTTATCGAAATGGACGAGCATACGGATCTCAGCGAGGGCGCGGGTTTCTGGCTTGGATTCAAATACCGGATTTTCAACAGGATCGTGTTCAGCAAGGTCCGCGAGCGCTTCGGGGGCAGGATGAGGATGGCTTTCTCCGCTGCGGGCAGCCTGCCTGCCGACCTGTGCAAGACCTTCATGGCAATGGGGTTCACTATACTTGAAGGATACGGTCTCACCGAAACATGGAACACCATCAACCTGAACAGGCCGGGCAAAATCCTTCCGGGTTCGGTCGGTCCGGTTTCAACGGGCGTCATCGGACGTATCGCCGAGGACGGCGAATGGCAGGTCCGGGGAGACAATGTTTTTGTCGGCTACTGGAACAAGCCCGAGGACACTGCCCAGGCATTCACCGAGGACGGTTTTTTCAAGACCGGGGACATCGTCGAGGAGGTGGCTGACGGTTATATCAAGATCGTAGACCGGAAAAAGGGAATCATGGTCCTCGACACGGGGAAGAACATCCCCTCGGCAAGGATCGAGAGCCTTTTCTCTCTGAGCCAGTATATCGAGCTGGTGGTGCCCATAGCCGATGACCGAAAATTCGTTTCAGCCATTGTGGTTCCCAATCTGGATGCGCTGATCAAGTACTGTGACGTGAACGGCATTTCCTATGACAAATCCGCTCTCGAATATTCACAGGAGGGAGCCGTTCCCGTCTGTATCAAGGTCGGCGACGATTTCCTGAAAAATCAGAAACTCATTGATCTCATCGACAGGGATATACAGGCCGCGAACCTTGAACTCGAGGAATACGAGAGAATCAAGAAATACCATGTTTTAAACCGGAAGCTCATGGAGCAGTACGGCGAGATGACTCCGACGCTGAAGGTCAAGCGCAAGGTTATCATGAATACTTTCAAGGATCAGATCGAGGAACTGTATAGATAAGCCGGCGAATTCAGGAAATTTTTGACTGGATGGATATTCTGACTTCATCCATGAGCTTTTCCTTGGTCTCGTAAGAGTATCCATCCGTTTCGACCGGCGGATGGATATATATGTCGATCGTTCCCGGATAGAACTTCTTGCTTCCTTTCGCGAGCACGAACCTGCTGCCCTGCACCGTTACCGGCAGGATGGGGACCTCGCCCTGCAGCGCCATGACGAATCCGCCCTTCTTGAATGGCTTGAGCTTGCCGTCGTCGCTGCGCGACCCCTCGGGGAAAAAGACGACCGACGAGCCCGCCTTGAACTTGTCTCTGATCACCTGGAGTTCTTCGCGGGATTTGCTGGAATCGCTCCGGTCGATGTAGATATGCCCCATGCGTTCACACCCGATGCCGAATGCCGGTATCTTTCTCAGTTCCCTTTTAATCACCCACCTGAGCTGGAGGGGGATGTATCCAATCATGGCCCAGACATCGTAGTGGCTCTGGTGGTTTGACATGACCACATAAGACTGGCCTTTTTTGACATTGTCCAGACCGTGCACCTTAATGCGGGCGCCTGAAAGAAACAGGTTCATCCGTGACCAGAATTTGCCTATATAATGGACGATGTCGCCTTTTGAGTCAACGACTGAAATCGCTATTATCATGATTGCGAGAACAAACGTATTCAGTCCGAGAAAGATCATGAAAAAGGGCCTGTAAACGGCAAGAAGCGGATTTTTCATCGTATTCCCTTTGTTATGAAAAGGATTAATTCCGGTAAATGTGCATTTTTATTGAATTATGGCAATATAAATTTGATATGGCCTAAATGTCCACCCCGAGAACTAACCTGACTGCGTATCCTATACCGAAAGATATTGCAGCGACCCCCATGCTGATGGCTGTCATTTCGAGAAATCGTTTTTTAAAGGAAAGGTCCCTCGCGACTGATATATAATAATTGAACAGGCCGATGATCAGGACAGCGGCCGAGAGGGTAATTGCGAGGCACACAAGATAGTTGTCAAACAGGAGATACGGCGCGATCAGGACCGCCACGGTGATGATATAGGCTATTCCGGTATATATTGACGATTTCAGGGCGTTTTCGCCTTCTTCTTCAGTCTTGGTCGATAGATATTCCGATGCAGCCATGGAAAGTGAAGCGGCTATTCCGGTTATCAGTCCGGCGAGCGCGATAATCCTGGTGTCACGAAGGGCGAAGGAAAGACCGGCCAGGGTTCCGGTAAGCTCGACAAGCGCGTCATTGAGCCCGAGCACGATGGAACCGATGTATTTGAGCCGTTCTTCCCGGATGAGGCCGATCAGCTTCTGTTCATGGTCCTGCTCCTCTTTAATTATATCGGAGAGTTCATCAACGACAGATGTAAGTGCTGCATAGTTTTCCTGCGCGGAGTCCTCCCCTTTTTCCATAAGCTTTATTCCGAACGTGAGGCCGAAGATGCGCGATATCCAGAAAAACTTGAAGACCCTCCATCTCCTGGGGCCGACATCCCTTCCCGTGTATTTTTTAAAGAGCAGATAATGCCGCAATTCATCGTCGCCGATCGACTTGAGAACCGAGCTGTTGTGGCTGTCCTTGATTTTTGCTGCGAGTTTCAAATAAATAGCGTGCTCGGTTATCTCGTTTTTCTGGAAAGCGATGAGTTTGTCGACAATCCGGTTATCAATGTGCTTCATATAAACCGCCTTCTCTCAGATTTTAAATGTCGATGAAAAGCAGGAGCAGGAGATTCTGCTAAGGATATTTTTCAGCGATCCTTTCCATACGGCAGGGGTAAAGAGGGATATCCTGTGGACTGCCGTACTCATCAGGCTTTTCGGTTCGTCGATGAGACCGGACATATGGGTAAAAAGTCCGTGATGATCATCCGCCCTGATGACATCCCCGTGGCCCGGGAGAACGATGCTGACCTCAAGGCCTGAAAGCTTTTCATATGAAGCGCGCATGGCGCGTTTGAAATACACCGGCAAGGGCATCCTGAACCTTCCGTTGACCGAAAGAACCGCGTCTCCGGCATGGAGTATCTTCTCCTTTTTATTGAAAAGCGCGATATCGTGCAGGGTGTGGCCCGGAATATGAACAACCTCCCAGTCGCTGAAAAGAGGCAGCGGCCCGTCTGTGAATATGGGATAATCCGGCCTGAGCTTCCTGCCGAAATAAACGGACTTTAGTTTCTTGCCGATGCTTTTACCGACAAACAGTTCCATCATGCAGTCGAGGGAGTGCTGGATTAAGCCGGTAATTCCCGAATACCAGTTATCGATCGTATAAAATGCGGCAACGGGTATCCCGAACTTTTCTCTGATCCTGGCTGCGCCTCCGGCATGGTCCGGATGCATGTGTGAAACTACACAGAGAGTGATGTCGGACATCGGACGCGCACAGATGTTTTCGCAGTATCGGCGTATTTCGTGTATGTCGCTTATCGAGCCGCTGTCGAGCAGCAGGAGTGAAGAAGGGTATTCGACGAGGTATATGTTGCTGATATATCCCTTGATTAAATGTATCCTGAATCCGGAATTTTCGGCAACGATGCATTTTTCGATATTCATAGCGCCAGGTCTCCGCCGCTGCTCATCCGCACTTTGATCTTGTCATGAATCGGATACCATCCTGCCCATGCGTTCGCGTCCCCCGAGAACATGGACATGCAGGTGCCATATGATCTGGCCGCCTGAAGGGCCGTTGTTTATGATGACGCGGTAGCCGTTCGCGTCGATTCCCTTGATTCTGGCGACTTCCCTGACGCCCAGAAATATGTCGGCCATGATTGAGCTGTTTTCTGCGGTCAGCTCTTCAATGCATTTGAGGTGGGTTTTATGGATTACGAGAACGTGCACAGGGGCTTTCGGGGCAGTGTCCTCGAACGCAAGAACCCTGTCGTTTTCGTAGACGACTGTCGCTTGTGCTTTGCCCTGAATGATGTCGCAGAAAAGGCATCCCATATGCAGCCTCGATATTAATTCTAGACCTGTGTAAAACCGACTGTCAAGCAAATAGCGCGTCATTGATCATAAAATGATCGGTCAGGAAACAGTGCTTGCAGAAATAATTTTTCGCGGTATTTTTAATATTGTAGACACCAGTTATCAGGTATATAATACTTATTCAGCTTTGGTTCTATCATGATTATAGTACATGACATTTATCATTAACAGCAATAATTGCGGCATTTACCGGAGGATTCAATGAATGTGACCACCAGGGAGAAAGATGACATCACCATCGTCAGCATCGATGGCAACATCGAAATGACGACCATGAAGCTGCTCAAGGAGAAACTTCTTGATATCGCCGCGACATCCGACAAGAACATATCGATAGATTTTTCAAAAGTCGAATATCTCGATTCGTCGGGCCTTGGTGTTTTGCTTACCATTTCGAAGCTCTTGAAAAGCCGGGGAAAAAAAATAAAGCTCATCAATATACCTGACAAAATTGCGATGGTCATGCAGATAAGCTCCGTGAAAAATCTGATAGAAGAATGAATGACCGGACAGTGATGATGGATCATATGCAAATACGATAATCAATGCAGCAGGGAGAGCCTATGCCGTGGGAAAACCTCATTTCAGCCCTTATACCCATCCCCGCATTTTACCTGATTTATTACCGCTATTTCACCTATAAACCAGTATACAGCAAACACATTCAGGGATTGCTCTGCGGCATCGCATATGCCCTTTTTCTTGTTCTCATGTCCGCTTACTTATTTGATAATATCACCTTCAGGAGCCCCGTTTTAACCGGCTTTTTTAAGGCCGCCTTCATTGAAAAAGCCGGCGCATTTCTGATCATCATGTTCATTCTGAAGCATTACCCGAAATTCAGCGTGATGGAGGGTGCGCTTTCGGCAATGCTGTTTGGAATCGGCTTTTCCCTTGTCGAGAACCTGTTCTATGCGGGCCAGTTCGGATTTTCCGTCATTATTATCAGGATAATATTTTCGGTCCCCCTTCATATGACGACATGCGGGATGATAGGCTATTATCTGGGAATGAGGAAAATGAGCGAATCCAGGGCTTTCCGGCACGGGTACGCAGTCAAGGCATTCATCCTGTCTTTTCTCCTCCATGGAGCTTTTGATTCGTTTCTGATCGCGGGCGGGAATAAATCATATCTGGCAGCGCCCGTTCTCATCATCATGGTCGTGATTCTTGAATTCATGCTTTCGCGGTCTCAGACGATGCAGCCATTCAGCGTTCTGAAAGAGATGAACATGCGCTTTGAGGACTGGCTTTCGATGGACCAGCAGCCAAGATACGAAAGGTGGATCCTGCAGTCAATGGGCACGCCGAGTTCCCAGCAGGTGCACCTGTTCCTGTGGCGGCCGGGATTTATCAGGTTTTTTCTGGTGATCGGTCTCATGGTTCTCGCTATTGTCTGCCTTTCAAGCAGGTCCGAGGTCATGAACATGATGGATATAGCCCTGAAGATTGAGGACCAGATTATCCTGCTCGGAATATTCCCCATTTCGGTCAGCATCATCATAATCCTTGTCGGGGCCATAAACCCGAACTTCTTCCAGAAGAGCATGATCAGGATTCCGATCATATCCGATGTTGAACTTTACCTGGATGACGAATTCCAGGAGATGCTGGTCACCTATGCCATATCTCCTGCAAACTGTTTTCTCAGGTCTTCGGATAAACTCGGGCTGGGCAGCAGAATCAAGGTCAAATTCGAATGTCCGAATTTCAGCTCGGAGATAATCCCGGCGGCGGTTATATGGGAAAACCATACGAGCAAGCAGCAGGCAACCGGCTCGATTGTGAAGCTCGAGGGATTTTCAATTTCGTTTTATCGTTTCATGATCAAATACCTTTTCTTCAGGTTTACGAGGGGGCTGTATTTTTTCCTGAGACTGCCGGGATCCGATACCACGAGAAGGCTCTTCATGAGGCCGATATCGACGATGCAGGAGGAGAAAATACTGCCGGCAGGGACCACGATTTTCAAGGAAGGCGAAGCCGGGGACGATTTCTATCTGCTTAAAAAGGGTAAAGTGATATTTTATAAAAATACCGCAACCGGAGGCATCATCACCATGGACATCATCGACGCTGGAAACATTTTCGGCGAGATGTCCATCGTGTCCGGCGCCCCGCGCGCGGCAACGGCCGTGTGCATGACTGATTCGATCGTCGCTGTGGCTGACAGGGAGAACATGGATGCGTTGATAGCCAACAACGCGCAGTTCGCAAGGTCGCTGGTGCAGGCGCTCGTCCAGAGGATCAAGATGTCCGAAAAGATTCTCGTCGACCAGATAAACAATCTCGAAAAAGAGAAAATGGCGAGCCAGCGGTATTTTCATGCAGCCATACTCATGCTCCTGGTCGGCCTCGGCTACAATCCCGGCAAGGAGGGGGTGACCGTGAATCTCGACATGAAGAAGATCGGCACTGTCGTTCAAAACATGGATGACGAGGTTGCGGCTGAAATCATGAACCTTGTCATGCAGAAGCAGGAAAGCATATTACGGGACGGCCAGGTATCGGCAGGGCAGACGATCGAGGACATGGTCAATCACCTGTATGAAAAGTTCAATATCAGACTGAACATGAATCATGAAAAAGCGAGGGGATAAAAAAGGGGCTGCCCTTTTGGGACAGCCCCTTCGAATTAATCAGAATCGGTTCATGCCTGCTTTTTCGCCCTTCCCCTGTTCCACAGCGAGATCATCGCAATGAGACCGATCAGAGCGAGGAGGACGCCCGACATGAGAACCCTGTTGCCGCTCTTTGTGCCGAGCAGGTAAGCGGCAAGGGCGGAGCGGTCGGATTCGTCAACGCGCTTCAGCATGAGTTTTTTGAACTGGAAGTTTGTGTCGTACTCGTTTTCTTTCCAGGAATCGTTCAGCCATGTCAGCATGATGTCGGTCCCTCCGGTAATATCGAGCACAACCGTTCCCTTTCTCCATCCCTTCATCGCGGCCGGAACCTGGGCCTGGGCGCTCGTTCCGTCCGCATCGACTGCTATGGTGAAGTATTCATAGTCTGCCGGGAGCGGGAGATCTCCATAATTTTTGCCCATGATGGTTATTTCATACTTGCCCGCTTCGAGTTTGGGGAAGCTGAATCCCAGGGTCTGATCCTGCCAGAAGGTCCAGGCGGAATTGTTGTCCCAGAAGAACCTTCCGTCAACTGTAGTGTATTCATGGGCGTTGCGTACGAGCCTTCTCATCTTTTTGTTGGATTTCTGCGCCCATTTCAGCGTCACCCTCTTGATATTGATGTTGGCGTCATAGGAATTCTCAATATATGCGTCGTTGGTCCAGAGAAGGTTCAGGTCAGTGTCTCCTTCATCGAGAAAAACATCGAGCGCGCCCCTGAAATACTTGCTGTCCGACGCATGTATTGAAATACCGCCGACTTCGATGTCTTCGGTTTCATTCTGTACCGTCACATTGAACTGTTTGTACCACGCTGGAAGATTTCCCTTGTAGTTTTTGGCGACTATCCGTAAAGTATACCATCCGGGTTCGGTGACGTTTTTTACCGTCAGCCTCAGGTTTTCATTCGCCCAGTAGGTATATATTCCCGATTCCTTGCTGCCATAACCGATTTCATCGCGGGCTTTATCGATCTTGTCGAGAAATTCCTTTATCTGGGCATTGATGCCGTCGACTTTCGATTTCGCGTTGTTTCTTTCTTTATCGCTGACAGTCTCGTTGTTCCCGCCTTTACCTTTGCCCTTGCTGTTTCTAACGGATTCGTTGTACTTTTCTTCTGCTTCCTTATAATCTTTTTGGGCTTTTTCAAGATTGGCCGTCAGATCCTTTATCTTCTTGCGGAAATCGTTTATGCTGTCCATGTTTTTCTTGTATCTGCCCGATTTACCCGAATCCAGGTCTTTCTGCTCAACCTTGTACCATCTTCCTGCAGTTGCATCGAGTTCCACGGTCATGCCCGCCGTAATTTCCGCAGCTTCCTTGTCCGTTTCTTCTTCGGCGTCTTCTTCGTCTTCGGCAGTTACATCCTGACCGATTTTTTCGGCTACTTTAGCGGCGACATCTTCAGCGACTTTTTTCGCTATATCTTCAGTGGCTTCCTTAACAGATTCCTCGATTGTCTTTTCTTTTTCTTCTGTCGCCTGAGTCTCTTCTTTAGCTTCTTCTTTGGTTTCCTGAGCTACTTCCTTGGTTTCTTCTTTTGCCGTTTCCTCGATTTCTTTTGCAAGCTCGGTCTCCACTTGTTTTACAATCTCTTCCTCAATTTCCTTGGCAACCTCTTCAGCTATCTGATTGACGACTTCCTCTTTGTTTTCCTGATCGGCAACCACGGCCGAGATTTCGTTCGCCACCTCTTTCGCCACTTCGCTTGCTACTTCGCTTGCAACCGATTTGGCCGCTTTTTCGACTTCGTCTTTTTCAGTTTTTTCCGCTACATCTTTGGCCACGTCTTTTGCGACTTCCTTGGCCACTTCTTCTGCAATTTCTTCAGCTACTTGTGTGGCGGATTCCTTGGCTTCGTCTGCGGTTACCGTGGTTTCCGCGGCCGTTTCTTCCTGGGCTTCCTCTGCCGCAACATCACCTTCTTCCTCGGCGACTACATCACCGAGTTTTTCTGAAGTGTCCTCGCCGGGTTGTTCGGCAACTTCATCTTCAGCGTCTTCATTGCCCGTTACCGCGCTCTCGTCTTTCGCCGCCTCGGTTGTTACGGCGGTATATACGTCGGATGATTCCGCAGCCGGCAGGGTTGCAGTATCTTCAACAATCGTATCAGGAGTAACCTCAGGGCCGCCCGCGCCGCTGGCCGACGATGAGCCGCTGTCGCAATATTGCGCTGCCAGTGATAGCGACGCAATAAGTAGGAAAAGTTTGATTTTTTTCATATAGAATCTCCACTTAAATTAATTGATTGAGCATACTGCATCAAAATTTCATTCATTATACTTCTGAACTGAAATTCCGTCAATATCACTCCTTCAAAATGTTTGCTTATATCCGATGCTGCCAATTAATACTTATCGTGTGTCGAAAAGTGAAATTTTTGTGTAATTTTCTTGTATAACGTTATCTATCGGAAAGCGCATATGGCGAAGATTTCACCCACATTACGATTTCAATAATTATCGGTACAATATGCTAATATGAATAGGAATGGGGGGATTATTGCAGATAAATGCCATATTGGAGATTTATTAAACAAAAGACATTATAATATAGCATTATGCCGTTATACGGTCTATAATTAAATCCGGGTCACTTCTGTTGTTTATTCCGGGAAAAGGGTTTCGCGGCAATCTATGCTTCGGTTGCCGCTTCGATTTTCTTGCGCAATTCATCAAGCTCCCTGCTTGGCTTGTAAAGCTGAAGAGGGATCAGCTTGCGCATGTTCCCGTTAAGCCTGATTTTTCGGGCAACATAGCCTTTCATTCCCACAGACCAGTCCCCCTTCACAAGAAGTCCCATGGCGTATTCTGATGGCATCCACATGTTAACATCGGGGTTTTTGGCATGTTCCCGCGCAATAAGGCCGCCGTTGATGCACATGGCCTTTTCTCCTTCTCCGGTTTCGATATACAGATTAACGACCACTTCCTTCATGGCTTTTGGTATATTGAGCTCGCCTGCTTCTTTTGTGAGCTTTTCGATTGTGGCGAACCATTCATCGGATAAAAATTTCGGCATTACATTCCTCGCTGTATCATATTTTATTTCCAACTTCATAACCTTCGGAAATCGCCTGCAGCGCCTGCCGCGGCTGCTGCGCATCCCCGATGACATATGTTTCACCGGCATATTTTTCGGCGAAAGGGGCGAGACCGTTCACGGATTCGGCTCCCATGGCGTTGATGACATGATCATAGCCGTGAAACTCTCGCGTTTCGCCGTTAAGAAGGATTTCCGCTCCGTCTGTAAAGATTCTTGATACGACGGCTCCAGTGATCATTTCGACTCCCTTTTCACGAAGCTCTTTCATCAGAAAGTAGCGGGCCTCGCTGTACATGTCGGCGCCGAGAATATCGTTCATTTCGACTATGGTCACTGATGTGCGCCCTTCGGATATGTTGTCCCCGGTAGATGCGAGTATTTCGGCGACTTCGCATCCGACCATGCCGCCGCCGATGATGAGTACCCTGCCGGTATCGATGTCGGCTCCGCCGGCAAGAAATTCCCGTGAGCAGATTATGCCCGATTCCCCACAGCCGCAGATCAACGGCGTGCAGGTGCGCGCGCCTGTGGCGATTACTGCGACGTCCGGCTTTTCCCGGGCGATCAATTCCTCTGTAGCCTCGATCCCGGTCTTGATCGTAACCCCGGCCTTGATCGACTGGTCGGTAAGGTGCCTGATCAACCCGGTGATTTCCCTTTTTGAGTGAGCGATGCAGGCGAGATTGAGCTGACCGCCGGGCCTGTCCTGCATTTCATAGAGTATGACGTCGTGGCCTCTGGAGGCTGCGGCCCTCGAAGCTGCGAGCCCCGCGGGACCCCCGCCGATGACCATGACCTTCTTCTTTCTTCCTGGAGCCGGCACGGGCTCGCCTTCATGACCGACCAGCGGATTGATCACGCAGGTCATGTCGCCGCCCTTTTCCCTGTTGGTCACGCAGCCGAGGCCGCATCCGATACAGGGCGCAATGTCGTCCGCCCTGCCTTCGAATGCTTTATTCACGAATTCAGGATCCGCGATGAGCGCCCTTCCGAGAGCCACCATGTCGGCCTCGCCGCGCTCAAGTATGCTTTCTGCAAGGCCGGGAGAAGTTATGCGGCCGACGACGATGACCGGCTTTCCGGTCGCGTCCCTGACCATTTTTGAAAGCGGGGCGTTTATTCCGAACGGGGTTCCCGCAGGCGGTATGACCCTCCATGATGTCGATGGATACACTCCCGCGGAAACATGAAATCCGTCGACCCCGGCCGACTCGAGGATGGGAACGATATACTGCGTTTCGCCGATGCTCCTGCCCCCGGGAACGAGCTCGTCGGCCGAGATCCTGATCACAACGGGGAAGTCGTCGCCTGCGTATTTTTTTATGCTCTCGATGGATTCGATCGTGAAGCGCAGACGTCTTTCGAGGGAGCCGCCGTACTCGTCGGTGCGCCTGTTTTTCAGCGCAGAAAGAAACGATCCGGCAAGCATGTAGCCATGCGCGGCGTGGAACTCGACGCCGTCGAAACCGGCCTGTTTGGCCCTGAGCGCGGCGCGCCCAAACCGGTCGATGATATCCCTTATCTCGCTGCGCGAGAGCTCGCGGCATTTCATGCGGGTGATGCCGTTGCGGATGCCGGCTGACGGCCCGAGCGCTTCTTCGCCGGTGAATATGGGGCTCAGAGACTCCGGGCCGGGGTGCGCGATCTGCGGGATGATTTTCGCACCGTGGCGGTGGGCGGCATCGGTCAGCGATTTCAGCCCGTCGATCAGGGAGTCGTCCCACAGGCCCAGGGTACGGGGAATGTAGGGATACAGCCGGTCAATGGAGCAGACTTCAACCGTGATCAGCCCGACTCCTCCCCTCGCCCGCGCCTCATAATAATTCCTGATTTTGTCTGAAACCGGGCCTTCTCCATCCGCGAAGTCGGTAGCCATGGGAGCCATGACCACCCGGTTTTTTACTGTCATTGACGCAATTTTTATCGGCTTGAAGAGTATTTTATAATCTTTCATTGTTACCTTTTGCTGGGATGTACGGCACAAGACGGCCGTTCTTGTTGTCGATTCTCAGAGACAGGGCCGTCCACAGAGCGCCGAGCGCATCGATGGTGACGAAACCGATGACGATCGGTTTGACGATTCCAAACAGAACAAAAACCGTGACGATGATGAACGCCGACAATCGAGTGAAAACCGTGATCCGGTAAAAGGGCCAGAATTCGGGATGGCGCCCCGCAAGGAAATAATACAGGGCGAGAAAAAGCAGCACCATGCCGAAAAGCCGGGGCACAGTGACGTCATTCAGGCCCATTCCGGCGATGCCCAGGCACAGGCCGGGAAAGAACATCAGGGATACGCCGCACACGACGATCCAGAATCCGAAGTAAAAGATCGAGCTTCCTGCGCGAGTCATTTTCATATGGGTCTCCTGTTTTCGAACCGGGTTCAGGCGGGAATTGAATAGTGCCGGAGGAGTCGGGCGAGGTCAAACCTTTTTTTGGGTCGATAATCGAAAGCATGCAGGGGAGAGGCTTTTCTCTCCCCTGCAGGATAATATTATTCATCATCGGTGTTGGTATATGTTATGTCCTTGGTCTCTCCGTTGAAAGTGACGGTGGTGTATCCGCCGCTTGTTATTTTATTTTCAATGATCAGGTGATAGTCGCAGGTGCCGGTATGCGATCCGGCCACCTCGAGCGTGCCGGTCTGTTCTCCTCTTCCGCTGCCGTCCCATACCAGGCCGGTTATTGTGCCGTTCAGGATAATGCCGCCCTCGTCTGCGCTCGTGGTCGCCTTGTTCAGGTCTCCGTCGGCGAGGTTTGTGTAGGTAATTGTCGTCTTGCCGCGCGCTCCATTCCAGATGCTCCAGCTATAGAGAATAACTTTAAAATGCATGGTGCCCCCGCAGTCGCCGTAAAATGTCGCTTCGTTACCAACCGTGGGTTCAGGGAAGCGCTCGTATATCCTGTTTTTTGCGTATTTCGACGCGGGCCTGAAGATGTCGAAATAAAACTCGTCGATCGTGATCTGCCTGCTTCCCTGGTCAGCCGTGCTGAAATCGCTTTCGCCGGCTGAATTGACCGCCTTGACCCGGTAGTAGTAGACCGTATCGAGATACATGCCCGTGTCTTCAAAGCTTGTCGTGAAAAGATTTGTGGAAATAAGCACGTAGTTTCCGTTTTCGTTTTCCGCACGGTAAACCTTGTAAGAAGACGCTGTGCTCACAGTGCTCCAGGTAACGACAACCTTTTCCTTGTCGTTGGCGGATTTGTCGGTAGCCGAGACATTCGCCGGAATATCAGGAAGTCCAGTCAGGGACCCGGCGTATCCGGAGTCATACCCGCTTAGCTCGCTTTCAACGGATGCCGTATCGTTATATGCTTTTATCTTATAGTAATATTGGATATTAGGAGTCAGTGAACTGTCACGGTAAGACATCGCAGTTGTATCTGTCCCGATGGCAGAGTATGTTCCATCTGCTGAGAGAGAACGGAACACGCGGTAGTACTCTCCCCCGACCGACGGCTGCCATGATATGTCTATATATGAGGTATAGTCGCCGTCGGTTGCCGTGACGCCCGAAGGAGGAAGAAACTCGTCGGGAACCATACCCGGGTAGCCAAGATTGGGAGTGCTCAGCTCGCTTTTAATATCGCCGTAACAAGCGGAAACCTTGTAAAAATATCTCGCGTCAGGATCGATCGCCACGCTGTAATCGTCGTAAGTGGTGATGGCGACGTTTTCTGCGATGAGAGCGTAATCGCCGTACATGTATTCAGAACGGTAGACATTGTAAGCGACCGCGCGGGATGAAGCGTCCCAGCTTATTCTCACAAAGCCGAAATGGGTCCCGTCGGTCGCTATGACGTTTTCGGGTGCGTAGAGCACGATGGCTATATCCGGAGCGCGCCAATCGATCGTTTCTGACGGACCACCGGTAGATATGATGTAGTTTCCACCCAGTTCGGACGAGTGGCCGTCGGGCCTGGGACCGATCGTGATATGGAACTCGACCGTGGCGTTATGCGCGCCGGTAATTGTGAGAGTTCCTGTTTCGGTCCCCCGGAGGATCGTGTCAAGGTCGAGCATGAGGGTCCCGTTGGCGACATGGCCCTCCTGGTTAAAGTCGTTGAATTCAAGCGTCACGGTTGATCCGATGAAATCCCCATGGGAATCATTCACCGCCTCCATCACTGCGTATATGCCGCCGCCGAATGCGCCGTTTATCTCCATCGGGAAAATAAATTCGTTGTCGTCGATGACTTTCCAGACATGCTCGACGATGGGCTTCAAAATTTCGTAGAATTCCGCCGGGGTCAGGTCGCCGGGCTCGCCCGAGTAGCCTTCTGCCCAGGGAGAGAATTCGCTGCTGTTGTTTCCGGATACGGCTTCGACAGTATATTGGTAATGCGCTCCTGAATCGACGTCGTAATCCTCAAATGCGTTTGCTGTATTGTTTTCCCGTATCAGGGAGTACGCTCCGCCGTCTTTTTCTTTACGGTAAATGTTATAGGACTCCGCGTCCGTGTCGTCCCACATGAGGATGACCCTGTCCGTCTCGGTTCCCTTTGTTGCGGTGAGCCACGTGGGGCTTGCGACACGGTCCGCTTCGGTGTCCTTCATCGTCGATCCCTCGGCGCTGGGCCCGTAGACGCTTTCACCCGCGGCGTTTACCGCTTTGACCTTGTAGAAGTATGTCTTCCCCGCCTCGACGTCCTCGTCGTAGTATGCGGATTCGGGTATTTGACATTCAATCTCCTGGAAATGATAGCGGTCGCCTTCGGATTTCGTGACGACATAGTAATCTGCGTTGGCGATCATTTCCCAGGTCACGCTGATTCTTTCTTTGTGGGTTTTCCGGGACGCGTCTATCCATGAGGGGTAGTCCGGAGTGCTGATGTCATCGCTTTCGTTTTTAATATTGTCGCAGCCTGTCATGCAGACGATCATCATGCATGCGATAAGGGCCGGGATGAAGTATTTCTGCGTTTTCATGTGCTTTTCTCCTGATTCAGCGAATAATCGACCCGGGAAGAATGACTGGTAAGACAGCAGGAGAAATGCCGTACACATGGCTTTCTGCCGACGTTTGCCAGTTCTGAATATTGAAAACGTGATTGTATTTTTTTGACGGAGTTTTATAATTAAACATAAAGATTGTTTTGTCAAGAATTAATAAGAGACGCAATTTTCCTCAATGAGGCGTGAAAACAACGCGCTTTAAGGCTTTTTCGGGGATTTTTACCCATGGTTTGTACATTTTATTCATTTAAGACAAAAAACAAATTGACAATGAATTTTATTATGTCACGAACATTATAATTTTTTAATCAAGGAGTCCCTATGGCCAGTAAAAACAATCAAGTTAAATTACCCGACAAAGTAACCTTTTCCACCATGGCGCAGCACATCGCCGAAAAGCATCAGATTCCCAAAAAACAGGCAAAAGATATCATAGAGGATCTTTTCAATATCATCCATGCCGGAGTAATGAAGGGAGAGAGAGTCCCGGTCGGCAAATTCGGAAAAATCCACATCCGGGTCAGACCGGCGACAAAGGCCCGCAAAGGCCGGAATCCCATGACCGGAGAAGAGATCACTATACCGGCAAAAAAAGCGACAAAAGTTCCGAAATTCACCTTTGCGAAAAGCTTCAAGGACGAGGCGGTAAAGGCAAAGGTGGTCGTGAAAAAATAAACCGTCACGGTATCCCCTGAGCAATGCCCGCGATGAGGACCTTGTTCAGGGGATATCAACAGTCTTGCTTGCAGACCTTCATGTCAATTCTCCCTGGCAGCCCTTGACAATATCAGATATTCCTGTAAAATTATATATTCAGGGTATAAATCGTTAATTACACCGTAATGATTGCGTATTGTCATGAGAGCGTCTTTCAATTCTGTTCTGAACAGAACCATTCAATTTATAAAATCCAGGAATAATTCAACCGTCCAGGATTTTTTATACTGGCGTGAGTTCATTTATAATTCGACGATTTTTTTCGCCATGATCGCCGGCCTGATCGCTTTTGCGCCGACCGTGTATTTTTCTGTGTTGAACGATCAGCGTGGCGTCATTATTGCATATGTAGCCGGATACTCGTGGCTGTGCCTGAGTTTTTTCATCAAGGCCATCCCCTTCAAGGTCAAGGCTTTCATCACGGCGTATGTGTTTTACGTCGTCGGCGTCTTGATGCTTCTTTCGGATGACTACTATCACACCGGCCTGATCTGGCTATTTATCTTTCCGATTCTGCTGAGCCTGATTTTCAACATCAGGATTACGGCGCTCGGCATTGCCAGCAACGCGCTTGCCTTTTTGGTTCTCGGATTTCTCTTCCGGTATCATCCTCATTCGCTGCCTGACAAAGGATGGCTGGATATTGTCAATGTGATCAATTTCATCGTGATCAACGCTATGACCGCGTTTTCGATATCCATCCTTATGAATGGATTTAACGATGCGTTAAACAAGGAAAGGGCGGCTAGAAATGATTTCATTAACGAGCGGGAGAAGCTGTCGACAGTGAATATCTCGCTGCAGAAGGAGATCGCGGAGAGAACGATCATAGAAGAGAACCTGAAAGAGGGCGAGGCGAGGTACCGTTCCGTTTTCGAGAATACCGGCACAGCCACATTTCTCGTCGATAAAGAACTGATCATCGAGATGATGAATTCGGAGGCTGAAAGGCTCTGCGGCTTCAGCAGCGATGAAATAGCCCACAATAAGAGCTTCGCAGATTTTGTCGCGGAATATGACCGTGACAGGATTTTATCCTATCATGAGATGAGAAAAGGGGGGCAAAGCGCACCCGAAAAGTATGAATTCGATTTCATGAACAGGGGGCATGAAACAAAGGCGGTCCTCGCAAGGGTTTCAGTGATGCCGGGTTCAGAAACCAGGATTATTTCTCTCCTTGACGTTACGCATATCAAGCAGACAAGCGAAACCCTTAAATCAAAGGAGGAGCTTCTCACACTTGCGCTTGAAACGACAAGTGACGGAATATGGGACTGGTTTATCGAGACCGGCCAGGCATTTTTCAGCTCCAGATATTACACCATGCTCGGATTCGAGCCGGATGAGCTGCCGCAGAACATCGATACCTGGAAAAACCTCATACACCCGGACGATCGGAACGCGGTGTTCGAAAACATCGAAAATCAGCTCAAGGGCGGAGGTGAAGCATTTATCGTCGAGTTCAGGGCAAGAACGAAAAATGGCGACTGGAAATGGATCACTGAAAAAGGCACGGTCGTTGAAAGAAACGGGCAGGGAAAACCGGTAAGAATAATCGGAACCCATGTGGACGTAACTGACCAGAAACAGATACTGGACTCGCTCCTGAACAGCGAGAAAAAATACCGGACGCTGTACAACAATGCCCTTGTCGGGATGTTTTCATTCCGAAAAAGCGACAGCCGCACCATTTCGATCAACGATTTCGGCTGCAGGATGCTCGGCTACGGCAGGCCTGAAGATGTCATCGGCATCGATATACTGTCGAGCCATTACTTGAATGAGGCCCAGAGAGCCGAGATGGCGCGCCAGCTCCTTTCCGAGGGGGAGATCTACAGCAATGAAATCGAGATAGTGCGCAGGGACGGTTCGTCTTCCTGGGTCGTCCTTTCGATGAAATTATACGAGAACGAGGACCAGATCGACTGCTTCTTCGTCGACATCACCCGCAGAAAAAAAGCCGAGGACCAGCTTCACAACCTGATGTTCTACGACCAGCTTACCAGGCTCCCGAACAAGGAAATGTTCATGAACCGGCTCATCATCGAGATCGTAAGGGCGCACCGGCGCGGCCAGGTATTTTCCGTGATAAGTCTGGGCCTGGACAATTTTAAAAAGATAAACGACATGCACGGGACAAAAGTCGGCGACAAGGTGCTGACCGAAGTCGGCATCATCCTGAACGAGACCCTGAGAAAGGACGATCTCATCGCCCGAATAAGCGGAGACCATTTCATGATACTGCTCTCGGATATAGGGAGCACGGATGATGTAATGGAAATCGTCAAGAAAATCAAGGAATCGCTGACCGAGCCGTTTGCCATAAGCAACACGATCATCAAGCTTACCGCAAGCATGGGAGTGGCCCTCTACCCGCTTGACGGAGACAGCGGCGAGAAGCTGATCAAGAACAGCGAATCGGCCATGTTCATGGCAAAGGAAACCGGCAAGAACTCATACATCATGTTCGACCAGAAAATGCACGACCAGACCCTGAAATACTTTGAAATCGAGGAAGAGCTCAGGAGGGCCATCGACAAAGACGAGTTCCTGGCGTATTATCAGCCAAAGGTGGACCAAAGCGGCCAGCTGATCGGCATGGAGACACTGATCAGGTGGAACTCATCGCGTTACGGTTTCGTCCCTCCGGGAGAATTTATCGGGATCGCCGAACGTTCGGGCATGATTGCGGAAATCGGGGACATCATACTGAGGAAGGCGTGCGGGCAGAACAAGGCATGGCAGGAAAGGGGATTCAGGCCCCTTAAGGTCGCGGTGAATCTTTCTCCCTACCAGTTCAGGTCTTCCGAACTGATAAGGAACATCAGGCTTGCGCTTGACGGCAGCGGTCTGGAGTCGCAATGGCTTGATCTTGAAATCACCGAAAGCGGCATCATGGAAAATGAGAATGAATGCATAAAGAGGCTCAATGAGCTCCATGCCATGGGGATATCGATATCGATCGACGATTTCGGCACCGGGTATTCTTCATTGAGCAAGCTTAAGCTGTATCCCATCGACACACTGAAAATCGACAAGTCGTTTGTCGACGATCTGCCCGACGATCCGCATTCCGTCAGCATAACGACATCGATCATCGACCTCGCTTTCAACCTCGGGTTCAGCGTGACTGCGGAAGGCGTTGAAAACAAAAAGCAGCTTGATTTTCTCGTGTCGAAGGAGTGCGGGTCTTTTCAGGGATACTATTTTTACAAGCCCATGCCGGCCGAAGAATTCGAAAAGCTGCTCACGAAATAATCGGTCACCATTTCTTAACAATGGCGAAAGCAACCCTCAGGTCGTCTTCCTTGTTTCCGTCATTTCGATGCTCTTTCGTGTACTGGCTGAATCCGATCGATACTCCCGTTTTGATTGAAAAGGATTTGTCGAGCACAGTGTAGACTCCGGGGATCAGCGCGGAATGACCTGAATAGTCTCCGATCATTTCGAAGCCGATTTTAAAGGCCGCGGTGCCGGTTTGCGCGATCTGAAAAGAGCTTCCGACCGCCCATTGAAAGATGTCCTTGCCCCTGTTATGCTCGTACGACAGGTTGACTGTCGTGTTATGGCCGCTTCCGTAGCTTTCTCCCAGAATCAGGGCGAAACCCCCGCTGTGGTCGCGGTTCAGCATGTCTCCCGCGCGATCGGTCGGGCAGCGGTAAAAAAAATCGATGCCGAGCTCGACCGGCACCTTGCCCTGGTCTGCGATCCCGAAAATCACGTCGAAAATGACCGAATCCAGCATCATCGAGGAACCGGACGGGTGCTTTTCCCTTTTCGACGATGCAAGCCTGGAAAGGCCGTATTTACCGAGGACGCAGTCCACTTCGATATACGCCCATTCCGTGAATGCATAACCCAGGCCCGGACGCAGCTCCCAGGAATCCGAGCGCTCGCTTCCCTGGTCCCTTACCGAGTAGTCGAAGCCCAGCAGGCTGAAAATGTTGTTTGCCGCGAAGGATGGGCCATTGCGCATGTACAGGTAATTCTCTGCGAGAAAGGCCCATGCGGGAGCCGGGCTCCAGGCTGCAATAAAAAGAGCGGCCAGGAAAATCGATAAGGTTAATTTATTTTTCATGCTGTTGATCGGTCGAACATTTTCAGAATGAAAACCCTTTCCTGAAAATGCGTCAATAATTAATCATTAATTATTATTTTTCTTGAAATTTGATTGAAAAAACTGACCATGGCATCGATTGTTTGATTAATTATGGGGATGTAGCTCAGTTGGGAGAGCGCCAGAATCGCACTCTGGAGGCCGTGGGTTCGACTCCCATCATCTCCACATTTTCATTGTTCAAGCGCCTCGCAGTCGTTTCTTTCTTCGAAAAACATTCCGCTCCATCTTGCGTGAGGTAGCCATGCCTGAAACAGTATACTTCATCGAATCCCGCGAGAAAGCAGACGATCAGTATCTCTGCTCACAGCTCGAAAGCCTTCTCGTATCGGCCGGCCTGCTCGATTTCATCGAGGAGCGCGACATGGTCGCGGTCAAGACCCATTTCGGCGAAACGAAGGATCTCGGCTTTGTCAGGCCGCTCTATTTTTTGATGCTGTCGAGGCTCCTCAAGGAAAGAAAGAGCGCGCCCTTTCTCACCGAAACCTCGACCCTGTACAAGGGCAACCGCTCGAACGGCGTGATACACCTCGAGCACGCCCACAGGCAGGGCTTCGGATTCGAGCAGACCGGCATGCCCATACTCATGGCCGACGGCCTGTTCGGCGAGGAGGAAATCGAGGTCCCGGTCCCGGGAAAGTTATTCAAAAGCGTGAAGCTCGCGACTCTCGTGGTCAAGGCGCAGGCGCTCATCATGGTCTCGCACTTTACCGGGCACCTGGGCACCGGCTTCGGCGCGGCATTGAAGAACATGGGCATGGGATGCGCGAGCAGGGGCGGGAAAATGGCCCAGCACTCGACCGCAAAGCCTTCGGTGAAAAAAAAGGCGTGCACGAAATGCGGCGTGTGCGTCAAGTGGTGCCCCGCATCCGCAATAACGATGAACGAAGAATGCGCGGTGATCGACAAGAAAATCTGCATCGGCTGCGGCCAGTGCCTTGCCGTGTGCCGGTTCGACGCAGTGACGTACAACTGGGGCGCGACATATGAGGACCTCCAGAAAAAGGTGGTCGAACACGCGTTCGGCGTGGCCGAGAACAAAAAAGGCAAGGCTCTGTACGTGAATTTCCTGACAAGGATTTCAAAGGACTGCGACTGCATGTCGGGGTTCCATCAGATCGTTCCGGACATCGGGATTCTCGTGTCGGCCGACCCTGTGGCCCTGGACGCGGCCTCGCTCGACCTGGTGGAGTCGCGGGCCGGGAAGAAGCTGTCGGACATGGCCTACAACATCCCCTGCCGGTTCCAGATCGATTACGCCCGGGAAATCGGTTTCGGGAACGCCGATTATACGATCAAAAAAATATAACCTTAAAGCTTGTTGAGAGGCCTCATGAAAAAAGTGCTTGAGTTCATAATAGCGCGCCCGCGGATCATCATCGCGCTCCTGCTGCTGACAACGGTCGTCACCGCATACGGCATCACCTTATTCGAATACGATAATTCCGAAAAAAACGCGATGCCGGCAGGCGACCCGACCTTCCAGCTCGGCGAGGAAACAAAGAAGATGTTCGGCGACAGCAGCACCTTCTTCATCGCCGCGATCGAGCCGGCCCAGGGCAAAAAGCTCATGACCGCGGAAACGTTCAGGCACCTCAACGGGCTGGTCAATGAAATACACGAGTACCGGATATTCAACCAGGAGAGGGAAGACGGTCGCCTGAAGTCCCTGCTCGACCTTTCGGGCGTGAAGGTCAATGGGTCCGTGAAGCGGTCGAAGAAGGAGATCGAAACCGCATCGAAATACGATCAGCCGAGCCGGGAAAGGAACCTGTATGATTATTCATCGTACCGGCCGGTTTCTCCGGAAAAGATAAGCGCGGCAATGGATGAAACGGGCAAAGCGATGTTCGACACCATTCTCGCCTACCGTGAAATGTCGGGCATCGACCGGGCGAAGCCCTTTGCCGAAAATGCTTTCAGGAACGTGTTAGAGTCCTGGGAAGACCTGTACCTGTACAAGTCGGTCCAGATCATGAAGGAGGCGTCTGACCCGATAACCCTCACCGATATCAACGGCGAAAACGATACGCTCAGGTCTGTATCTATCCTGAAAAAGGACAAGGACGGGAAAAGAATCCTTCCGGAGACCCCCGAGGATTTCGTTGAAATCACAAAAAAACTCAGGGGAAACCCCTCGTTCGAATCGAATTTCTATTCGCTCGACCCGAAAACGGGAGATATCCGCGCGCTGGCCGTATCAATGACCCTCAGGAGCCAGCTCAACTACGACAGATTCACCGATTATCTGTGGGCGCTCTTCGGGAAATACAACCATGACCCTGTCAACATCCACCTGCAGGGCGGCCTGATCTTCGAGAAGTTCATAAACGAGTATAACAACCGGGACATGATGAAATATCTGCCCATAGGCCTCATCATCATGCTGGTCATCTATTACCTGAATTTCAAGTCGATCAGGGGCATGGTGCTTCCGATTACCTCGATCGTCATGGGAAGCGTCTGGACTATGGGCCTGCTCGGCTACATGGGGATAAAGATGACGGTCCTGACCTCGATCATCCCTCCCCTGCTCATCGCCATCGGGAGCGCATACTCGATCCATATCGTAAACCAGTATTATATCGACCTCGAGAACATCCATGCCCTGGGCAAGAGCCGCGGGCTCGTGAGCGCCATGCTTCACATCGTCAACACCGTGCTTCTCACCGGACTCGCGACGTTCGTGAGTTTCCTGACGCTCACCACGAACGATGTCAGGGTGCTGACCGAATTCGGCATAGGCATAGCGCTCGGAACGGTGATCATCATAGCGATATCGCTCACGCTCCTTCCCGCAGCGCTGTCGATTCTGAAGCTGCCTCCGGTGAAGGTCGAGGGTGAATCCGCCGGGACAACATACAACGACATGGTCCTGAAGGCGGTGGGATTCATGTCCCGCCTGTCAACCCGGCATTACGGGAAGGTGATCGTCGTCGTGCTCATAACGATTGCGGTAAGCGTCGCCGGGATATTGATGCTCAAGACCGAAACCTCGGCCACGAGCTATTTCAAGGAGGGATCGTACATCCGCACGTCCCTTGACCGGACGAACGAGCTCTTCGACGGCTCGTACGTGACCAACATCGTGTTCAGCCCGGGGCCGGGGAAAAGCATCCTGGACGCGGAGTTCCTCGCCTATATCGAGGAGGTGCAGCAGTGGCTCAGGCAGCCCGAGAACCGGGAGAAATACCACATCCTGCACAACGCGAGCTTCAACGAATACCTGAAGCGCATGAACAAGGCCATGAACAACGAGGACCCCGCATACTACACCGTGCCCGCGGACACCATGACCATACTGGATTATCTCGAGCTTTTTTCGGGCGAGGATGAAAACTATGACGGCAGGCCCGACCTTCTGGAGCCGACCATGAGTCCGGACTACACCAAGACCGTGCTGTACATGCGCATGGGGACCCTGCGCGGCGAGCTCATGAGCACGAGCAAGATCGAGACGACTCTCAACCATGTACGGGAATACCTCGACTCAAAGCCGAACCCGAAAGGGTATACATATTATATAACCGGCGGCACCATAAACTTCGTCATACTCGCCAAGTACATCAACCAGGCCCAGATCCAGGGCATCATCTCCGGCATCATATCCATCGGGATTATCATGTTTTTACTTTTCAGGAGCCCGGAAACAGGACTCGTGGTGCTGGTGCCTATGGTCACTTCGATCGTCTGGATATTCGGCTTCATGGGATGGTACGGGATCCCGTTCGGGATGACCGAGGCGCTGATTTCGCCGATCGCGATCGGTATCGGAATCGACGATGCGTGTCACATACTGAACACGCTGCGCAAGAAAAGCCTCGAAGGGCTGCCGCTCGCGACGGCGATCACCGAAACACACCATGAGACCGGCCTCGCGATAGTGTATACGTCGCTGGCGAACAGCCTTGGCGCCGCGGTGCTCATCTTTTCGAGCTTTATGCCCGTGTTCCGCAGCGGCCTACTGGTGTGCGCGGTGCTCATCATATCCACGCTGTCGAACCTGGTCCTGTTCCCGAGCGTGATCATGTTCTTCAGGATCGACGTGTGCAAGATCAGGGAATGGCGGCTGTTCAAGCTCATCCCCATCAACAAGCTCCTGATCGATTGAGTCAGAACTTGAACACCGCCCACGGATCCGAATACAGGCCGTACAGGCCCGAGGCCTCCAGGTTGGTGAGATCGAACATCGATATCGACGATTCCACCGGCTGGTCCGTGTCGTCTCCGTAGTATCCGTAATTCGGCGGATGCAGGAAGTCGATGAGAACCCGGGCGGTATCATTGTCTATCTCGCCGTATTTTTCAAGGCACAGATCTGTCAGCGTCTCGTAGCGCCATGTCGAATCAGGTATGGCCCCTCCCAGGGTGAGATACATATACGGATTCAGGTAATGGTTCGTGGTCACGATCAGGTCTTCCTTTGCCTCGATCTGTGACGGGATACCGAACGATTTAGACCACGAAGGCTGGATGTAATCGTCGAACCTGACCCGTTTCATGTTTGCCGAAACTTCGACGGTCGCTCCGCCGGTCTGCTCTCCCAGTCCGTCGGCGATGGGGAACAGCCAGGATACGCCGAGTCTTTTCTTCGTGAGAATGGCCACGCCCTCGCTGAGCTCGTTCGCGTACTGGAGCACGTACCGGTTGATGAGCAGGCCGCCCATCCCGAGCCTGTTTTCGTTGCAGTTCGCCGATGGGACCATGTCAATGCCGATCCCGATGCCCTTGTCGTTCATGCCTGCGGCTGTTCCCACGAAGGACGGCGCCATGACGCTCACGAGGCGGTTGCCGGAGTCTGGCACATATTCGATCATGAGCCCGTACTTGTAGTAGGCCCCGTTCGCGAACATGAAGTCCCTTCCCATGAGGGTCCTGCCGTCGACGGTGGCCCCGCCTGTGGCGACGAAAGCGTTGCACGCGTGAGGCACCTGCATGAACGGAATCGCCAGAGGTATCAGGGGAGCGACGATCGGGTATCCGAGCCCCAGGATTGCGTCGAAGGCCATGTTGTTCATCATCACGCTTTTATACTCGACCGGGTATCCGGCGTCGTTCGCCCCGTCCACGATGCCTTCAACTTCCTCAATAAATTCTTCCGGCACGTCCCCGTCCCTGACAGCCTTGTTCACGGGAAGATAGAGAAGATCGACGAGAAACTGCACGCCGTCTTCTCCGCCGATGAGGGCAACGAGCTGTTCGACTGTAACATCGAGCTCGAGCATATGGATCAGGAGGCCGCCCCAGAATTCCACCGAGGCCATGTGGTACACGCCCTCGGCGCAGAGGTACCCGTGCTGGTATCCCATCTCGTAGGGCGAACCCTCGACGTGCAGAAGTTTCTTGCCCTCCGGGCTCACCGCAAGGTACCCGACGCCGTCGGGCGAATAGGTTCTGTCGTCCAGATCGTTGAGGCCCGAGTATGTGTAGCTCTGCGCCTGCGGGTCCATCCATGCGTAATCGTCGCATCCGATAAACCACGCGCATACGGACATGATTGCCAGAATTCCGGGGAAGATTCGTTTCTTGATCATGGCAGCACCCTCTCTTATCGATATTTCAGGACAATTCGAAGGAAACCGATGAAACAGAAACATCAACCAGTGAAGCGATACAGGGTAACACGAATGCGGAGAGAGACCGGAAAGGCGCGCCTCGCTCCTATACAACAAGATACACGAGCAGCACACACTGGTATTATCATACATGAAAAACCGCAGAGGTCAACCTAAAACTGTTTTCGGATATCAAAAAACCGAATCAGGAGAAATTCTCATCAAGAGAAAAAATATAGTTTGACCGGTAATTTATTTTTATAAGCTTTTATCCCTATGACCGACAGCCGCGAAAATTACCGTCAAACCGCAGCCTTGTACTGCAGGGATTTCATCGACTCAATCAGGGAAAAGCCAGACTTCATCGGTGAAGTCAGGGCCCTTGACATGATGGTCGTGAATGCAATGGAATCCGCAGATGCCGCGCTGGTGAGAGACATGGCGAAGGTGATGGGCGTTGTGCATGAAAAGGCGATGAAGCTTTACGCGCGATATCCGCAGAGCATTATTCTTGAAAACATCATCGCGAGATCTGAAAGTATTCGCCGCATGCTCATCGAGTCTGCGGATTGAGGTCCGGCCCGGGCAGGGCTACTGCCCCACGAAGCGATATACGCTCATGAGCACGGTCATCATGGCAAAACCGGCCGTAATAATCACGGTAATCCTGGAAAAACGGGACTCAAACAGCTCCAGGCGTTTGTCGAGTTGGTCGATTCGTTTATCTACCTGATCGATGCGTTTGTCGACCTGATCAATGCGTTTGTCCATCTGTTCGAAGCCCTGCTTCAAGAGTTCACGCTGGTTTTTCAGTTCCTCTTCGACGCGGACAATGCGCTCGCGAAGCTCCATGTCGCGGTCGTAGATTGTCCGGGCATAGTTCATTCCCGCCAGCCATTCGGGCAGGCGCTGCTGCACATAGGCGCCGATTTTTACAAGGTCCTCATCCTGCAATGCCATGGTTTTTTCTCCGGGCGAATTAATCATACGGAATGCTCCTCCTGATGTCAAGTTAAACCGGGTGAAAACCCGGCCAATTATAATACGATCAGGGGAGGTAAAAATGACGTTATTTCTGAACACCAAAGGTGAAAAGTTACTACTGTCGGACCACACTTCGACGAAGTTCGGTGCAGGCAGCACAAGCACAATGATCAGCGCAGTCAGATGCGGATTTGCGACATTGACGTGCATTATAAACTTGACATCGCTCCCGGGCATGAATAACAATAGACACGACCTGGAATGCAGGAAATTGTTCCGGGCCTGATCTGTATTGTATAAAGAAATGGAGGGCTCATGAAAAAACTGTTCGGATTCCTGCTTGTTTGTGTTGTTTCAGCGGCGCTGACGGTTTGCGACGACAGCAGCAGCAAAGGGGGCGGCAAAGCGGCCAGCGGTACGTTTACAAAAGCATACAATAATACTACACCAGCGGGAAATAGCGCCATATTCAGCGAAGCGGATGCCAAAATCCAGTATCTTTACCTGGCTTCGGAAATTAACGGCAGTGGATATATCACGAAGATACGCGTACAGCAGGGCGTACTTACGAGCGAAGTAGCGACCTGTCATAATGTCACCATCAAAATGGGGCATACCGATCTTACCGTCCTTGGCACAACATGGGCAAACAACGTGGAGACTGGCCAGGGTTCGGAAATCACCGTCCTTGACAATAAAACCATTACGATTCCTGCCGCTGCGGCCGACAGCTGGATCGAGATCGCGCTTGACACTCCCTTCAACTATAATGGAAAGGACAACCTTATTGTCGATGTTGAAAGGACTTCAGGGTGCTCGGCGGCCGTGCCCACGAACTTTACCAATGTACCCAATCGTGTTGCAGCGGACATCGTAGCCGATAGCGCGTCTGGAACAGCGGAATGGAATGCGACTACAGCTTTTGGCTCGTACGGTGACCTGCTGTGCATGCAGTTCGTGTTCGCCGGCGGCGACAATAAGCTTGAGTATGCGACAACCGGGCAGCCCCTGCCGTTCATGGCGTCACCATCTCATATCCGACAGCAAATGCTGTACAAGGCGGGCGATATCAACGGCTCGGGCGTCATCACGGGAGTCGGGTTTGCAGTGGCCACCAGCCCTGGTTCCGATTGCAATTACACGGTTACGGTGCGCCTAGGGCACACGAACCTCGATGAGCTGGGGACGACGACATTTGAAGGCAATTACAGCGGATCTTCGACAATTGTCGCGAACGACGTATCGTTCAAAGTGCCGGCCAACGCCGCTTACGCCTCGTATGTATGGCTTCCCTTTTCAAGGTCGTTTACTTATGATGGCGCCAGCAACCTGATTGTTGATGTCGATGTATCGGACGGCAGCGCGGGAATGAACCTGAGATGCGATGATCTCGGCTTGAATACCAGGGTTTATTCTGTATCAGGCGGAGCGTTGACATCGAGCAATCACCGGTTTGCGGTAAAGTTTCGCTTCGCGGGCGGCACGGCTGACGTGATAGGCTCCGGGAACCATGACCTGTATCCGCCATTCCACGGGTCGGTAACCGGCCAGTTCCAGCCGCTGTATATAGCATCCGAGCTCGGCCTGAATGGCAGTATCAACAGCATAGGGTTCCGCCTGCAGAACGACTCCGTCGCCGAGAGTTACGGCAATATCACCATAGTCATGGGGCATTCCGACCTTGACGCGCTCGCGCTCGGCCAGGCCTATCTGGACAACATGTACGGCGAAAAGACCGTCTTTACCGGTACTGTTGAAGTTCCCGACGGGCTCAAGGCCGGTGACTGGGTCGATATCCCGCTTGAATCGACATTCAGGTGTACGCCGGGGGAAAACCTCGCGATATATGTCCGGCATGATCAAGGTGACAATGACATAGAAAACTATGTTCAGGGAGAGAATGATTCGGACAAGTACCCGGGACGCCTGCTCGGCACCGAGAACCAGGCCCTGGATGAACCGGGATGGGTGGCGGACATCCTGCCATCGATACGACTCGGATTGAAGTGATTCGGATGTCAGGAATGCAGGCGTCGGCGGACCTCCATAGATGCCTGCTGCATCAGATTAAAAAAAAGCCCCGGATCAGGGGCTTTTTTTACTTGTATCAGACATCAATGCCGGCCTGAACAGGGCTCAGTCCGCATCGGGAAGACCATTCAAGAAAGTTTCATCGTCAGAAGAGAAGTCCCCTTCATCCACGCAGTTCCAGATGATGTCCTGTATACTTGAGAGATCGGTGTGGCTGAGGCTCTCGATGTCTTTCGTTGAGGTGATGTCGACGATATCTTTCAGGCAGCCGCTCTCCGGTATCATATCGGCTTCATCGTATTTGTCATCAGAGGACGAGGGAGCGGACTTGGTCCTGGCGAGGCAGTAGACCGGGATGCAGTATCTGCTCGTGCCGGGAGTTATGGTGATCGTAATGTCATATATCACAAGCATGGGCTGAAAGTCGGAATCGGCCGGATTAAAGCGGGTACCGGCGCTGATGGTGATCGTGACATTCACCGATGTAATATTGGTTACCGTCATGCACAGGTTGAATGTTCCGCCGTCGGGAAAGATGTCGGATGTGTTCATGCAATTCATGAAGCAGTCCGGATCCATGGTCGAAGACGAGTTGCATGCCTGAATGCAGGTCGAGAAAGCGATCAGCTCGTCC
>ERZ795054.429-NODE-429-length-55415-cov-5.062952_pt1 | contig 55415 bp, 47 predicted proteins | sample MGYA00375138_ERZ795054 | MGnify/ENA primary metagenome ERZ795054 (study PRJEB30183, sample SAMN05720215) | anaerobic digester metagenome | isolation source: active sludge of municipal wastewater-treating anaerobic digesters | place: USA | collected 2014-12-23 ... | reverse complement strand
GCCCTGCACCACCTGGCAAAGCAGACAAACCGCTACGCATTCGTGAAGGGGAAGGCACGGCTGGGCGCCGCCGTGCGCGGCCGCGATGAGACTGCCGTCATCAAGACGGTGGCGGGGTTCTTGAAGTTGTTGCACCCACACGGCGAACCTTCCGACCAGGAATTCAATGAGTATCTGGAGTATGCCTTGGAAGGACGTCGACGCGTGAAAGAGCAGTTGAACAAGCGAAAACCGGACGATGAGTTTGCCGCACTCCAATTCTCGTTCTTCAAGGCAGACGGTCAGGAGCAGGCGGTGCATTGTCAGGAATCGAAGGGGATTGGCGGCGTGGCAGCTCAGGAACCGCTGCCCTCTGCGGACAAGCAGACCGCGCCAAGTGCGAGTGCGCCGAGGGCAGTGGAGCCGCAGGCTGTGGCCGCGTCAGACGCCGCAGAAGCGACTCGCCCCTCACTGAAGGAGAAGCACTTTACGATTCACTACGGGGATACCGGTTACAGCTACGAAAAGATGCTCGGACCGTATCTCGCCGGGGCGAAAGTGATCCGAATAGAGGATCCGTATATCCGCCTGCCGCACCAAATTGCCAATTTTACACGATTCTGCGAGCTGGTGGTGAAAACGGGTGATGCCGAGAGGATTCGGTTGGTAACCGGAGCCGACGACCAATCACAGGAGGTGGAGGTGTCCGAGAAGCTGGATGCCCTGGTGGATGATCTCAAACAGCATTCAATCGCGTTTGAGTTTACTTTCGATTCACGCCTTCACGATCGGAAGATTCATTTGGACAACGGATGGATCGTGAAGATTGGCCGGGGCTTCGACATTTACCAGCGGATCGATCGGCCCCGCTCCGGACTGGGCATGAATGATTTCGATCTGCGCCCATGTCTTGAGACTTCGGTGGACATATACAGAGACGGGGAGGTTTGACGGCATGGAGCGAAGACGACCAACAGCGATTGATTTGTTTGCGGGTTGCGGCGGGGTAACCGAAGGGCTGTGTCGCGCGGGGTTCAAGGTGATTGGTGCCGTGGAAATTGATCCCTTGGCGGGAAAAACCTACGCACTGAACCACCCCGGGACGAAGTTGTCGCAGAACGACATCCGGGACATCAAGGGGCGAAAGTGGATGCGCGAACTGACGATCAAACGGGGAGAACTCGATCTGCTGGTCGGCTGTCCGCCCTGCCAGGGGTTTTCGACATTGCGGACACGCAATGGCGCGACTCGAAATCGCGACCCGCGGAACAACCTCGTCAAAGAAATGCTGAGGCTGGTGCAGGAGATGCGGCCAAAGGCAGTCATGATGGAGAATGTCCCGCGACTCGGGGAGAAGAAGGTGTTCCGAGAATTCACCACCGCGTTGGAGTCAATGGGTTACAGAGTGCAGTGGGAGATTGTGGATGTGCAGGATTTCGGCGTCCCTCAACGCCGGCGGCGACTTGTGCTGATTGCCGGACTCACCTTGGAGGTTTCTTTCCCGCGACCGGCTCGAACACATCGCACCGTCCGACAAGCCATAGGAAACCTGCCGCCAGCCGGAAAAAGTGGCGACCCTTTGCACGATCTGCCTGAACAGCGCAGCATGGAAGTTCGCCGCAAGATTGCACGAATCCCCAAGGACGGAGGCAGCCGCCGCGATCTGCCCGCGAGCATGCAACTTGAGTGTCATCGACGCTGCGACGGTTTCAAGGACATCTATGGTCGCATGGCCTGGGATGATGTTGCCCCGACAATCACCGGTGGATGTTTCAACCCGTCAAAGGGCCGATTCCTCCATCCGGTGGAGAACCGGAATATCACCATGCGCGAAGCGGCGCTGATTCAGACGTTTCCGCGAAGATACAAATTTGACCTCACTGCCGGAAAGCAGGGGGTAGCCTTGATGATCGGCAACGCACTGCCTCCCGAACTTGTGCGTCGGCAGGCGGTGGAAGTGAGGCGTGCCCTCGCCGCACACGCTGTCCGCAGGAAAGGCGCGAATGGTGTTCATCGACGGCGCTGAAGTCCCGCCCAACTGGAGTCTAGGCTTGTCGGACCGCATTCATGGCAGATGTTTTTTCAGCTAGGTTTCGATCCGAAATAATGTCCCGAATTCGATCGAAGGGAAACCGTGCCACAGAACAGAGACTGCGCACCTTGATGCGGAGTCGGGGGATCGTGGGATGGAGGCGGAACCAGACCGTGTTCGGAAGTCCGGATTTTGTCTTTCGAGCGTCACGCCTGGCCGTTTTCGTGGACGGCTGCTTTTGGCACTGCTGCCCGATACATTGCAGCACTCCGGTGAGCAATCGCGCCTTTTGGAGGCGGAAGCTGTCCGCAAACAGGACTCGTGACCTCCACGTAAACCGCGCTCTGCGCAAGAAAGGCTGGCGCGTTCTACGAATTTGGCAGCACGACCTCGCAAAGCGCCCTGACTGGTGTGTATCAAGAATTATGCGCGCGCTCGCGGAGCAAAGCAGGCTTCGGCTAATAGAAGCGCACCCACGACAGCCCCGAAACGAAACCACTCACAGCCTGGCGAAGTCGTCGTGTCGCGCTTCGACGAATTCAGCTTCATAAAGGGGTCGGTCCCGAAAAACAGGAATCTGTATGGTCCAGTCGCTGGGCTGGCATCGCGGTTGGCCCGCACCGCGCACACGTTGCGAATCGAGGATCGGGGCCCGTTTCCTCATCGGCCTTTGCCAGTGGATGCGAGGCAACGCAGGAAAAGAGGCTGGCGTGGCTCCGGCGAGATGCGCGTGGCGATGCGCCCGGGGTCCAGGAGCGAACCGCTTCCATCCGCCATGGCGTAATTCGACTTTCGGTTGTGCCGAACGGCGCCTTTGTCACCTTGGGCGAGCCGGTTGAAGCCAGGCGAATTGGCATTGCCGCTGGCGTAAGCTTCAACCTTCTCGACGGGGCAGTAACTCAGTCATCCTCCTCCTCATCGTCCTCATCCGCCCTTCCGGCCGCGAGGACCAGGCCGAGCTGTTTCAGGCCCTTCCCGTGCGCTCCCACAAACTCCACGGGATAGGGAGCATCGCCCTTGTTCGCAAACCAGATGTACCGATTGAAGAGGTCGTCATCGATGCGGTCGGGTTTCGAGAAGTCCATTGTCTTCAACTGCGCCGCCCAGTGGAGTTGTGCGGGGGTAAGGGAACCCACCTTCCGAGCACCCTCGTCGAGCGGAATGTTGTTGGCGCGGGCGGTGTAGGGCGCGAAGTTCGGCACGTCCGTGAAACAATCGAACATCAGCGGGGCCATGGCATCCTGCTGGTTCATGGGAGGCAGACCGAGGATGCGCTCCATGGTGTGGACGACCCCAGCCTGGTTGTAGAACGTGCTGATGACCGCCTCACGCCGGGTGTAAGGACTGATCACCAAACAGAGAGAGCGGTGCGCGTCCACGTGATCGTAGCCGCTCTGGGGATCGTCTTCGATGACGAAGATGACCGTATTGGTGGCGAAGCGACTGCGCGTGACGGCTTCGACCACCCGCCCAAGGGCGAGGTCATTATCCGCCACCTGGGCGCGGGGGGTTGGCGGGCCGCCGGTGTGATCGTTGGGCAGGTAAAGAAAGCTGAAGTTCTCCCAGGCGCCCCGGGCCTCAGCCTCGCGCAACTCGCGGAGGAAACCGTCGGCCCGGACGATATCCGGGATCCCCATGTTCCAGCCGGGAACGTTCGTCGAGCTGCAGCGCCGAAGGTTCTCGATGCCGATGTTTTGAAGGTAGCGGACCGACCTGCGGCCGCTCACAAAATCGTCGTGGATCTGCAGCCAGGTCTCGTTTCCGGACGGCGAAGCGTAGTCCATCTCGCCATAATTGCGGAAGCTGAGGCCGTGGCGGAGGACATTGTCCCAGATAAACCCGCTCGAAGAATAGGTGAGCGGGTCGTCGCCGAAGGTATAGCTGCGGGCAAACCCGCCAAACGCCTTCTCGAGATGGTCCGTGACATTGGCTTCGGTGGACCAGGAATGTCCATCGGCCGAAACCACGCCGTTGCAGTAGAAATTATCCAGCAGAACGTACTGCCGGGCGAGGGCATGGTGATTCGGAGAGACCAATTCCGGGTAGATGCACAGGTTGGGGTCGCCGTTGCCTTCCTTGATGTCCCCGAACATTTGGTCGTAGGTCTTGTTCTCCTTCAGGATATAGAGCACGTGCTCGAACACGGAGGGTTCTCCAAGCCGAGCGGGCACCGGCACGGGCGGGCGGGTCGGGACGCCTCGTTCATGAGCGCGGCGGATGGCCGGCACCCGCCCGTCCTCGAAAGAGCGCGCGCTCAGTTTGCTCAGGGTTTCCTGGTCGGGGATGGTGATCCGATTCGCCGTTCCGAGGTGAGCGCCGATCTGGTAGCTGGTGGCAGTGGGTTGCCCGAGTCGCGAGCCGAGTCCCTTCACGCTTGCCACGTAGAGGCGGTCCTGGACGGCGGCTACCGCGCCAGGATACCAGTCGGTGGGCAGAAAACCCGTGACCGCGCTCTCGCCCGGCGTGGCAGAGAGGGCCACGACGGCGATGCAATTATTTCCCCCGAGCGCGACAAACAGGCGCGAGCCATCCGCGCTCAGCGCGAGCCCGGTGGGCGCGCTGCCATAGGGAAAGTCGTCATCAGGCCGCACCAGGACATTCTCCCTCACGGAGCGGGTCGTGGTATCGATGATGGTGACGGTATCGGAATTCGCATTGGCGACATACAGCGCGCGGCCGTCCGGAGACAGCTCGAGGTCTGACGGATGAAGACCGGTGGGGACCTGGCCCGTTTCGCGGCTTACCGCCAGGTTGACAAAGGACACCACGCCGCTCGCCCCAATTCCGCGCTCGTCCACCACAACCGGCGTTCCCGCGGAAGGCGCCTTGAGGTCGTTTGCGTCCGGCCAGCGACCGCCCCAGTCCGAAACGAACGCCGTGGATTCGTCAGACGAAAGCACGACGTCCCACGGGGCAATGCCGACACGGACGCTGGAAAGGAGCGTGCCGGTGGTGAGATTCACAATGGCCAGCCGATTGGGAATGGAAAGACATACGGCGGCGCGGTCGCCGCTCCCAAACAACGCAATGCCGCAGGGGTAGGAGCCGGCGGGCAGACCAATGGTCCGGGAGAATGTCACCACGCCCTCGGCATCCACTCCCCACTCGTAAAGCTCGTTGCCGGCGCCGGTGACGTAAACCCGTCGGCCATCCGGGGACACGGCGATGCCATGCATCGAGGCGCCGCCAGCCGGGTATGGCAGTGTTTGCCGCACTCTCCAGGCGTTCGCATCGATCACCAGCAGGTTGTTGATGTTTTTGACGTAGACGGTTCGCCGGTCCGGAGAGAGGGCCAGGTCGACCGGGCGCCCGGAGAATTGCAGCGAATCGCCCGCGGGGCGGACCAGTTGCATGCTGGGCAGAGACTGGGCGCCGCCAGGCAGTTGGCCAACGGTCATGTTCGCTTCGGATTGGCGGACGCGGTAGAAGGCGGCTTCCCCAGTTCCCTGCAGGACGATGGTGTGGTTGCTGGTCGGGTTTGAACAGACCTCCCAATCGGGCGGAGTGAGCTTCGTGGCCTTCTGCACCTCGTACCAGCCGGCGGGTCCGGTCCATTGCAGTCGCAGCGCCTCGCCTTCAAACGCGGCCAGGGTGAGCGTCAGAGCATGTTCGCCCGGCGGAAGGCCCTGGGCTGTCGGGTTGCCCAGCTCGGCAATCGCGGCGGGCGTGAGCCAGGTGTCGACGAATTGGATGCTGTTCACGGCGCCCGATGCGGCAGCCTCCGCGGCGAGCCCGCCAGTGAACAGCAATGCCGTGGGGCCCAGCGCATAGCGGCCGTCGATTCCCCCGGGCAGCGATTGCTGGCCGACCAGGACCCCATCGATGTACTTCGAGAGTTGGCGGCCCGGTTCGGCGGCAAGGTCCGCCGCGAAGGCGATGCGGTGCCACTGGTCAGGCGCAGCCGATCCGTGAAATTGGCTGTCCGCGCCCAGGCCGTTCGGGCCGCCCAGACCGTTGGCGGCGCCGATGAGAAAGTCGGCTTCGTTCCCGTCGTGGTTGAAGGGATCGGTTTGCAGAACGGCGCGGAGCGAGCCGCTGCTCTCGAAATCACACCTGACATCCATGAGCAGCGTGTAACGATTCACGAAACGGCCGCCCCCGTTCGGGTTTGCGCCGTGGCGCATGTAGAGCCCTTGCCGGGGTGAAAACGGGCCATACTCCATAACGCCCGCAACCCCGCCTTGGAACTCCGCCGGCGCGAACGAGACGACCGAAGCGGTGTCGGCAACGAACTCGAGGTCGGCGCCTACGGTCGCTCGGAGGTCGCCCTGATCGAAGTCCCACTGCCCGGTCACCCTGGGGTGCGACAGCGTCAGCCGGGCCGGGCCGCTCTCGATGACGCCAAACAGGTTGGAAATGACCACGGTGTAGTCTCCCTGCCGCGGGTTGTCCGCCGGCGTCAGGGTCAGGATCGCATTGGTGGCGCCCGCGATGTTTGTGCCGTTGAACAGCCACTGATACGCCAGCGGCTCCACACCCGCGGCGACCACCCGGAAGGTTGCCTCGAGCCCAGCCGTCACTTCCAGATCGGCTGGAGCGGCCACAATGACCGGCATCTGCCCCGGGGTAATGCTGTACAGGCCGAAGTTGTCGATGCCCCAATACCAGCTATCCGTGCCCGCATGAGCAAAACGGAAGCGGACGGCAGCCTGGTTGTCCGCCGCCGCCAGGCGGAAGAGCTCCACCCGCTTTGAACTGACGGGGTCATCGTCGGTCCGCCCAGCAATGAACGGCGCGAGAGCCTGCGAAACAGGGGCTTTGATAAACGCGCCATAGTAGCCGCCGACCGTGGCGCCGGTCGCAGGGTCGCGATAGGTCGCCACGTCGGAGTAGCGGGTGTTGAAAGTCCTGACGGCATCGATTTGGCCGGCCGTGGTGAGAATGTCTTTGGAGTCCAGATAGTAGACGACCGGCAGCCAGTTCGCGCCGCGGTCGATCGAGTACTCGAGGGCCGCGATGTTATCCTGGTTCTGTTCGTAAAGGCTGTTCATCGCGACATGAACGTTCGTCCTGCCGGTAAGATCATAATCCGAGGTGTCGAGGTACATGACCTGCACACCATCCCGATAACCGGAATCGCTGAACAGCATTCGCCCCCGCGCCAGTTCGGTCACCAGCCGGCCATTGACCACGTTCTCGGGGTTGGAGGTCAGCACACGCGAATAATCGACCGGCGTGTGGCTCGAGTAGGTCTGGAAAGCGGTGCGGAAGCGCGACGCGTTCACCACCAGCCAGTTTGCGTAAGACACCGAGTTCAAATCCTGCAAGGAGGTCGTGGATTGGGAAACCGTCGAGTGATGCTCCCGGCGCCAACCGACCGGAATGGCACCCTCGGCAACATTCTCGAAATCCTCAAGCACGATGGGTTTGGGCAACGAAAGACCCTGTGCAAGTGCTTCACGACTCGAGACGACACCCGCAAAGCCAGCAACCGTCACGGCTATGAGTAGAAGCCGGCAGAAAGAACAATGACTCCGCCGTACAGCCAAAGGCACCCAACACATGTTCCAGAGCATTATCCGGAGCATTTGGTAAGAGACGACCCCGGGGCAAGCAATTATCCTGAACTCAAATACCCAGATTGGATTCGACAGGATACCGGCGAAATCGTGGCGGTCTTTGGCGAAGAAGAAAGCATGACCACCGGATGGCTGGTCTTCTGAACCGGCATTGCTGAACCGATGAGCCAATTCTCCTTGCTGGGCGCGGGTTTCATGGAGCAACGACAGCGACGACATGAGAATCGTTCAACTCGGTGCGGCCACCTCGGGCCGGCCGCTCGACCCGCGGGCAGATGGAACGTCCTCGGCGGTTGGCTCCCGTGGCTGACCTCACTGCGCGTGCCGGCTGGGACCGTCCGTTGAAAACTTCCCTTGACCGGGGCGGGATATTTCTCAACCTGCGTCATGCCTGCCGCGCAACGTGACTGGGGCGCTCTGGATCTCGGCATCGTCGGCTCCTATCTGGCCGCGCTGGTGCTGATCGGGTTTGTTGTCCGCCGGCGCGCCACCCGGAAGCTCGATTCCTATTACCTGGCCGATCGGGCCGTTCCGTGGTGGATGCTTGGGCTCTCGGGCTGTTCGAGCTACATCGACGTCGGCGGGACGATGGCGATGGTGGGGGTCCTGTTCTACCTGGGGCTCAAGTCCGTCTGGATCACGCACGTCTTCTGGGGCTGGTTCATGATCAGCCTCTACATGGCGTTTCAGGCCAAATATATCCGGCGTTCGGGCGTCATGACGTTCGCCGAATGGAACGAGACGCGTTTTGGAGCGACGCGCGAGGCCGAGGCGGCGCGCATCGCGGCCGCCCTGTTTCTCCTGGTGCTCATGATCTGCAACCTGATGTACATGGCGGTCGGGACCGGCAAGTTCGTCGAGGAGTTTGTTCCGCTGCCGCGCTGGCATTCGACACTGATCGTCTTCGGCGTGGTGGGCCTCTATGTCACGCTGGGTGGCTTTTTCGGGGTGATCCTGACCGATGTGCTCCAGACCGTCCTGATCGCGCTGGGGGCGGTGGTGCTGACGCTCCTGGCCTTTCACAGCGACCTTGGCTCCGCCGCGCTCGAAGCGAAGGGCGCAGACTGGCTCGCCCTGGCTCCCACGTGGTCGCTGTGGTCGGGCTACGCTCAGGAGGTGCCGGCCAGCTACAGGCATTATGCGGCCTTTGGACCGGTCCTGATGGCCGGGTTTCTCTGGATGATCTTTCGCCTCCTGGCCGGGCCCAACGTCTGGGATTTCCAGTTCTTTCTCAGCACGCGGAGCCCGCGCGACGCGTCGCTGGCCGCGGGCTTGTGGACCGTCGGCTACACGCTCCGGTGGTTTCTCGGGCTCGCTTTCCTGGTGCTCGGCATCGGGCTGTTGGGGTCGCAGGCCGCGTTCGACGCGGAAAAGATCATGCCGCTGGTGTTGGATCGTCTGCCCGCGGGCCTGCGCGGGGTGTTCATGGCGGTCTTGTTGGCGGCCCTGATGTCGACCCTCAGCGCCATGATCAACGTCACCAGCTCCGTCGTGCTCAACGACTTTCTCCGGCGCTATTTCGCCCGGCACTTCCCCGAGAAGCGGCTGGTGCGGATGGGGCAGGCGGCTTCGCTCGGCGCGATCACGCTCGGGTTCCTCTTCAGCCTGGCGTTTCAAGACGTCGTCTCCGCGTGGGAGACGATGATCTTTGTGGTGGTGACCATGATCCTGGCGCCGGCCACGATGCGGTGGCACTGGTGGCGTTTCGGCGCCAGAGCCTTTGTCTGGAGCATGGCCGCGTCCGCGGCGTTCATTCTGCTCCAAAAACTCCTGGTCCCGCACTGGAACATCAGTCTCACACTGACGGTGGACGTTCTGGCGAGCGTGGCGCTCAGCCTCGGTTTCGGCATGCTGTTCAAGCCGGCGGACATGGATGTCCTGGTGGCGTTCTATGCCAGGGTGCGCCCGTTCGGATACTGGGCGCCGGTGCGCGCCGAGGCCGTCAAGCGAGGGTTGGTGCCCGCGCGGGACCCGATGCCGCGGATCGATCTGCTGAATGGCGTCCTGACTGCGCTGTTTCAGATGGCGCTGGCGTTGGTTCCGTTCTATTTGTTTCTGCGCCGCTGGCCGGAGATGGCCTTGTGGATAGCCGCGCTCATCGGTCTTGGCATTGGGCTTTACTTCACCTGGTACCGCAACCTGCCTGCCGCCGATGAAACCTGAGCCCTGCCTTCACCCATGACGAAGCCTGTCGTCCATCTGATCTGCAACGCGCACCTTGATCCTGTCTGGCAATGGCGCTGGGAAGAGGGTTGCGCCGCGGCGCTGTCCACCTTCGCGACGGCGGTCGAGATCCTCGAGGAGCATCCCGCGCTCGTCTTCAATCACAACGAAGCGGTCCTCTACCGCTGGGTCAAGGACCACGCCCCGGGGCTATACCGCGAGATCCAAGACCTGACCGCGGCCGGACGCTGGTGTGTGAGCGGCGGCTGGTACCTTCAACCGGACGTCAACCTGCCGGACACCGAATCGCTGATTCGCGGGATCGAGGAGGGGCGCCGGTTTTTCCGCGAGGAATTCGGGGTCGAGCCGCGTGTCGCCTACAATTTCGATTCGTTCGGCCACAGCGCCGGACTGCCCCAACTGTTGAGGCGCGCGGGCTACGAGTTCTACATCCACATGAGACCGCAGGAACCGGATCTGAAGCTGCCGTCCGACTTGTATCGCTGGCGGGGTTTGGACGGCTCGGAGGTCGGGGCGCTGCGGATTGTCGTGGGGCTTTATCATACCGAGCGCCACACCCTGCGCCAACGGCTCGAGGAAGGGGTCGCTCTCGCGCTGCGACTCGAACGCGATGTGCCGGTCTTCTGGGGGCTCGGCGATCACGGCGGCGGTCCCACGCGGGAGGATCTGCGGGTGATCGACGACTTTGCCCGTCAGGAAACACGCGTTGAAATCCGGCACAGCACCACCGAACGGCTCTATGACGCGCTCGAGGCCGGGCTGGCCTCCGCGCCTCGAATCGAGGGCGAACTCGGGCGCGTGTTCACAGGCTGCTACACCTCCCTGGCGCGGTTGAAGCGCCTTTCGCAGTCGAGCCTTGTCGGTCTGACCCAGGCCGAGGCCTGGCGCGCCGCCACCTGGTGGCAGCACTCCCAACCCTACCCGGCGGAGGTCTTCGACGACGTCTGGCGCAAGCATCTGTTCAACGATTTCCACGACATTCTCCCGGGGTCGTGCGTGCGATCGGCCGAGCAGGATGCGCGCAAACTGTACGGCGAGGTCGAAAACGAGGTCCGCCGCCTGCGCCTGGCTGCAGCCGTTTCCTTGAATCAAGGGTCGCCCCGCCAGATCCCGATCCCTGTGACCGTGCTGAATGCGAATCCGTCCTGCCCCGTGGCGCCGGTCGAGTTCGAGGCCATGCTCGATTGGCGGCCGATGTGGACCGGCCAATGGCATCTGCGCCTTTTCCGTCTCGACGGCGCCGAGATCGCGTCCCAGGAGGAACAGCCTGAGGCGTTGCTGCCCTTCAACGGCTGGCGGCGGAAGGTCAGCTTCCTCGACGCCCTGCCCCACGTCGGCGCGGCGCATTACGAACTGCGCATGTTCGAGGGCGCGCGCGCTCAACAGCCGTGCGTCCCCTGCCTGTCCCACGAACTCGATCCGCACACGGGGCTCATCAGGCGCCTCGACGCCGGAGACGGGCTCGAGTGCCTCGCTGGGCCCCTGCTCGAACCTCGGGTGGTGGACGACGACGGGGACGCCTGGGGGACCGATCGCTGGAGTTACCGCGTCGAGTTGGGCCGGTTCGCATGCGTGCCGGGAAGTGTCCGGATGATCGAGCAGGGCCCGGTGCGCAACATCACCGAGGCAGTTCTCGAATTCGGCCGAAGCCGGATTGTCTCTCACACAATCGCCTACGCCCGGTGGCCCGTCCTCGAGTTTCGGATGCGCGTGCATTGGAACGAGGAGCGCCGGCGGCTCAAACTGGCCGTGCCCACGCGCCTGGCCGATCCCTTGCTCGAATGCGAGGTGCCGGGCGGCGCCATCCGGCGGCCCGCCGACGGCCAGGAGCATGTGCATCGCCGCTGGCTTGTCCTGACCGGCCGGCTCGATGGCCGCGCGATTAGCCTTGCCGTGATCAACAACGGACAGAACGGATACGACTTCGCCGACAGCGAGGTGCGTCTCTCGGTGGTGCGCAGCGCCGCCTATTGCCACGAGCAAGGCTTCCAGATCGGTCCGGTCCCTTCGCGCAGCTTCATGGACCAGGGCGTCCACGACATTCGTCTGCTGGTGACGGTCGGTGAGCCGGGTTCCGTCCGGCGCCGCGTGTCCGGTCTCGCCGACTGGCTCAGCGCCCCCCCGCCTGTTTATGCCCATCTGCCCATCGGCACCAACGTCGCCGCGCGCCCGTTCCTCAGCCTGACACCCGGGCACATCCGACTCCTGGCCTGCAAACCGGCATGGGGCGGCTCGGGACTGGTGGTGCGCGTTCAGGAGACTGCCGGCGAGACCACCCGCGGCGAACTCGATGTCGACGGCTCTCCGGTCATTCCGCTCGAACTTCAGCCCTGGGAGATCAAGACCCTCCGGATCGAGCGCGGCGGCCCCTGGCACGAGGCGCCGATGACGGGCGAAGGCCGGACATCCGATCAAGCGCAGCGGCGTGAAATGTCCGGGCCAGGGAGTCGCCCCTCAGACCCATGCCATTCCTGAGCGTCGAGCACAATCCCCATGCCTTCCCGGCCAATCCGCCCATGACATCAAAGGAACGCATGCTGCGAGCCATCGATCGGCAGAAGCCCGATCGCCTGCCTGCAACGATTCATCAGTGGCAGGATGTCCATCTGCGGCGTTACATGGCGGGCAGGAGCGCGCTCGAAGCCTTCGCGTGGTGCGGACTCGACGCCTCGATTCAGTACTGGGAACCCGGCGGCCAGTTCTGGGCTCCGTACGTCGAGGGTCTCATCGAGCACACGCCCCAATGGCGCGAGACAATCCGAATCCACCAGTCCGATCCGGAAACCAGGATCGTCCGCCATTCAATCGAGACCCCGGCCGGAGTCCTCGAGTATGCCACAGGTGCCAACGCCGAGACCGTTTGGATCACCGAATACCTGATCAAGCACCCCGAGGACATCGAGACCATCCGCATGTTCATGCCGGTGCCGCGCCTGGACCGGCGCCGCATAGCGGCTGCCTACGACCAGTTGGGCGACGCCGGAATCCTGCGGGGCTTTCTCTGGGGCGACCAGTCCGGATGCTGGCAGCACGCCTGCTGCCTCATGGACACCCAGGAACTGATCCTCAAGGCAATGGACGATCCTGCCTGGGTGCATGCATTACTTGGAATATTACTAGAAAAGAAACTACAGTTCATCGATCAATCTCTGCGAGGGGCGAGATTCGACCTGATCGAGACTGGCGGTGGTGCTGCCAGTGACACGGTCGTTTCGCCCAGGATGCATGCCGAGTTCTGCCTGCCCTACGACCGTATCCTGCACCGCGCCCTTCATGCCGCAGGGCTCAAGTCGACGTACCATACCTGTGGCGGGATGATGCACATCCTCGATGCGATCCTGGCCAACGAGACGGATGTCTCGGAGACCCTGGCGCCTCCCGGAGTGGGCGGCAACGTGACCGATCCAGCCGAGGTCCGCCGTGCGTTTGGCGGCAAGATCGCGCTGATTGGCGGGCTCGACCAATTCAACATCCTCACGCGAGGCCGTCCGGACGATATTCGCGTCGAGGTCGAGCGTTTGTTCGCAGGCTTCGGGGAGGGCGGCGGCTACATCCTGTCTGCGTGCGACCATTTCTTTGACGCCCCACCGGAGAACCTCCGCGTCCTGGCCGAGGCGGCCCGCCAATGCGTCTATTGAATCGGGTGCAGGCAAGGAACGGATGCTGTGGCATCGGCTCCGACACAACCCAGAGCGTCTGCTCTGTGCGGTGATTTGACCTCACTGTTCAAATAGAGACACCTGATGCGCCATTATTCCTTAGCAGCCAACTCGATTCAGCATTCTTAATTCTCGTATAATATTTAAGACCAACACTTTATAGAATGACCGAGAGAGTCGAATACAACTTGGCATTCCGGGTGCTTTAGCGGGTGTTGCGACTATTCAATTCGCCAAAAGCAGAGCATGAAGAAGATCGAAGCGATCATCAAACCGTTCAAGTTGGAAGAGGTGAAGGACGCCCTCAGCGAGATTGGGATCGAGGGAATGACGGTGACCGAAGTGAAGGGATTCGGTCGTCAGAGAGGCCACACCGAGATCTACCGGGGGAGCGAGTACACGGTCGATTTCCTTCCCAAGTTCAAGCTCGATTTGGTTCTGTCTGACGAACAGGCCGACGCTGCCGTGCAGGTGATTCTGAAGACTGCGCGCACCGGGAAGATCGGCGATGGGAAGGTCTTCGTTTCGAACATCGAGCAGGCTGTCCGGATCCGCACCGCCGAGACCGGGGAAAACGCCGTCTAGGAACCGATCTGTTTCACAACGTGCCGACTATGAAGAGACTTCTTTTGCTTGCAGCCTTTCTTGTTTGCCTGGTGCCGTCCGTGCGAAGCCTCCTCGCGGCGGAATCCGCGGCACCGGTTGCCCCCACGCTCGAACAACGAATTGCCAGTCTGGAAGCCTACGTCAATAACGGCGATCCCACGGCGGCCCTGAAAGACCAGGACGGCAAGGTCCCGGCCGGCTTGGCCACTCCGACCTCGGGGAAGCCCGGTCCGGGGCACAACGGGTGGATGATGGTCTGCGCGGCGTTGGTGCTATTCATGACGCTGCCGGGCCTGGCGCTGTTTTATGGGGGCCTGGTCCGGCGCAAGAACGTCCTCTCGGTCCTTGCGCAATGTCTGGGGATTGCCGGGCTGGTGACGATTCTGTGGTGGCTCTGCGGTTACAGCCTGGTGTTTGCGGACGGCACGGGGCCGATTGTCGGCAACCTGAAGTTCGCGTTTCTGAAGGGCGTGGATTCGGCGCCCAACACCAACTACTCGTACTGGGTGTCGCACAATGTCTTTTCGATGTACCAGATGATGTTCGCGATCATCACGCCGGCGCTGATCATCGGCGCCATCGCCGAGCGGATGCGATTCGCGGCCGTGCTTGTCTTCGTGGGCCTCTGGATGCTCCTTGTCTATTTTCCTCTGGCGCACATGGTGTGGGGGGCGAACGGACTGATGAACGGGGTATGGAACGCGGACGCGAAGATCAAGGCCATCGATTTTGCGGGCGGGACCGTGGTGCACATGTCGTCCGGCTGGTCGGCGCTGATTCTCTGCATCATTCTGGGCAAGCGCCTCGGCTTCCCCAAGGAGCCCATGCCGCCGCACAGCATGGTCCTCTGCATGGTCGGCACGGGCATGCTGTGGGTCGGATGGTACGGGTTCAACGCCGGCAGCGCCGTCGCGGCCGATGGCGTTGCGGCCAATGCCTTCGCCACCACGACCATCGCCGCCGCCGTGGCTTCCTTTGTCTGGGCGATGATCGAATACGCGTTCAAAGGCAAACCCAGCGTGCTCGGCTTCTGTTCCGGGATCGTGGCCGGCCTGGTCGTGATCACTCCGGCTGCCGGATTCGTGACGACGGGCGGCGCGGTTCTCATCGGGGTGCTGGCTGGCATCATCCCGTTCCTGGCGGTGGCTTACCTCAAATCCAAATTGGGCTACGACGATGCGCTCGATACGTTCGGGGTGCACGCGGTGGGCGGGACCTTGGGCGCCTTGCTGACCGGCCTGCTCGCGACCCCTCGAGTCAACGCCAACCTGGAAATCAACCTTGCGGACATCGTGGGCAAGACCCTCTGGTGGCATCAGGTGCAGGCGATCCTGCTCACCATTGTGCTGGCGGTGGTCATGACGACCCTCATTGCCTCGATCGTGCAGGCGGTCATGGGCTTGCGCCCCAGCGAGGAGACTGAGACGCTTGGACTCGATTTGGCCGAGCATGGGGAAGAGGGTTACCACGGGGCCTAGCGCAACAGATTATTGTCCGAACAACACCAACTGTCAGAACAACACCAAAACGAGCATCACATTGAGATGAGCACACCCAAACAGGTTATTGAAATGGCAACCAAGGCCGGGGCCAAGATGATCGACTTCAAATTCGTCGACACGTTTGGCACCTGGCAGCACTTCTCCTGTCCGATCGGAGAACTCACCGAAGAGATCTTCACCGAGGGTCTCGGCTTCGACGGATCCTCGATCCGCGGCTGGAAGTCGATCGAGGCCTCCGACATGCTGGCCATGCCGGACCCCGCCACGGCATTCATCGACCCCTTCTGCGCGGTGCCCACCCTCTCCCTGACCAACACGATTGCCGAGACCGGCACGAAGGAGCCGTACAGCCGGGATCCCCGCGGCATCGCTCAGAAGGGCGAGAAGTACCTCGCGTCGACCGGCCTGGCCGACACCGCGGTCTTCGGTCCGGAAGCCGAGTTCTTCATCTTCGACAATGTGCAGTTCGACGCGAAGAGCAACGGCACATTCTACACCGTGGACAGCGAGGAGGCGGTCTGGAATACCGCCCGGGACGAGGCGCCCAACCTGGGCTACAAGATCCGCCACAAGGAGGGTTACTTCCCGGTCGCTCCGGCCGACACCCAACAGGATATCCGCACGGAGATGTCCCTTGTCATGCAGGAGCTGGGGCTCAATGTCGAGCGCCAGCATCACGAGGTGGCCACCGCGGGCCAGGCGGAAATCGACTTCCGGTTCGACACGCTGGTGAAGACGGCCGACAACATGATGGTTTTCAAGTACGTGATCAAGAACGTCGCGCGCCGGCACGGCAAGACCGTGACGTTCATGCCCAAGCCTCTGTTCGGCGACAACGGCTCGGGCATGCATACACACGTCAGTCTCTGGAAGAAGGGCAAGCCGTTGTTCGCAGGTCCGGAATACGCCGGCCTCTCGCGGATGGCGCTCTACTTCATCGGCGGCATTCTCCAGCACGCCAAAGCGCTCAGCGCCCTGTGCAGTCCCACAACCAACAGCTACAAGCGCCTGGTGCCGGGATACGAAGCGCCCGTCAACCTGGCCTACTCGGCCCGCAACCGCTCGGCGGCCATCCGGATCCCGACGTTCAGCGACAGCCCGAAGGCCAAACGCATCGAGTATCGTCCGCCCGATCCCAGCGCCAACCCCTACCTCTGCTACACGGCCATCCTGATGGCGGGTTTGGACGGCGTCCTCAATAAGGTGGATCCGGGCGAGCCGATGGACAAGAACCTCTACGAACTGCCGCCGGAGGAACTGGCCAAGGTCCCGCAGGTGCCCGGAAGCCTGCCCGAGGCGCTCGATGCCCTTGGACGCGACCACGAGTTCCTGTTGAAGGGCGACGTGTTCACGCGGGATTTTCTCGAGACATGGATCAGCGCCAAGCGCAAGGAGTATGATGCCCTGCGTCTGCGCCCGCATCCGTACGAGTTCTTCCTCTATTACGACGTCTGACGCTGGGCGCTGCAAGGGGTTGGGTCCAGACACCGTGGTTTTGCCTGAACCTGGGAGGGGGCGGCTCCGTCCCCCCCCAGGGCTGGGACATGCTGTGCCCGCCCTGGCTCGTGCTGGGCCAGACCCTATACACCGGAACAACCGAAGCGCGACTCTGCCCCGCGTTCGCGAGGGTTGGTGAGAGAACCTCAAACTCAACGAATCAACGGAAGACACCTGAAATGAAGCATCGCGTGCGAAGATCGGACCTTAGGGAGTTCAACAGACAACGACGGCAGGTTTGGACGCTGGGATTGGCGGCTGTCGGGACGCTTGCCCTGCCGGGCGGCGTGTGGGCCGACGAGGCGGAGAGTCAGCAGCCCCTCTCCGCCGCGCTGTCCTCGACGACCCTGAGCGGCTACGTCGACACGTCGGCCATTCTGAAGTTCGGCAGTGGCAACGGGACTGTCGGGCGTTCGTTCGACGGCGATGCGAAACAGAATGGGTTCAATCTGAACGTGGCGAAGGTGCAGATCGAGAAGCCGATCGACGAGGGCCGGTGGGCCGCCGGATATCGCGTCGGCTTGTTATTCGGGCCGGACGCAAACACTGTGGCCACGACCTCGGCCAATACACTGGGCGCCCTGGCGGCTGGGGAGAACTACGCCACCTCCGACTTTGCCGTGAAGAACGCCTACGTGTCGCTCCGCGCTCCGGCGGGGAACGGCCTCGAATTCAAGATGGGCGTGTTCGACACGCTGATCGGATACGAGGTCTTTGAAGCCGGCAGCAATCCCAACTACAGCCGTTCGTATGGTTTCTATATCGAGCCGCTGGTTCACACGGGCGTCTTGATGTCGTACGAGGTTTGCGAGGCCGTCACCGTGTCCGCCGGCATCGCGGATCCCAACAACATCCTGGTGAACGCGAACACCATCAATGCCCGGACTGATGCCAACGGGCTCTTCTCCTACATGGGGTCGATTGCGGTCACCGCCCCCGAGAGCGCGGGCATCCTGAAGGGCGGCACCCTCACAGGCGGGGTGATTGATCATGCCATCGACGGCGAGCCGGACATCATCCAGTGCTATGTCGGGGGCAGTATTCCCGCGCCGCTGCCGAACGTGACTTTGGGGATTGCCTATGACTACCGGGCCAACCGCGAAGGCCAGGGGGTCGACTCGCGCTGGGCCAATGCCCTGGCGGGTTACATCGTCTGGCAGGCCGCCGAGAAACTCAAGATCGCCACCCGCGGCGAGTATGCCCGCGGCTCGAACGGCACCTGGCACTCGTCCGGCATCTGGGATCTCGAGAATACGGACGACGACGGCAATCCGGATCCGCTCCTGATGATGGATGGCGAGAAGAACGAACTGCTCGGTGTTACGGCCACCGTCGATTACAGTCTCTGGGCCAGTGTGTTGACGCGCCTCGAATTCCGCTGGGACCATGATTTGAGCGGCACCGGCGTTTTCAACGATGGAACCGACAAGGACTGCCTGTCGCTTGCGCTCAATGTGATCTACAGTTTCTGACCCTCAGCCCGCATTTCTCACCAACTGTTGATGTCATCTGACCGGTCACCGTCACATTTCACCTGAAATGCGGGTTAGCCCGGCTGTTTCATAGAGCTCTGCGGAGTCCAACCGGCATGCGCGGCGACGGGGTGCGCGACTCTGCCCCAAAGAATTGGGGTCACATCTCGACATTCGACGTTTGGGATACCTGTTTCAACCGCTCCCGCACGGAGGTGCTCCGCTGCAGCGACGTCGCTCATACCGCCGCAGGGCGGCCGACACCGCCTTGTCATCGCTCATCCCCGCCGCCGCCGCCAGTCCCCCCCAGCTTCAACCCGCAGGCCCGCTCAATCCTCAATGGCCGGGACATGGCCCCAGATGAACTCGCTTCGCGCCCCCGTCAATTGTCGATTGTCGAGATGTGACCCCAATTCACTCTGAAGGGACCACCGAACACGCCGAATACACGGACAAAGGTGCCGGTGAGTGCGCACCCGCTGATCGCCCGCCTCGGTCTTGTTTCGGCGTGTTCGGAGTCCCCGGTGGTTCGCGTCAGCCGTCGCCAGCGTTCGCGATCGGTTGCCCCGCCGCCCGTCATGGCAATTGGATGACGCGGTAGAACCGCTGCGGTTGCCCCGCGCTGATCGAAACGGCGACGGTTCGCGTGCTTCCCGCCCCGATGATCTCCGCGACGAGCGTCTGCCATACGGGCGCGGTTGGAACAGCCGAGCGGCGGGGTCGATGGCCGCGCCAGACGGGGCCTGGACCAACTCGAACGTCAACTCATTCGCCGGCACATCGCTGTCTGCTGCATCGAGCGGCACCGTCAGCAACTGCCCCGCTCGGGCCGATTGATCCGTGATCGACGCCAGAGTCGGCGGTGCGTTGACTTCGCGCACCGTCACGGTGACCTGTTGGGTCGCGCTCAGCGGCGGAGCGCCATCGTCGGTGAGAATGACGTCGATCGGATAAGCACCGGGGCCTTGCTCTTCGGACGGTGTCCACGCGAAAGCTCCGGTCGCGGGGTCGATCGCGGCTCCGTCGGGCGCTCCCTCGAGGCGGAACGACAGACCCTGTTTAGGAAGGTCCGCATCAGCCCCGGTTGCCGTGAAGGTGAAGGCGGTCAACTCATCCCCGCTCACCGCAGGGATCGCACCAAGCGTCGGAGGCGTGTTCACCTCTAAAACGGTGACGTGGAAGCCCTGTTCACCGCTGCGTGCCGGATCGCCGTTGTCGAACACCTGCACGCTGAAGGAATAAACACCGGGGCCATCAGCCTCAGCGGTCGGCCAGGTGATGACTCCGCTCTCTGCGTCGATCGTCGCCCCGTCAGGCGCGGTCAGCAGGCTGTATGTCAAGACATCGCCCGGCAAGTCCGCATCCGTGGCGATAGCGGTCACGGACAGAGCAGTCCCTTCCGGATTGTGGTTATAAGCGATTGTTGCCGTGACCGGGTGTGCGGTTCCTGCGGCGGGACGCGGACGTGGTGATTTGCGAGACCGGTCGTGCCGGATTTCAGTGAGGGATGATGGGTGAAAGGTGCGGAGAGTGTACGGTTTATGAACTGCGGTCTGCCGGTTTCGGAATCGCTCGCCATTGAACCGCCCCGGCGAGATCTCCATCCAGATCAGGTCCGTGGCCGTCATGGGCGATCCGTCGAGCGGCACGATCCCGACTGGCTACTTGATTTGGAACGTCACCACCGGCCACATCAAGCGCCACGCCGGCGATTACGTGTGGGAGGTGCCGGAGGCGCAGGGAAGGCGTTTTTCAGCCGCGTCACGCCCATGCCGCGGGAGGCCTGGGCCGCCCAGACGGCTGTTACCTTCGTTGCGCAGCCCACCGGCGAAGACGATCCGGAGGAAGCGAACGTGCTGCGGGAGTCGATCGTCGCACCGGCGCAACGCGCCGAGAGCGCAGCGCGCAAGGCGCGGTGCAAAGAAGCTCCCGAGGGCTATCCAGTCCACAGCATTGCCAGCCTGTAACGCGACTGGCCGACGATCACCCTCAACCGTATTCATCCCAGCGTGAGCCGATCGGAGTCTGCCGAGACCACCATCGATGCTCTCCTTACTGAGCTCCAGCAACACGCGATGGGTCTGGTAGCTCAGGGATGCATCCAGAAAACCTGATCGAACTCTGCGTTTAAGACGCACGGAACCAATGGCTTGTGTTCGTCAACGTCCAGATACTTCGGGCTAGCCGTTCCCGCCGCAACACGCTGTGGATTTCGAGTCCTCAGGCAGGATCGTTCTCCACCCGCTGCCACCGCAGCAAGCCGCCATCCCGGCTGACGAGCCCGGGCCATTGAGCCGCGCTCGCCGTTGCGAAGCTGGGCAGGTCCACCCGCCACTCGCTCGCCCGCCTACAGAGGAGTGATCATCATCTCCACATATACCGTGAACTCACCGGGGTTATTGCACCAGCCGCAACCATCACACACACCGAGAAAGAGCCGGCTGGCACCTTCGGGCACGAAGATCACCTGCACTTGCCCAGTTTCAGTTCTCCCATCACCGATGAAAAATGGCTGCTTCAGGCCAGGGGCGAGCGAAAGTTGACTCCGACTCACGGCCGCCCCGAAGTCCAGACCAACAGGAGCGGGCGTGAAATCTGGCTCATCGGGACCCAAAAACACTCCGATGAGCGAACTCAATGGGGCGACGATTCCCGCGATGCCGTTCCCTTCTCTATGCCACTGCCCGATGCTCGAGGCATCACCATCCGGCGGACAAAGTGCGTTCAGCGGATCATTCGAAACACCGCCTTCAGCTCGGAATGACAGCCTCTGAGCTGGCATTATCCAGATTCCGGAAACCTCCATAGGCGATTGGTCTGGAACCACATCCGCTACGCCGCAAGGGTCATGGGAACCAAACGGCATACCCGCGAGCCAGGGATTGGATTGGCCTCGTACGGTGACGGTTGTCAACGGAGCCTGCGCGATGGCTAATCGAAAGAACACCATTTCCGCGCCCACGGGCAGATTCACAGTGGTGGTCCCATCCGACGCCGCAACCTCCTGCCAGTCCGGATTGGTCAGGCTGCTCGCCGTCTGCAACATCATCCCTTTACCGGCCTCATTCCAGGATACCACCACTTGATCTCCTTCTCGCCTGATCTGCAGCACCACGCTAAAGGTCGCCACCGCCACCGACTTGCTCTGAACGCGCCCAAGTGCGTTCTCGACCAGAACGCTGTAGTCGCCCAACTCCAGCAGGCCAACGTCGGCAATGGTCAGCGTGCTCGTCCTCGCCCCGGAGAAGCGCCCTCCGTCCACCACATCGACACCTTCCCGCTGCCATTGGTAGCTCAGCGGGAGGCTTCCCGTGGCCTCGACGTGCAGGGACACCGTCGAGCCCAAGGCGACCGTCTGGCCCTGCGGTCCGACGGTGATGTTGGGCGGTGCCAGCACGACCGTTAGTTGTGCTGGAAAGCTCACGGTCCACCCGTACGCGTTCCGGACCTCCACCACGTAAAGGCCGAGGTCCTGCACTTCGGCGGCTGCAATGCTCAATGTGGCCGTCTGGCTGCCGGTGATCCGCCCATCGTCCACGAGTGAGACGCCGTTACACCGCCACTGGTAGCTCAACGGCAGACTGCCGACGGCCGTGACGCCGAAACTCACGTCTGATCCGCTGTAGACACTTTGGTCTGTCGGGTCGGCACTGATCTGCGGTGGTTGGAGAATCACCGTCAGGCTTGCGGCGGCGCTGGTCACTGAGCCGTAGGCATTGCTGATCATTGCCGTGTAGACGCCCAGATCCTCGATGCCGGCATCGGCGATGTTCAGGGTCGCGGTTTGAGCGCCGAAGATCCTGCCGCCGTCATTGAGGTCATCTCCGTTGCGTCGCCATTGGAAGGTCATTGGCAAGCTGCCGGTCGCATCCACCGCGAACGTCGCCAAGGCACCGCTGATGACAGTCTGATCCTCCGGCTGGGCTGTAATCTCGGGTGGCCGAAGGAGAACAGCAAGTTCCGCTGGATTACTCGTCACCGATCCGTGAACGTTGCTAACGATGACCGTGTAGGTGCCGGCATCCGCAGGAACCACGGGGCTGATTCGCAGGGTACTGGTGCTACTGCCGGAAATCCGGTCGCCGTCCTGAAGATCAGCGCCGTCGAATTGCCACTGGTATGCCAGGGGGTCAAGGCCTGCTACAGTGACCCAAAACACCACGGACTCTCCAGCAAACACCGTCTGATCCTTCGGCGGACTTATGAGCGAAGGAATAGTCACGTCTCGATTGACCAAGATCGAGATCCAAGAGCGACCTTGGTCGCCGACAGCCACATCGAGACGACCGTCCCCGTTGAAGTCTCCCAAGCAGACGGCTCGCGGTCCACCATGCGCCGTATAGTGGGTGTAAGGACCAAATGCGAAGGCATCATCGCCTAACAGCACTGATAGGGTGGCAGAAGGGTGGTTGGCCGTAACCAGGTCGAGCAGATCATCACCGTTTAGATCGCCGGCAGCGATCGACATAGAACCCCCACCCGTCTGATAACTGACGTACGGCAAAAAGGTGCCGTCACCGCGACCCAGAAGCACCAAGACTGATCCCGAATCATTCGGAACGGCCAGATCGGCCAGCCCGTCCTTGTTCAAGTCGACTGCAATCAGAGTGTTGCCGTGGCCTGGCTCGGTCGCGTACCGGTGAGGCGAACCAAACGTCCCGTTGCCGTTGCCGAGCATGACCGCGACAAACCCCTCGATCGTGCTGACCGCCACGTCGAGGTGCCCGTCGTAATTGAAATCGGCGGTAGCTACATCGCACACCTGGCCAGCGTCATTACCGATCGGGTAGTCCTGCCGCCCTTCGAAGGTTCCATCACCTCGGCCAAGCCGTACGGACATGCTGCAGGCGCCCTCGTTGCACACAACAAGGTCAAGCGCCCCGTCGGAGTCGAAATCCGCCACACATAGAAAGTAAGGAGAACTCGGAGCATCGTAGTTCTGGTTATGATGAAATGTCCCATCACCGTTGCCGATCAGAATGACGACCTCATTGCAGCCGCGCGCTGTGGCTGCCAAGTCAGCGACGCAGTCTCCGTTGAAATCGCCCGTCTTCACACCGTGAGCGCCGCAAACCCAGTATTCCTGGTAGGGTTGAAACGTTCCGTCGCCGTTGCCCAGGAAGATGGATACCGAGCTTGTGTGCCAGTTGGCCGATGCCAGGTCCAGCTTGCCATCCCCGTTGAAATCCCCGGTCGCAAAGTCAATGTTGTCAGGTGGACTGGGGAAATCGAGCTTGTCGAAGAGAATGGCGCCACTGTGTGAAGCAATGGGAAGGAAGGCGAGATCCGATGTGCCACCGCCAGGCGTGGGGTTCACCACTGTGATCCACGCCGTGGCGGCCCGAGCGATGTCCGCATCAGAGATATCCGCGGTCAACTGTGACTGATTGATGTAGGTCGTCGGACGAGGGGTGCCATTCCAGGTCACGATAGAAACGGGCACGAAGTTGGCCCCGTTGACGGTCAGAGTGAACGCTGGTCCGCCTGGCGACACGCTCGCCGGCACGAGCGGCTCGCTGATGAAAGGCACCGGATTCTGGGCTTCGGCTTTCGAGGCCCAAAGGCACAAGAATCCGAGCACCAGCGCAGTCAGCGCAAGTTGTAGGTGGAAGCGAACCGCTTCTGGGCGCAAACGGTTCAGGAGACTGTTGTCCGGCTTCGCTGACCTCTTGATCGCATCTCGCGTCTTCATAACATCATGAGTCTATGGTTCTGTGTCTGCCCGCCGGCGTCTCTCGACGGACCAGCGGGATCGACGTTCGGCTTCGCTCAAAAGCCAAAGCATAGGGGATGCCGGTTTCGAGAGTCCGAGCGTGTGGCGAACACTTAGGCAGCGCTCTGGCGAGCACCGGAACACTCGGACACGGCGCGAGAGGAAGGGCCTACCCTGACATCACCAGGCTGCGGCGCAACACCTTGCAGGCGTCATCAGCAGTAGTCTGCGACCGGGTGCCGGAGCGTTTTTCCGGCGAATTGGCATCGAAACATTTCTTCATGAGTGGGGGTGGCGTGGCGGTTCTATGCGGACTATGCGGACTTCTATGCGGACTATGCGGACTTCTATGCGGACTCATGTTGAACCGGAAGGGCGTAGAAGGACTCGAAGAACGCGCGGCACTTCGGGCGGTCCTCGAACTCTGGGCTGGCGGCGTTCTCAAGGCGACGTTGACCGTCGGCAGGGACGGACCCTTCACCCTCGCCAACGCCGAGCTGGTCGCCGCCTTGGGCGCCGAGACCGACTTCACCGTCCGGGCCTACCTCGCCCTGGGCGGCTACCGCAGCCTCGACTTCGACTCCATCACCATAGCCAAAGTATGAATCGCAACCTCATCACCCTTGGCGTCGGGCTGCTGGCCCTGGAGGCCGGCTGCGCCCGCTTCAGCGTCACCCAGATTGATGAAAGTCCCAACAAACGCACGATCACCACGCGGATCTCGGGCACCGCGTTCTTCTCGCCGGCCCAGACGGTCTCGAAGATCAAGGCCCTCCAGACCGACAAGACCCAGAGCTTCGGCACCGACTCGATCGGCCAACACGGCGTCACCAACGCCGCCGAGACCGTCGACGCCCTCACCCGCCTGATCCAGTCCATCCGACCATGAGCACCATCGCACCGAGCGGACTCAAGGACGTCAGCAAGGCGGCACTGTTCCGCGAACTGACCGCCGACAACTTCACCGTCCTGGCCGAGGAAATCGCCAAGCGGGTCGCCGCCTACCAGAACGGCAACCCGACCACCATCATCGGCCCGCCGACCTCGGGCGCGCGGGTCCTGAATGAGTTTTGGCGCGATGCGCTGGGCGGGGAGTGGGTTTGCACGGTGGCCGGGACGCCAGGGACATGGATGCAGATCAGGCCGGCGGCGGTGACGACGGACCCGTCATCGGGCGCCATCCCAACGGGTTACCTCATCCTGAACGTCACCGCCGGCCACATCAAGCGGCACACCAGCGGGTACGTGTGGGAGGTGCCGGAGGCGTAGAGAGGGCGCAACACTCGGTGGCGAAGCCGACGGCCGAGCGGGCCGGGGCCACCCAGGCTGCGGTAACCTACGACTCTCGGATCATCAGCGATCCGCCCACTCGAGCCGATGTCCAGGCCATCAATGACGGGTTGGTCGCAGCGATCACCCTGCTGAATGAACTGCGCGCCACTGCGGTGGAAAAGGGCCTGATCATAGTTTCAGCGTAGGACTGGCGGCGGGCATCGGTCTTCTTCCGGCTTGCTCGCGTCGAGGCGGCGGCGAGCCGCTGCCGAAACTCCCGATGGCGGGAGGACCATCGGCCACGCCTGGACGGGCTACGCGGGCACTAACATGCGGTTCTGGGGCACGTGCAGGCGGTGTTTTGCAGCCTCGAGAGCTAGTTCGGCGTAACGCTTGCGCTCGGTCACCTTTGCCAGCATCCCGTGTGCGAAGAATACGGCGGCCACATCGACGTCCTGCCCCGAAACCCCAATACCGAAGCCTTCAAACCGGTGCAAGGTGTGTCGAATTCCCTTCACTTGGCACCCGACAAGCTGATCGGAATCGAGCGATAGGTAGACGGTCAACCGATCATCGACCCGCTCCGCGTAATACTCATCCGCTCGGAAATGGAGGTTCAAGGCGTCGGCTTCAGGACAATAGTAGCAGGACGACTTGAACGGCGCCAGGTGTTCGGAAAGACGGGCAAAAAGCCGGTGGTGCCGGTCCCTCGAAATCGAACTCACGGCTCGTAGTCTGGGTTTGACTCCACGGGGTCAGGGCCCGCCCCACCGCTCGCGATGCACCCGGGCGCCGTTGAAGCGAGTGCGCGGTTCCTTGGTTTCCCCGGGCCAACCGAGCGCGATCGCAGCGACGGGAATGACACCCGCCGGAATACCGAGGAGGCTCGCGATCTTTTGAACCCGGGCTTCCCGCGGGTGGATCCCCAGCCAGCACGCCCCCAACCCCAGCCCGTGCGCGGCGAGCAGGAGGTTTTCGACGCTCGCGGCACAATCCTGGAGCAGGTAGCTGAGTTGCCGGTCGTGGGCCGCTTCGAGTTCGCCGCAGACGACGATGCCCAGGGCGGCGGTCGCCAGCATCTGGCCGTTCGGCAGGATCTGCGTCATCGCGGTGAGGGTGGCGCGCGAGCGGATCACCACAAAACGCCATGGATCCCTGGCGACGGCTGAGGGCGCGGCCATGGCGGCTTCGAGAAGCGCCTGAACGGTCGGCTCGTCAATCTCGCCGGGCCGGTAGACCCGGATGCTGCGGCGTCCAACAATGAACTCGAGGGAGGGGCTGCGAGCGGGCGCATTCATGGGATCCTACGGCGCAAAGCTGTAAACGCGGACGTAATCGACACGGAAATAATCGGGGAGCTCGGCCTTCGTGATGTCGCCGCCCCAGGTCCCGATCTCTTCGGTCAGCTTGATGAACTCCGGCACCCGGGAGACGCCCCCGGCCGTGGTGCGCCAGGTCTCCTTGCCGTCGACATAGAACACATACTCCTCCGGCAGCCACAGGAGTCCGAAGGTGTGCCACCCTTCCATGACGCCATCGACCTTGAACTTGATCCCGGCCGATTTGTGGTCTTTGCCGTAGCCGTCCCAATGCAGGTTCGACGTCAACTGGCCGTCGCGCCACGGGACCTCGACGATGTCGATCTCGGTGCCGTCCCGGCCCTCGTCGCCGAGCTTGCTGACACCATCGCACATCAGCCAGAAGGCGGGCCAATGGCCGGGTTGTTTGGGCATCTGGCAGCGCGCGACCAGGTAGCCGAACGCGTGCTCGAACTTGCCGCGGGTGTTGACGGCGCCGCAGGTAAACCGCTCGCCGTCCTTTTTGGTGCGAAGCACCAGATGGCCCTGGCCGTCGACGTACGCATCGTCCTTGACCCAGAAGCCGTCGCGGCGTTTCCAGTCTCCCAGCCGATTCCACTTGGTCTCGTCCAGGGCCGCCCCGTTGAATTCGTCCTGCCATACCAGCTTCCACTCCTTGCCCTCCGGGGCGGGCGGGAGGAACTCCTTGGAGGACGGCGGCTCGCCCCCCGGGCTCGGGAGACAAAACACAATTCCGGCGCCTGCGAGCAGGCAAACAATCGAGCATTTCATAAGCATTTGGCCGAGCGTTGAATTCGGTTTCAGTCTGAGTGGACGATGCCGGAGCCCAAGGTCTTCAATCGCCGGGGCCCCGTCAGGCATCGGCGGTTGTTCGGCGCTGGTCGCCGGGCGCCTTCGATCGGCGCGTGACGTTCGCGCGCGCCGACTGTCCAACGGGCGTTTGGTCGACGCAGTACGACCGGGGAAAAAGTTTGTCTCGCGGCAACGGTGTGCGACACTTCCATCGAGCCCGACGCAGACCGGCCCGCCGCCCCGGTCGCACGGGGGGGAGGGAGAGGGATCGGCGTCGGGAGGCCTGTCGGGGCGAGGCGGTTGGGACGGCGTCGGGCAGGGATCGGGACAGCATGAGTCGTTTCGGCAATCTGGAATTCAGTCGCTCGAGGATCGAGCAGGCGTCGCAGAGTGAGGCAGTGAGCGACGAGGTGATGCATCTTCGCGAGGCGGACGCGGCCTTTCGGCGCGGGGCGTTCGAGCAGGCGTTGCGATTGTATGCGCGCGTGCTCGAAGGCGCGCCCAACGACGCGGTGGCGTGGGTGGGGCAGGCGCGGATGTTGATCGAGATGGGGCAGTTCGACGAGGCCAACCGCTGGGCGGACAAGGCGCTGGAGCGGTTCCCCCGGCATGCGGACGCCCTCGCGGCCAAGGCGGTTGCGCTGGCCAGGCAAGGCGACACGAAAGCCGCGTTGGCCTTTTCGGACGCGGCCCTCGAAGAGGAGAGTTCGACGCCGTACGTGTGGCTGGCGCGCGGGGATGTGCTGCTGGCGCGGGCGGAGAAGCGGGCGGAGCACTGTTTTGTCAAGGCCCTGGCTGTGGCCTCGGGGGACTGGGTCTGGCCCTGGCTCGCCTCGCGCATTCACGCTTTCTACCGCAAGTTTTCGCTGGGGCTGAAACTGGCGACTCAAGCCCTGGCCCTGGACAACGGCCAGGCGGCGATCTGGCTGCAACTGGGGCGTTGTCAACTGGCGTTGGGGCTCGGCGCCGCGGCGAACGATTCCTTCGCCCAGGCGCGCGAGATCGATCCCCAGTGCCCGGAGGCCGACGAGGCGGACGCTTCGCTGCGTGAGGCCGGTTTCTGGGCGCGCCTGGCCGGGCGGTGCCGCAGGTTCTGGGAGGGCTGACGATGCAACGGCTCGACGCACTGCTGCAGATGGCGGTCGAGCGCGGGGCCTCCGACCTCCACCTCGTCGCCGGCGCTCCTCCGGCCTTCCGGATCAACGGGGAGATCATCCTCGCCGACGGGGATGTCCTCACATCGACCGAGCTCGAGGATTTGGCGGGATCCATGTTGAACGCCGAACAGGCGGCGGCATTCCGTCGCGAATGGGAACTGTGCACTTCCCTGCACTGCCCCGAGGTGGGGCGGGTGCGCGTGGCGCTCTATCGGCGCGACGGCCATGCGGAGTTCAGCTTCAGGTTCTGCGGCGAGGAGATTCCGTCGCGGGAGGATCTCGGGTTGCCTTCAAAGCTCGATGAACTGGCGCGGCGTCCCAACGGGCTCTTGTTGATCGCCGGCCCCACGGGCTCCGGCAAGACCACGACCCTCAACTACATCGTCGATCTGATCAACAGCGAGCGGCGCTGCAAAATCGTGACCATTGAAGATCCGATCGAGTTCGTGCACCGGAACAAGCGTGCGATCGTGGTCCAGCAGGAAGTGCTCTCCGACACCCACTCGTTCCGTCGCGCCCTCATCCACGTCCTGCGTCAGGATCCCGACGTGATCGTCATTGGCGAGATGCGCGATCACGCCGCGGTCGCCACGGCGCTGACGGCGGCCGAGACGGGGCACCTGGTCGTCGGCACCCTGCATTCGCCCAGCGTGGTCCATGCGATCGAGCGGATTATTGGGGTGTTCGAGGGCGCGGCGCAGCGCCAGGTCATCCTTCAAATGGCCAATTCCCTGCAGGGGATCATCGCCCAGGAATTGGTGCCCAGCGTCGATCGCTCGCGTCGGACTCTGGCTTATGAGCTGCTCGTGGCCAACAGCGCGGTGCGCAACGTCATCCGCGAAAACCAGCTCCATATGATCGAGACCATCATCCAAACCGGCGGCAAGGACGGCATGACCCTGCTCGACACCTGCCTCTACGACCTCTACTGCCGCTGCCTGATCAGCTATGATGTCGCCCTGACGCGCGCCCGTCATCCGGACCGCATCGCGCAGCGGACCGGCTAACCCTGCCTGTGTCACACTCCGACGGTGCACGGGGCGGTCAGACGTCGCAAGAGCACTGCTATGCGGGCTATGACTGATTTCTGGACCATCGCAGCGCGGATCCTGGGCGCGTTGGGCGGGGTGGTTGTGGCGGCCTGGCTCCTGACCGCCTGGTGGAAGAAGAGCGACGACCGCCCCGGCCTTCTCAAGCGCTGGCTGCTGACTTTGGCCGACCTGTTGTTCCTGGGGCTGGTGGTCGGGCCGATCGTGGGACGCTTCGATTACGGCGCGGCCTTCGTCGGGGTCCCGATGGCCGCCGTGGGCGGTCTCATCCTGGCCATTATCTGGGTCCCGCATCTTGCGGGGTCGGTCGGGCGCAAATTCGGCCAGCTTTATGATGGCGGCGATGTGCCGCCCGATCCGGAGCCGTTCTTTTCGATCGCCGAGGCGCGCCAGAAGACCGGCCGGTACATCGAGGCGGTGGCGGAGCTCGAGAAACAACTCGAAGTGTTTCCGACGCATTTCCGCGGCCTGATGATGCTGGCCGAAATCCAGGCGGACAATCTCCATGACCTCCCGGCCGCGACGGAGACGATCGAGCGGATTGCGAGCCAGCCGGTGCACGCCCCCAAGAACGTGGCCTATGCCTTCACGCGGCTGGCGGACTGGCAGCTCAAGTATCTGAAAGACCCGGTTGCGGCGCGTGCGACGTTCCAGCGGATTGTCGATCTGTTTCCCGACTCTCCGGAGGCCTACCATGCGCACCAGCGGCTGGCCCACCTGGCGACGGCGGAGTTCCTGGCCGGCACCACCGAGCGCAAGCCGCTCAAACTCACCCGGCATGAGGATCGCCTCGGGTTGCGTCCGGACTTCGAGGGACTCAAAGCGCCGGCGCCCGATCCCGTCGCCCGGGCGGAGGTCCTGGTGCGGCAGTTGGAGCGATTCCCGCTCGACAGCCAGGCGCGCGAGGAGCTGGCGTTGGTCTATGCGTGCGATTTCGGGCGGCTTGATCTGGCCGCCGAGCAACTCGAACAGTTGGTCGCCCAGCCGTGTGCGCCGGAGGCGCAGGTGACCCGCTGGCTCAACCTGCTGGCGGAGTTGCAGGCCCGCGAAGGGGGCGATGTCGCCCTGGCCCGGCAGACGCTCGAGCGCATCATCGAGCGCTCACCCGAGAGCGGGGCGGCGGAGGCGGCGCGGCGGCGGATGGCCACGATTGGGCTCGAACTGCGCGCAAAAAAAGAGAGCCGAGCGGTTGCGCTCGGCTCGTATGAAAAACGGCTGGGGCTGAAGATGGGAGGCCCTCCCCCGCGGCACACTTCGCCCCCGTCGACGTGAGGAAAACGAATGCTCGCGCCGCTACCGGGCCTGGAGCTGCAGGGCGATCTGCTTATCGATTTCGCTGGCCAGGGCGACATTGCCGCCTCCGCCGCTCTTGCGCGCCTGGACCATGACGCGGCAGATGTTGGGCTCGACGTCGTCGAGCTTCACCCAGACCGTGTTGTTGTCGATTCTGGCTTCGAGGCTGTTCGCGATCCTGTTCTCGCCGGTGAGCGTGCCGTTGAATGCCAGCACTTCCCGGGCCGCCTCGAAGATCTGGTCAAGCGGGCGCTCGTAGCGGCTTTCGATCCGGTCTTTCACAAACGGCTTGCCGGTCCGGGTGCGGCCGTCGACCGAGTTATAACAACCAACCGTCAGGGCGATCAGGCACACACTGGCGATCAAGGCCGAAAGGTTCGTCTTCATGCGCCCGAATGCAATCACATCGGGCCGGACCGTCAAGCCTTTTGCATTGGCGGACCTGCGGTGCGGCGTTATAAAGCCCCGGATGAACTGTACTCGCCCCCGCGGTTGAAACCGGTTACCACTCTCCCGATTTCATCCGCGCGAAATCGTGGTGCCGCGCCTCGAGCCCGTGAGGGGAGAGCGCTTGTGATCGAAGAGCCGGATGTCCCGCGCACGGCTGACGGAACAGACGCGGCGATTGGAAAACAGGACGCGAACGCAAAAGGACTTGTCATGAAAACGCAATGCTGGCCTCACCTCTTCCGCATCTCGGCCGTCGCCATGACGATGGCTCTCGGGCCGCTGACGGCCCAGGAAACACGCTTCGCCGATCTTGTCGGGCCGGGGGCTGTCGGCGCCGTGACTCAAACGGCGCCGCTGCAGGTTCCCGTGATCACGTGGGGGGGCGACGTCGCCACATTCCACGCCAACGGCGGGCTCACGACGCAGCCCGGCACGATCTTCCACAAGCAGGGGCTCAACCTGCGCCTCGCCCCCGCGGACGATTTCGTCCAGCAGGTGCGCGACTATCGGGCGGGCAAGACGCCGTTTCTGCGCGGGACGTTTCACATGGTGGGACTGGCGTCGGAAGTCATCGGCTCCGATCCCCGCACCAAGGGCGTGGTCATTCTCCAGATGACCTGGTCCGCCGGGGATCACCTGGTGGCGCGCGAGGCGTTGCGGACCCTCGGCGACTTGAAAGGCAAGACCGTCGCCCTCCAGCAGTGCGGCCCGCACGTCGGCATGCTCGATGACGTCCTCAAGTCCGCCCAACTGACCTGGAACGACATCCGGGTGGTCTGGGCCAAGGATCTGTCCGCCTCGCCGGACTCGCCGCCCGAGTTGTTCCGCAAGCGCGGCGACATTGACGCCTGTTTCGCGATCACCCCCGACATGGTGGGGCTCTGCGGGGGCCTCACGAGCGTCGGCACGGGAGCCGAAACGACGGTGAAGGGGGCGCGTGTCCTGGTTTCGACCGCCCAGCTTTCGCGCTCGATTGCGGACGTGTATGTGTGTCGGAAGGACTTTTACGATGCGAACAAGGAACTGGTCACCAGGTTTGTCGCCGGCTATCTCAAGGCGTGCGAGGAGGTTCTCGATCTGAAGAAGCAGTACGAGACCTCCGGATCCGCGCCCTACAAGGCCCTGCTCCAGATCACGCAGAACATCTACGGGCAGAAGACCATCCCCGTGCTCGAAGACGCCCACGGATTGGTGGCGGACTGCACGTTCGCCGGCTATCCGGGCAACGTGGCGTTCTTCCTCGAACAGGGCAACCTCACCGGATTCGAGGCCTTCCAGAAGTCCGCTCTCGACCTGGCGGTCAACCGGGGCTATGCGCGCGAGCGCATGGGGCTCTTCCCCTCCGGGCTCGATTACAAGTCGCCGTTGTTCCTGAGTTACCTGAGCAAGACCCAGATCGAGCGCGGCGAGCGGTTCCGCGCCGAGGCGGTCCGAAGCGAGATCGAGCAACTGAGTGCCGGCGGCGCCCTGGACGAACGCACGATCCTCTCCTTCACGATCAACTTCGAGCCGAACCAGACCGAGTTCAGCGCCGTGCAGTACGGTGCCGAGTTCCAGCGGGTGGTCGAAACGGCGGCCCGTTTCGGCAATGCGGTTGTGGCGGTTCGCGGTCATGCCGATCCGACCAAGACGCTGCTGGACCTGGTGAAAGCGGGCCTGGCGCGGGGCGTGCTCAAGCGGGTCGGCAGCCAGGGCAACTACTCGTATTCCCTGAACGGGAAAGCGCTCGATCTGGGCGGCACGGCCGAGCTGACGCGGCTCATCGAGAGCGGCGCCTTCGACGGCGTGCCGGACAGCAATCCGCGTGAGACCATGCAGGCGGCCTTGAACCTGTCCCGCAGTCGGGCCGAGGCGGTGCTCGACTCGATTGTCGAGTACGCGAAGAGCAAAGGCCTGACGATTGACAAGACGCAGATCCAGCCCGTCGGCGTCGGCATCCGCGAGCCGTTCGTCGCCAAGCCTTCGAACATGGACGAGGCCAAGAAAAACATGCGGGTCGAGTTCCGCATCGTCCGCGTCGCCGCCGAGGCCACCACACAGTCCGACTTCGACTTCTAGCGTCCGCATTCACACCGGAGTTTTTATGAGCCACACGCCCTGGGGTTGGTTGTCGATCCTGGTCCTCGCCGCCTTGAGCCCGGGCACGCCGCGTCTCTGCGCCCAGGACTACCACGACAGCGTGGTCATTGTCCTGGATGCGTCGGGGTCCATGAAGGACCGAATGCCGGGGGGAGAAGGGAGCAAGATGGCCGCGGCCAAGACGGCGCTCAAGACCGTTCTGCGCCAGATCCCCCCCACCACACACATCGGCCTGCTCGTCTTCAGCGCCCGCGACGTCCGGGATCCGTGGGTCTACCGGCTGGGGCCGCGCAACGACGAGGAGTTGACGTCGGCGATTGACCGGCTCGAGCCGTACGGGAACACGCCGCTGGGGCGCCATATCAAGCAAGGGGCGGATCGCCTCTTGGAGGAGCGGGCCGCGCAGTTCGGCTACGGCACCTACCGCCTCCTCGTCGTCACCGACGGCGAGGCCCAGGACCAGAACCTGGTCGACCGGTATGCGCCGGAGGTGCTCGCGCGCGGCATCACGATGGACGTGATCGGGGTGGCGATGCGGCAGGACCACACCCTGGCCCGCAAAGCCCACTCCTATCGGCGCGCCAACGACGCCGCATCGCTCGAACGGGCGGTGGCGGAAGTCCTGGCCGAGGTGAGCCGTCCGCGCACCGACACCGCCCAGGCCGACGCCTTCGTCGAGCTGGCGTCCCTGCCGCCCGAAGTGGCCGCCGCCGCTCTGCAGGCCCTCTCGGCTTCCGGAAACCATCCGATCGGGGAGAGACCGCGCCAGACCGCACCCCCGGAGTCCACGCGGTCCGCCGACGACCTTCAGCCGGCCGCAGGCACGCCGGTGCCACCCGCTGCCCCCGCGCCGGCCGCGCCGCCCGGGCCGAGCCGGCCGCCTCGTGGGGGCTCTTCTGGCGGCCCGTCCTGGCTGATCATTCTCGCTTTCGTGGCCGCGTTTGTTTTTGTCGTTATCCGCCGTCTCTTCAAGAACCGTTGACCATGAGCGAAAAGCGCGCCAGGGGATGTCTGATTGCCGCGGTGATTTGGTGTCTGATTCTCGCCGTCTTGGGCGTGGCGTACCGATACCTGGTGCACCCGTACTTGCGGGACAAACTGCACGGCGACACCGGATCGAGCAGCCAATACCGCGAGGAGTTGGTGGTCGCCGCCGACGCGTTCAGCGGCTATGCGCTCCTGCGCTCGGAAGCGCTCAAGCAGCAGCTCAAGGCGCGCCAGATCCGGTACACGGTCCGCGAGGACCGAGGTGACTTCTCCGCCCGCCTCAAGGCGTTGCAGGAGGGCAAAGCCCATCTCGCCGCGTTCACGATCGATTCGCTTCTGGTCGCCGGCGCCCGTCTCGGGGATTTTCCGGGCACGATCGTGCTGGTTTTGGACGAGACCAAGGGGAGCGACGCGCTGGTGGCGGCCGCCGGCTCGGTGCAGAGCCTCCAGGATCTGAACTCGCCCGAAGCCCGGATTGTGCTCACGCCCAACTCGCCCAGCGAATTCCTCGCGCGCGTGGTCGTCGCCCACTTCAATCTGCCCCAACTCCCCGAACGCTGGTGGATCGAGGCGGATGGACCGCCGGCCGTGTACAGCCAGTTGCGCGCAGCCAAGCCCGGCGAGAAGAGGGCCTTCGCCCTCTGGGAACCGTACGTGACCAAGGCGCTGGCGGAGCCCGGCGTGCACGTCCTGCTCGATAGCTCGAAACTCAAGGGATACATCGTCGATGTGCTGATCGCCCAGCGGCAGTTCCTGCGCGATCACCCCGACCGGGTCAAGGCCTTCGTCGAGGCCTACTGCCGGGCTGCCTATGCGTACAGCCAGGAACCCGACGGCCTGCCGCGGCTGGTCCGCGAGGATGCCCGCCAGACAGGCGCCGAGAGCCTCGATGAGGCCCAGGCCAGGCGGGTGGTCCAAGGCATTCAGTGGAAGAACACCCTCGAGAATTACGTCCACTTCGGCCTGACGCAGGCCCCGCCCCGATCGGGCGTCGACTCCCTCGAAGACATCATCGGGCGGGTGATGGACGTGTTGCTCAAGACCCGCGCCCTGGCCGGCGATCCGCTGGGAGGCAAGTACAGCACCCTGTATTACGATCAGATCCTCGGCACCATGCAGCGCGAACAGTTCCATCCAGCCAAGGGCGCGGACCTGATTCCCGGACTTGGGCCCGGCGCGGCCGCCGACGAGCAGGTGCGGTCCGACCAGGCGATCCGGGCGCTGAGCCCTGAGCAATGGAGCCGGTTGCAGCCCGTGGGCGAGCTGCGGGCCGAGCCCGTGGTTTTTGCGCGCGGCTCCGCCACCGTCAGCCAGTCGAGCGAGCGGGATTTGCAGGCCCTCGCCCGGCGGCTCGAATCGTTCCCCGAGTTTTATCTCCGCATTATTGGGCAGACTCGAGCTGAGGGCGACGCCGAGGCCAACAGGCGGCTCGCCCAGGCCCGAGCCGAGGCCGTCGCCCAGTCCCTGCGCGCCCATGGGATCAATCCCGATCGCCTGCGCACCCAGGCCGAGCCCAGCACTGTGGCCGGCGGCGAAGGTCAGACCGTGCTCTTCGTTGTTGGCCAGTTGCCCTACTGATGCAGCCTGACATCAGCGTTCCCTGCTGTCCGTGGGTGCCGGCCAGCGCGCCCCCCGGGCGCAGCGAAGCTCGACGCCGCGGCAAAAAAACTGTCCACGGACTTGAACCCGATGCATATTCGGCACTGATCAAGTTCAATTTCGAGATGCCCGACGCTGGAAAAATCCGAAACCGCATGATTCTGCGCCTGGCCGGTCATCCGCTGGTCATCGGCCCGTTCATCGCCGGGATGACGGCCCTCACGGCGGCGTGGTCCTTTGGCTGGAGAACCGGTTTTGCCCTCTTCGCCGGCCTGGCGGGCGTGCTTGTGGCGGCCGGATCGTTTGTGACGCAGTTGACGCTTCGCGGCGAGCGCCTGGCGCGCCAGGTGACCGACGAAGTCCTGATCGAGGAGGGCCAGGCGGCCCAGCGCGCCCTGGACGATCTGGACCGCCAGTTGGCCGAGGCGGACAAGGATCCGCGGCCCGAGACCGCGCTGCGGGATCTTCGGGCGCTGTTGCGCGCGTTCGACGAAGCCGAGGCCGCCGCCAGTCCCGCCCATCTCCCGCTCATCGTCGACCTCCGGGCGCGGGTGCAGGAGGTCTTCCGCCAGGGTGTCGAGGCTGTTGCCCAGACCGGCAAGCTGTGGCAGACCGCGCGGCAGTTGAATTCCACGGCCGCCCGGCAGCCTCTGCTCGACCAGCGTGAGCGGCTGATTGCGGACATCCAGGCCACCGTCAAACAACTGAGTGACACGCTCGTCGGGGTGCAAAACCTCGGCACCGGCCAGGGATCGTCGCGCGAGCTGGCCAGGCTGCGCGAAGAGCTCGATCAGAGCCTCGCCGTGGCGAAAACGGTTGAAGAACAGGTTGCCTCTCTGTTAAACGAAACCCCAATCGGCAGCCGCCACGCGATGGCTGTCCCCACCTCGGAAACGAAAGGATAAGTCTATGTTCGGCGCTCTTGTCCGCTGGTTCAAAGCCCTCGGTTACCTGTTGACCGGGCAGATGGACTCCGCCCGTCGCGTCATCGATGCCAATCCGCATGTCGTGCGGGCCAAGTACGATCAGATTGTCCGGGAGAAGATCTCCCAGATCCAGATTTACAAGCAGGCGGTGGCGGGCCTCATCGCGCAGCAGGAGACCAAGATCGCCACTGTGAAGCGCCTCACCGAGGATGTCCAGCAGCTCGAACGGCTCAAGGCCGGCGCGCTCGCCAAGGCCAAGCAGACTGTCGAGCGCCTCCAGGCCTCGGGCAAATCCAAGGAGGAGATTCACACCGACGAGGACTACAAGAAATGTCTGGCCGCCTACAACGACTTCTCGTCGACCCTCGGCGAAAAGCAGGAGCGCATCGCCGAGAACGAGCGCGACGTCGAAGGATACCGCAAGACCATCGGCGAGCATAAGGTCCAGTTGCAGCAACTCCTGCGCGATGTCGAGAAGGTCAAAGCCGAGGCCTCGGACGCCGTGGCCGACATCATCACCGCCAAGCAGGAGCGCGACCTGGCCGACACCCTCGCCGGCATCGCCAAGGACGGGTCGGCCGAGGAGCTGCAGCGCTTGCGCCAGATGCGCCAGGAACTCCGGGCCGAGGCCCGGGTCTCGAAGGAGATGGCCGGCACCGACGTCAAGGCGCAGGAGGCGGAGTTCCTCGATTACGCCCGCCGGACCGCCGCCAGCAACGAGTTCGACGCCCTGCTCGGCATCGAAGAGAAGAAAGACGCCGCGCCGCCCGCCGCCGAAAAGTCATCGGCACTGCCCGAATGAACCTCGCATTCACCCCCCCCACTCGAACCACTCCGATTCCCATGAAAAGCAATCGATTCGCCCTCGCCCCAGCCGCCTGGCTTCTGGGCGCGGCCCTCATGACCTGCGCCCCGTCCGCCTTGCCCGCGCCCGCCTTCTCGCTCGCCTGGAGCGAGTATCCCTCCTGGAGCGCGTTCGGCGTCGCGCACGTGTTCAAACTCATTGATGGACGCGAGGGGCAGACCGGTCCGGTCGAGGACAAATGGGGTGTCGACATCGTCCTGAAGGAGGCCGAGTACGATCCGTGTCTGACGATGTACGGCTCGGGCCAATGCGACGCCGTGTGCATGACGACACTCGATGCGTTGAACCCCGCCCTGGGACGCCCTTCTGTCGTGATTGTGCCGACCTCGACCAGCGCCGGGGCCGATGCCCTGATCGTTCCGAAGACGATTACGAACATCAAACAACTGCGAGGCCGGAAGGTCTACGGTCTGGCCAAAAGCGTTTCCGAGTACTGCTTCAACCGCAACCTCGAGCTGCTGGGCGAACGGCCCGAGGACTACAAGTACAGCAACATGGATCCCGGCGCCGCCGCCGTGGCGCTCCAGCAAAAACAGCGGGAGATCGAGGCGATCATCGTCTGGAACCCCTTCGTGCTCGAGACGCTCAACAAGCGCAAGGACGTCCATGTGCTTTTCGACTCGACCACGATTCCCAACGAAATCATCGACTCGGTTGTCATGGCCCAGGCCTCGCTCGACAAACCGGGCGGCAGGCAATTCGCCTGCGCGGTCGTTGACGCGTTCTATCAGATCAATCAACGCCTCGCCGAGCCCGCCACGCGCGACGACACCTTGATCGCCCTGGGCGAGAAGTTCAGCCACCTCGATCTGGCGTCGATGAAAAAGGTGGTCGAGCAGACGCGCTTCTACGCGACGCCCAAGGCCGCCCTCGACCTCTTCACCGGCGCGGAACTCAAGGCCGTCACCGGGCGCGTGGTCGATTTCTGCGTGAAACAGGAGATCGTTTCCTCGGCGCCGAAGATCGGCTACGGCAGCCAGGCCGAGGCGGGCGCCGTGGCCCTGCGCTTCGATCCGGCCTTCATCCGCGCCGTGGCCGAGAAGAAGTGACGCCGTGCGCACCGTGTCTCTGGCCAACGACGTCCGTCTGGCCCTGGCCAATCGCGTGACCAACCGCATCGGCGCCAACAGCGCCGGCGCGAGCGGACTGGGCCCCCCCCGCCCGGATTGCGGCAACCCCACGCCATGATTCGTCGCCCCATCAAGTCTTCGACTGCGGCATTCCTGGGCGTGCTGTCGGTCCTCCTCCTGCTCGGCGGCTACACGTTTCTGGCCCACCGGCAGTACCAGAGGAACCCGGACGACACGACCATTCCGCGCTGGAGCCAATTGCACAAAGGCCTGCAAAGCGCCATCGAGGTCAATCGGCGCAGCGAGGACCGCTGGCTGGTGGTCGACGCCGTCGCGAGCGGACAACGCCTCTTCCTGGGTCTGGCCGGCGGCGTGGCGGCGTCGCTTCTGCTGGGTCTGGCTATGGGCTGTTTCACTCCCATCGAGGCCTTTCTGCACCCGCCGCTCTCCCTGCTTGCCAAGGTGCCTCCCACCGCCGCGCTGGCCGTGTTCTTTGTCCTGGTGGGAACCGGCAACAACATGTACGTGGCAATGATCGCATTCGGCGTTTTGCCCACCATGACACTCACGGTGAATCTGGCGGTCAAGGAGTTCCCGGACGAACTTCTCTACAAAGCCTATACCCTGGGCGCCTCCCACATGGAGGTGGTCTGGACCATCATCTTCCGCCAGGTGCTGCCCAGGTTCATCGACGCCTTCCGGCTCTCGATCGGCCCGGCCATGGTCTACCTCATCGCCGCGGAAATGGTCGTGGGCGATGTCGGCTTCGGCTATCGGATCCGCCTCCAGTCCAAGCTCCTCAACATGAGCGTCGTCTATCCCTACCTCGCCATCCTCGCCGCATTCGGGTTTGGCATGGACTCGCTGCTGCGCCTGCTCCAACGCAAGCTGTGCCCCTGGTATGAACCCCGAAGGTGATGCCAGTCCCGCAGCCGGCGACATCGCCCTCGAAAGCCGCGGCGTGGGCCATGGCTTCGGCGCCAAAGCCGTCCTCTTCGACGTCAATCTCAAGCTGCGCCGCGGCCAGTTCCTCTCGCTGGTCGGGCCGAGCGGATGCGGCAAATCGACCTTCCTGCGCGCCATCGTCGGCACCCACCCGCCCCGCGCGGGCGAACTGCGGCTCTTCTCCGCCGAGAGCGGGGACGAAGGCAAGGTGATCGATGCCCCCGGACGCGATCGGGGCATCGTTTACCAGCAATACTCGCTGTTCCCTTTCCTGACCGCCCGGGAGAACGTGGCCATCGGCCCGATGCTCGACCAGACGAGCCTCGCGTTCCGCTGCTTGCGCCGGCTGCGCTGGCGCCAACTGCGGCGCGAACAGTGGCGTGCCGCCGGCGACATGCTCGAGAAGGTGAAGCTGGCGGATGCGATGAACCTCTATCCGCACGAGATGTCCGGCGGCATGCGCCAGCGGGTCGCGTTGGCCCAGGCCATGATCATGAAACCGGAGATCATCCTCCTCGACGAGCCTTTTGGAGCGCTCGACGAAGCCACGCGCGAGGATCTCCAGTACATGCTGCTGAGCCTCTACGAGGAGAATCAGAAGGCGGTGCGGCAAGGCAACCGCCCTCCGTACACCCTCATCATCGTCACTCACGAATTGAACGAGGCGATCTACGTCGGCGACCGCCTCGTCGGGCTCTCGCAGTTCTGGGACTGGCGCAAGGAAGGCCACGCCGCCGCTCCGGGGGCGACGGTGGTCTATGACAAACCGACCCCCGTCTTCGATACCAAGACCGCCCGCAACTTCGAGCGCTTCACGGCCCAACGCGAGGAAATCCGTCGCGTGGTCTTCGAACCGGCCCCGCCATGCGACCGACATCAGCATGTGGTCTACTGGCGCGAACAGACCGCCCGGTGAAATCCGCCTCCGACCGACTCCCATCCCCACTCCCTTTCATGAACGCCCCCCCTCATGATTTCCTGCGGCAGGCCGGGCGCATTCTCAATTCCGGGCAAGCCCGGTCTGTGGTGCTCACCGGGAACATCTACGATCTGTTCTGTAGGGCGGACGAAGGTCCGGATGCCTACGTGCCGCTGATTCCCTTTCTCACCGCCCAGTGGGATCTTCCCGGCCTGATCGTCATCACATACGAGTTGAACGGGCCCATCCGGTTCCATCGCGAGGGCGATGGCGAGAAGATCCGCGACGCCTGGCTGCGCTGGCGCAGCGGGTACGACAGCAACGCCCTGGCTATTCAGCGCATGCTGGCCAAGGGCAAGGCCGCGAGCGACTTCGACCTGATCCTTCAGACCTACGACGACACCCTCCGGCGCGCCGTCAACAACCCGACCCTGGCTCTCGAGTTCCTGCGCCAGATGTGCCTCTGCTCGCGCACCGTCCTCGGCGGCAAACGCCTCCTGGCCGAAAACCTCCTCATCCTCATCGAGGGCGCCGATCTCCTGATGCCCGACGCGCCCATTGCCAGCCTCTCCGACGTCGACCGCCAGCGCATCGGCATCTGTCATGACTGGTTCAGCGATCCGGGTTTCCTCACCGGCGGCGATTCCGTGGTGCTGATCGCCGAGTCGCGCAGCCTGCTCCATCACCGGATCGCGCGCCTGCCCCAACTGCTCGAAGTCGAGGTCCCCGCCCCCGACGCCTCCGTGCGCGCCCATTTCATCGCGTGGTTCGAAGCGGCCCTGCCCGAACAGGCCCGCGTCAAGCTCGGGACCGCCGAGGCCGACCTGGCCCAGTGGACGGCCGGGCTCTCGCTGCAAGCGGTCATGCAGTTGCTCAAAGGGGCGTCGCACGAAGAACGCCCCCTGACCCAGACCGACGTCGTCGCCAAGGTCGAGTCCTTCATTCAAAGCCAGTTGGGCGAGGACATCGTCGAGTTCAAGAAGCCGGCCCACCGGCTCGACGATGTGGTCGGATTCCGCCGCCTCAAGGAATTCCTCGCCAACGATCTGATCCCGCGCCTGGCTCTCTCCGGACCCGAGGCCCTTGCCGGCGCCGCGGTCTGCGGCCCGATCGGCGGCGGCAAGACCTTCATCTTCGAAGCCGTCGCCGCCGAGCTCGATATCGTCGTGCTGGTGCTCAAGAACATCCGCAGCCAGTGGTTCGGCCAGACCGACGTCATCTTCGAACGCCTCCGCCGCGTCCTCAACGCCCTGTCGAAAGTGCTCATCTTCATCGATGAGGCCGACACCCAGTTTGGCGGCGTCGGCGCGCACACCCACGAGACCGAACGGCGTCTGACCGGCAAAATCCAGGCCATGATGTCCGATCCCCAGTTGCGCGGACGCGTCATCTGGCTCCTGGTCACCGCCCGCATCCACCTCCTCTCGCCCGATCTGCGCCGGCCCGGACGCGTCGGCGACCTCATCATCCCCACTCTCGATCCGGAAGGCCCCGACCGCGAGGAATTCCTCCGCTGGACCGTGAAACCGGCGCTCGATACCGATCTGACCAAGCCGCAAATGGCGGAACTCGAGACGGTCACGCGCGGTTACTCCGCCGCCGCGTTCGCCTCGCTTCGCTCGGAACTCAAGGCCCGCACCCGGCAATTGGGCCGGCCGCTCAAGTTCAAGGAAATCCTCGAACGCGTGGCGGACAACCTGCCGCCGGCCATCGAGGAGACGCGGCGCTACCAGACCCTCCAGGCCCTGGTCAATTGCACTCGACGCAGCCTTCTGCCCGATCCGAATGTGACCGAGGAGCAGCGCCGGGCCTGGGAAAACGAACTCCGCCGCCTCGAAGCCAAGTCCCTCGACCTTTAGCCGGGCGAATGCCCAGCCGAAGAACAACGCGAAGACCTCTGGAGCACCCATCGTCCGGTTCACCCTTTCCAGCCCACAAACCCCGGTGCCTCGCCCACCCGTGGAATCGGTGGTCGACGAACAAGCCAGAAATGAACCACGAATGACGCGAATCCAGGGCAACGCGGAGGTGGGTTGCGGCCGTCTGCTCGACACAGGCCATGACCTCACGCCAAGACCTCCGGCTTCGCGGCAAGCCTATTCCTCTTTGGCGCTGGCACCGGCAATGCTGGACTGAAGTCCCGTCATGGCGAGGAGCGGTAAAACCGTGAAATGCCCGTTATCGTCGTAGACGATTACGTAAGATGCCTTAGGCGGCAATGAGATGTAATCGCGATGAGGGACCAAGTATTCCTTCCCGTCGGCCATGAGCAAGGCAAACGGGACCCCACTTGCCACCGCCGACTCGACTTGTTCTCTCGTCATGGCGGAATCCTCGCGCGGCGTTGATGAATCCACAACTCCCTCATTGCGCCGCTCAACGCCTGCGGTCTCGAACCGAATGAAGCGGTTCGTGCTGGTGTTCGTAACCCAGAAGAGCGCATGCAGTCCTTGCCCGCTCCGGTCAATTGCGTCTTTTGGCAGTCCACGAACAATGTCTGCCCTCCGATCCTCCATGTCCGTGCATCTCGAGTTTGTCGGTACCGGAGCGCGGGCGACCCCGCCCGCAGGCGGTGCGGTCCACCGCTTCGTTCCGCTGACCGTCGCGCTCCAGCGGTGCGTGCTGCGGACGAGCCGTCGCGCTCCGTCGGCCAACGGTCGGACTTCACCAACAACCTCGAGATGCACCGTGTGCGTGTCAGTGCGGTCGTTTCTGGAATCGCTGGCGATGGAGCGGGGCGTGACGGCCTCAACCCAAAGGGGGTCGGAGTCCTCGGGGGTCTTTGCCAATTCCGCATCCGCGATCACGGTTTCCAGTGCAGCCCCTCACGAGACCGTGGAGGTCTGCGGGTCTGCGCGTTGGACACGCCTTCTTTCCGGTTTACTTGGCGGGAGGCCCTGCTAGGCTGGGGCGCATGCCTGAGATTGCAGACTATGTGATTCACGGAGCGCGGCTGATCACCCCGGCGGTTGTCGAGAATGTGCTGCGGAGGCTGCCGCTTTGGAAAGCCGAGTTCGCGCAAATTGCTGCTCCCGGGTATCCGCACCTGGTCGATCAACTCGAGTTCCTCGCCAACGCGATCGAGGATTTCGCCGAGGGCGTCTACAAGGATCTGCCGTACAGCGCCCTGGCTGCCGCGGTGTTCGCACTCACGTACGCGCACAAGAAGGTGGATATCATTCCCGACTATCTCAACGAGACAGGGCGCGCGGACGACTCGAGCATCGTGCGCGCGGTCCTGATCATGCATGAGAAGGCCCTCGCCAAGTACGCCGCCGCACAGGGCATCGAGTGGGGGCGCATCACCAGCAAGCCTTAACCCGGTTATTTCACACGCTTCGCGAGGCACCGTAACCGGGCTACCCCCCATAGCAGTCCTCCTGCCAAGTCCGATCGCCCTGCGCACTGACGGGGTCTAAGCATGCGGGTCAGCCGTCGATCCGTGCGATTCGGCGAAGCTGTGCTTGCCGGCGAGGCGCGGTTATGGAATTCCTATCCCCATGAATAATCCCATCTGGGTCATGACCTCGGCCTTCAAGGCCTTGACGTTCGATCAGGTTCTCGCACAAACAAAGCGCATTGGCGCGCAGGGCATGGAACTGTGCGTGTTCCGGCGCGGTGGCACGCGCACCGACCACGTGGCGACGCACCTCGACTACGAGACGTTCGGACCCGACGACGCCCAGCGCCTCATCGAGACGTGCCAGCGCGAAGGGATGCGTTTCTCGGTCGGCGCGTACGAGAACCTCATCGGCGGCGACCCCGCGCAGAGGCTGGCGAACCAGAACCACCTGCTCAAACTCATCCGCATCGCCCATCTGTGCGGCGGCGATCGGAACAACGTGAAGGTGGGCACGTTTGTCGGGTACAACTACGATCTGGGCGTCCAGGACCGCGGCTTCGAGAAGAACCTCGATGAGTTCGTGCGCGTCTTCAGTCCGATCGTGCGCTACGCCGAGAGCCTGGGCGTCACGCTCCTCTACGAGAACTGTCCGATGGAAGGGTGGCGTCCGGCCAGCAGTCCCACGACGTACAACAATCTTCCGGGCACCCTCGCGGCGCGCAAGCTCATGTACGCCCTCGTCCCGAGCCGCGCCCACGGCGAGACCTACGACCCGTCCCACGACGTCTGGCAGAACATCGATCCCATCGACGTCATCAACGCGTCGGACATGAGCCGCATCCACCGCGTCCACATCAAGGGCACGCGCAACCTGCGCAGCCCGGCGCGGGTCCATTGGGGAGCGCTTTATCCCATGCAGACCGTCGATCCGGCGCGCGCGAAGAAAGCCGGCGTGCCCATCCCCGCACACGACTGGGACCGGCATCACTACGAGCCGATGCTGCCGGGGTTTGGCGGCAACGACAGCATGGATTGGCGCGGTTTCCTCCAGACCCTGATGCAGCGCGGCTTTGAGAACCCGTTCGTGATCGAGAACGAGGCCGACAACTCGGCCCACACCGGCAATCTGGGCGCAACCGTGCAGGGATTCCAGGCCGCTGTCCTTTGCCTCGCGCCCATCGTGTGGCCGCTTGTGCCCGAGGACGGCTATCGCTTCGACGCGGCGCGCCAGCCTGCGCTGGTCGATCCCCAGGCCCGGGACATTCCGGTCAAGACCATGAACGAGCTGGCTTCCTAGCCTGCGGCGGCGGCCTGGGCCCGCTTCGCCTTCCGTTCCCAGTACCAGGCAATCCAGACCGAACACTCGTAGAGGAACTGGAGCGGGATCGCCATGAGCACCTGGGTGAGGACCTCCGGAGTCGTCAGCAAGGCTCCGAGCACCAGGTTGATGACGATCATGTAGCGGCGCATCCCTGCCAGCTTGGCGTAGTCGAGAACGCCGATCTTGACGAGGGCGAGCAGAATCACCGGCATCTCGAAGCCGAGTCCCATGCCGAGCATGAACTTGGTGGCCATGCTGAAGTAGGCCTCGGCCCGCCAGTCGGGCATCTGAACCCCCATCCAGAGCGAGTAGGCCTCCGCCGCCCGGAGCGCCAGCGGCAGGAGCACGAAATAGCAGAAGCAGACCCCCGCGACGAAAAGGCCGGCGCCGATTCCGAACGCGCGGAAGCCGTACCTCTTCTCTTTGCGCTTGAGTGCCGGCACGATGAACTGCCCCACATAATAGACGATAAGCGGTGCGGAGATCACCATGCCGCCAAAGAAGGCGATGTACAGCGACGAGAAGAAGGGCGCCATCGGGTCGAGGAAGATCAGCCCCGGGCCCCGGCCCACATCGCTCATCGAGGCGTTCGTCATCGGACGGAGCGCCAGCACCCACTGTTCACCCACGGTGACCGGGCCGATTTCAAATCGGGTGACCCGGTTGGACGCCAGCGGCAACCCATCGAAGAGGGAACCTGTTGCGGGCAATGTCGCCCACCGGTTGGTTCCGAGATAGAGCTCGATCTGCTGTTTGGCGGGCCGGTTGAGCTTGCGGGAGCGTTCGAGCGGCCACTTGAGAACAGTCACCAACTGGTTGACGGCGAGCAGGCAGACCACCATGCAAATCAGCACGGCGGAACCGCTCTTGATCAGCACCCAGCGCAGATCCTCGAGATGTTCGAGGAACGACTTCACCGGACCGCCGCCGTCTTCGTCTTCCTCAAGACGCGGCTCTTCAATCGGGTCGGCCATGAGGAGACAACAACAGTGCCGCCCTCAGTCAGGGATTGGACGAAGGCGCAGAGGGCGTCGAACCGGAAGAAGAGGCTACGGGTTCGGCAGGTTGAACGGACTCGGCGGGCGGTGTGTAACTCGAGGCAAGCGGAGGCCGGGGCGGGGGCGGGGGATTCAACTCTTCGCCTGCACGCTCGATTTCCTCCTGCACTTCGCGCGACGCTTTCTTGAATTCCTTGATGCCCTGGCCCAAACCCTTGGCGAAGTCGGGAATCTTCTTCGCCCCAAAGAGGATGAGCACCGCCAGGACAATCAGGATCAGCTCGGTGCCGCCCAATCCAAATGCTGCGAGAAAAGGAACCATAAAAGTCATGCTTTCGTGTCGGGTGTGTCTTTGGAAGTCTTCCTGAACTCCTTGATCCCCTCCCCCAGGCCCTTGGCGAATTCGGGAATCTTCTTCGCACCGAACAGGATGAGGACGACGACGAGCAACAAAACGATCTCGCCACCGCTCAATCCCCACACTGCCAGAATGCTATTCATATGCGTCAATCCGCTGGAAGAAGCTAATCCACGCCCCCCGGCGTGTAAAGCGCCGAAAACCGCTTCCCCCCCCGCGCGGAGCGCCGAGCCCGAGTCGGTTACTTGGGCGGAAGCAGCAGAATGAACTCAGCCCGCCGGTTTGCGGTCCAGGCCGCCTCGGTATGGCCCGGATCCGCCGGACGGTCTTCGCCGAAACTGCGCGTGAAGACGCGTTCGGGAGCGATCCCGTAACCGATCAGGTACTCGCGTGTGGCCAGGGCGCGCCGTTCACCCAACGCGCGGTTGTACTCCTCGGTGCCACGCTCGTCGCAGTGGCCGTCAATCATGAGCTTGGCCTCGGGCTTCGTCTTGAGATCGTCCCCGACCGCATTGCATTGGGAATGCTGCGAGGTTCGCACGACCGAGCTGTCGAACTCGAAGTAGATCGTCTGCCCGGCGAAGTGGGCGGTGTCCGGGATCATCCCTTCGATCGTCTCGATGTCCGCCTGCGGCGTGAAGCCGGTCGAAGGATCGGTGAGCGGCGTGGCAACCGTCGGCTCCGCCCCCCCCACATTGGCCCCCTCCGGCACGGTCGGTGGCGTGATCGGGCCGCGCCGTTCGGCGCCGCTCCCGGGTACCTGCGATCCCATCGATGCCAGAGGCGTCACCGGTTTCTTGGTCTTCTTGCAGCCGACACCACCAGCCGCCACAAAAAAACCGATCAGGAGCAGATTCAGGAAAGCCGAGCGTTTCATAAATGCGTTAGACCGACAGATCATCTCTACCTGGCCCAGCTTGGCTGGGAGGAAACACCGATATTTTGAAGGACATCCTTGGACTGTTTGGTGGGGACGTCAAGCAAAGATAAGAACCGCTTTCCCCCACTGCCGCGCTTGGTGAAAATCAGCGTCCGGGAATTGGCCGCCCAGCAGGGATCCTCGCCCGATGTCAGCAGCTTGGCCTCGCCGCCACCGGCCTTGACCAGGCAAATCTCGAATGCCCCCATTTGTGCCGTGAACGCGATGTACTTTCCGTCCGGCGACCAGTCCGGTTCAGTCGGGTTCACAACCCCCGAGGTCGCAATCCGCTGGATCGCGCCTCCATCCGACGGCACCTGCGCCAGCGTGCGCCGGCCGTCGATGCGCGTGGCGAAACAAATCGTCCGCCCGTCGGGCGACCAACACGGGGAGGATTCGTCCTCGCGGGTCCGGGTCAGTTGCTTGAGCCCCGTCCCGTCGATGTTGGCCACGTACACATCCGGGCTGCCCGCCTTGCTCAAAACCATTGCCACCCGCCGCCCGTCGGGCGACACCGCCGGGCTGATGTTCGAGCCCGAGTACCGGGCCACCACCCGCCGCTCCTGCGAGTCCAGGTCGTGCGAGACAATGTCGGGATTGTTCAGCTTGTAGGTGGTGTAGACGAGCGTGCGGTGGCCCGGACGCCAGGTCGGCGCCGCCGCGATGCTCTTGTCCTGCGTGGCCGGCACCGCGCCGTGGCCGTCATAGTCCGCCACGTAGATCTCGCTGGTCTGGCCGTGGCTGACCTTGAAGGCGATCTTCGTGCGGGCGATGCCCGGCTTGCCCGTCACGGCAAGCACCACATCGTCCGCCAGGGCGTGCGCCTGACTGCGCACGCTGCCTCCGCTGTAGGCCTTGGCAAACAAGGTCGCCCGTTTCAGGGCGTCCGTGAGCCGCCCCTCGACCTGGCCCGAGTTGCCGCCCTTCAGAACGTATTGGCAGCTCGAATCGCTCTCGCCGACGAACTTGAAGCCCGCAATCTCCAGATCGAACCGCAGCACGCGATCGACTTCGCCCGAGTACCCGCTCATCGCGATCGGAATGGGCGGCGTGGTCGACCACGCCTCCGCGGAGATCCGGATCCGCTCGGCCTCGCCGGCCCGAGTCCCGACTCCGGCGCACCATCCGACCAGCACCAACGCAAACCCTAAGGAATATATGCTTTTGATCATCCCGTGCCTTGTCTTGCCTTCAAATCGAACTCAATCACAAAGGTCTTCCGCTCGTCCGTCGAGCCCTCGGGGAATGGACGCCCGATCGTCGTCACCCGGCCCAGCGCGGTCGTCACCGATTGGTCCAGCGCCGGCACCTTGGATCGTTCCACAATCTCGGCGGACACCACGCTCCCGTCACGGGCGATCACGACGCGGGCCGTCACCACGCTGCGGCGCTCGGGCACCTCCACCGGCGGACGCCAGGCGCGCTCGTAAACCATGCGCACGTACAGCCCGTAGCCCGCGTATGTCTCGCCCCCGCCCCCCGGACCATACGGAACCGCAACCACGCTGCGACCGGAGAGATTGCCTTGCAGCTTGGAGAGTACGCCCCTGACCTGTCCGCTCCGGGCCTGCCGGGCGCGTTCGGCCTGTCGGGCGGCCTCCGCCTCCGCCTCGGCTTCCGCCTGCTCGGCTGCTCTCTTGCGCGCGGCGGCGTCATCCTGCGGCCTGCGCGTCACGAGGCTCTTGCTCACCTCGATCTTGCGTTTTGGTTTGGGGGCCGGCTTGGTCGCCGCCTTCTCGCTGAAATCCTCCGGATCGGGCTCGGGCGGCTTCTGCGTCTCGACCTTCGCCGGTTTGGGTTCCGATTTCTTGACCACAGGAGCGGGCTTGACGACCTCCTCCTCTTTCGGAGCCGCCGCGGGCTGCGGCTTCGGGGGGTCTGGGCGTGACGGGGGCGTCTGCACAGGCTGGCGTTCGGGCGCCGCCCCGCCCCTCGGGTCGCCGCCCCCGACGACAGCCGCGTCCACAAGCCGCATCGGGACGAAGTCCAGGAGCGGCAGCACCACCGATTCCGGCTCGCGGTGCATCGCCTGGAAACCGGATCCGGCCACGAAGAGCACCAGCAGCAGGCCGTGCATGGCCGTCGACGCGCAGAAGCACTGGTATCGGAGTCGATTCATGGTCGTCCCGCCGCCTGCGTGCGCAGGCTCAAGCGCGTGATTCCGTTGCGCGTGCAGCGGTCGATGACGGGATAGAGATGCTTGGTCATGGCTTCCTCATCGGCCCGGATGTTGACCACCATCTGGCGATTGGTGGCGAATGTGGCCACCAACTGTCTCTCGATGTCGTCCAAAGCAATCTCCCGCGCGTCGAGCATGTAGCGGCCGTCCCGGCTGATCTCCACCGTCCTGAGATCCTTCCGCTCGACGCGGGCGCTCGCCCCCCCGCCGTCGGGCAGCCGGATGTTCATGCTGTGCTCGCGGACGAGCAGGGGGGTGGTGATCATGAAGATGATCAGCAACACGAACGCGAGGTCCAGCAAGGGCGTGATGTTAATGTCACTGAGCGTCACCAGCGTATTGCGTTGGGAAAACCGCCGCATATCACGCGCCTCCTGACATCCTCACCCCTTGTAACGCATCACAAAGAACGTCGCGATCACGATCAGAACCAACACCGCCGCAGCCGCCCAGATGAGCTGTCGGTTCGCTTTGTCGGACGAAGAGGGGGTCCGCCGCAACTTGTCCCTGGACCGTCTTGAGAGGCCGATGTGGCCCCTGAGCCGATGCCGGCACTTGGGGCAGCGGGTGTAGACGCGCGGGGCTTGCAGTCCGCAGTGCGAGCACTTGGTGTAGAGCTGTGAACCGCAGACTTCACACTCGGTGAGCGCCCCGTGATTGACGTGGTCGCAATGCCCGCAGAGCACGCCCGGCTGGTTCTTGCCGGGGTCAATGGCCTGCTGCGTCAGCTCGCTGGATTCATCGGAGGTCATTGTCACTCAAGTATTCGATCTCCATGTTCGACACCAGATGCTGCGCAAAGTTGTCCAATTCGACGGTCAAGACCCTCAGATTGTGCACGAGCCAGTTATAGCCGAACATGGACGGGATCGCAACGAGCAACCCCGCGACAGTCGTCACCAGCGCCCCTGCAACGCCCGGCGCCATCGCCGTCAGGCCGGCATCCCCGCCCGTGGCCGCGGCCTGCGCGATGCCGCCAAACGCGCCCATCACCCCCCACACCGTCCCGAGCAGGCCCAGGAACGGCGACCCGCTGACCGCGATCGCCAGCAGGATCAGGCCCGATTCAAGCCGCAGCGCCTGCTGCGCCACCGCGCGTTCGAGGGTCCTCTTGATATGTTCCATCGTCGTCAGCGAGATCCGCTCCCCCCGGGGCCTCCCCTCGGCGCCCCGCAGGCGCGCGTCCAACTCCTGACATCCCGCCTGATAGACGGAAAAGAGCGGACATCCATCCACCTGAACGCGCCGGTCATAGATGGCGAAAACCGTCTTCTGCGCCTGGAACTCGGCGTCGAAATACTGATTCAACCGCCGGGCACGCCGCATTTCGACGGCCTTGGTCGCCATGATGGACCAGGCGAAAATCGAGAAGATCAACAAGATGATGATGATGACCCGAGCCTCGATCGACGCCTTCTCCCAGACATACGCCAGATTGACTTCCGATTTGGCAAATACCACCCACGCCAGATTCATCCGATTAAACCTTCATTCACCCGTTCGTTGTCTGAGTATCATTAATCGGCGCCGCGACTGCGGTCAAAGTGTTTCACCGGCGGCGCAGCCGGCGCGCCTCCTGCGCCGGCCGGGCCTCGTCTCACCGCCAGTGCCGCCAGTCCAGATTGGGAAAGAGGTTGTCACCCGCCTCCATCTCCCTCAAGCCGGCCTCGTTGACGGCCCCCGCCATCAGCATGTCATACAGCTCCTGAAACCGACCCAGATGCCCGGTCACGCGCCGCTGCGCGTACTCCGGGCTCGTGCCAGCATGCAAAATGAAAGGCCAATCGCTCGCCTGCGCCAGCACCAGCTCGCGGGCCGCCTGCCGCAAGGCGCGATCGACCAATTCGCCCGGCTCGGGATAACGCCGGACCAGGGCGGTCAGTCGCTGCTCCGCCACGCGCAGATGCGGCTGGATCCACTCGTTCTCCTCGTTCAGCCAGACACGCAAGTGGCCGCCCTCGCCCCAGGTCGAGGGGCTCGGCCGCGCCACCTGATGGGTCGCGTGTCGACGCAGGTAATCCGTCGGCGTCACAAACGTGAAGTCCAAGGCCCGGTCCGATGCGCCTCGCACGACGGCATCGAGAAAGGCCAGACCCTCGTGCCACCAATGCCCGAACAACTCGGCATCGTAGGGGGCCATCAGAATCGGCGGCTGATCCATGACCTCCGCCAGACGCGCCAGTTGACGCTCGCGCGCCTCGAGGAAGTGGGCGGCCTGGGCGGTCACGGCCCTCTGGGCGTCGGCCGGGTTGTAGCAGCGTTTCCCGCCTTTCCCTCCTGTGATGCTCTGATACTTGATCCCGGTGAAACCGCGATGATCCGGCGAAGGCAGGTAAGGCCGCACATAGTCGAAATCGAGGTCGAAACCGATGTCGCGATAGAAGTCACGATACCGCGGGTCGCCCGGGTACCCCTCGTTGCGGCTCCAGACCTGGCGCGCCGACTCGATGTCGCGCCCGAAAACGGCGAGCCCCTCCGGGGTGAACACCGGGGCATAGGTTCCGTAGCGCGGCCGCGGCGTCGCATTCGTCAGCCCATGGGTGTCCACCACAAACCACCGCAGGTTCGCCTCCCGCAAAAACTCCTCGACCCCGGGCGCATAAGCGCATTCCGGCAGCCAAAATCCGACCGCATCCCGTCCGAAACAGGCTCGATAATGATCCCTGGCCGTGAGGATCTGTCCGCGCATCGCCGCGGGTTGATCCCTGAGGAGCGGCAGCACCGCATGGGTCGCCGCGCTGGTGACGATCTCGATGCGATTCTGGTCCTGCAGCGCGCGAAACACCCCGAGCAGATTCCGGTCGCATGCGTGCCACCGGGCTCGCAGGCGGGTGAACCGATCGACATAGGCCTCGGCCAAACGACGACACCCGGCGTCCCAGCACGTCCGATGAACTTCCTTCTCGGCCAGCTCGATCAGCGCCGACAAACGCCGTTCGTACCGGGATTGCAGCAGCGGATCGCCCAGCATCGAACAGAGCGTCGGCGTCAGCGTCAGCGTCAGGCGCGCGTTGAGCCGGTCTTCGCGCCAGCGCTCGATCAGATCCGCCAGCGGCAGGTAGGTCTCGGTGATCGCCTCGTAGAGCCAGCTCTCTTCGAGAAAGCGTTCGTGCTCCGGATGCCGAACGAACGGCAGATGGGCATGCAGGATGAGCGCGAGATAGCCAGGCATGGTGAGAAAGCGGCCAGCGGTCAGCCGGGCTGACCCGCCCCGGCCGACGTGATGCTCTCGGGATGCGGAGGAGCCAGCCGGGGATCCTGCGGATGGGCCCCGACGGCCCCGCGGTACTCGGTGTGGCGCCGGAACTGCAGCTCCGCGCTCCGCCCATCATCGCCAGTTCTCGACCGCGCCACCACCGGCAGCTCATACTCGCCGTCCGGCAGGGCGAACCGCAGGCTGAAACTGCCGTCGGGCCGCAGCTTGATCGCCCGACCCGCAATCGTGACCTGCGCATCGGGCTCGGTGGCTCCGTAAATAACCAGCTCCGCATTCACGTTGAACCAGAAACCCCGCTCCCGCTCGAGCGCTCGCCCCTCGCCGGACGGACTCGAAATCCCGCCCGCTTCGCCCGCCGCGAAGCCCCCGGCCGGGGAACTTGGCTGCTCGACCTCGCCGCCACGCTCCTTCTCCGCCGCCGGACCCAACCGCTCCGCAATCAGACCGGTCACGTCCAGGGAACTCACCCACACGCGCCGATGCGCATCCACGCGCAGGACTTCCGCCAAAGCCCGTTCCTGGGCCTCAGTCCAGACGGGTGCGCGCACCTCCCTGGCACTCGGAAGATCGGCAAAGCCCTGGTCCCGCAGCGCGTCCAGAGCCTGCGCCAGCGACTCCTCCTGGCGCGCGGCCTCGACCGCCTGCTCGACGACCGCCGCGAACGGAACATCGATCGGGATCGTCGCAAACTCCGTCTCGGCCGCCATCGCGGGGCCGTCGGGCGGGGCCGTGACGGGGTTCGATGTGAGGAGGGTTTGCCAGCCAAGGCCAGGCTCCGCACACCCCAGTTCCGCAATGTACTGCACTCCGCCCCGCCCGACGCGCACAAACCAGGAGCGCGCGCCTCTCGCCAGAGGGATCTCGAGCACCGGCGCAGGGCCCACCGCATTCTCGTGGATCCGCAGGGTCAGGTGCCCCGACACCGCGCTCCCCTCGCGTTCCTCCATCTCCTCGGCACTGAGATCCCAATTTGCATAAAGCCAGTGGGGATCGCGCGCCGCCAGCCACAGCCGCCGCGTCCCATACGCGGCAGGAAGCCGCTCCGCGGCGGCCCCCAGCGCCAATGCCGGCGATGCCGGCATTGGCTGCGTCGGCGGCATCGGCGGCGTCGGCCCCAGCGCGAAACGGCGTCCGGGACCGCTGACGAGCGGCGTCGGCATCTCGTCACCTTCGAGAAGGATCGGCGGGATGCGCCGTGGCCTCGGCATCGGGGGGCTTGCCTGTGTCGCTGGACCCGTCGGTCCGACAACCGGCACAGCCGCCTCTTTCGGTTGTGCTGCGCGGATGATCCTCCGCACGGCGGTCTTGGGCCGCGCCGTCCTGACCGCGCGTTTCGATTTTGCCGCAACAGTTCGGAGCCTGTCTGGCGCCGTGCCGGACCTCTTCCTTGTGGCCGCTTTCTTCACGGCCGGCTGCTTCACGACTGTCTTCTTTGCCGCTGTCTTGGGTCGCACGGGTTTCGACGCACCCTTCGGTCTTGCCGCAGCGGGTCGAGGCCGGACACGGGCTGTGCCTTCGGTCTTCTCTGCGGGCGCCGTGGGCCGCGCGGCCTTGGCCGGACGTTTCGGTTTTGCGGCAACAGTCCGAGGCTGGTCTGGGGGCGCGTCCGCTGTCTTCTTCGCGGCTGCTGTGGGCCGCACGGCCTCGACGGGGCCTTTCGGCTTCGTCAATACCGCTCGAGGCCGAGCGCGCCGTGCAGGCCGACTGGCCGTGGCGGGCCGGTTCTTGCCTGCCCTCGAGGCCTGTTCAGCCTCGGCGATTCGCGTCGAGGCGGTTTTTCTTCGCGGTTTCATAGCGTCTCATCGAAGCTGAAGCAGCAGGGAACCTGCTGGCGCGAAGGTAGAGAAAGACATCCCGCCCTAGCAACGCAAAAGACCGACTAGCCCGCATGGCAGACATCATGCAGAACCTGATCGCCCGTGCACTGACGGGGTGGAATATGCGGGCTAGCGAGGCGCGCCTCAGACCAATCCCAATCCTCGGCCTCAAAGGCGATCCCAATGCCTTCCCGGCTCTCTCCTCCCGCGCCTCGCTCCCTGGAATCCTTGCGAAACGGAGGAGATAGGGGTGAGGGGCAAACTGGACTTGATCGCACCATGTTTCGGAGTTCAAGGATTCTAGAGGGCCAGGCCCGCGAGAACAGGGCTGCTCTAAAGTCGGACGGGACGGGTGAGTAGGCGAATGACCTGTCCCGG
>ERZ795054.423-NODE-423-length-55787-cov-8.452559_pt1 | contig 55787 bp, 43 predicted proteins | sample MGYA00375138_ERZ795054 | MGnify/ENA primary metagenome ERZ795054 (study PRJEB30183, sample SAMN05720215) | anaerobic digester metagenome | isolation source: active sludge of municipal wastewater-treating anaerobic digesters | place: USA | collected 2014-12-23 ... | reverse complement strand
CTTTTGGCACAACGAATCCCAATCTCGGGTAACAGTTACTTCTGGCGCACGGGGAATTGCCATTCGGAGCGAGGAAAAGCCTCAGACCGGCGGTTTCAAGGGAGGCTGGAAAACAACGGGCCAGCGTTAGAGCCTGTTTGAAAATTCCGAGGGGCGCTGTTTTCGCAGAAATGGCCATAGGACTTCAAGGCTCATGCTCGCCAGGTACAAAGAAACCGTCCCGCATCACACGGGACGGTGTTCATTGGGGCCGAGCAGGACGCAAATCCTGTCAGGCCTCAAAAGGTTTTCCACAATCGCATGCGCCCGGCCGGCTGAGATTGGATATGCGAAAACCGCTGTCACCCGGATCGTCACAGTAATCGATCACCGCGCCGCGCAGGCACCGGGCGCTGTCGGGATCGATCAGGAGGGTGACTCCGTGAAAATCGGCGACCATATCCTCCGGGTGACGGTCGTCAAAAACCAAGCCATATTGGATGCCTGAACAACAGCCGCCTTCGGCATAAACCCGCAGATTCTTGCCCGCCGCCTCGGGGTCGTTCTTCATCAGCCGCTTGGCTTGGTTGGCGGCGTGCTCGGTGAGGGTCACCCCTGAATCTGTATACGGCTCGATACTCATTGGAAACCGCTCCAAGTTAGATCACGTCGTGGGACGTGTCAATTTGTGGAGCCACTTATTCTATGCACTTTTCGCGAGTATCTTCCGTGCGAATTTGGGCCAGAGCGAGGGGCCTGATCCGGCGCGGCATCAAGGTTTTTCCAGCGCTGAGGCAGCTTTGTTGACGGCCCTTTCCCAGATCGACTTGTTCCGGAAAGCACGATCCATGTTATCGTGGTGCATCGAGTTTTCTTTTTTCTCCAAGTGACAGACCTCGCAGGACTGATTCGATCCGATCGGGAGCGGGGCGCCGGAGTATTGCAGGGGTTGGAGATTATCGCGCACGGGGTGGTAGGGATTCAAGGCGGGGTATAGGGCGTGCGTCGATCCGTGGCAGGCGGCGCATCGCAAGCCGACGTCATCGGTGCGATGCCGGAACAAAGCCGCGGCGTTAGTCGTCCACTGGTTAAAGCCGGTGTAACCCGATTTGGGGCGCTGGAATTCCTGGTGGCAGTTCAGGCAGTCGGGTTCCTGAGTCCAAGGGATTCGGGGGCGGATCGATTCTTTGGAATCGGCGGCTGAGGGCTTCAGATGGAGCATCAAGGATTGCGCCGCCGGCAATTCTTCCTGGTTCCGAAGCAGGCTCAAAGCATGATCTTCCAGGGCGCCGTGGCATTTGACGCAGGTCAGTCCCATGACCGAATGGAAACCGCGGAAACACCTCGAGGCCCCGGTTTTGCCCGTGGGATGGCACAGGGCACAGGCCTGGGCGCCTTCGACCTGCATATAATTCGCGTGCCACCCGTGCATGGCCGCTGAGAAATTCAACACGCCGGCCTGGCCAGGAGCGCCGGTGAGCGGACTGGAATGACAGCTCTGGCACGCGCGCGGTTTTCCCGCTTGGGCCTGCCGATAGAGATCGGTCCCGTTAATGCGATCATGGGCGCGCAGAATGTTTTCGGCGGTCTCTTGGGACACGCCGGCAACGCCGTCTTTTCGCCAGCCGCCTCCGTGGCAATTGCGGCAGCCGAGTTCGGTGGAAACCGGCGCCACGACCCGCGTCGAGGCCAGCAAACGTCCGCTATTGGTATCGCGGGCTTCGACAATGAACAGCGGATAGGGCTGAAAACCGCCTTTGTCCGGATAGGGCGCCACCGGGATGCCCTCGGCCCGGTAACTGCGGTTCTCGGCGTCAAATTGGAACTTGCCGGACAAGCCGTTTCCGGAGAGCCCGCGGTTTTTCTCGGGTGACTTATCGTAGTTCGATTTGGCGTGGTCCCAGAACGGAAGCTGGGCCGCCGGATTATCGAATCCAGCCTCAACCCGGTAGGTGAGCTCGATCCCCTCTCCGGCGATTTCAGGAGGGGTGCCGCACTTGACCAATTGAGCTTCAAGATGGTTGCCGGGGGGCGCCCACGTGAGCCAACGATCGCTGTCGGAGAGCCCATGGAAACCCACGTCGTTCCAGGCCAGCAACAGGAACGGTTGCTTCGCAGTGTCGACCCCGTTGGTTTGGGCCGAAACGGTCGTGGCGATGGACTCGAGGGGACGCGGCTCGGGCTCGGGCTCGATTGATTTGCCGCCGAGCCCGGCCAGAAACACGGCAAGGGCCTCTTTTTCCTCGCTCGTGCCCAAAACCGGCGGCATGTAACGCAGGAGACGGCCCTGGCCGGTCAAATGCGAGAGAATCCCCTGGTAGGTCAGCGAGGAGATGTGTTTGAGAATGTCATTCCGAATTCCGCCAATCGTATGGCAATTCAGACACTGCAGGTTAAACAGCTCCCGGCCTGCCGCACGCCGGTTTTCGGGGGTGATGGTCCGGGTGGCGATCCATCGGGCTTCGGTCAATACTCCATTCTGGTTGAGCTTCTCCTCGTTCGAGGCCAGGATTGAGTTCGAATAAAGATGCTGGGACACCAGGAACGGTTTCCGCGCGATCTCCCGGATGTATTCGAAGCCGCCAATCCAGCCCAGACCCATCAGGACGGCGACGCCGGTGGCCAGACGCTGGATCCCCAGACCGCAGCGCGTGGCCAAGACGATCCCCAACCCGAACAAGACCACGCTCGCCCCGACAAACAGCGCCACAAACGGCCCCGTCTGCCGGTTCTGAACAAAGGCGGTCAGCCAAACGGAATTCGGCAACGAGGCCACATACCAATAGGCCGACGCCAATCCCACCGGCACCGGCACGATCAACCAGAGCGAACTGTACCGCATCAATCGCAACCGAAATTCCCGGTCTCGAATCAACACGGCGCTCACGTATCCAAAAAGCCCGGCGATCATGATCGACATCGCTGTTCGAAACACGAGCGACGGCAGAAAGGTGGGATTGAAGAAACCATCCCAGAACGCGTGGGTTTGCAGCCATTTTCCCGGGGTCAGCATGAACGAGAGAATGCCGTTAATGATAAACAGGCTGAGCCACGCAAAAAGGGCATACAGAAACGAGAGCGTCTGACGCGCCCGCCGGTCCAAGTGCGGAAAACGATAGGCGTAAAGCAACAACGCCGCAATTTCTCCGACGAAAAACACCCATTCAATCGCCCATCCAAACACGAACTGATGAATGAGAAAATCGGTCCCCGCCGGATTGACCAAAGCGATGATGAACCAGATGCCGACGCCGCTCACCCCGCCAAACACCATGGTCAAATACAGGAAAAACCAGGTGTGCTTCCGGAGATAATCATGGAGGGGCTGGCTGGATTCCCGCCAGGCCTTGCGATCAGTCAGCCAGATGAAGAAGCCGCCCCCCACCGCAAGATGCGAGATGTAGACATGCAGAATGGCAATCAAGGCGATCCATGAGCCGCCCCCAAAATACGTCGATTCCCAAATCGGATAATTCATTGCGCACCTCCGTGGATCGAACGGGCAAATGCCAACCGCAACATATAGGCAACCGTTGCCAGACCCGCCACCAACACCACCAGGAACAGGACCAAAACACCATACTGCGGGTTCAGCGATAGACTCGATGGTTCAAAATGCGGCTTCAGGTAAAGCGCCCGAAGTTGATCGCGCGTGATAATCATGGCGATCATCGTGACCGCGAGCTGGATGATCGTCGGACGCAGCTTGCCTCGAAAAGCGCTCACCGCCGCGCCTATTCCCACCAGGACTCCCAGCAATAGGATCAACGATTTTCCCATGTCGCGTCCCATGAAGCTCCGCACAATCGGCGAGGGCAGCGCCAGCAGAAACCAACTGCCCACAGCCAACTGAGCGAGGCTGGCCCAGCCGAAAATCCGAAGCCCCCGCCGCTTCAACGGCCCATGATCGGTCTGCCCCTGCTTGATCCGGCGATCCGCGATCCATGCCGCATACAGCCCGGCGATGGCGACGGAAGCCAGCACGAAATGCAAATAACGCGGCGCCACCATGGGGTCATCGAGGTTTAAGAAGGTGCCGCCGCGATTCTCAAAATAAGCGATCCACCGCTCCGGCTCCATCATCAAGGTCAGGTTGTTGACCAGCATGAACCCGATATAGAGGAAAATCAAAGTCGTCACCCCCAGGATCCACCGGGCCAGCCGGGGGGTCTTTTCCTGGCGCCTGGCATAGTAATAGGCCCCGTAATAGGCCAGAATCAGCAGTGGGATCACCAGAATCCAATACACCGCCATCAGGACCGAACTCGTATAAAAGAAATGCCCGAAAACCACCTGAAGAAACAAAAGCGGCGCAATGCCGACATTAATGGCAATCGGCAGAAAAAGCGGGATGCGGCCGCCCACCAGCCCGGCCAGCGGCCGAACCGGCGATTGGGAGTTCGCTCCCCGTGAAAACAAGGCCAGTAAACTGCCGCCGACCACGAGGTTTACCAGCACGATGTGGACAAGAAAAAGCGCGTTCTCCAGGAGGATGAACAACCAGTAGGGCGCCGGGATCGCTTCCGGCACAGGGACTAAAGATGGCGGATTCATAACATCAGGCGTTGCCGATGCTTGAGATTAGATTTGAACGGCTTCAATCTCAAGCCTCCTGTTCGCTAAGACAAACGTTGTTGGATCGCCTCGATTGAGAGCCCAAATATGGCGATGGTTTTGTGCCGGGAAGTGTTCCCTCGCACCAGTTGAAGCCGGCCCCGAGGACAGCCTAATCGCTCGGAGAACAGGCGCAGCACGGCTTCGTTGGCGGCCGCATCGACGGGGGGAGCCGTGACTTTCACTTTAAGCTCCGAGCCCACAACTTCACCGATCTCGCTCCGACTGGCTCGCGGCTGGACCTTGAGGGACAGCAACACGTGATCGGTCTGTTGGCGCAGATAGGCCGGAAGGCTTCTGGCGTTCGGGGCCTGGCCCTTTGTATCCGTGGTTTGTTTTGTCATCTTAAGAACGCCACCCAGCTTACTCCTTCTGGGCAACAGAATGAAGTCCTGGTTTCATCTATAGATTGGCTTGACTCGATCGGTTTGGGTGCGGACTTTCACGGGTTGTGGCATGCAGACGCCCGAATTAACCGAATCGTTCCTGACCAAGACCGCCGGATGGGAAGCCGTCAAACAGGCGCGGGCATGGCTTTCGCTCGATCGCGTGCTGAGTTCCTGCTGGGCGCCCCCTGTCCTGCGTGGAGTCGTCCAGGAAGGCACCACCTCGTATCGCGCGGGTCTAGTGATCAAAAGCTCGTTCGACGTGGAAAACCTCTGCACCTGCCGGGCTTCGACCCAGTGGGGCACAATCTGCGCCCACTCGGTGGCCGTTGGACTGCATTACCTGCAAACGAAGGCCCCTGCGGCTGCTCCTCCCTCGGACACGCCCGAGTCCAGTCCTCCTTCGCAGCCTAATCGGCCAGCCCTCGCCCCCGCGAAGCCCGCGGCAATTTTTCTCCGGAACCGCGATAACGGTGAACCCGCCGAACTGTCCTGGATCCTGCCTCCGAACCTCGCAACAGCCATCGAGAAAAATCGAGTCATGATTTGTTGTGAGGCCCGGTGGCGCAACAAACAGCAACCCCTGAATGCCTTGCCTCGCCAACTCATTTACCGTCTGGGCCCCGAAGACGATCGGGCCCTTGAGCGTTGGGAGGAACTGGCGGGAACAGCCGCCCCGGGGATGGCGATGTTGTCCACGGCTCTATTGCTCGATCTCCTTCCTCTTTTGGTCAACCATCCCCGAGTCAGCCTTGGACGCGGCACACCTCTCAACGTGCGATCCACCCCCTGGCGCCCCCAGGTTCTTGCCTCGCTTGCCCCGTCCGGCGATATCCAGCTGCGCCTGAAGATGCCGTCCAATCTGCAACCTCTGGTCCTCACGGGGAAGGTCAACTGGGTGCTGACCGATGATGGACTCCAACCCTCGGGCCTGCCTCCCGATTACACTGCGCTCCTCCAAGGTCCCCTGTGCGTCCCCCGCCCTCGCGTTCCCCAACTGCTGGGGCCCGATTGGCCCAAACTCCAGGCCGGGTGCGAACTGCAGGCTGATTTTCGATTGGAGGATTTCTCCCTGACCCCCATGACGCCGCGTTTCGTGCTGTCTTTGCATGGCGGTCTTGCCCAGCTTCAAGCGGTCCTCCAGTGTCGATACGGAACGCGAATGGTAACCCCAGGCGTCACGGCTGACTCGGACACCGTATGGCTGCCTGATCCCGATCATCCGATCCGCTATTCAACGCGAGATCTCCAGGCCGAACAATCGGCCCTGGCGCTCCTGTGGCGATCCGGTTTTCGCGGGCCCAACCCCCTGGGACGACTCGAGCTCAAGGGCCAAGAAGGTGTCTTCAGGTTTTTTGCCCGCGAATACTCGCGTTTATGCCGCGAGTGGGAAGTCACCCTGGAAGAACGACTCGAGCGCAGTGCCCGGCAGAATCTCGAGCCGGTCACTCCGCAACTCAAGGTTTTGAGCTCCGGCGAACAATGGTTTGACCTCTCCGTTACCTTTGGCACCGCCTCGGGAGAATCCCTGACGTCAGCCGAAATCCAACGGTTATTATTGTCGGGCCAAGGCTATCATCGCCTTTCCAATGGGCGGGTAGCCCTGCTGGATACGGGGGCGGTCGAGGAACTCCAGGAAGTCCTGCGCGACTGCAATCCTCAACAGAACTCGCAAGGGTATCGGATTCACCAGAGCCATGCGGGTTTCCTCGATGCCACGGTGAATGCCCAGCCCAGTTGGTCCTGGAAACCGCCCGATTCCTGGCGCGAACGCCTGAACGCTCCAGAAGCCGGCTCCACCGCCGCCTGTCCCCCCTTGGGTGCGCTGGATTCGGTCCTGCGACCCTATCAGAAAACCGGCGTGAGTTGGCTGCATTTCTTGCGGCGCCATCAGTTCGGCGGACTGCTGGCCGATGAAATGGGTTTGGGCAAGACTCTCCAGGCCCTCGCGTTTCTTCAGACCAAAGAACCGTTCTCAACGGATCCTTCGTCGAATGCTCTGCCTTCCCTGGTGGTCTGCCCCACGAGCCTTGTTTATAACTGGGACGCCGAAGCCCGGCGATTCACTCCCGATCTGAAAGTGTTGGTCCTTCACGGTCCCCAGCGCGATACCCTTTGGCCCCGGATCTCCGAATCCAATCTCGTTATCACCAGCTACGCCCTGATGCGCCGGGATGCCGATCGGTATCAATCCACCCAATTTGACACCGTCATCCTCGACGAAGCCCAACACATCAAAAACCGCCAGTCGCAAAACGCCCAAGCCGTTAAGTCGATTCGCGCCCATCGGCGGCTTGTCCTGACAGGGACTCCCCTCGAGAATTCCGTGCTCGACCTGTGGTCAATTTTTGATTTTCTCATGCCCGGTTATCTGGGCTCCGACCGGGATTTCCGGGAACGCTACGAACTGCCCATTACGCGGGATCGCGATCCCCAAATCCAGAACCGCCTGGCCCGACGGATTCGACCCTTCGTGCTCCGACGTCTGAAGCAAGAAGTGGCTCCCGAATTGCCGAACAAAATCGAGCAGATCAATTACTGTGAACTCACCGAGGCCCAGGCCTCCGTCTACCAGCAAATCCTTCAGGCCAGCCGACGCGAGGTTTTCGAGACCGTCAGCAGTCAAGGCCTGGCCAAAAGCCGAATGGTCATCCTCACCGCCCTCTTGCGTCTTCGACAGACCTGCTGCGACCTGCGCCTTCTCAAACTGGAACAGGCCGATTCTCTCGCCCCCTCGAGCGCTTCCGCCAAGATCGATCTCTTCAACGAGTTGCTCGACGAAGCCATCGACGGGAACCACCGCGTCCTCGTGTTCAGCCAGTTCGTCGAACTGCTGCAGCTACTCAAACAATCGCTGGATCAACAGGAGATCGCCTTTTGTTACCTCGATGGCTCGACCCGCGATCGCGCCGCTGAAGTCGCCCGGTTCCAGCAAAATCCCAGCATCCCGGTCTTCCTGATCAGCCTCAAAGCTGGCGGCGTGGGATTAAACCTGACGGCCGCCGATACCGTGATCCATTTTGATCCCTGGTGGAATCCCGCGGTCGAAGATCAAGCCACCGATCGCGCCCATCGCCTGGGACAATCCCGTGTGGTGACCAGCTATAAGCTCATCACCCGAGGAACAGTGGAAGAAAAAATCCTGAACCTCCAGCAACGCAAACGCGAACTCACCCGTCAAAGCCTCGCCGGCGACGAATCCCTCTCCGAGATCCTTTCCTTCGAGGATGTCCAGGAACTCCTGTCCTGAGCCGGAAGAGCACTCATCACGTTTCACGTTTCACGCAATCTCTCTCCGAGCGTTGGTCGCGGATTACGGCTGGCCTGTCAGGACGATGCGGAAACCGATGTGATCGCTGCGTTGTTCGGGGAACTCGAAAAAACGGCAATCGGCTCGAAGCAAGGCCGGATGACTGTCGATCCAGGATGCGCCCCGGACGACTCGATACTGCCGTCCGCCGCCATCATTATTGTAGAACGGCACTTTGTCTTCAAGCTCCGGGCTGAGCAGGTCTCGATGGTACCAATCCAGGCACCATTCCGCCACATTCCCGCCCAGGTCGAAGATGCCGAGGGCATTGGGAGGAAAGGAACCCACAGGCGCGGTCTGGGGGAAAGGATCGCGATAATCCCGCAGGGTGCGTTGACGGCTCGAGTTGGGATCTTGAAACTCGGATCCGGCATAGTTACCGGCATTAAGAGGAGGTGGAAAGGCTTTAAGATCCACAAGCCGGTCGGAGGCGAGATGCCCTCCCGGGCTGGCCATGGCAGGGGTGGAGTTTGCGATGCTTTGGCGGGCTCCCCAGGGATAACGGCTGCTGCCGACCGCCAGACTCCATTCTTCATCCTTGGGCAGACGATAGGATTCCCGTGCCGTAATCAAGCCGTTCGTGCGCTCCACGCGGGTCAGCCACTGACAGAATTGCTCCGCATCGATGTAACTCACAAAAATGACGGGATGCGACGGTGTCTGGGGAAATCCTGGCTGTCGCCAGTCGCGCTGCTCCCATCCCCCATAGCGCATTTTCCAGCGCACGGGTTCCGTCTGGTATCCTGTGCTCAAGGTGAAGGCCGTGAACTCCTGAACTCGCGTCTCGTGGGCAGCAATCCAGACGGAATGCCCGGGAATCCGGATCAAAACGACGCCGAGACTGTTCGTTCTGGGGGAATCGAGATGTGGAGAGGGATCCAACGATTGGGTTGGACTGACAGATTCCGCAGAAGTGGTTTTGGCCGGGGCAGCGGATGCATCCTGGGAAGCGCCCCTGAGATCAACCGTCTGTAGTGCTGAATCCAGCATCAGGATTCCCAGGAGAATGCTGAAGGCTCGGATCGCTTTCATGAAGTTCCTCCTCCGGGAACGGAAGCGTAATACGGGCTCTGCCAGCGTTCGCCTTCCTGTTGCGCGGTGGGTTTGATCCCGGGGGCGGCAACGGAGTAAAACCCGGACGACACCTCCATTGCGGTGCGCTCGTCAGACTGCGACATGAGGACTTTTCCCTCGAGGACATGAACCCACGTCGAGGATGGCCTGGCAATCAGAAGAAATTTGGCCCCTTCGGATTTGACAGTCCCATGCGGAGTTCGGATTTCACAGGCGACTGGCCATTCCATGGAGGCGTCGATCAGTTCGATTTGGCCTGCCCACAGCGACGCTTTGAGAGATTGTTTATGGCCTGCCCATGACAACCGGCTGTTACCCGCCAGGATCAGACTGTTGGTGTTGCCGCGAAAAACGATTCGGGCCTGGGAGCCCGGCGGGGTTTGAATGATATCATCGGGCTTCAGGACAATCCGGTTTGCGATAGCCAGGCGTTGGCCGTCGCGTTCGATCATCAGGCCTGGTCCCTCGGCCCACAGGCAGACGTCCGGTTCCGTTCCCCAACGCAGGAGCAGGAAACCCGCGGTCAAAATCCCCAGAACGGCGGCGGCCATGGCCAGCCATCTCGACGGTCTTATCCGATAAGCGCGTTCGCGGGCTCTGAATCCGCCCGGCTCGATCCGCGGGTCTTCATTTCCCGGGAAGGCAATGACCGGGGCCGAGGGTGCGCGGGCGCCGGCATCACGTTCAGCTCTCAGCTGTTCGAGAGCCTTTTGTCCGGCCGAAGAGGGGCGACGCCCAAAGCGGGAGGCCATCAAACCTTCGCAAGCCATCAGGCGGCCTTTGCGGCGTTGATCCTCGGGTTGTGGTGGGCCGTTCATGGGAATGAATAAATTGACAGCTTAGGGTTCAAGTCAGGTCGAGACGGTTCTCGATGCATTTTCGAATGGCATCCCGACCACGTTCGAGCCGTTTTTTGACCGCGTCAAGCCCGACAGCCAGCAACTCGGTAATCTGTCGAATCGCCTGATCTTCGAAGTAATGCAGCCGGCAGACCTCTCGAAGGGTATCCGGCAACCGCTTGAAACATTCCTCCAAAATCCGGACGCGATCTGCCCAGGTGTCCCCGGCCGGCGATTGATCGAACGGGCGGAAAACATCCTCCATCCCGGCGGCGAGGGTATCATCCCAGGAGACTTCGCGTTGGCGACGTCGCAACTCGGCATAGGCGAGGTTTCGCGCGATCGTTCTTAACCAGGAGGCAAAGGCCTCCTTCTTTCGCAGGGTGTCCAGCTTGCGAAAGCCAATCACAAACGCTTCCTGGGTAATATCCTCCGCGAGAACCGGATCGCGGACGAGCGCCAGCACGTAGGCCAGCAGCATGGCCTCGTGCTCGCGAACAAGAATCTCATAGAGATCAACCGGATCCATCGCTGACCGAAGAACTATGGGCGCCTCGGGACTCATCACAGCTAAGAGACGATTCCGCAGGAAAGGTGACATGGGATTGAATCCCATTGAAGCCAAAAAAAGAGGGCTGCAGCACCCATCGCTAGGCCAGCCATTGGCGCAGAACGATGAGGTCCTTTTTGAAGGACTGGATCATGGCGGATTTGTCTCCGAGGGGATATTCGTGGTGTTGGGAAATGGGGCCGGCAAAGTTGGATTGCTTGAGAAGATTGAAGAACTCGCGGCTGATCATGCCTTCGCCGAGCGGGCGCCACTCGGCCTGCCAGTTCGAGCCGGCCTTTTTCCAGTAGAAATCCTTGACATAAACCGCGCTGAAAAAGGGCGTCATCAGCCGGGCATGAGTGCGCCAGGCGTATCCCCCTTCCACGGTCGCGTGTCCGATATCAAAATGGGTCCCAAGGTGGCGGGGATCGCAGTCGCGGATCATCTCGTGGATGTCCCAGACCGGACCTCCGACGTAGCCGGATCCGGAGTGATTCTGGTAGCCGCCGCAAACGCCCAGCTCGCGATTGAGGGTTTCGAGTTCCTTCATGCGGAGCCGGAAGGCCGAGAGCTGTTCGGGGATGGGCCGTTGGGGGTCGTAACGCAAGTGGGCCAGGCGGTAGTGGCGGATGCCCAGTTTGGCGCCGGCGCGGAGCACGCGTTGGGTTTTGGGATCGTTGGCATCGGTGATGTCTGTGGTCATGATTTCGATGCGTTTTCCGCGTCTGGCCAGGGCTTCCACGAGCCGAGGCAGATCTTCCTCGACGCGATCGGGCTCGATCTGTCCTCCTTTGCGCACCGGGCATTCGATGCCATCCCAGCCGACTTCGGCAACGAGGTCGGCGGTTTCGTCGGGGCCCAGTTTTTGAAACGGCTTCGAGAAGGCGACGCACGCAAAACGGGGTGTCGGTTGGGCTGCGGGCAGCCTGGGGGAAAGGGGCCAGGCGGCGCAGGCGGCGCCGGTGGCGGCCAATTGCTTCAGAAAATGCCGTCGCGAAGGATGCGCAATGGGGTTCATGGGAATGAATATGCCAAGCGCCGGGAGGTTGGGAAACAGAAAAAGTGGATGGGGATCCCGAATGCCGGCTTGATTGGGATGGATGGCGGACATAGGGTCTAGTGATCGGGCCTCGGCAATGCGCGTCATCCGAGGCCTGCTGATGATCACGAGGCACCGGTGAACTATGTCTTCCACGATCAACGTCTTTATTCATTCGAGCCAATTCCCCGACGCGGTGCGCAAGGATCTCTTGGAGTCTATGCGCCGGCGAGCGGTCAATCACAAGTTCCATTACGACACCATCAGGCAAGCCCAGAAATGGCTCTGTCTGCACGAGACTTATTCACCCGCACGCACGCGTCCGGAAGTCGCCAACACCTACCATCAGGCGTTCCGGCAAACCGTAAAAAGGCTCGGACAAGGACCCGTGCAAGTGATTGGCTTGGGGTGCGGTGGCGGCGCGAAGGATTGCGCCCTGATCCGGTGTCTCGAAGGCAGAACCGTTCACTACAGGGCGGTGGATGTCAGCACCGCTCTGGTCCTCAAGGCCTGCCAGGCCGCCGGCGAGTGGATGCCGCCCGACCGCTGCCTGCCTCTCGTGTGCGATCTGGCGACGGCCGAGGATTTGCCTGCCGAAATCGAGGAACACTCCCCGAGCGGAAGCATTCGCATCCTCACGTTTTTTGGCATGCTGCCCAATTTCGAACCGGCGATCATCCTCCCTCGATTGGCGGCCTTGGTGAAACCTGACGACTGTCTGCTCTGCAGCGCCAATCTGGCGCCGGGCGACGATTACCGGCAGGGCGTCGAGCGGGTGCGGCCTCTGTATGACAACGCGCTGACGCGAGATTGGTTGATGACCTTTCTTTCCGACCTGGGCGTTGAGGCGGACGACGGAACGATGCGCTTTTCCATCGAAGAGCATCCCGCCGGTTCGGGATTGCTGCGGATCGCGGCTTATTTTGAGTTTCTCCGAGGCAAACAGGTGCGAATCGACTCGGTGAACTTTGACTTTCAGCCGTCGGACGTTCTGCGCCTTTTCTTCTCGTACCGTCACACCCCGGCGTTGGTGAAAGACTTGCTCGCACCCCATGGATTGTCAGTGGACGCCCAGTGGATTTCGCCTTGCGGAGAAGAGGGGGTGTTTTTGGCTTCGGCAAGACCGTGGCCCGACCGGTTGCCAAAATAAACTCTGGAGATTTCTCTTGGCAACCGGTCTAACCGCCAGTCCGAATTGACTCGATCACGTCACCGTGCGCCTGCAAGAAACGGACGCAAACGGGTTTTCCCGTTGCGGCAGCGGCGCGCAATTGCCGTAGCGCGTCGCCATAAGCTGGATCGGCATAAGGCAGCCGATAAATGCGCGCGGATTCGAAGAACATCACCTCGGCGTGATCGGTGGTTGTGCGGACTCGCGCGACCGTCAACTGACGTTCCCGCTGTCCGGCATCTCCTGAGCTCTCGATGGTTGATGCCAAGCTTGCCCTCTTGGTGCGGATCTGATGGCCGGGATCAACAAGTGACCAGACCGCTGTAAGCCAGCAACGTGGCTTCCGTGGAGGCGTAGGTGGGGTCTGTGGTGAAAGTGCCGCCGGGGCCAGGCGTGTAGGCCGAGCCCGGTTGGATCGAGTATTCGGTGACGTGGGCGTGGGCGCTGCACGACGCATTTTCCTGGGCCGCAAGCCAAGTGCTGAGCAAGACGGGTTTGTCGAACATGCCGGGATCAATCACCATGGCGAGCACCAGGGAGAATCCCTTAGGAAGTCCCTTGAGCTGGAGGCGCACTCGGAGGAGTGGGGCCACGTGATACCACCAGGTCACGCAGCAACCGCCCCACTTGTCCGCTCTCACGGCCAGCCGGTCGCTGTTGGCTGTGGCGAAGCTAAAGACTTTTTCACAGCAGAACTTGTAGCGCGTGGTGATGATGCGCCGCATTTGATGGGCGCGCGCATAACAGCCGTCGATCACATATTGGAACGGAATGCAGGGGGTCACGGCATAGGGACCGGGCAGATGACAGGAGAGTCCGGCGCAAAAATCGAAGATCTCTTTGGCTTTCGCGTAGCTGGGTACGATCTTCGTGCACAGCTTAAAACACCCCCACTTGAGATGGAGATCAACAAAGTTGAAGACGCTCGGATCGATTTTAAGCACCTCGATCGGAATGATCTTGTCCGGTTTTTCGAGGGGGGGATGAATCCGTTTGAATTCCTCCACATCCGACGAACTGGGATCTGTCACGCGTTGGATCAAGCCTCGTTTGTTGTTGAGCGTGACTTTCAGCGGCTGCCTGGTCTCGAGAGCCTTGGCGAAACGGCCCGCAATTTCGCTTTCGGGACCTTGGTCTCGAGGCAGAGTGTAAATGGGTTGACGTTGGTGAAACAGGTACTCGTTGGGTTGGCCTTCACTCCTGCGAACGGCGGCAACGGTGACCAGGCCCGTCTCTGGTTTTGTGGCCATAATGTATCTCCTAAAATGAATGTTTAGTTGAGGGTTTGAATGATCAAATCCTTGTCGGTTATGATATCATTGAATAATCCATGAGTCAAGCTCAGGATGGTGGCCTTCTGGAAATTCCCTTTCCCCAGGATGTTGCAGAGGTAGCGCTCCAATTTGATTGCCTGGGAAGCTTGTTTTGGTATAAATGCATTCTGATCAAAGCCCTGCGAAAGGTGGATGATCACAGGGCATTGCAGAGTGGCAACCCTAAGCATGACAAGCTAAACCATGAACAATCCCGAGGAATCACAGAAATTCGAGCAGACACGGCAGTGGTGCATGTTTATTCATTTCTCGCAGTTTGCCGGTTACGTCATCCCGTTTGCGGGTTTGATCGTGCCGATCATTCTTTGGCAGATGAAGAAAAGTGATCCGGACGTCAACGCGCACGGCAAACTAGTCCTCAACTGGATCCTGTCGGCACTGATTTATTTCGTGGTCTGCCTGCTGTTGTCTTTTGTGTTCATCGGCATTCCGATGCTTTTTGCCCTGGGTCTGGTTGCGATCATCTTTCCGATCGTTGGAGGGATCAAAGCCAACAACGGAGAGCTGTGGAAGTATCCGCTGACGATCTCCTTTTTCTGAGAAACACTCAGCGGAATGCCAACGGAGACTGCTAAGGGTCCGTGCAAAAATAAATCGGAAGTTATTTTTGCACGGACCCTAAGGATTCGGGGCTTTGTGGGCTGCGGATTGATGCATCTGTTTTATTCCGGACATCCATGCTCGAAATCACCCATCAGCTCGCGCACTTTCGATCCGAGGTCCGATTGGCGCATGAGCGATTCGCCGACGAGGATGGCGCGAGCGCCGATTTTGGCCAGGCGCTGGACATCTTTGGTGTTATGAATGCCGCTCTCGGCGACCAATAAGCGGCGTCCCTGGGCGAGGTCCGGGGCGATTCGGGCAGCCAGGCGTTCGGTGGTGGCCAGGTCGACCTGGAAAGACTTGAGATTCCGGTTGTTCACCCCAATCAATTCGGCATCAATGGCCAGCGCTCGCTCCAGTTCGGCCTCGTCGTGGACTTCGACTAACACCGCCAGCCCCGAGGCGCGTGCGAGGTCATGAAACCTGGACAATTGGCGATCGTTCAGGATGGCGGCGATCAGCAGGATGGCATCGGCGCCCCAGGCGATGGCTTCGGCAATCTGCCGTTCGTCGATGATGAAGTCCTTGCGCAAAAGAGGCAGGCTCACCGCGGATCGGATGGCTTTGAGGTATTCGAGGGATCCTTGGAAGAAGTGCTGGTCGGTGAGGACAGAGAGGCAATCCGCGCCCGCCGCCTCGTATTCCCGGGCGATGCGCACCGGGTCAAAGTCCGGCCGGATAACACCCGCTGAGGGAGAAGCTTTTTTAACCTCGGCGATGAGGGCGATGGCGCCGCGTCGGGGATTCTTCAGCGCGGAGACAAAAGGCCGGACTCCGCCGCGAACCTGGATGGACTTGGTCAGCTCCTGGGCATCGGGAAGATGAGCCGGAAGCCGCGAGATCTCACCCTTCTTATGTTCCACAATCGTATCGAGAATATTCATGCGGCTGGGGAGGAAGGATCACTCGTCGGTTTCTTCGTCGCGCACTCCGGCCATGCGTTTGGTCGGGCAACCGGCCCGCAGCCAGGCGTTGACAAAGGTATCAAGATCCCCATCCAAGACGGCCTGGACATTGCTGGTTTCCGATGCGGTGCGCAGGTCTTTCACCATGCGATAGGGTTGCAGGACATAACTGCGGATCTGGCTGCCCCACGAAATACTGCCTTTTTCCCCGTAAAACTTCTCAAGCTCCTGTCGTTTTTCGTCCTGCTTGAGGGCAAAGATCTTTGCCAGGAGGATCTTCATGGCATAAGCCCGATTCTGGTGCTGGGATCGTTCGCTCTGGCAGGCAGCGACGAGGCCGGTGGGGATGTGCTTAATCCGGACGGCGGTTTCGACCTTGTTGACGTTCTGGCCTCCCTTGCCGCCGGACCGGTAGGTGTCCATCTCCAACTCGGCCGGTGGAATCACGAGTTCCGTGTTGTCTTCGATTTCGGCAATGACATCCACGCTGGCAAAGCTTGTGTGCCGGCGTTTGTTGGCGTCGAACGGCGAAATCCGGACCAAGCGGTGAACCCCCCGTTCGGCCTTGCAAAAGCCGTAGGCGTTTTCGCCGGTAATCATGGCAGTGGCGCTCTTGATCCCGGCGACTTCGCCAGGGAGGGCGTCCATGACCTCGAATTTCCAGCCGCGGCCCTCGCACCATCGCTGATACATTCGGAGCAGCATATTGGCCCAGTCACAGGACTCGGTTCCTCCCGCGCCGGCGTTAATGCTGAGGATGCAATTGCTGCGATCGTGGGGACCGTTCAAAAGGACCTTCAATTCCAGGTCTTCGAGACCGCGGGTGAGGGCCTGGGTTTCGCGGCTGAGTTCAACTTCCAGGGCGGCCTGGGCGGCGGCGGGTTCGGCCTCGCCCAGCTCGATCATCACCTTGAGGTCCTCCCACTGCTTCTCGGCCTGCAACAACGGCTCCGATTTTTTTCGCAGCGTGTTGGCTTCATCGATCAGTTTTTGGGCCTGGTCGCGGTTGTTCCAGAAGGACTCGGCCGCCATCAGACCGTCCAATTCAGCCAGACGGCGTTGGATGGCCGGCACGTCAAAGAAACCTCCGCAGGTGAACCAGTTTTTCTCCGGCGGCGTCCAATTGGGCTCTGATCACTTCAAACATACGTCATCAATTTACTGATAAGACAATGCGGTTGGCCAGTCCGAACTGAGCGCAACCCTGGGAAAGCGCTTCGTATGCGGGTCGGTTTGAGGCAGTGCTTCGTCAGTCCGGATAGCCCTGAGGATGCCGGCGGTGCCATTGCCAGGCGGAGGCCACGATGTCGTCGAGGCGCGGATAACGCGGTTTCCAGCCCAGTTCGCGGACCGCCCTGTCAGCGGCGGCGACCAGCCGCGGGGGATCTCCCGGACGCCGGGATTGATTCACGGTGGCGATGGAATGCCCTGTGATTTTTTCGCAGGCCTGGATGACCTGCCGGACGGAGTATCCGTCGCCATTGCCCAGGTTGAAGAACCCGGCGATCCCCGGTTTCATGGCAAGGATATGAGCCTGCGCAAGGTCGGTCACGTGAATGTAATCCCGGATGCAGGTGCCGTCGGGTGTGGGGTAATCGGTGCCGAAGATCGAGCATTCGGACGCCTGGCCGAGGACCACCTTGAGCACATTGGGAATCAGGTGAGTCTCGACGCGATGATGTTCACCGCAGCGTTCGCTGGCCCCGGCGGCATTGAAGTACCGAAAGGCCACGAATTCGAGCCCATGGATTTGGTGATACCACTTCAGGATTCTTTCAAACATCAACTTGGATTCGCCATAGGGATTGATCGGTTGTTGAGGCAAATCTTCGTTCATCGGCACGCGTTCGGGGACGCCGTAGGTGGCGCAGGTGGAACTGAAGATCAGTTTGCGCACGCCCATTTCGCGGGCGGCCTCGATGAGGTTCAATCCATAAGCGACGTTGTTGGCAAAGTATTTGCCGGGTTGAGCCATGGATTCGCTCACGAGCGCGAGGGCCGCGAAATGGATGATCACCTCGGGCCGAGCGTCCGCGATGGCGGATCGGAGGCCTTCGCGATCGCTCAGGCATACTTGAACAAAACGCGCTCGGGGATCCACCGCCGATCGGTGTCCCTCGCTTAAACTATCCAATACGGTCACGGTGTGGCCAGCCTGTAACAGCTCTTCCACACATACGGAGCCGATGTAGCCGGCTCCCCCTGTAACAACAACATTCATGAGGAGGCACCATAGGGGTCCTTGTCCGGATCGAAAAGCCTAAAGAACCAGGGGTTGAGGATTGCTTTATGAGGCCGGTTCGGTAGACTCAACCCCAATCCCTGAGACAAACAAAACATTCTGATGGCCCGGATACCATGAAAGACTTCGAGTTTTCCCCTGGGTGCGCTTGTTGCTCACTGAACCGACGCCAATTCCTTTCGCGCAGCGGCTCCGCATGTGCCGGCGCCCTTGCCCTGTTGTCGACTCCTACTTGGCTGGAGGCAAAGCCGGATGCCGACAAAGTGCGGGTTCGTGTCGTTTACGCCTTGCACGCTCCCCGTCAACCCGGCCCGGATTGGCCAAACAAAGGCTTCGATTTCGTGCCGGTCATGGAGCGGATCAATACGACGCTGGCCAAACGATGCCGTGGCTTCGAGTTCGTCAACGCCCTGGCAACGGGGCCGGAAGACGCTAAAAAGATCCTCGAGGCGGACAAATTGGGTGGCATTGATGGTTATATCGTCTACCAGATGAACTGCTGGAACCAGGTTGCTCAGACGATTGCGACTTCCGGCAAACCGGTGTTGTATGCCGATTTTCAGTACGGGGGCAGTGGAGGGTTTCTGGTATACACGGCCGCGTTCCTTCGCAATAAGGCGCAGAATGTCGGTTTCGTCGCATCCTCGGACCTGGATGATCTTGTCGCGGCCGTGAAGTGTTTCCGCCAAGTCAAGACCTCGGGCAATTCCATGGAATTTGCCGCCCTCACTACCCAGGCCCGATCGAAGGCCACGGCTCGAGCCGGCAAGCAGAGCCGGAAATCGGATTCCCTGAATCTGTTGTCCACGGGTGATTGTGTTAAAAAACTCAAGGAATCCAAAATCCTGGCTGTGCGAAGCCAGGAATCAGGCCCCGCAGGTGAAGTGTTGGGGATTCCTGTTGTTCATGTGCCATTCCAGGAAGTCAACGATGCCTGGAAAGCGGCGGACAAAGACCAAAGCTGCGCCCTGGCGGATGCCTGGCAGAAGAATGCCTCGGTGATAAAGGATGTCAGTCGCGAAACCCTGGAACAATCCGCCGCCATGTATTTGGGGATGAAATCGGTGCTGAAGAAACACGGCGCCAATGCCATTACCGTAAACTGCCTGGGAGGATTCTACGGCGGACATATCCATGCCTATCCCTGCCTTGGATTCCATCAGTTGCTCAATGAAGGCCTTGTGGGCGCCTGCGAGTGCGACGTCCGATCCACCGCTACCATGGTGGCTATGACCGCACTCACCCAGGGCCGTCCCGGTTACATCTCGGATCCGGTCATTGACACATCCAAGCGCCAGATTATCTATGCCCACTGTGTCGCCTCCAACAGGGCATTCGGACCTCAGGGACCGGCTAATCCATTCCAGATTCTGACCCATTCCGAGGATCGTCAGGGTGCCTCCGTGCGATCCATTTTGCCGGTCGGATACCTGACAACCACCCTGGAAGTAACCCAGGAACGCAAGGAAATCCTCATGCACCAGGCCGTTGCGGTGGACAATTCCCCCGATGACCGCGCCTGCCGGACAAAACTGGCAGCCGAACCGGTGGGTGACCTTGAGAAGTTGTTCACCATGTGGGACCAATGGGGCTGGCACCGGGTGACCTTCTACGGTGACCTGAAATCTCCAGTTTACGCCTTGGCGGATGCCCTCGGGTGGAAAGTGGTCGAGGAAGCCTGATTACTTGGCAAACTCAATACAGCGGGTTTCCCGAATCACAGTCACCCGGATCTGACCCGGGTATTGAAGGCCTTCCTCGATTTTGTGCGCCATCGTGCGCGCAACCGCGAAGGCCTGCTCGTCGCTGATTTGGTCCGGTTGCACCATCACTCGCAATTCACGACCGGCTTGAACCGCATAACACTTTTCAACGCCTGGAAATGAGAGCCCGATCTTTTCCAGGTTCTCCAGCCGCTTCAAGTAGGTGTCCATGCTCTCTGACCGGGCGCCAGGACGCGAGGCGCTGATGGCATCGGCGGCACTCACCAGCGCGCCAATCGCGGAGATGGCCGCCACTTCGTTGTGGTGTGCCGCCACCGCGTTAACCACCTCGTCAGATTCACCGTAACGTTTGACGAGGTCAGCGCCGATTTGGGCATGGGCACCTTCGACCTCGTGATTAACAGCTTTACCGATATCGTGCAATAAACCCGCCCGTTTAGCCGTTGCGATATTCAGGTTGAGTTCCGCCGCCATCATCCCGGCCAAGTGGGCGACCTCAATGCTGTGTGCGAGAACATTTTGGGAAAAGCTATGACGGAACTTTAGTCGTCCCAGAAGCTTAGCGATGGGTTCCTGCATCGGCGGAAGGCCGGTCCCGTAGATGGCTTCTTCTCCAGCCCGTAGAATGGCTTCATCGATTTCTTCGGTGACTTTAGCGGTAACTTCCTCGATTCGGGAGGGGTGGATCCGGCCATCCTGGATGAGACGGTGCATTGCGAGCCGGGCGATTTCGCGTCGAACCGGATCGAAGGCCGACAGGACAACGGCATTGGGGGTGTCATCGATGAGGACGGTGACGCCTGTGGCTGCTTCGAAGGCCCGGATGTTGCGGCCTTCTCTGCCGATAATGCGGCCTTTAATTTCTTCGTTTGGGAGGGCGATGGTTGCGGTATTGGTTTCGAACGAATGATCGCCGGCGTAGCGCTGAATGGCGTTGCTGATAATCCGCCGGGCTTCCTGTTCGGACCGCAGCCGGGCGTCTTCAAGGATATGGCGGGACAAATCAGAGGCATCTCGGAGGCTTTCCTCCTCAATTTCTTTCAAGATCAGGGCTCGGGCTTCATCCGCGGTAACATGAGCGGCTTTGAGGAGTTGCTCCCTGCGCAATTGGATCTGTTGGGCGAGTTCTTTGCTTTGGTTCTCGAGGGAGGTTTCCTTCTGTTTGAGGAGGTTTTCCTGGTTGCGGAGAGAGTGTTCCTGCTGGACCAAGCCTTCCAGTTGGCGGTTGATCAATTCGTCACGCTGATTGAGGCGGTGCTCGAGTTCCGCGAGTTCCTGGCGGCGTTGAGAAAAACTCTTCTCGGCATCAAGTCGTTGCGCAAGAAGTTCTTCGTTGGCCTTAAGATGGCTCTCGCGAACTATGGCCTCGGCGTCTTGCCGGGCTTTTTCCAAAAAGGCTTCAGCCTCCTGCTTTTGCTTGGACTTAAAGTGGGATTCCCTCCATTTGAGCAGCAAATATCCCAAAGCCACTCCTACCCCCAAAAAGGCCAAGCCTTCGAAGTAACTATTTGCTAATAAACTCATTTTCAGACCTTCCCAGGACTAGCAAAGTGCCACTGAGAAGGGGTCAGGATGCAATTCAATACAATATCATGCGGTTCCAAGGGAATCTCCGAACATATCTGTTCGTCCCATCCAATGCCGCAATGGATTCCACCGGCTTCCGATAATAACCGGTCATAATAACCCTTTCCACGGCCCAACCGCCGGCCGCTTGGGGCAAAGCCTACACCAGGTACCAGGGCTAAGTCCAGCGACTTTAACGCCATCGGCGCGCAATGACTGGCTGGTTCTCGAATTCCCATCAACCCGGCTTTGAGATCTTGTTCCGCGTTTTTCACCTCTCGGGCCTCGTATACCCGCCGATTTCGATCGTAATGAGGCAGGCCGACCTGTTTGCCTTCGCCCAATGCCTGAATCAAAAGCGGCCAAAGGTCCACCTCGCCAGGCATGGGAGCAAAAAAAAGGATCGAGCGCGCGTTCTGATAGGCGGTCCAGGAGCGCAGTGTGCCGCAAACCCTCCGAGAATCGGCCTCTTGTTGAGCAACCGGCATTGCCTTGACGGCCGCGCATAGCTTGGCGCGCAAATCGGCCTTCATACGGCGGATGGGTGATTCCTGAGGATTCACGACGGCTTTTTCTCCTTGGTTTGATCGAGCATCGCCCGCCATCGATCGAGTCGATCTTTGATCTTTTTTTCAACTCCTTGTTCGGTGGGTTCGTAGAAATGTTTTATGGCGCCCAAATAATCCTGGGCAACAAAGTGATCGGGAAAACTATGGGCGTATTGGTAGTTCTGACCGTGCCCCAAACGTTCAGCGCCCCGGTAATGCGCATCCTTGAGATGATCTGGAACCGCCAGGGTGCGCCCCGATCGAATGGCTTCCAACGCGGCGTCAATGGCCGTGATAGCGCTGTTGCTTTTATGCGCGGTGGCAATGTAGATCGTGGCCTCAGCCAGTGGGATTCGGGCTTCCGGCCAGCCGATGAACTCCGACGCCTGATTCGCCGCTTGCGCCAGGATTAATGCCATGGGATCCGCCAAACCCACATCCTCAGCCGCACAGATGACCATTCGGCGCGCGATGAACCGAGGGTCCTCGCCTGCATGAATCATTTTGGCCAACCAATAGAGAGCGGCATCGGGATCGCCCCCTCGCATTGATTTAATGTAAGCCGAAATCGTGTCGTAATGAGCATCTCCGTCGCCATCGTAGACCACCGCCTTGCGTTGAATGCTCTGTTCGGCCACCTCCAGGCCGACTCGGATGACGCCCTGGGGATCCGGCGCGGTGGTGAGCGCAGCCACTTCGAGTGAGTTAAGCGCCTTTCGGGCATCACCATCCGCGACCCGCGCCAAATGCCCTAAAGCCGACTCCTCCACCTGCGTTTTAAGATGACCCAGGCCGCAGACCCCGTCGGCCAGCGCCCGTCGCATCAGCAATATCAACTCCTCCTCCGTCAATGGCTTCAGCTCAAATATTTGCGAGCGCGAAACCAGAGGCGCGTTCACAAAGAAGAAAGGATTGTGCGTTGTCGCGCCAATTAATCGGATGACACCGGCTTCAACATCAGGCAACAACACGTCCTGCTGCGCCTTGTTAAAGCGATGGATTTCATCGATAAACACAATGGTATACTGCCCCGTGTTCGCCAGGCGGTTGGCCGCCGAAGCCAGCACCCGGCGCATATCGGCCACGTTGGATTCCACACCGCTCAGGCGCTCGAATTTGGAACGCGTCTGACTTGCAATAACCTGGGCCAGAGTGGTTTTTCCAGTTCCTGGCGGACCGTAGAAGATCACAGATTGAATCCGATCCGCTTCGATGGACCGGCGCAGGAGCTGGCCAGGCCCCAAAATGTGAGTCTGACCGACGATTTCCTCCAGACGACGAGGGCGCAGACGGGCAGCCAGAGGTTGATAGCCCTGGGACGGAACCGCCGGTGTATTCGGCGGTTGGCCCGCTGTTTCGGATGCACCGGTAAAAAGATCGGCCTGCGCCATACCTCCTCATAATCCATTCCGAAGCAACTGTCCAGATGCCTCCACCCGTATGGGACGCGGATCGTATCTCTCCCGCCGACACAAAAACCTACGATTCCCTTAAGGCTGGATGACTTCTGGTTCGATGGCGCGTGACTCCTTTCAATGGGATCACTTGCCGTCCCGTTTTCTTAAAGACTCAAGTCCCAGCCTAGTCCTGCCGATTAACCTAAGAACTAGAGACTGAATCTGGAGGCACGCATTGTTTATGTTCAAGAATCTGAACGTCAACCGGAAGCTGGTCATTATTTTGTCCGGCTTGGGCATGGTGGTATCGCTGGGATTTGCCGTTTTTATCTACGAGGCCGGATCCAAACGGGCCTTGTCCGAAGCGAAACTCAAGGGACAAGAGATGATTCAGCGTTCGGCACAAATGTTCATGGTGTCCACCGCAAAATTCCATGATGCCTATAACGCCGAGGCCGATGCGAACAAGAAAAAGGCTATTCACGAGGATTGGAACCGAACGATCCTCGCTGTGGATACCGCTGTCATCCACGATTTCGGTGCGGACAAACCCCGCGTCCGGTTGATCGGCGACGAGCGCATTACCGGCATCAAACCCATGGGAACCGACGCCGTCAAAATTGTGACCCCTTTTGAAGAGAAAGCCTTGAAGGAAATGATGGCCGGAAATGAAATGGTGGAGGAGATTGAAGGCGGATTTTATCGAGTGGCCCTGCCCCTCCTCAACAACATGCATCCGGGTTGCGCGGAATGTCATGGTTTGAGCGTGACCGGTCGGATTGTGATGGGATCTGTGAACGCCTACATTCCGCTGAAAGGACTGATGCTCCAAGCCCGGCAGGAGGCGATATGGACGGCGGCAACCATTGCCGGAACGATCCTGGCAATGGTGGTTTTTATTGGATTTTTCATCAACCGCAGCATGGTCAGACCGGTTCGGAGTATTATTGGCAAACTACTGACGTCCTCAGACCAGGTCAACGGTTCATCAGGCCATGTCTCCGCGGCAAGTCAGGCCTTGGCTGAGGGCGCTAGCCAGCAGGCTGCCTCCCTCGAGGAAACCAGTTCCTCTTTGGAGGAGATGGCGAGCATGACCCAAAGAAACGCCGAAGGCGCCCGCGGCGCCAAGGATTTGGCTGGTCAGGCTAAAACCGCCGCGCAAGAGGGATCCCAGAGCACGGCCGCCATGAACGACGCGATGAATTCGATCCAGTCGTCGAGCGACGAAATGCGGGCCGCCATGGACGCCGTCAAGACCTCGAATGACGAGGTGTCGAAAATCATCAAGACCATCGATGAAATCGCGTTCCAGACCAATATCCTGGCTTTGAACGCGGCCGTCGAGGCGGCGCGGGCCGGCGAAGCCGGCATGGGATTTGCCGTGGTGGCGGATGAAGTGCGCAGCCTCGCACAGAAAAGCGCGCAGGCGGCGCGTGAAACCGCCGAGAAAATCGAGGCCGCTGTGCAGCGCAGCGAACAGGGCGTCCGAGTCAGCGAAAAGGTCAACGAACAACTGAAACAGGTGGTCACTCGGGCTCGGGACGTCCAAACCAAACTCGGTGGGATTGTTCAGAAGGTGCAACAGGTGGACTCGCTTGTGGCCGAAATCGCGGCCGCCTCGGCCGAGCAAAGCCAAGGGATTGGACAAATCAATAAGGCCGTGGGCGAAATGGACCAAATCACTCAAGCCACAGCCGCTCGCGCCGAAGAAAGCGCGAGCGCGGCCGAGGAAATGCGCGCCCAATCGGCCGCTCTTCAGCAGGCGGTGGGGGAACTCCAGGTTATGGTGGGAGAACATCACGGAATCCCAACCGAACCGGCTGCATCACGCCCCGCCGTGGTTCCGCCGTCCCCCACGACGATTCCCCCAGCACATCGCCCCCCGCTCTCCCCCAGAAAACCGGCCCAACCCTCCAACGGGAACGGCAAGGGAAATGGGCATGCCCAGGAATTGCCTCTGCCCACAGTTCACAGACGGCAGGCGGCGTCGGCCGGCGGCGATGGCAATGGCTTCACCGACTTCTAGACCGGCTGCCAGAAAGAATTGCACCCCGCCGGGATGCACCGCCGACGTTCAATCATTATCTTTTATTTTAAGGGCTGACCCCAACGACAGGGGGGACGATGATGAATAAAGGCACGGTTGCCCGTGCCTTTTCTGTCAGGTATTTGAAACAATGAACGAAAGCGCGAGTCTTACGCGCCCATGCCGTCTTCGAACGAGCCCGAAGCGACCGGCCAGCAGAGGTTATCGCGGACATATTGGATGCCGTTGGTGCTGCAGGCATCGACATCGCGATAGGCGCTTTCGGCTTCGACGACCAGCGGGGCGGAGGGAGTGCCCATGATTTTGCAGTAACGTTCGGCGTAACCGACGTGGATCATCAATTCGGCGTAGCGCATCATGTTGAGATCGCCCGTGCCGATGTCCACGAATTGCATGGCGCGTTTGGGCCAGAGCGGTTGCATGGCGCGCAAAGGCATCTGGGGGCGGACCACGTGGTTCTTGACGTGGCATCCATAGACTCGATCGGCGACCTTGAGGAACCGGGTTTCGAAATCCTCCCCTTCCCAGCAGTGCGACGGATCGGCGTTTACAGTCAGGCATTTGTCGCCGCCGCAGATATTGACCAGCATCAGGAAGTCATCGGCGCACATGGCGCCGGTGCCCGGGTGGATCTCATGGGCCAGGTAAAGGCCCAGTTCGTTGGCTCGCTTGCGGATCTTCTCGGTCTTTTTGACAAACCGCTCCTGACCTTCTTTGAGCAGATCGAAATCGCCGCCCGACCAGAAACCCCATGGATATCCCGAGGCCAGTTCCCACCCGAACGCGACGCCCCAAAACATCGGCAGGATCTTGATTTTCAACTCCGCGGCCAGATCAAACAGACGCAGGATGTAATCCTCGGCCCATTGCTCGATGTCGGCGGGCGATTTCTTGGCCACATCCCCCGGAATAAAGGGACGAATCGACGGACTGCCGGTCCAGGCCGTGGTATGCACCCAGAACGGACAGTGACAGGAAATGCCGTCCAGCTTGAGCTCGGCCTGGGTAAAAGCGTCGGCGATTTCCGTGGCTTTCATCAAACCGCTGCCGGATTGAAGCATGAAATTGGATGGCTGCGCGCCGGCGGCCCCCGAGGTCTTGGCGTATTTCAGAAACTGCGCGAGCGACTTCGCGCCGTGTTGCGCGCCCTCAATGCTGGGATGGAAACAAGTCTGACCCATAATCGTTCCTTTTCGTTAGCGTTAGGTTTACATCAATGCCCCTGGGGCTGCCTTTTCGGTTCGCTTATCCCTGTCCGCCAGGATTGCCGGCGCCAGGCGACTGTCTCCCCTGCTTTGCCCGATTGGCAACGGTTTGAATCGCACCATGACAAAGCCCAAGCCCAGGGGTCAAGTAGAAGTCATGTCTAACCGGATCGGATGCCAAATGCAATCGGAAACGTGGTGAAAAGGAGGGCCGGGAATGTTTGCCCTTTCCCCCGCGTTTTGGGCCGAGGGTCAAGCGTCCTTGAGCTCCCAAACGGGATGTGAGAAGATCATGCCAACGGTCCAGGGCACGCAACGGCATCAGCAGCCTTCGAGGGCCTGGGGACATGAAAGACTTTATCATGCACACAAGTGATCTGGCCGGGATGAGCATCCTGATCCTGGATGATGAGGTGTTGGTGCGCAAACCCATCGCGGCAGCTCTGGAAAAACTGGGCGCCGATGTGACGGCGACCGATACGATTGCAGCAGCCCGGCAGTTGGCCGGGGAGTTGAACTTCGACCTGGTTCTGCTGGATGTTCACCTGCCCGATGGCCTGGGGACCGACCTGTTGCGAGACAAGGTCTTCCTCGAGAGCACCGGTGTGATTGTGATGACGGCGCATGGGGGAATTTCCGGCGCGGTTGAAGCCATGAAACTCGGGGCGGTGGACTACCTGGCCAAACCTCTGGAACCCGCCGAGTTGCTCTTGGTCATCGGCCGGGTCATGCGCACCCGTCAATCCGCCCGGATTCAGGAGCACCGGCGCGAGGATGAATTGCCTTCCGGCGAGCCCTTTTTCTTTGGCTCGGCGCTGGCGGGTCTGGAAACGCAACTGGACAAGATCCTGGCAGCCGATCGCCGTGTGCAAGCGCCTTTGCCTCCCGTGCTCATTTTGGGTGAGACCGGGACCGGCAAGACCACCATTGCCCGCTGGCTTCACCATCGAGGCCCGCGCACCCGACAAGCCCTGATCGAAGTGAATTGCTCGGCGTTGCCCGATACACTGGCTGAATCCGAGTTGTTTGGCCACGAACGCGGCGCGTTCACTGACGCCCGCTCGACCCGTATGGGCCTTTTCGAGGCCGCCAGCGGTGGCACGCTTTTCCTGGATGAGTTGCCCAGCCTCTCACCCGCTTTGCAGACGAAGGTGTTGACCGCCATCGAGGATCACAAAATCCGGCGCGTGGGCGGAAACAGGTCCATCGCAATCGATGTTCGAATTGTGGCGGCCACGAATTGCGATTTGATCCGCCAGGTCAATGAGGGCCGTTTTCGGCAAGACCTCTATCATCGGCTCGACCTGTTTCGAATCCAGATTCCTCCCCTGCGCGATCGGGGACAGGATATTATATCCCTGGCAGAATTGCTGCTCCGACGCCTTTGTCAGCGTCATCGTCTCCCTCTTAAACGGATCACTCCTCTTGGCCGCAAACGGCTCCTGGCTTATCACTGGCCCGGTAACGTTCGCGAACTGGCCCACGAACTCGAACGCGCGGTCGTCTTCTCCGACGGGTCCGACATCGACTTCGTGCATTTGGATATGGCTCCGTCCGAAACCAGTCCCACCAACAACGAAGACTGGTTCAACCCGCGTTTTCGCTTCCCGGCCGAAGGATTCCGGCTCGAAAACGCCATTAACCGCCTCATCGATCACGCCTTTCAGCAGACCAACCAGAATGTGTCCGCTGCCGCCCGAATCCTGGGCGTAACGAGAGACTACCTCCGATACCGGCTCGGCAATGCCGAGGACCAGAGCCGGGGTGAAAACGACAGCTTTGGGCCATAATACCCCATCTGAACTACCGAAGATGGGTGCATTCACCCATCTTACTAAGGGCCCGACGGGCTTTCCGAAGCGACATTAAAATGTATGTAGCTATCCAACAATATATTACGACTATAAATGAGAGAGTGGCACGTTGTCTGCAATAGATGGGATTCCAGAAGAGAGCGAAAAACCTGACAGCGAGTAACTGTGGGTCGATGGAACAAAGATTAAACCATAACATTTAAAGAGAGCATGAAAGCAATCAATAACCTCCTAACCGTAGCGGTGGTGGCGCTGGGCCTAGCCAGCGCCACCTGTTTAGCAGCCCAGCAAGGCGCATCCAGTGGCGGAAAACAAGGACAGTCAGAGGGGAGCCCCGGTGCGGGTGCCGGCAACGCTGGGGATCAAGGCGCGCAGAACGGTGGGGACCAGGGGCAGTCGGGAGAAGCCCCTGGGGCAAACGAAAATGCGGGAGGACAGGGCGAGGTGAACAGCGAGAACAAGGGGCGTCCGCCGGAGTTTGCGCGTCCGGCCCTTCCGGAAGACGTGAAGAAGTTATTCACCGATCTTGAAACCCAACGGAAGACTTTTACAGACACGCAGAAGGAACTCGCCAAACAAATGAAAGACGCCTCGGCGGAACAGCGTGAGGTCTTGCGCGACAAGATGAAGGAAAACCGCGAGACCTTCAAAGAGACCCAGCGCGCGTTGCGCGAGGATATCCGGGATCGTCTGGCTGAGATGCGGAAAGAATTTGCGAACAACCGCGATAAGGTGCTGGAGGAGGCCAAAGAGCAGGCCAAAGAGCGCAAAGGCAACCGCAAGGGCAGCGACTAGCACGCCCGACCGGCACTGAATGGGTGCTGATCGCGCCAAAGGTTTGGGGACCCAGAGCCGCAGGTGGTTATCGACAGCCACCTGCAGCTTCTTTTTGTTGAGGGTTCTCACTGCGGCGCATGGAAGCGCCAATCAGACGGTGGCGGTTTGGGACACCGAGGTGCAACTGCGGGAAGGCTTCGGCTACAAGGACAATCTGCTTTACGATCCCGAAGCGCGCGAGCACAGCTCCTTTTTCAGCACAGGCCTCGAGGCATCGCTCTCGCGGTTCAGCAATTCGGGCCACACCTTCCTCGCCATGATCGATGGCGAGGACATTCGCTATCCCTCCGGCGAGACCGTCGACAAGGAACAGACCCTGTTTGCCACCCTGCAATACCTGCATCATGGCGACGATTGGAAATGGGCGTGGAACGGAACCTACGTTTACCAGGATCAAATGTTCGACAGTTCAGCGACGGAAACCAATCTCAGCGCCGTGCGCGCCTTGGGGCATCTGATCGAGATGCGTCCATCTCTGACGCGATCCCTCGGGCCTCGACACCGGTTGGAACTGCAGCCGGTGGGCGCACGGCAGCTGCTCGAGGATCCCCTCGACGATTACTGGGAGGGCGGCGCCCAATTGACTTATGGCTGCGCCATATCCGCGGCAACGGATCTCGCCCTGGCCTACGAATACCTGGGACGCCCCTACGATGCCCGAGAAAAAACTGATGCCGACGGATTTTCAACCGGCGAAGACGGGTTGACGTTCCACGAACACGCGGCCAGTCTCGCCTGGCGTCGATACTGGGATGATCAACGCAAGTGGCGAACCCTCTCCAAAATCCGCTACGAGCGGAACCTGGACAATGCGGCGGGCTATTTTAACTACCATCGCTATCAATTCTCGCATGGAATGCGTTTCCGCCATCGAGCTTGGGAAGCCAGCCTCCAATTCCGGCTGAACTATTATGATTATGACCAGCAGACGGCCAGTTCCGACGATGACAGCCGGCGCCACAAGTTTACCTCCTCCGTTCATGCCCGGATTGAACGGCAATGGACAAAATGGCTCGGCAGTTTTCTGGATTACGAATACGAATCATCCATTTCCAACACAACCTTGGACGAGTATGGAGTCAACGTGATCAGCGCCGGGATGTCCCTCGAGTTCTGAGAGCCGGCATTCCCTCTGGCCACCGCCCGCAACCTGAGGCAGATTATGTGAACTGTCCCCAAGAGTATGACGACACGAATCGGCCATCCCCACATTGAACGGCAATCCCCGTGGCTGCCCCCGGCGGCTGTTGCATTAACGTTGCTCGTCCTCGCTGTGGCGTTGTTCCTGGTGGGCATCCAACTTCGAACCCGTCTTCAAGCCCAGATTCTCGCGCGAGACGCGGAAGTCATCAATGCCATCGCCGCACTCAAAGGGGTCGTGGACGAATCGGGTTTGGAACAAAGTGAGGACATCGAGGATCCACTTGATCACTTGGCGGGTGTCATCGAGGCTTCCGAGCGCCGCGATACGTTGCTGGTCCGGCTTTTCGATGCCGAGGGTCGGTTCATCACCGCTGTCCCCTTGGGCGCTACTGAAATCCAACTCTCTTCCTCGGATCTTGGACAGGTTCAATCCGGCGAACCCGTCAGTCGTTACCTGGGAGACACGGCTTTGGCCGATCACTTCTTAAGCTTGTCCACGAACGACTTGACATTCCCGGTCGACCGTATGCCCCTGGCTGAGGTTCTCATCCCCATTCGAGGTCGCGACCCACACTCTCTGCTGGGTGTGGCGCAAGTGATCCTGGACGGCCGGCGGTTGCGTCAGGAATACGCCACCTTGGATCGGGACCTGATCCGGCATGGCGGTCTGGTGTTCCTGGCATGCGCCACTTTACTCGTGCTCGTCCTCGGTTGGGCGTTCGGCCGTTTGGAGAAAACCCAGCGCCTGTTAAAGGAACGAACGGTTCGCTTGTTGCAGGCCAATCATGAACGGGTGTTGGCGGCCAAAACCTCCGCGCTGGGCAACGTGGCCGCTCATCTGATTCATGGGCTCAAGAATCCCCTGAGCGGCCTGCAGAACTTTGTCCATGCGGCGAGACAGGAACCTGCAGGGCTGGATCCCACGGAAGTGCGGGACGCGGCGGCGGCGGCCCATCGCATGCAAACCATGATCCAGGATGTTGTGCGGGTCATGCAGGAAGAGCAAACCGTCAGCCAATACGAAGTCACGTTCAACGAGCTGGCTGAAATCCTTCGGCCTCGGATGACGGCATTGGCCGCCCAGGCCAAGGTGACCTTCCGCACCCAGGTTACCGCCCGCGGTCAGTTCGACAATCGCAACGCCAATCTGGTTCTCCTGATCCTGGAGAACCTCATTCAAAACGCCATTCAAGCCAGTCCCCCGGAGGGCGAGGTCATCCTCTCGGTGCGTCACGAGGGAAACGGGGTGGCGTTTGTCGTGCGCGACGAAGGCCCGGGTTTGCCTTCGGAGATTGCGAAATCGCTCTTCCAGCCGGTGAAATCCACCCGCTCTGGCGGGAGCGGTCTCGGGCTGGCCATCAGCCACCAACTCGCCTTGCAACTGCCGGGCGAATTAAGCTTGCGCCATAGCGGCGCCGATGGTTGCGTTTTTATGCTTCATGTCCCCAGGGGATCGGCTTCGGTCCAGCCGTGTCCGGCCCCCGTCACGACCTTGCTCTTATGAAAACATCACCGAGCCTTTCTCTCCTCGGCCTTTTTCTCTCGATGATGGCAGCCTGCCTGTCGTCCCCGCGTGTTCACGCTTCTCCCTTGACGTGGTTGTGGGCCAGCCCGCAACCGAATGGAAATAACTGGGTTGATCTCATCCAAACCAACGGTTTTTACGTGGGGCTTGGCGGCCGTGGCCAGCTCAGTTCCAGCATGGATCTGCGCCTCTGGACTCCGCATGCCAGCGGGACCCCCCTTGCGCTGAGATCGGCCGCCTTTTTCGGCGACCGCGTGATCATCACCACCGAGCAAGGACACATCCTGCGCGCGGCGGCCTCGACGAACGGCCTCGGCGACTTCGATCTCATCGACTTGGGCACGCTGGATTGGCTCGAAGGCGTGGCTTCATCCGGCAGCCAAATCATGGCGGTGGGCGACAATGCGGCGATTTACACCAGCACGAATGGCGTGAACTGGACTCGGCAATCTCCGGGATTTACCCATTGGCTGCGGAGTGTGGCCTGGGCCAACAACCGATATGTCGCGGTCGGGGAATCCGGGTTGATTGCCACCAGTCCCAACGGGATAAACTGGACCAAACGTTCGAGCGGCACCGCCCAAAACCTCAACCGCGTGGCCTGGGTGGTAGACCGATTCTGGGCGGTCGGTGACGCCGGCACCGTCCTCAACAGCGAGGATGGCGCCTCGTGGTCCCCCATCAAAAGCGGCGCCACCAATGACCTCTATGCGGTCAGCGGCGATGGCTTGGTTCGCATCGTTGCGGGAGACCAGGAACTCCACCTGGGCAGGAAAAACTCCCAGCAATCGAACAACTACTCCTGGTCCAACCAACTCGCCGGATCGAACGCCCCCCCCTCGTGGCTGTATTACGCCTCGATCTTTGACGGCACCCGCTATCTCTTGACTGGCCAGACGGGCATGATCGTCCAAGGCGAGCCTGCAACAGACGGCCTGTCCTGGAGCCAACTGAGCGATTCGATCTATGCATGGCTTTGGGACCTGGTGGCTCTCGACGACCTGCTCGTGACTGTGGGAGACCGAGGCGCTATTGCGACGAGCCAGGATGGCGCCCACTGGGACTTCGAATCGGTTCCTGTTTCTCTCACCAACACCGTCTTCCTTGGGGTTGCGGGAGATCAGGAGATGCTAGTGGCCGTGGGCAGCCGTGGCAGCATAGCCGTGAGCCCGGCGTCGTTGACCAATATTGTGTTCACCAACAGCGTCGGAAACGTGGTGACCCAAGCGGTATCGACCTTGGGAATTGTCTGGGACGCGGTTGCCTCGCCCTCCACCAACGATCTTCAGGGGGTTTGCCTCGCCAACGGGCGATGGATTGTCGCAGGCGGGGCCGGGACACTTCTCAGCAGCCCGAATGGCTTCGATTGGACACCCCAGGAATCTCCCGTGTCGGTTTTTCTCTCGAGTGTGACCGCATGGCCTGGAGGCTGGGTCATTGTGGGTGACCAGGGAACCATCCTGACCAGCCCGAATGGTTTATCATGGCTGCCGGCGGCTTCAGGCGCCACTCACTGGCTTTACCGGGTGCGATTCCTGCGGGATCGCCTGATCGCTGTCGGAGAAAACGGCGCCATCCTCGTCAGCACAAACGGGATTTCCTGGAATAAAGCCCTTACACCGACTGTCCGATGGCTCAACGATGTGGCCTGGTTTGGCGGGCGTTTCTACGCCGCAGGCAGCCGCGGCACTCTGCTTAGCTCGGAAGATGCCCTCGTTTGGACGACAGAAGAACTGCCAACCGCGAAGTCGCTCTACGCCTTGGCGCCGTTTCATTGGCAGATGATTGCCGTTGGCATCGAAGGGATCGTGCTGCGCTCTCAAACCGCTCCCGTCCAACTCCTGGACTTCGATCCCGGCGAAGACGCTCATAATTTCCTTTTCTCCGGCCCGCCCGGCCAATGGTTCGCCTTCGGCCAATCCGATGATCTTCAATCCTGGATCGAAACCCGTTCCCTGCAATTCGAGGATAACACCGGCCTCATCATCACCCGGGTGCCGCCAACACCTGGGAAAAGCCAGGAATTCTATATGCCCAGGTGAATGGCGATTAGGAGAACCGCCCCCTCTTCCCGCTATTTCCCCTGCCTCTGCAATTCTCTCAACGGCCGATACCCGATTCGGATAATTCCCTTTTCCTGGATTACTTTTCGGATATCCGGATCATGAGTGAAGGTTTCAAATTCCTCGGAACGCGTTTTCCAACTGCCGGTGATGGCCTTGAGTTCTTCCGTGGGTTTTCCCGCATGGATATACAGCTCGGTCACTCCCGGTTTCAACTGGCTGAGGATATTCATCCAAAATTGCTTTACGCCCGCGCTCTCGGCTTTCAGTTCCTCATAAACAAAATGATCCGGAAAAACGATTCCTTTCCGACTCAACTGACTCCGCATTTCAGGATATCCAAAGCCGGCCAGAGTTTCCTGTGAAGCCATTCGCAATGGAAGACGAAACTCCAGCGCCAAGGCCACATACACCTCCATGAACTGCGGATTCAATTGCAGGGTGCCCATATGGGAATCCAGATGGGTCACATCGACACCCGCATCCAAGGTTTTCTTTATCTGCGCGCGCGCTTCCCATAACGCTTGTTCCGGCTTGGCATGCTCATACACCTCCTGGACGGATGGCCAGAGATAACCCTGGGGATCCAGGAGGCCCGAGACCTTGTCGCTGGGCGCCACGGAACCCCAGCGATAGGGTTTCCACTCGCAGGTGTGGCACAGGTGCACACCAAAATCCTTTTCGGGATGCGACCGCGCGTAGCTGGCCATTTCGTTGAACCATGGGCAAGGGGCCATCAGGGTGGCAGAGGTCATGAGCCCCTTTTCCAGGCACTCGATGGTCGCCTCATTGGCAGTATGACACATGCCGGCATCATCGCCATTGATGATCAACAAACGATCCTGGGCCTTATAGCCCAGTTTCTCCGCCAAGGTCAGGTTGGGGTTGGTTTCTGCCATGCCCGGTATCGACAGACAGCATAAAACAAAAAGGATGGGAAGGAGTTTCATCTTCTTTGAGAATGGTTCGGCGTTGTGCAACAACAATTTTGGCGCAATGAAGGACATCATCGGGTAGATCAATCGCTGTCTTCATATAGCAGCTATCCAGCCATATAGTCCATCTCAGACAGAATCATTGCGGCAAGAGAACACAGGGATCGCAAAGATAAGACAGCCTCAAGCGCATCCGAATTCCGCGACCGGAGCCAGCGGCCGCTGACGGTTGATTCGCCTCAGCGCGAATCGGCTCACACCGATTTCTCATGCGCCGGATGTATTGACCAGATCACCACCGCCGAGTCCGCTGCATCTGCGAAACATAAAAACGCAAGAAAGGGATTTGCGTGGATAATCCCCACAGGCCTCCGTTTTACCTTGATCGATGGGGTCCTGAGCAAAGGCGCCAGAATCCACTCGCGTAAAACCGACGAACAGCCGGGACTGACACAAAGTCTTACATGGGATTGACGGGAAACTTTACACTCTTCCACTTCCAGGAATAGAACACATACCATTATTTGCAAGTTACTTCCGAAATAGCCTGTCCCCCGAGAGCTGGTTTTTATGTCGGACGGGCTTACACTTTCAATAAATTTCTGTCGGTCTGGCCGAATTCAAAAAATCATCGTCAACGAGACCGCAATCCAGTCTTCCTTGTATAACAATGCATTATGAAGCCGGATGGGTATGGCGCCAGACCGGTGAACCGGATTGGTATAGCCTGTGCTGCCAAAACAACGGAAAGGATTACTATGAGCCAGATGTTTCATGGAAGGCGTGTTTTAACACTCATGATAGCTCTCACGCTGTTCGTAGCAGGGAGATCTGCGAGCCAAGGCGGATTAATGAACGGCAGTTTTGAAACGGGCGACTTGACCGGATGGACGGATGTTGGTGGCCACGCTTCAGTAGTTGCCTGTTATGTAGGGCCTTGGGATACTATTTGGAACCCGGTCGATGGCCAATACTTCGCTGTGGTGCCAAAAGGGGAAATTCTTCATCAGGATGTCACTTTGCTGCCAGGTGATCAGATCGGCGGTTCAGCTGGGGCCTATGGAGAAAACTTTTTAGAATGGTTCTTCGGTCTGGACACGCTGCACCGGGCTGAAGTCAATATACTGGATAACCTCGGGAGTGTAGTAGCAACGCCATTGCTTTTGGACAATCATGCTCAAGATCAGGAGGTCATTTCCTGGCAAGCTTGGAGTTGGACCGCAAGCGCGGGAGGAACCTACACGGTGGAGTTTAAGGCGGAGTCTACTGAGTTTGACCAGATCGGCTTCTTTGACGCCAATTGGTCAACTCAGGGTGTTCCAGAATCGATGGCCACACTCATTTTAGGTCCAGTGATTGTGGGCTTGTTCGGGATACGAAGATTCTTGCGATCGTAACAGTCGTTCGGGAATGATGCTGGCGTGTTCCGCTTCACAACAATGCGGCAGAGATTCGTCGTGATCAAGGGGAAGTGGTTATTTGTCTCCTGTCCTCTGACGGGTTAGCGAGGGTCGGGAGCTACCAAAACTCGATAGAAGCGGCGGGATTGGATTTCTACTGCGGGATCCTGGATGCGAAACGGCTCCGAGGGTGCATTGGTAAGCAGCAATTCCCACCATTTGATCAAATCATGGGAGGCCTCAATGACATGAGGTTTCCCCGTGATTTCCTGGAGCCAGAATTCCAGAGTCCGATGATCGACTAGGCGTATGTCATACAAGCGCAATGAACAGGTCAAGCCGGGCGCCCCCATGTCGCTGATCGATTGATTCATGCTCAAGTCGTCATCGCCTCGTGTAAAACGACGCCATAATGGTTCTTTTGGATCCGGCAGTTTCGGACCGAACTCTCGCGGCTGGAAGACGGGGGTAAACTCGGAAGTGATCCAATCGTGCAACAAGCAAGTTACGGTTGCTGTGAGGATCGGGGATTGCCCCAAGTTCGGAGGCAGGGGAAAAGAAAAATGGGCATAACCACTTTCGTCGGTCTGCACATTCTGGAGTGCGCCGATATAGTGCTGCCCCTCGCCACATTCCGATGGGTTTGCCTCGTCCGGCAGAAAAACCACTGACCCCCTGGATTTCAATCCCATGACTGCCGTTGCTTCACAACAAAGGTGGCGCCAGGACACCGGCAAACGAATAAGAACAAACCGAGCAGCAACCTGATTCGTAATCTCATGATGAGGTCTTCGCCGCGGGCATGAGAGCGGCGTAGAATTCGGGACGACCTGTCTTGAACAGACCGCCGCCCATAGTTTTCTCATGGCCTCTTGTCCTCCTTTTGTTTAAAGCCGGAGTCTATTCTTCGGGCGCGTGTTCGCGCCGGTAACGCCGCGGGGATACCCCCAGGATTTTGCGGAACTGGCGGGTGAAATAGTTGCTGTCCTCGAAACCCACTTTGAAGGCGATTTCGGTGACGCTGTCGGTGGAGTGCCGCAGGAGGCTGGCCGCTCGGTTGATGCGGAGCTGAATCAGATAGGCGACCGGCGTGCGGTCTGTCGCGGCCCGGAAGGCCCGGATGAAACTGCGTTTGGACATTTCGGCGCGGTTGGCCATTTCATCCAGATTGATCGGTTCAGCCAGGTGGGTTTCCAGGTGGCTGATGGTCTGGGCCAATCGCAGCAGGGCGCGCGAATCGGGGTGCCGGCTGCGGCCGTAACAGCGGGCCAGGTAACCGATCATCTGCATGAACAAGGCGGTCGCCAGAAAACCAAAGCCCGGCGCTCGCCCTTGGAGTTCCTTGTCCAATTGATCGACCAGTCCGAGCACCATGGCCAGTTCCTGAGGCGTCAGATGGAGGCGGCTGTTAAACTGATGACGCTGCCGCCAGGCGGGTTCGAGGGTAAACAGCGCATGGAATCCCGGCAGGGCGCCGAGGTCGACCATCTCCATCTTCAGCTGGCGCGGCTGGAACAGGATATTGATCAGGTGCAGGTCCGCCAGACTCTGGTAACTATGCGGCCGGTGTCCGCTGATCACAAAGACATCTCCGGCGGCCAAGGGCCATGATTCGTCGCCGGTCACATGCCATCCCCGGCCGCTCGTGATAATCACCAACTCGGAAAACTCGTGCGTATGAATGCCGAACGGCTCCTGGGGATCCCGACGCTCGACGGCGATGGGAAATCCATCGGGCCGAAACCAGTCCGCCGATTTCAGGAGTCGAATCATACGTCAAAAGCCGCCCTGCGTTGCGTAGCCCGCGAGAAACGGCTGCTGGCAATTTAATCCAGCTTTATGGCAACATCGTCAAGGACACAGTAAAACGGCCTCCCTATGATCCGGGCCGTAACATCACCGAAAGCATCGATATGACCGGAAAAACCAGCATTGAACGCGCCTATCAACTGGCCAAAGAACGCTTTGCCAGCCAGGGCGTGAACACCGACAACGTCCTCAAGCGCCTCGCCCGTGTTTCCGTTTCCCTGCATTGCTGGCAGGGCGACGATGTTGGCGGCTTCGAAAACCTGGGGAGCGAGCTGGGGGGAGGGCTGGCGGTCACCGGCAATTACCCGGGCAAAGCCCGCACGCCCGGCGAGCTCCGCGCCGATTTCGAAAAGGCGATTTCGCTGATTCCGGGCCGGCATCGGCTCAATCTGCATGCCTGCTATGCCGAAATGACTGGTCCCAAGGTGGACCGCGATGAGCTTCAGCCGGAGCATTTCAAAAACTGGATCGCTTGGGCAAAGAGCCGGCGGCTGGGATTGGACTTCAACCAGACTTACTTTGCCCACGCCAAGGCCTCCTCAGGCCTGACGCTTTCGCATCCGGATCGGGCGATCCGAACATTCTGGATCGAGCACGGCATTCGTTGCCGGGAGATCGGGGCGGCGTTTGGCAAGGCTCTCGGGAAATCGTGTCTGACGAACCTCTGGATTCCGGACGGCATGAAGGATAATCCGGCCGATCGAAAGGCTTACCGCGGACGATTGCTCGAGTCCCTGGATGCCGTGTTCGCCAAGAAAATCGATCCCAAGCTCAACGTCGATTCCGTCGAAGGCAAGCTCTTTGGGATTGGCTCGGAATGTTATGTGGTGGGCTCGCACGAATTCTATCTGGGCTACGCCATTACCCGAAAGAAACTATTGACGATCGACACCGGCCATTATCATCCCACGGAATCGCCGGCCGACAAAATCTCCGCGGTATTTGCCTATCTGCCGGAGATCGCCCTTCATGTCAGCCGCGGCGTGCGATGGGACAGCGATCATGTCGTGACCTTGTCCGATGAGCTGCAGGCGTTGGCGCAGGAGTTGGTCTGGGGCGATTACCTCGAGCGAACCCGCATTGGCCTCGATTACTTCGATGCCAGCATCAACCGGGTGGCGGCCTGGGTGATCGGCGCCCGCAACATGCTCAAAGCCCTGTTGATGGCCCTGGCGGCGCCTGCTGCCACCATTCGTCAAGCGGAAATCGAGGGCGATTACACGAGCCGCCTGGCCTTGCAGGAAGAGATGAAGACGCTCCCGTTTGGCGCGGTCTGGGATTTCTACTGTCATCAGGCGGGTGTGCCGGCGGGGGAATCCTGGCTGGGCGAAGTCAAGCGTCATGAAAAAGAGGTGTTGAGCCAAAGGGCTTAGGGATTGCGCCAGGTGTTTCCGTCAAACGTATGAGTCCGAATCCTTTTCTTGGCGTCTTCCTTCACTGGATGGGCGGTTTGGCCTCGGGCAGTTTTTACGTGCCGTATCGGGGCGTCAAAAAGTGGTCCTGGGAAACCTACTGGCTGGTGGGCGGTTTTTTCTCGTGGATCATCATGCCCTGGTTGCTGGCATCGTTCATGACCTGCGACTTGCCCGGCGTGCTTCGCCAGCAATCCCTGGGCACTCTCTGGTGGACCTATTTCTTTGGAGCAATGTGGGGTTTGGGGGGGCTGACCTTTGGGCTCACCATGCGGTATCTGGGCATGTCCTTGGGGATGGGCGTCGCCCTCGGGTATTGCGCGGCCTTTGGAACCCTCGTGCCGCCCTTTGCCAAAAGCCTGTTCCGCGATATCCCCGTCGAGATGAGCCTGGGCGACATTGCCCGGACGACTCCCGGAATGATCACGCTGGGGGGAGTGGCGGTCTGCCTGTTGGGCATCCTGGTCGCCGCCATGGCCGGCCTGACCAAGGAACGGGAAATGCCGGAGGCCGAGAAACGCAAGGCGATCGCGGAATTCAGCTTCAGCAAGGGCATTCTCGTGGCCACATTTTCCGGCATCATGAGCGCCTGCTTTTCGTTTGGGTTGACAGCGGGCGCGCCCATTGCCGAGGCCTCGTTGAAGGCTGGAACGACCGAGATCTGGTCGGGCTTGCCCAAGCTCGTGGTGGTCCTGCTGGGCGGGTTCACGACCAATTTCATCTGGTGCGTTCTTCTGAATATCCGGAATGGAACTGGATATCAGTATTTCGCCCGCACAGTGAAACCGGAGCACGCCAACCATAGCGGCGCCGGCGGGAGCGAGCACAGCCCGGCCGGAGAAGGCGCGAGGAATGCGTCGGCCGCCGATCTTCGGGTGCCGATGGCGGCCAATTACGCGTTTTCGGCCCTGGCGGGAATCACGTGGTACCTGCAATTCTTCTTCTATACCATGGGAGAGACGCAAATGGGCAAGTTCGGCTTCGCGAGCTGGACCCTGCACATGGCGAGCATCATCATCTTCAGCACCATGTGGGGCTGGATTTTCCATGAATGGAAAGGCTCGAGCAAGAAAGCTCACAGCCTGATTGCCGCCGGCATCGCCACCCTGATCCTGTCTACCGTCGTCATCGGCTTTGGCACATGGCTGAAGGGACAGGCCGCCATCGGACCTTGACCACAACGGATTCGACAACGCGGCCGGTTCCCGCTAGGCTCTCAGCCGATCCACCACCATGAATACGGCCGAGCGTCACGAACCCGTCAACGAATACGAACGCGAACCGGTGCCGCCCCATGCCTGGCTGGGGCTGAAGAGTTTCCTCGGTCAATACGCGGGCGAGCACGTGGCCGGGACCGAACTCATGATCGGCCCGCTATTTATTGCGGCAGGCGTGAGCGCGATGGATCTGATCGGGGGCCTTCTGCTGGGCAATTTTCTGGCGGTGCTGAGCTGGGTTTTTCTCACCGCGCCTATTGCTACGCGGGCCCGTTTGACCCTCTATTTTCAGCTGGAAAAAATCTGCGGCTCCCGATTGGTTCGGCTCTACAATCTGGCCAATGGTATCATGTTCTGCATCCTGGCCGGCGCGATGGTCACAGTATCGGCCACGGCGCTGGGAGTGTGGTTCAAGTTTCCCATGCCCGGTCTGAACGATCTTTATCCCAACAGCATGGGCTGGGTGCTGGCGGTATTGGCGATGGGAACCCTGTTTTCGCTGGTGGCCGCCTACGGCTATCGTTTCCTGGCCCGATTTGCCAACCTGGCAGCGCCTTGGATGATTGTTGTCTTCGCGGCTTTTGGGATTATCGGTTTACGCCAGCTGGGGATGACGTCGATTGGAGATTTCTGGGCCACCGCGGAAACCGTGATTTGGAAGGGGGGCGAGCCACTGGCGGGCCAGGTGAAATTCACCTTCTGGCACGTGACCTTTTTCGCCTGGTTCTGCAACATGGCCGTGCACATTGGAATGGCGGATCTGTCGGTCTTTCGTTATGCCCGGAAAGCGTGGTATGGGATCGCCTCGGCGGCCGGGATGTATATCGGCCACTTCATGGCCTGGCTATCGGCCTCCATCCTCTATGCCCTCCAGTTGCGACAGGATCCCGCCCATGTGGATGTTCTGCCGGGGCCGATGGCCTACAGCGCCTGCGGGCTAGCGGGATTGCTGTGCGTGATCGTGGCCGGCTGGACCACGGCGAATCCCACAATCTACCGGGCGGGTCTGGCCTTCCAGGCCATCGTTCCGAGGTCCTCCCGTTTCCGCGTGACCCTCCTCACCGGAGCGGTCGCCACTTTGGCAGGCATGTTCCCGGCTATTGCCATGAAGTTGCTCAATTTCGTCGCCCTCTACGGCATGATCCTGATGCCGATGGGGGCGGTTGTCTTTGTGGATTTCTGGCTGTTACAGCGTCTGGGACTCCAGCCCAACTACGCGGAACGCTCCGGAAGCACGTTCAATTGGGCGGCCGGTCTGACTTGGTTCGTCACGCTGGGGGTTTGCACCGCCCTGGTCTTGGACGGTCACACTCAGATCTTCTTTGTCAGCCTGCCGGGCTGGTTCGTCGCCGCTATTCTTTACGTGGTCCTGAGCAAAATCTGCCAACGTCCGTTGGCTTGTCCCAAAGCGGTTCACTCCATGGCACCATGAAACACGTGGCCCAACTGATTTCGGGTCTGGCTTTGGCCGGCACCTTGCTGCCGTCCCTGCTGTTCTTCGCCGATCGCATCACGTTGCCGCAGGTTCAATTTTGGATGGTCATAGCGACCATAGCGTGGTTTGCCTCGAGTTCCCTTTGGATGGAGCGCCCGGCCGGCAAATGATCGGCCCGGCCAGGGAGCCTCGGGATGGATCACGCTGGGCAAAGCTCGAAAACCATGGCACTCTAACCGGAAGTTATTATGGCAACACAATGTTATCTGGGTATTGATCTGGGCGCCGAAAGCGGCCGTGTCATGGCCGGTTTATGGAACGGAAAAACCCTCCTCCTGGAGGAAGTCCATCGTTTTCCCAACGGCCCTGTTCTGATCGGCGATTCCATGCGCTGGGACGTTCTGCGATTGTGGAACGAGATCCAAAACGGCCTCGCCCTGGCTGGAAAAAAGTACGGGAAAAAAGTCGTTTCGGTGGGCGCCGACACGTGGGGCGTCGATTACGTCCTGCTCGATAAAAAGAACGAAATCCTGGGCCAGCCTTACCATTATCGAGATGCCCGCACCAACGGCATCATGGAAAAGGCCTTTAAAAAAGTTCCCCGGGCCGAAATTTTTGCCCAGACCGGCCTGCAGTTCATGCAGCTGAACACCCTGTTTCAGCTCCTGGCTATGAAGCGCGACCATCCCAACCTGCTCGAGGCCGCGGACCGGCTCCTGTTCATGCCCGATTTCCTGCACTGGTGTCTGTGTGGATCGCGCGTCGTCGAGTTCACCATCGCGTCCACCTCCCAGTGTCTGCACCCCATCCGGCGCAACTGGGCCAACGATCTGTTAAAGGAATTCGAGCTGCCCACCTCCCTCTTCCCCAAGATTATTCCCCCGGGCACCGAACTGGGCGAACTGCGGCCGTCGATCATGGAACGATCGGGTCTGGGGCCCGTGAAGGTCGTCGCGCCCCCCACCCATGACACCGCCTCCGCGGTGGCCGGCGTGCCCACGGCCAACACCGGAACGGCCAATTGGGCTTATCTCAGTTCCGGCACCTGGTCGCTCATGGGCGTCGAGGTCCGCAAGGCCTCCCTCTCGGATCGCACCCTCGAATACAACCTCACCAACGAAGGAGGAGTGGACAACACCTATCGCCTGTTGAAGAACATCATGGGTCTCTGGCTGATTCAACAGTCCAAACGCGCCTTTGACGCCGCCGGGCAGTCTTTGACCTATCCCGAACTCGAGGCCCGGGCGGCCAACTCTCCCGGCTTGCGCTCGCTTGTGAATCCCGATGACGCCCGATTCCTGAACCCAACCAACATGCCCCAGGCCATCCAGGCGTTCTGCCGTGAAACCCGGCAGCCGGTGCCGCGCACCGAAGGCGAGATTGTTCGGTGCGCCACAGACAGTCTGGCCCTCAAGTATCGCAAGGTCTTGGGATGGCTGGAGGAACTGACCGGCAACCGAATCGAGGTCATCCATATCGTGGGCGGTGGATCGAAGAACCTTCTCTTGAATCAAATGACCGCCAACGCCTGCCAACGCCCGGTTGTCGCCGGCCCGGTCGAAGCCACCGTCCTGGGCAACCTCATGGTCCAGGTCCGGGCCGCCGGCGAGATTGGTTCGCTGGCCGAGATGCGACAGGCCATCCGCGCCTCGAGCGAGCTGGTGACTTTTCCCCCGAAAGATTCATCCGTATGGGACCAGGCGGCGGAGCGTTTTGACGCCCTCTGAGTTTTGCGCGTTGACATGAGCACGCGCTTTTTCACCAACCTGGGCGAACAAACACTGTTCCGGAAATTTCAGGGTGTCTGCCGAAGCAATCCGGATATCGAACGCTTCGATGCTCTTGTTGGCTATTTACGGTCATCCGGCTATTTCGCCCTTCGCCCTTACCTCGAAGAAGTCCCCCACATCCGCATCTTGGTCGGGATTAATGTGGACGCCATCATGGCCGACTACCACCGGCGCGGCCTGCTCTTCCTGGCGGACTCAAAGAAAGCCCTCCATGAATTTCGAGACTCGCTGCGCAAGGACATTCAAGGCGCGGCATACAGACACGATGTGGAAATGGGCGTCTTGCAGTTCGTGGATGATGTGGTCTCAAGAAAGATCCAGCTGCGTGCACACCCAACTAAACGCCTTCATGCCAAGCTCTACATCTTTCGGCCCAAAGGATTCAATGAGCACAAGCCTGGCGCCGTCATCACCGGTTCCTCCAATCTGACCGGCGCTGGCATCGGCGTGGACGAGAACAGCCGCAACTACGAGTTCAACGTCCTGCTCCACGATTTCGACGATGTTGCCTATGCCACGGATGAGTTTGAGCGCCTCTGGAAGGAGTCAGTCGAAATCCTGCCCAAATACTTGCAGGAAGTCCGCGACACCACCTACTTGGCGGCCACAGTCTCCCCTTACGAGCTCTATTTCAAATTGCTCCTGGAGTACTTTGGCCAGAGTGTTGAATACGACCCGAACGCCATTACCGACATGCCGCAAGGATTCAAGCGGTTGTCCTACCAGATAGACGCCGTCACTAGCGGCTTTCGTTTGCTGGAGAAGCACGGCGGCTTTTTCCTGGCCGACGTGGTAGGCTTGGGGAAGACCATCATCGCCACGCTCATCGCCAAGAAATTCTTTTTCCATAACGGCTTTCCGGAGCACCGGTCCCACACGCTCATTGTGGTTCCCCCCGCCCTAGAGGATAGCTGGCGCGAAACCACCGAAGCCTTCCGACTCGACAACTGCGACCTCATCACAAACGGCAGTTTGCACAAGGTCAAGCGCCCGGGAAAATACGACTTGGTGATCGTGGACGAGGCCCACAAGTTCCGCAACGATACGGCGGAGGCGTTTGATGAACTGCAGCGAATCTGCAAATCGCCAACCCAGCGCCTGCTTCCCGACGGCACCCGCGCCTCCAAGAAAGTCATCCTGGTCAGCGCCACGCCGCTGAACAACCGCCCTGAGGACATTCGTAACCTCATCTCCCTGTTTCAGGATTTGAAGGATTCCACCCTCAGCGTGGCTAACCTTCAACGCTTCTTTGCTCAGCGCGAGAAGGATTACCGTCAGGCCCACACTCATCCCGATGTTGAGCAGGCCCGCAAACAGGTCAAGGCCATCTATGAGCTGATCCGCACCAAGGTCATTTCCGAGGTCATTGTCCGCCGAACGCGCAGCGACCTGGTCGAGCACGACGACTATCGCCTCGACCTCGAGCAGCAGGGCGTTATTTTCCCAGAGATCAAACCCCCGCGGAAAATCCTGTACCAGCTTTCCCCGGCGCTGGAGGATCTATACGATCGCACGGTCCGTCTGTTGTCCCAGACGGACGGCTCCGGTCTTACCTACAACCGCTATCGCGCCATTGGCTTCCTGAAGCCGGATAAAAAGCGCAAATACGCCAACGCGGACCGCATTTCCGCCCAGTTGGCGTTCATCATGCGCACGTTGCTGATCAAGCGCCTGGACAGCAGCTTCTACGCCTTCAAGCGGTCGCTCGCCCGATTCCGCGACGCAACCAGTGTCATGCGGGACATGTTTGCGCGCGGCACGGTCTACATCGCTCCTAATCTCAACGTCACCGAGTTCCTCATGGAAGGCAGGGAGGAGGAGCTCATCGCCAAAATCGCAGAGCGTCAGCCCACCGATCCCACAATCGAGATTTGCACGCCAGCCGATTTCGAGGTTGGCTTTATCGAGGGCTTGGAGCAGGACTGGCAGAAACTGGATGACTTCTGCCGGGACTGGGACAAGGTCGAGGAAGACCCCAAGCTGGACGAGTTCCTTCGCTGTCTGAAGACCGAGCTTCAGGACCGCCAGGTCAACCATGAGGGCAAGAAGCTGGTGGTTTTCTCAGAGTCTAAGGAAACCACCGGATACCTCTTGGGCCGGCTGGCTCAGGCCGGTTACAGGCGTGTCCTCACCGTCAGTTCTGATAATCGCGCTGAGCGCATGCCTGTTGTCCGCGCCAATTTCGATGCCAACACCGACGACAAGGCCAACGACTACGACATCCTCATCTCTACCGAGGTTCTCGCCGAGGGTGTCAACCTTCATCGCGCTAACGTCATCGTGAACTATGACACGCCCTGGAACTCCACCCGCCTGATGCAGCGCATTGGGCGCGTCAACCGCATTGGCTGTGTCGCCCCGCACATTTACATCTACAATTTTTATCCCACCACCTGTGTGGATGACGACATCGAGCTGCGGAAGAAGGCCATCATGAAGCTTCAGGCTTTCCACACCGCTTTGGGTGAGGACAGCCAGATTTATTCGGAGACCGAGGAAGTGGACACCTTTGGCCTATTTGATCACTCACCCGAGGAAAAGGAACGGGATGAACGCCTGGCTCTTCTCATGGAGCTTCGCCAGTTCCGCCAGCAACACCCGGAGCAATTCCGCCGCATCAAGGGCCTTCCCTTGCGCGCCCGGGTTGGCCGGGTGGATTCCGGTCGCGCTGGCAGCACCGTCGCCTTCATCCGCAGTCAACGCCGCGACGGCTTCTACCGTATATCCAATAGCAGCCGACGTGAGGAGCCTCATACTCCAAATTCCCCACTCTCCACTCCGCAATCGGCATTAGAGGAGATCACCTTGCTTGAGGCTGCTCGCGAGTTTCGCGCCCCGGATCCCGCGGAGAAAGCCATACCGCTCCACACGGCGCACCATGATCACGTCAACGCTGCGCTGGATTCGTTCAAGGAATCCGTCACCAACGACACACTTCAGACCCAGACCGTGGACACGGCCCAAGGACCGAACGAACGCCGGGCTCTGCAATACCTGGATGGCTTTGTCAACCTGCCCTTTATCAATGAAGATGAGCGCCTTCTCATCCGCGCCGCCCAAACGGCCATCCGCCGCGCGCGGTTCCAGAATCTGCAGCGCCAGATCAATCAGCTCTATCGTTCCACCAAGACTGTGAAAATGAGACCTGGCGCGTTGGCAGACAAGCTTATGCAGATTCTCCGCACCTATCCCCTCGACGCCCTATCCGCCGAGAAACCAGGTTCTGAGGTCCAGTTGTGCCCGTTGGACACCACCCCGGAGATCATCATTTCCGAGTCCTTTGACCAGCCCCAGCCATGACCCACGATCAAATTCAGTCAATCCTGCATCAGGAGTACGACCGGCCGCGGTGGCTTCAGTTGCTTCGTGGAATCCTGCCCGGCACGGACGTTTTCTCCGCAGCCCAACCGGTCCCTTTCGTAATTCCCGGGGCACCCCCATCAAATCAGCTTGCCCGTGTCCGCCTCGGTGATGGCAAACAACTCGCCATTCTTGAGGTAAAGGTCACGGAGCGCATTGACCTGCTTCGCAACCGCGTCGGTCTCCGCAACCTGGTCGCCCGGTTCATTGACCAAGCCGAGTACCATGGCGTTCTGGCGGTCTTCCTTTCCCCGCAAAAGGACTACCGGTTCACCTTTGCCGCCCGCATGACCGAGTTCGATGCTGACGGCAACCTGGTTCGCCGTGAGACCACCCCGCGTCGCTACACCTACGTCCTGGGCCCCAACGAATCCTGTCGGACGGCCGCGGAGCGCTTTTCCAAGCTGGGCGACAAAGCCCACGGCGCCACTATCGCGGACGTCATTGAGGCGTTTTCCGTCGAAAAACTGAACAAGGAGTTCTTCGACGACTTCTCCAAAGCCTTCGACATGGTCAAGGATGAGATTCGCCAGCGCAAGCATTGGGAAGACCAGGCCGCCAAGGAGGAGGCGCAGACCCTCCTCAATCGGCTCCTGTTCCTGTATTTCGTCCAGCGAAAAGGCTGGCTCAACCGCCAGCGCGACTACCTGTTCCGGGGATTCAAGGGATTTGCCAATGATGCCCCTGCCAGAGCCACTTTCCTTGAGCGGTTCCTTCGTCCCCTCTTCACCAAACTCAGCACCGAGGGTCCCCAGGCGGACATTCCGGGCCACGATCTGCCATTCCTGAATGGCGGCCTGTTCAGTGATGAATACGGCGATGAGCAGCACGACGATGCCGTGCGCCGCCGCCACGAGATGGTTGTCACCAACGGTGTCTTCGCTCAGGTCTTCGAGAATCTCCTGGAGCGTTACAATTTCACCATCCAGGAAGACTCTCCCACCAGCTACGAGGTGGCCATCGACCCGGAAATGCTCGGTCAGATTTTCGAGGAGCTGATTCTCACCAGCGAAGACACCGAGACGGCCGGCAAATCCAAGCGTCACGACACTGGCAGCCACTACACGCGGCGGCCGATCGTACACTACCTGTGCCGTGACAGCCTGGCGGCCTGGCTGGAGGGTCAGCCCCCGTTCGCCGGGAAGCCCAACGCCCCCGAGCGCGTCCGCCAGCTTCTTGCCCTGGATGCCACGGAGGGCATTGACGAGGAGACCCGCGCCGCCCTAGCCCAGCTTCTTACCCCCGAGGAGGCGGTGGCCCTGCTGGACCGCATTTCTGACCTTCGCGCCTGTGACCCCGCTGTCGGCTCAGGCGCGTTCCCGATGGGCCTGCTGCATGAGTTGGTCAACATCACCCGCCTTTGCGCCACCCGTGCTGCCGGCAAGGACCCGGTGCTGGGTGACCGTTCATGGCTCTATAACACCAAGAAACGCATCATTGAGCGCGTCATCTACGGCGTGGACATCCAGCTTCAGGCCGTCGAAATCTGCAGGCTCCGCCTCTGGCTCAGTCTGATGGTGGATTACGAGATGAGCGTCGATCCTGAGAATTGTGAACCCAAGTCCTTTCAGAAAGCTATCAAGGAGATCGAACCGTTGCCGAACCTCGATTTTAAAATCCGCCGGGCCAACTCGCTCGTTGATTACATTCACGGCGAACGGATCGATCTGAGACAACTCTCGAACGAAACCGGAGCAGGCCTTGCCCTTTCGAAACTCAGTGGCGCCAAGCTCCAGTTCTTCAACGCCCGCACCGCCGCCTCCAAGCGTCAGCTTCGCCTCGACATCTATGACGCTCTCACCGAACTGGCCAAAATCGAACTCACCCGCGCCAGACTTGACGCCGCCGGGCTGGGTCTCGCGCTGGACGACCAGGCGTCTGCTCGCGTCGCCGAGATTGACCATGGCCTGAAGGAGATTGCTTTCATTAGCGCCCAGGTCCGGGATGCCCGTCGGATGCGGGCTCAGGCCCAGGAGCAGGCGCTGGAGCGCATCCGGTCCTGCTTCGACGACCCCGACAAGCCCACCTTCGTCTGGCAGCTCGACTTCGCCGAGGTGTTCCACCGCGAAGAGCATAAGGCCGGAGACGACCTTCTTCCGCCGAAAGAACCAGGCAAGAAGACCACATTCATAGCTCGGACCGGCTTCGATTTGGTCATCGGCAATCCCCCATTCATTCGTATCCAGGTGTTAACCAAGAGCAACCCGGAGCTGGCGGCCTATTACAAGCACCGCTACCAGGCCGCAGCCAAGGGTAACTACGACCTCTACGTTTGCTTTGTGGAACGAGGGTTGGAGCTGCTCCACCAAAACGGCCAGTTGGCCTTCATTCAGCCCCACAAGTTCTTCAACGCGCAGTATGGTGAACCACTTCGTGCCCTGCTCGCCAAGGGCAAACACATTCGGCACATCGTCCATTTCGGCGACCAGCAGATATTCCCCGGCGCGACGAATTACGTCTGTCTCTTGTTCCTTGCGAAAGTCGCCTCAAGCAAATGCCGATTCGTCAAAGTTGATGACCTTGCCGCATGGCTCGCCACTTACGCGGGAGTCGAAGGCGACGTGCCTGCGGAAAAAATTGGTGCATCCGATTGGAATTTCACCGTCGGCAAGGACGCTGGCCTGTTTGAGCGGCTTCAACAAATGCCAGTGAAATTGGGGGATGTAGCAGACGTTTTCGTTGGTCTTCAGACCAGTGCGGACGATGTCTTCATCATGAAGTACGTGTCCGAGACTGCGCGAACAATCATGCTTAAATCCAAGGCGTTAGGACGGGATTGGACGTTCGAGAAAGAACTGCTCCATCCCATCGTGAGCGGCACAGACGTTTCGCCCTACGCACCGCTTCCATCACGCCAATTCGTTCTCTTTCCTTACCAGGTTGAAAACGACCAAGCCGCGATAATTCCAATCAAGAAACTTTCTGATTCGTGGCCTCGAACCGCTGATTACCTGAAGGAAACCAAGCAACGACTTGAAGCACGTGAGAGCGGCAAGTTGAAAGGTACTTCAAAATGGCACGGATATATTTACCTGAAGAACATGACTCGACAGAATGTTCAGAAGGTTTGCGTTCCCCGTTTGGTCGAATATTTACACGCTGCGCCTGATTTCCACGGCACTCACTACCTTGACAACGTGGACGTTGGCGGCGTCACCTTCAAAGAGACGGCTGGCAAATACCGTCTCGGATACTTGCTTGCTCTGTTGAACTCATCCGTCTTGCGTTGGTATTTCCCCCATGTAGCAGCCCCATTCCGCGGCGGTTTTCGTTCAGCCAACAAGCAGTATCTTTCACTTGTGCCATTCCACCAGCTCGACATGAACAAACCGGTCGAGCGTCTCCACCACGATACGGTGGTGCACTTGGTTGATTGGCTAGTCTGGCTTAAGACGCAGCCAAGCGTGGCCGAGAGCACACGGGAGCATCCACGCGACCCACTCATCGCAGCGTATTTCGAGCTCTGGCTCAACGCCTTGGTTTACGAGCTTTTTTTCCCTGCCGAGCTCCACGCCGCCGGCCTACAATTCTTCGACCTCACCGCGCAGCACACCCTGCCGGCGTTGTCCGCCTGGAGTGAAATAACCGAGCGCCTGTCCAAAATCCGCGACCGCTACGAGCAGTTGAGCGCGGGCGGACACGCCCTTCGAGTCGCGCTGGAGACACTCCAAACACTGGACCTTGTGCGCATCATCGAGGGCAAGGCATGAGACTCACACAAATTCATCTCCGCGATTTCCGTGCGTTTCCTGGTGAATTTGAATTGAGACTACCGGGCGGTTGCAGCCTGTTGATCCACGGCGAGAACGGCAGCGGAAAGTCCTCGCTTGCCGGTGCGCTCAGAGACTTCATTGCCCTGGATCGCCCGCTACCACGACCCATTGCCCCACACGCCCACGCCTTCACCGACCCGGCTCATTGTCAGCCGCGCATTCAACTGGTTTTTGAGGATGGGCGGAATACTGACACGATTGCCTGGGAAACTTCCCGGCTGCATCCGTTGGAGCCAGATGATGGCCGAACGCCCGCATCTACGACTCCGGCCCAGCGCCAGGCGCTCGTGGACGTTGCGCGGCAGTCTGGCTTCTATGATTACCGCGTCCTTTTGCGCACTAGCTTTCGCTCGGGGGACGGCGATCTGGGCGAGCAGCTATTTCTCTTGTTCGTGGAAAACCTACTGAGCGGCTTCCCACTCGTGCGCGGCGGTGCGGAATTGGTGCGCGACCGGTGGGATGTTTTGAGGAAGACCTTCCCCGCGAGCCGCCACGACAAACGAATGCGAGAGGCGAATCGCGTTGCAGCGCCGTTGAACAGCGCTTTGCCTGGCTTCCTCGATCACACTCGGGTGGAAGCGAACCGCTTGTTGGCGGCGTATTTCCCCAACCAAAGGCTCGTGATTCGGGCGCTGACTACCCCCGGTTGCAGTTTTGCCAAGGCGACGAAGAAACTGACCGGTCAGAGAATTCTGCCGGAGATTGAATACAACGGTTGCCTCGTGGACGGCCACGAAGAGTTTTTAAACGAGGCACGCCTGACAGCGCTCGGCCTTTGCATGTTCCTCGCCGCTTTGAAACTGGCCGATTTCAATCCAGCCGCTTCCGACCCGCTGCGGTTGCTGGTGCTTGATGACGTCTTGATTGGTCTGGACCTGAGCAATCGGTTGCCGCTGCTCGAATGTTTGCGGGTCGAGTTCCCACATCACCAAACCATCCTGCTGACGTACGATGAGCTGTGGTTCAATATCGCCCGAGAGCACACGGCGCATTGGGGAACTTGGCGTTCGGCTCAAATGTTCGCCGAGGTGACTGGACCCGTAGCCCCGCCGATCCCAAGACTCAAGGACACCACCGACGACCTGACTGTCGCCAAGCGTTACCTCAATGCCAACGATCTGCGTTCGGCGGCGGTATACATCCGGGCAGCTTTTGAGAATAGGTTGCGAACGATTTGCGAAGACAAACACGTAAAGCTCGATTTCAAACAAGACCCAAAGAAGGTTTCCGCCGATGCCCTTTGGACCGCCATTCTGTCGCGGCAGAGAGAAATGGTTGCGCAAGGAAACACGTTTGTGGACCCGAACCTGGTTCCCAGAATCGAAGCCATTCGGTCTCAAGTGCTAAACCGCCTTGCTCACGACGGCGGCATCGGCTTGACCACTCCAGACGTCCAGGCTGCCATAACCACGATGCAGGCATTCCGGGCTTCCCGCATTCCCTTTAGTCCCTGAGGAACTCCCGCCATGCCCTTCCAAGCCTACCTACCTGTCGGATTCACTCACAGCTACGGAAGCAGGATGTCTGGGGAGTATGCGAAGACACTGGCGGTAGGCTTAGGCTCCGCGCACGTTCCAGTTGAGCCCCTGAAGCCCCCGCTCAATACAATCTGCCTTTGCAGCAATATCCTCCAAAATCATCATCCACGCCGTCTCGCCGATCATGCAAAAGATTAGTTTATGAGTTTTACACCACCTGCCGATGCCTTGATTCTTCAGGCATTTCCCCAAATCCAGGCCCTTGTCCCGCTCGACCAAGGCGGCTTCAAGGTCGTTTACCGCGCCCAAATCCAAGGCAAAGAGGAGGCGTTCAAGCTCATCCAGATTCCCAGCTCTGCCGGCGCTCCTGACCCCGAAGCCTTCAAGCATGAGGTGGTCGGCCGTGTCCGCCGTGAAGTCGCTGCCCTTGGCAAATGCCTTGGGCTGGAAATCGTCAAGCTGGGTTCGCTGCCGCTGTCCGAGGCGTCCATCGCCGGCGCTGATTACATTGCCTATTCAGAAGAATACCTTGACGGCACTGATCTCTGGAAACTGCTCAATTCCGGCATGGCAAAGCCATCGGAGGCGGAACTCAAACTCCTCTTTGGCACCTTGTTGAAGGCCATTCGGGAGTTGTGGGGTTTCGGCTACATTCACCGCGATATCAAGCCCTTGAACGTCATCAAACTAAAGACCGCTGAGCGCCAGTTTGTTCTCCTCGACCTGGGCATCGCCTATTCCATACAGGAAACTGCCCTGACCGCCTTTCCAAACTACCGGGACCCGGTAGCCACGTTCCGGTACCTGGCTCCCGAGTTCATGAATCAGAATTTCCGCGAGAACATTGACTACCGCAGTGATCTCTACACCGCCGCCATGACGGTTTTCGAGTACGCTGCCCAGCAGCACCCCTTGGCCGAAAACCGCGATGACCGCATGAAGACCATTTCCCGTGCCCTCTATCAGCAGCCGAAACTGCTGTCGACTTTGCGCCCAGACCTTTCCCCGGACTTTTCCCAGCTGATTGACCAAATGTTGAAGAAAAAACCGGCGTTGCGGCCCGCCAACCTCGCGTCACTAATCAGCCGCATGGAGGCCCACGTATGAAACTGTTCGCACAACACGGTGCCCAAGAGGGGGACAAAATCAATGAGGGCCTGTCGCGCGGGTTGTTGGACGGCGTCATCTACAGCCCCCGTGATGTGTCACTCGCCAATCTGTGTGCCAAGTTGGATTTCCTCGAACAAAACCATGCCACAGTCGAGCGCCTGGTTGATCCGCAATACTATTCCATCTTTCTGAATGCCACCCAGGAAGCCCGCTTGGGTTATCTTCTGGAGGATTATGGTGACTATTTTCAGCCCCGGCGACGTGGTCAGCTTGAGCGCGAAAACCAAATTCAGAAAGATTTGACCGCCGCCTTGACCTTCCAAGCCGGTCTGAAAGTCACGCGTCTGATTGCTCCGAACATTCTGATTCCCAACTCCCTTAACTCAATTGAGGCGGTCATTGCGAAAAACTTCATTCGCCTTGCGGCCTCTCAGCACCAGGCATTGGGTGATACTCGGCCACTCTTCGTGACGCTCGCTATTTCGAGAAACGCTTTAGGCGACAAACAGGATTTGGTGGAGTTTCTAAACGAAATTACCCTGCTCGATGATCCACCCCAGGGATTCTATGTCCTCATCTCGGCCCGCAACAGCGAGGCCCGCTCGGACATTTATAACATGGATGTGATTGCCAACTGGATGTTCATCAATCACGTCCTGACTCTCAACGGGTTTGAGGTTTTTAACGGCTACAGCGACATCCTCACGCCATTCCTTGGGGCAGCAGGAGGAGCGGCCGGGGCTCTGGGTTGGTGGTCTAACCTTCGCGCGTTCTCCCTCAACCGCTTTGCTCCCTCGCCGGGCGGCGGGCGCTTGCCCATCCAACGGTATATTTCGCAGGCCCTTCTGAATCGCATCACTTATTTTGAACTCGATCAACTCCGGGGTCTCCTGCCGGGCGTATTGAACAACCTGCCAACGGACAATCTCTATGACGCGACCAACGGTTCCGAGCCGCAGCGGAACTTGGAGGTCGTTCAATCTTGGGACGCGGTGAAGGCCCTCAACCAGTCGCTTGCCACGGGTGGACAAAGGCAGTCGCTGAACAAATGCCAGGAGGCTGTAGTCAAAGCAGAGGCGTTTTACGATACCATCCAGAACCAACCGATCCGCCTGGATTCAAAGTCCAACGCGGAACATCTCCAACCATTGGCCGAAGGCATCCGCCTATTTGAAAAACTTGCTGAGCTGGACTGACCGCGTCAGGGCGTCCAGAGCCTTTTCCCGCGCTTTGACGTTTCGGGCTCGTGAGTTGCCTGGCGTGAACAGCTTGCTGATTTTCTTGGACGCTTTGTGAAAGCTCCACAGCCCCACCCCCAGCCTTCGGAAGATGTCTATTTCTGCAAGCGCCAGCGCCGCCGTTTCGGGCGGGAGAACGAGAATCGCAACGTCGGCGAAATAGCTGTAGCGGTAGGTCTGAGAAATTCCCTTGCGCCAGTCGCTCAGCTTCATTTCAAACGCTGTAAGTTTCCGCCTGCCGAGTTCATGCTTTATTCTTTCAGCCGATATCGCCGTTCCATCATCGTCAGCCGCAGAACGCCGCCACGCCAGCCAGACGAAGTCGGCAATCCCATACCCCGACAAGGAAAACTCGCTCCCGCCAATTCCATGCGGGGCGACGGAGGCAATGTACGCCCTGGCAAAAGCGGACACAAAATTCGATTCGCCCCGCTTTCGGGCAACCTTTAGGGGCAGGTTCCGCCGGGGATGGCAAAGCCTAAAGTCGAACATGTGCGCTGTCTTCATCGATCCGGTAGCTGAATTTACCCAACGGTTCCACGCTAACCAACAAAAAAGTGGCATTCGACTTTTTGCCGCCTCGTTTCGCGACTTCACCGCTACATCCGAAGTTGTTCTCAAAAAAAGGCGCATGACCCCGTGGTCAGGCCGCCGGTACCGTGGCGGTGCAGTTGCCTTCAGCCCAGGCGTTGGCGCACTGGGCACCGTGGTAGTCACAGGCCGGGCCTGTTGCGCCCGCTGGAGGCGTTCCACGATCTCCTGCGCGGTCAGCGTGGCGGCAGGATTGTCGCAGAGCTGGTCTACGGGAGTAGAAACGGTCCTAAAAACTCCGGCCTTCATCTGATGCTCCAGATTGCTAAGGGTCACATCTCACAATTAGATTCTGCTGAAAAACAAATTGTATAATATAATAAT
>ERZ795054.420-NODE-420-length-56051-cov-5.466408_pt1 | contig 56051 bp, 41 predicted proteins | sample MGYA00375138_ERZ795054 | MGnify/ENA primary metagenome ERZ795054 (study PRJEB30183, sample SAMN05720215) | anaerobic digester metagenome | isolation source: active sludge of municipal wastewater-treating anaerobic digesters | place: USA | collected 2014-12-23 ... | reverse complement strand
ATTTCCAAAGCGTCTTTGGGTCATCCCAGCCATCGTCGAAAAGAAAACCATTCAAAGGCACTATTCTTGCAATAACAAGGCTGTCTCCAAATACTTTTATCCTGTCGAGTGAAATTTTTTCATCGAAGATCCTGTCATGCCATGAAATATCAAACCATGAATTATAATGCAGGTTCTGGTGATAAGGATGTGCCCTCTCCCTTTCAACATAATACAGGAATCCACGTCTTAGCTGCCCCTCCGGTACAATGCCCCAGACAGTTGAAATTTCGTTCATGTACCTGGATATGGAAATACTAACTGCCCTGTCTTTATTTTCAATCTTTGCAAGCGGATACTCCAGTGCGAAAAACATAGACCCGGTAACTACAGGAGAGCCATCAACAAGGCCTTGTTTCAAAGCTCCTGCTGAAGCCGGCAGGCTGACAAGTGTCAATTGTGATATCTCCGCTTCATTCCTTGTACGGAATCTGAAAATCTGCCTGACATAGTTTGATCCGTCCCTCAGCTCTGCTTCCCATTGCAGGGAAATACCTGATTTTTTATCTGTCAGTAGGGCCTCAATTTTCATTCCTCCGGTCCTTTCAGCCAAAACAGAAGAACCGTTATTCACTTCAGCATTCCCTGCTGTCAGCTTCCCTTTCAGAACAAAACTATCGGATGTCAGCTTCCTTCCATCTTTCAGCAGGATCTCAAAAAGAGGAGCAGACTCCGGAGAAAATATCCTGCCTGTCTGAAGATCTTCAAAGCTGCTTATCTTCAACCTGTTCTTGTCAACAGAGATATGCATACCGAGGACCTTGTTTGAGAGTGATGCCTTGCTGCCATCGGATATTGCCAGTGACTTGCCCGGATCAGTTCCGGGGTATGAGAACTGGGCTTTTAAGAAACCCGGCATCAGCAATAATAAAACTGCAACAACAGAGAACCTTGTTTTCATATTGTTAATTTATTAACAGTAGTTTTCTTTACTTGCCGTAAGCTGCCTGATTAATAGCTTTCAGCAGCGAACGCCTGCCTTTTGCATCGCCTCCGAGCTGCCAGATCATGATGCCTGCAGCACGCTGCTTCGCAAGCTCAGTCTTCTTTCTTATCGTCGGAATGCCATTATAATACATTGTATAACCATCTTCAATGCTTAATTCATCACTGTTTTCCGAAGCTTTATACTTTTCAACTATCTGCCTGTAATTCATCGATTTGGCCTTTGATTCAGGATCTGGACCATAGGCATAACCATAGAAGGGCACTCCAAGGTTTATCTCACTTGCCGGAATGCCTCTTTTTACTGCAAAATAGTCAAGATCCTCAATTGAATGCTGGTATGAAGCATGGGGACCAGGCTTATCAGGCCTCCATGGCCCTGTATGATCATAAGACATTATATTCACAAAATCAAACTGTTCCAGAGTTCTGTCAGAAAAGAGATCAGGATTTGTAACAACTATTGCTGCAGTAAATAGTTTGTTATGTTCTTTAAGGGCCCTGTTAAGCTCAACATTGAAATCTTCATAATTTTCATCAATGTCGCCATGCTCAAGGTCATTATCAATCCCGTCAAAATCATATTTTGTCACTATACCGACAAGCCTTTCGATAATCTTTCCCCGCATGTCATCCCTGAGCAGCCTGTGATAATAAGGATGCGCTCCGCCCCCGCCAATTGAGAACAGTACTTTTACCCCTTTTTTATGTGCCTTCTGAATAAAAGGAAGAAGGTCAGAATAATCCTGAGCATAATTTCCAAGGGTATCGGGATTCAGAAAATAAAGGTTTACATGAGTCACCCTGTTAAAAGGGAAGTTCTTGAAATCTGTCATTGCTGACCGCATTGAATAATATCCCACAATCCTGAAGTCAGATTTTTTCTGTGCTTTTGCAGGCAGGAAGCAACATATTGTGATTAAGAGACTAATAAGTAAACTTCTTTTCATGATTATATTATTAAAGTTTCATTTTAACACCGACTTTTATTAATAGTCCTGTAACAGCTACACAGAGCATTGCAAACAGGAAGGTTTTTACAAGCCCCACACCTCCTGTTCTAAGCACTTCTGGCAGACTAATATGCAGGAAGTTTCTGATCCCATATACAAGGTAGGGGACCAGGTAACAGAGTATTGTGGCAGTACCGGCAGGTTTTATTATGTCAAACCACTTTGCCTTTCCTGCCACATCGGCAAGCCAGTATAACGCTGTGAAAGCCAAAATCGTAAAAGCGCTGCACAGGAAAAGCCAGGCAGGTGTTGCTCCAATTTTTGCAAGACCCCAGTAAGGTCTTGTAATAACAGATAAAACTATCAGCAGTGCTGAGAAAGCAAGCATTGTGTATGTCATCTTTACCTTCTCCCCTTTATCAGTAAAATACCGGAATATCAATGTTGTAAGTACTCCTCCCATTGTCAGGCCGGTAAGTGTTCCTCCGCTTATTGCATTGGGTATTACCTTCATAATCACTTCAGGCATTAGATGAGCTTTGGCCATCATGCTGACAACACAGAAAAATGCCCAGCCGCCAAGGATAATCCGGAAATTATTCCTGGCAAAAATTGTGATCAATCCGCTCATAAGGTAAGCCCAGCCGATAAGTCCGAGGATTCCCCACCATGATGGTGAAAAACGATGAATATTTTCAGCCTGGCCACCGCGGTAAATAATAGCCAGCACAAGCAGTACTGCAATTGCAATTCCTCTGAGTATCCAGGGAATATACTTTTTCCATGATGAGGGGTAAGTATTCCATATAAGGATAAAGGACACGCAGATCAAAGGATTCCAGAACATCCTGGGCATTCCAGTTGCTTCTGCATTGTATGTTTCCCCGTTAACCAGGAATACTCCCATTACAAGAAGCGCAAATGATCTCAGTAAAACGTGCTGGACAAGTTTCCAGTTATCATCGCCTTTTTTTCGCCTTGCATTTATTGCATAGGGAAGCGAAAGGCCGACAATGAAAAGGAAAGCCGGGAACACAACATCGGCCAGACCGATGCCATCTGCTCCTCTTTCAACATGTCCGAGCCATCCGGGGATATCCTTAAGCGACCACAGGTCGTTTACAAAAATCATAAGAACCATTGTCAGGGCTCTTAAAATATCAATTGTGGCCAGCCTCTGCGACGGCAGTAAAGCAGTATCCTTCAATTGACCGGCTGAGACTGAGGTACCGGAAGCATTGTTCATAATTAGTCAGGATTATAGGGTTAAATTAAAAATATCAGGAATTGATTTCCTGTTTCAATCCGTTCATTACTAATTTACTATAAATTCCTTATCCCGGCCTGCTTTCATCCGGGTTTTAACCTTATTTAAGAAATCGCGGCAGAATTATTCTGTTTCAATTTTTACCACCCTTGTCCTGCCGGCAGGCACAGGTAATTCTATTGAATTTGATTTTGCTGCTACAGCCTTGCCGCTTATCAGTTCACCTGCCTTAACTACTTTTTGAATCCCCGGGAAATCATTTTCAAGCAGAATGTTGCATTTTTTATCCTTTAAACCATTATTTCTGACAGTGAGATAAAAGATCTTACCTTCTCCGAAACGTTCAATCCTGATTTCCGGATCTGATGTTCTGGCAGCAGTAACAGGCTCCCAGCCTGCAGCAGCTATCTCACGTATAAGAGGAATATACTTTTTGAAAAAGGGCCTGCCGTTTTCAATTTTTGCCTTGTCCTGCCAGTAGGGATCATTTGATGCATCAACACTGAAGAATGAGGGGAAAAAGCCATAAGCAAGCATTTTTTCAAAATAAATCTCATATCCGCTATATGGTGCCTGAGTGAAAGCCTTGTCATTCAGCCCTTCATTCAGCAGAAAAACAATAGGTTTACGGTACGAGATAGCCCTTTTGAAATCCAGCGCTGCAACATTATGATCACCTGTTGAATACCAGCTCAGTTCAGCTCCAAAAAGATCAAGGTTTGAGGCAACAAAGGGATTCCATCCGTGACCGTTTCCCATAGCAAGTTTACCCTGGCTGTGCATTTCATCTGCAATCTTCTTCATGAATTCAAATTCCGATACAAGGTTCCAGATGGCAGGCCGGCCAACAACTGAAGAAAATGTAAGCGGGTAATCGGTAAACTCAAAATGATCATTATTGTAATTCAGATCATGATGCCAGTTCCATTCCATGGAATCAAAATATATTCCGTCTGCATTTAATTTAATAGCCGGATCAATCTCACCCTGGCGTACAAAATAATATCTGTTAAAGCCTGGAAGTTCCGGATCACAATTTGTTGTTATGCTGACAGCCCAGCCGGTGCGGAACCATGGTGTCTCAAGCCTTCTTGCCTGCCACATTCCATTTTTATCCTTTGTAGCGCTGACCTTAAGATATGACCTGTGCCGTTCCGGAAGCAGTGTCTCAGATACAACAGAGTCGTAAGGGATCGTTTTTGATTTTATTGGTATCTGCACATCCCAGGGTTCGGTATACTGGAAGCTCAGCACTCCGGTTCCCCTGTCAGAAAGGATATGTGAAAGCTTAACGCCATCCCTGAAATCATTGCTTCCCCACGATGTTTCATGAAAGGCAAAACCGAAATCCTCCCATCCGGGTATTGATCTCATAGCCGTAAAAGGCAGCCAGATTCCCTCATTCACAACTCTTTTCCTGAAGGCTTCAGGGTACACATCATAATAGGTTTTAAGCGCCGATCTCATTCCCCATCCCGGATTGAACGTATAACTGACAAGCCTGAAGAAGGTTCGCGATGGAAATTTTCTTGTATCTCCTGAAATGGCAAGGTCGAGCTCTGTAATTATACCCTTCCCCTTTTCAGCTGCCAGACGGTAAACAACAGGAATATTTATGTCCACTCCTGCCGCATAACCTTTGTTGTCAACGCTCAGGGCACAAAGCGGATAATATGACATTGACCCGGCGCCAACAGGATCACCATATCCACCGTCTGACAATGTCCTGCCATTGAATGCACCTGCCGGAGGAATTGTGGTCCGTATGCTGACTGTGTCACTGTATATCCTGCCTGCTTCCATTCCAGTCGCTTTATCCAGCCCGCTGAACCAGGTCCATACTGAACCTTCAAGTGGTGAATTAAGCCGCAGGGTAATACAGGCGGAGTCCTTCTTAAGGCTTACAAGAGTACCATTGATTTCTTTATAATATTTTCGGTCAATAAGATGTATAACAAGCTGATACGAGCCGTCAGAATATAAATATTCAGAGGCATTCGCAGTTTCTGATTCAGATATCAAAGGCAAGTCCCTGAATCCTGAACCAGGATCATTATAATCGAGGTATTCAATCTTCATACAATCGGCTGCTTTCCCTTCGCTCTTATCAGAATATAAACCAGAAGCATAAGGGCTGGCTGCCAAAACAATCCAAAACAGAAGTACAGTAAGATTTAATCGTGTTCTCATTGCAGGTAAATTTTTATAACAGATTCGGTTTTCCTTTCAATATTATTAAAACTTTCCTGCTTACAGGCTTTTTATTTAACAATTATGGTCCTGGTTTTAAGAAATATTTAACTCTATAACAGCCAGGTATTTTAAACAACAGGCTTCCATTTTATGTTATATACTGTAAAATAACCCTGTTGCCTTGCACCAATTTGAATAAAACCAATCACCTTTCCCGCTTTCTGAAGCTGATTTTTCTGATTTTTTTGTTGACTTCATGCAATAAAAACAAGCCGCTTTTCGAGCAGGTCAGTTCATCATTTTCCGGAATTCATTTCAGAAATGACATTATCGAGAATGATACTGTGAACCAGCTTGACATTGAAAATGTATATAACGGAGGTGGAGTGGGCATTGGCGATTTCAATAATGACGGCCTTCCAGACATTTTTTTCACAGGAAACGTTGCTGCTTCAAGGCTTTATCTGAATAATGGCGATTTCAGGTTTGCCGACGTTACAGAACAGTCGGGAATCAATACAAAGGGCAGATGGTGCAGGGGCGTTGCTGTTACTGATATTAACTACGACGGATTTAAAGACATTTATGTGAGTGTAACTCTCAGAAAGAAACCGGAAGAAAGAATCAACCTTCTTTACATTAACCAGGGCCCTGACCCGGAAGGAATTCCGGTTTTTCTGGAAAAAGCTGCTGAATACGGACTCAATGATAATTCGCATACAACCCAGGCTGTTTTCCTTGATTATGACAAGGACGGTGATCCAGATGTATATATGGCTGTCAATGAGATAAATGAAAGATATTCCCCATATATGTTCAGGCCGGTGATGCGCAACGGCAAAAATCCAAGCACAGGAAAGCTGTATCGTAATGACTGGAACGATTCACTTGCCCACCCCGTATTCAAAGATGTCTCGGAAGTAGCCGGGATAATGACAGAAGGCTACAGCCATTCTGCAACAGTAACCGATATAAACTACGACGGCTGGCCCGATATTTATGTAGGAAATGACTTTTTTACAAATGATCTGCTCTGGATAAACAATCACGATGGCACCTTCACCGATCACCTGAAGGACTGCTTCAAACATACTTCCTTCAATACAATGGGAAATGATTTTGCCGATATAAACAATGACGGTCTTATTGATGCAGTTACCCTTGATATGAATCCCGAAGACAACTTCAGGAAGAAAATGATGCTTCCTCCTGCAAGTTACCAGGTGTACCAGATGACCGAAAGATTTAATTACAGCTACCAGTATGTCAGGAATATTATACAACTGAATCATGGTCTTATCCCGGGTGAAGATTCTATTGATTATCCACTGTTCAGTGATATTGCATACCTGGCAGGTATTTCATCAACAGACTGGAGCTGGACTCCCCTCCTTGCTGATTTTGACAACGACGGCTACCGCGACCTGATAATCTGCAACGGCTACCCAAAGGACATTACTGACCATGACTTTGCAACCTTCCGGAGCAAGGCTTATAAGGTTGCAGCCAAAAATGAGATACTCAGCCAGGTGCCTGTAGTAAAACTTCACAACTATGCCTTCAGAAATAACGGTGACCTCACTTTTTCAGATGTCTCTGAAAACTGGGGCTTTTCACAGCCTGCCTTCTCAAACGGTGCAGTACCGGCAGACCTCGACTGCGATGGGGATCTTGATATTGTTATAAGCAACATCAACGATGAAGCTTCAGTTTACAGGAATACCTCAAGGGAAAGGAATCCTTCAAACACATCATTTATCAGATTAAAGCTTGAAGGTGATACCTTGAACAGGGAAGGAACAGGTGCTCTTATAAGGATCTACTATGATAAGAATAAGCAGCAGGTATGGGAAAATAACCCGTTCAGAGGCTATCTTTCAACAACTGAAACCACGGGACATTTCGGTCTTGGCAATATAAAGCTTGTTGATTCGCTGATTGTAGAATGGCCCGACGGCTCTTCACAAAAAGCCTTTTCAGTCAAAGCTGATCAGCTTATCAGCCTGAGCATTGATTCCGCTGATATAAGCCCGGCTAGAGTTATAGTTTCAAATCAGTCCGGCACGTTGTTCAGAGACATAAGCAGCTCATCAGGAATAGATTATATTGCAGTCGAGAGAGATTTTATCGATTTCAATATCCAGAAACTGCTTCCCCATAAATTTTCAGAGGCAGGTCCATATCTTGCTGCCGGAGATATTGATTGTAACGGACTTACAGATTTTATTGCAGGAGGCTCTACCGGATACAGTTCTGCTATGTTCCTTCAGCAGGCAGATGGCAGATTTGATTCTTTGCGCCTGCTGCAGAAAAATATTGAACATAAAACTCATGACGATGCAGGTATTCTGCTGTTTGATGCCGATCTGGATAATGATCCTGATCTGTATATCGCATCAGGAGGATATGAAAATGAAAGTTCTTCTCCCGCCTACCAGGATCATTTCTACATAAATAACGGAAAGGGAAACTATACCGAAGCTGAGGATGCAATACCAGCAAATCATACAAGCAAGAGCTGTGTGATTTCAGCCGACATTGATCATGATGGCGATGCTGATCTATTTGTCGGAGGGAGAGTTGATCCCTGGCATTACCCGAAAGCTGTATCTTCAGTTATCCTGAGAAATGATTCCGGAAAGGGCAGAATAAATTTTACTGATGTGACAGCAGAAATTGCCCCCGGCCTCATTAACATCGGCATGGTGAATGATGCAGTCTTTTCTGATTTTGACAATGACGGATGGACAGACCTTGTGATAGCCGGAGAATGGATGCCAGTTACTTTTCTCAAAAACAATAATGGAAGTTTTCAGGACATTACGCCTGAGTCCGGAACTGAATCCAAAACCGGCTGGTGGAAATCAATAGCAGCTGCTGATCTCGATAATGACGGAGATCAGGATTACATTGCCGGTAATCTGGGTACAAATTCATATTACAAAGCCTCACAGGAACACCCTGTGTCGGTATATGCCTCAGATTTTGACAACAACGGCAGCTATGATGCCTTTCTGAGCCATTATCTTCCTGCAAGTCAGGCAGACAGAACCATGAAAGAGTATCCGGTAAATGGCCGTGATGATGCGGTAAAACAGATGATAAGCCTTCGCTCTAAATTCCAGAATTATAAATTATTTGCGACGTCAACTATTGACCAGCTGTTCACAACAGAGCAACTTGCTAGGAGCATTATCCTCAGGGCAAATTGCTTTGAATCATCTGTCTGTATAAATGAAGGTCATGGACGGTTTAAGCTGATACCTCTTCCAGTGGAAGCCCAGCTTGCTCCGGTTAACAGCATACTTACCGGTGACTTCGACAATGATGGCATTCCCGATGCAGCCATTTCCGGAAATGACTGGGGTACAGAAGTTTTAACAGGCCGTTATGATGCCCTGAACGGACTTATTTTAAAAGGAAAAGGCAATTGTGAATTCAGGGCAATGTCAGTTACAGAGAGCGGATTCTATATTCCCGGCAACGGAAGGTCACTTGTAAAACTTGCCGATGCCGCAGGCAACATAATGATTGCTGCAGCACAAAACAGGGGAAAGCTTAAACTTTTTAAAATACAAAACAATGAAAATTGAATCTCTGATCAGGAAAAATGTCATCATTGCTTCAGTAATGATGCTGGCTGCTGTGTCATGCAGGAAAAGTACGGAAGCTGAAGTTGCAAAGCCTGAGATCCTTCATAATAACATGGATCAGCTTACGGGTGTCATTATATATGATGTATTTACTCCCCCGGTTGCAAGCAGATTGTATGTTTATGGCGCCCTTGCCTCCTACGAGGCTGTAAGGTTCAGCAAGCCAGGGAGTGCTTCAATTGCTGAAAAGCTGAATGGATTTGGAGCAATGCCAACGCCAGAACCTGAAGCGAAGTATGATTTTACTCTTGCTGCAAGCAAAGCATTCTTCGATGTTGTAAGAAATGTAAAAGTCTTCTCCGTTGATTCACTTGACAGGTATGAAAATGAATTATATGGAAACTTCAGAAAAGGCCTCGATGTTGAAATATATGAAAGGTCAGTTGCATTCGGCAAAAAAGTATCTGAAGCAATTCTTGCAAGGGCAAAGAATGATGGCTATTTCATTTCAAGAGGCAAAGCAAAATATCTTGGCAGCAATGACGCCGGCAAATGGCGTCCTACTCCGCCTGATTATCTTGATGGTGTTGAATGGTGCTGGAATACAATGAAACCAATGACAATGGATTCTGCCGCACAGTTCAAACCCGGCAAGCCACCTGTATACAGCAGTGATACAAGTACTTATTTCTATAAAAGTCTTGCTGAGGTTTTTTATATAAATCAGAATCTCACTGAGGAGCAGATGGAAATTGCAAGATTCTGGGATGACAATCCCTTTGTAATTGAGCATTCCGGTCACATGATGTACGGGAACAAAAAGATCACTCCCGGCGGGCACTGGATTGGAATTGCTGCGATTGCATCACGGCAGTCATCTGCAGATGAAGTTCTTACTGCAAAAGCTTATGCGCTTACTGCAATAGCGCTATATGATGCCTTCATATCATGCTGGGACGAAAAATACAGAAGCAGTTATATCCGGCCTGTCACGGCAATAAACGAGCTAATTGACGACAGCTGGATGCCATATCTCCAGACACCACCCTTCCCTGAATATACAAGCGGGCACAGCACAATCACTGCTGCAGCGGCTACAGTTCTGACAAAAATATACGGCGATAATTTTGCATTTCAGGATACAAGCGATCTGAAGTATATCGGAATGCAAAGGCATTTCGACTCCTTCAATGAAGCAGCTGCGGAGGCTTCAATAAGCAGGGTTTACGGAGGAATCCATTACAGGTTCAGCGTTGATACCGGCGCTGAAATGGGTAAAAAATTAGGAGAGTTCATTAACGGAAAACTCGGAGAATAGATAGTCCTTTTCAGATCAGAGTAACATTATCCTGAATTCCCCTGCTTTTTGATCCCCTCCCGGGAGGGGCAAGGGGTGGGCTCAGGAATCATTTATCTGTTGAAATGTTTTCAGGCCTGTGCCTTAACCTTATATCCTTTCAGCCCGAATACCAGGATAACAGCAAAGCAGAGCATTGGAATAATGAAGCCTGTTGCCATATTTGATACATCGGCAATCCAGCCCATAAGCATAGGGCATACAGCCCCTCCTGCCACCATCATTACAAGTATCGACGACCCTTTCTTTGTCAGTCCTCCCAGATCCTTTATGCCAAGGGCAAATATTGTGGGGAACATTATCGACATACAGAAGTAGGTTATGTAGATTGAAATGAGTGACAACCAGCCGAGCCCGAGAATTACGAAAACCATTGTAAGGATATTTACAGCGGCATAGAGCGCCAGCATCTGGTTTGGCTTGAACCAGGTCATCATCACGCTGCCTGAGAACCTGCCTATCATGAAGAAAACAAAACCAAGTGAGAGCAGGTAAGCTGCCTTTTCATTGCTGAACTGGGGCATTGTTTCAGTGACATAATTTATAAAGAAACTGTTTATCCCGGTCTGTGCCGCCACGTACAGGAACTGGGCAACAACTGCAAATTTAAAATGGCTGTATTTCAACAGGTGCGAATATTTTCCCTTATCCCCGTGACTGTCATGTTCTCCCTCATGTATCTCTGGCATTTTTGTGAAAATGAAAAGAACAGCAACAAGAGTTACAAGTATCCCTATTATCATGTAAGGCATGATCATAGAGGCAAATTTGTTTGTTTCTGCAACAGCTTCGCCACCCCTGAAAATGAACCAGCCACCCACAGTCGGGCCTATTATCCATCCCAGTCCGTTGAATGACTGGGAGAAATTAAGTCTTTGTTCCGAGGTGTCTTTAGGGCCAAGAACTGTTGAATATGGATTTGCAGCCGTTTCAAGGCAGGTAAGTCCGCAGGCAATTACAAAAAGGCAGAAAAGTGTGAACTCAAAGGTCTGTATTTCGGCAGCAGGATAAAACAGGAATGCGCCGAAAGCATAGAGCAGTAATCCGAAGATAATACCTTTTTTATAACCTATACGGCTCATAATAAGTCCTGCAGGAATTCCCATTACTGCATAGCCGCCATAGAGCGCTGCCTGCACCCATCCTGACCTTGCCTTTGTTATGCCCAATATATCCTGAAAGTGTTTGTTCAGCACATCGAGAAGGCTATGGGCAAAGCCCCAGAGGAAGAAAAGACTTGTAACAAGTATAAAAGGTATAAGAAAACCCGCAGTTACAAGTTTTCGCCGGCCGTTATTAACGGAAATATCATTTGTCATACAATCCTGTGTTTTGCTTATACAAGATTGTTATGATTTATGAAACTACCAAGAAAAATACCCTGATTTTAAGTTCCTGTCTTGCTAAATCTCTAGGAAGATGATGATTTCTTTGATTTTGATAAGATCAATAATCTGTCATCGGCTTTAGCGATAGCATTAATAAAATCCCTGAATTGCTGAAATTTATCTTCTGACAGTTTACATTCATCCAGTTCAAAATGTCTCCTGAACAGGATCTTGCCCTCTCCAAGCTCAATTTTACAGATGAATAGTCCAAAATCAGTTTTCAGGATAACATCTTCAGGAACATAGTCCGGTTTGTATCCCACAGGCAAATAGTAACACACTGAATCTGTCCGGATCTCGGATCGTGCAACAGAAATGCTGACAGGCTTAACCTCACCAATATAATCTGACTTATCCATTACCGGATTAAAGAATATTCTATCCTGCATTTTCGTTGTCATATCATTGACACTCAGGCTGTATACAAACTGTGCAGAAGGTTTGTCATTTTTATTTTCATTATAAGATGCAGAGTTTAGGCTGAAATTGTAAAATCTTATTCTGCGATCCAGTATTCTTCTCATTTCTGAAACTGACTTTTTTGAAAATGACTGGTTTGAAATATCATAGAATGATCCGGAATAGGTATTTGTCATTTTAAGCAAAGCCGCTCCGTTTTCGTAAATTGTAACTTCACCTCCTCTTTTAAGCAGATTCTCATCCTTGCTGAATTTTGGAGTTTTTACAATCACTCCTCCTTTATCAGTAACAAGCAATGCAAATCTGTCATCAGTGAAATTTCCAAGATAATTAAATGGCAGATCCTGGCTTGTACATTCAAGCCATACGGTATCTTTCAAAAGTGGTACACTAAGAATAACATGGTTAAATGAAGCAGATACAAAATTCATATATTTATCCATTTTCTCTCCGGCTGAAACAAGAGTATAAAATGATTCGATACCTGCAGCACTTAAAATTGCCTTCATATAATTAGCTAACCCTTTACAGTCGCCAAAACCATTTTTCGAAACAGCTTCAGCCGAAGCTGGTTTCCATCCTCCGATTCCAATCCGTATAGAAACATATCTGGTTCTTGATTGCATGTACTCGTAGAGGATTTTAACCTTAGCCGCTTTATCAGAAGTCTCTTTTACAAGTTCCTTAATATTTGAAACTTCATCTGACGACAACACATCCTGACCCTTTATCAATTCATAATTCCATTTGCCAAAATCCCTCCATGAATTCATAGATCCACTTACTCCTCCATATTGAAAGTTCGTCGGAGCAGTAAGCAACAACGGCCAGGCTGATTCATAGAATAAAATATTTGCATTTTTCTGGGCTACTGCCTTCAGGTTTTCCTCCTGCCAGGTGTAAATCCTTCTGCCATCCTGAAGAACAGAATCAACAGGATTATTCAGATTCTGTTCAAAATATCTGAATTCTATGCCACTGGGGACAATAAACTGAATGCCTGATTTCTGAACCGAGAGGTTATAAGCTGACTGAAATGCCCAGGCAGGATAATGCAGGAGACTTTTATACTCTTTTTCATACTCATATTCAAAAGTATATGGGTATCGGTATTTCTCAGAAGATATCCGTTTAACTCTGTCATCAGAGTAAAATGTAGCAGCAGAAACTACACTTCTGTCCGTAACATCCTGAATGCCCAGTGTTTTAATAAGATTCCCGGCATCGTCATAAATTGCACCTCTCAGGTAGTTTACTTTTGAGAAGTCATCATAAAATACCTCAGCTTTCCTGTAATTATCTGCCTTTTCGTTTACTATCGTAACAACAATTTTTACTTTTTCCACAGCTGTGCCTGTGCCAGTTATTCTATAAACGCATTGTTCTGATCTGATTATGGCATCAGCATGTTTTTTAAGCTCATCGGGAATAGAGTCGAAACAATATTGCTGAGAGAATAACATGGTACTCCAAAAGAGTACAACTGAAAGTATAATATATTTTCTCATGGCCCTGGCTGCTCAATTCTTTTTCAATACTATATATTCTGACTGCTTCTGCTGAACCTTCTGGTAAAAATTCTGAATATCCTTATATTCTGAAACGGCGAAAGCGATCCTATCTATCTTAAACAGACTCGAAATATTAATAATGTTCCCGGTTAGTTCACAGGTAAATTTAAAAGAACCACCATCTTTCCCAAGTGTGAAGCTGGCATTTTCAGGCTTCATATCAAGACTATATCCTTCAGGGATTGTCAATGACATTGTAAAGCTTTCAAGCTGGGGACATCCAAAATCAACGGGAAATTTTCTTTCCGACATGTAAAAGGGATTATAAACTGATGTATTAAGATGGTAAGGTTTTATAATTAATTCATTTTGTGCCAAATGTGATCCCTTGATAATTTTAAAATTGTAGGATTCTTTTGCTTCGGAGCCGATATCCTTCACACCGCCAAGTACATATTCACTAATTTGTGCCTCGGGATTATTTGATTTTACAAGGTCATAATATCCGTCCTCGCTTTCAAGCCTGATCTGCTTTCTTAAATCGGAAGCCAGATAACCTTTATATATATTTTCAATCTCTCCAACGATAGTCCCGTCCTTTTCAGGAAACATAGTAATACTTTGATATAAAGAATTTGTTTCTTTATTTGTCAGTTCAACAAAATCCGATTTAACTTTTCCGCAGAGCCATCCGGTCTTGTTCAGACAGTCAAAAGGAAGCTCATTAAAAGGACTCAGGGGGTTTGTTGCATCAACCAGATAATATTCACCTTCAATGTTTATTCGTGCCACAACATAATTAAACTGGGTAATTAACGCCGAAAGAACATTAAGACTTCCGTTGGACCTGGTACTTAATATTACCGGTTCAGCTGAAAGGCCAGCAGCTCGGGCCATTGCAATCAGTAAAATGTTAATGTCTGCGGAATTCCCTTTCCCCTTCTGAAGGATCGTTCGCAAAGGAGCGCTGGCAAGGAAATCCTGCTCTCCGTCCCACATTATTTTTGAAGTAATATACCTGTGTATTAAAAGGAGTTTTTTTCGGTTATCTTCTTCATTACCTACTATTGTTTTTGTCAGTGATTTCAGGTTTGTTTCCAGAGGTGTTCCGAAATCACTTCTTTTCATAAGTTCTTCGGTAAGATTATTGTAAGAAGGAGTGATTTCCTGTTTTGATATCTCAGGAAATTCTACTCTGGCTAACTCAAATGTGATCTTGGAAACCAGGTCATTTCTCCCGATAATATATGGTTCAGCTTTGAATGCAGGGACATCATCTGCAGTCCACCGGAGAATGTTAGTCTGAACATAATCATTAAGAAACCTCTTATTTCCCCTGGCAGATTCAGATCTGACATTGGTCAGATTCCCGGAAAGTGCATATTTATAGACAAATGATTCAGGATACTCAATTGTAAGAGAACTTAAGGCAACGGGAATCTCCCTTTGAAATCTCCAGGGTACAAGAATAAACTTTGAATAGCTTCCAAGTCTCATCCGGTATGTATATTCAATAATTGAACCTTCATGAACATCAGGGAAACTGAATTTAAGAGATTGCCGTGATTCTCCGGTTTTTTCAATAATAAAGGCTTCTTTTGTAACAGGTGTCTCAGTTTTTTCTCCGTTTTTCAGATTGAATGTTGATGCTCTGTATTTGGTAATTTTCTCATCATCGCGAAAGGGAATTATAATATCTGCATATCCAAAACCATCACTATTGACTATTTTTATCCTTATGTCCCGCTCCATCTCCACAAAAACATCACTGCCGTCATAGCCCATTCCAGCTATGGCAATATCAGAAAGCACAATTGCATCAGCGCCGGGATCGGGCGAATAGGGTTTGTTTGAAAAGTCCTTCAGAAGAATATCTCCAAATTCTGGCTGTTGGGAATAACTTACATTGAATAGATTCAGTGTTATAACAAAGAACAATACAATAAATTTCTTATTCATATTTTCGGACTATTTGCTTATTAAAGCAGGATCAAATTCGTAAAAGTCAACTAGCTGGGAATAACCATGTGTATATTCAGTACCATACCCGATATAGGCTTTACCATTTATTGTAAATCCAGCCGCAGCGCTTCTTTTCCCGGGAATATCCGCAACTTTAGTCCAGGAATCTGCCAGAAAATCGTAACGCCAAATATCTGATAACTCGTCATTTGTACCACTACCCATGCCAACAAATGCTTTATCCCCAATTATAAAAGAACATGCAGCCGTTCTTGAGGGACCAGGGAAATTACCCTTTTTAGTCCATAAATCAGTATCCGGATCATACATCCATAACTCATTGTTATTATATAAAATGTATCCCTTTTCATTCATTGAGAAATACGTTGCACAGTTTCTATTAATAGAATATGGAAGATTTGCAACTTTTGTCCAACTGTAACTATTACCAGGATCACATTTATTGAAATCTCTGGCTCCATAATAAATCATATTTTTTAAAACAAATGCCATCCCTTCACCGGATCTATAATTCGGAAACGAGGAGACTTTTGTCCAAAGTTTAGAATCATCTTTAAAAGTATATAAACCATCCCGAACCGAACCTGTATAATCATAACCACATAAATAACTGAGTGTATCATGACAAACAACCATTGTAATACCATCAACCATATTAAATGGATAATTTGTAATGATTTGACTCCATTCATCATTAGTTGGATTATATTGAAACATTTTTTCTGATGCAGGAGAACATAAGTAACCTTTGCCTTTAACTGATATTCCCATAATCCTCATATATGAATATACATTTCTGTCAACAGAATTGGTAGAAAGAGAAGGAGCATTAATTCTCTTCCATGGCGAAACAGAACAACTTACAAGGGATGAACTTCTTAAATACCCTCCTGCTTTAACTCTGATTGGGTGAGCTCCTCTTGGAATTGAAGCCGGCCATCTGGCAGTAATCCCGGTTTTTGTAGCACTTATTGAGGTTAAAGTATAAATATCCCAGGTTACAATATTCCTTTCAGGATCAGGATTGAAATTGTCACCTGTTATTGTAATTTCCTGTCCGGGGACTGCGGTACTTGATGATAATGAATGTATTACAGGATGAGCCAGAGTGAATTTCCCCGCTGAAACAACAGAATTTGAGCCTACAGATACAGTAACTGCATGGGGAATACTATCAAGAGAAACTGGTACTTTAAATACAATTGATGTAGCAGTTTTTTGAATTATGTCAGCACAATAATTCCCAAAACAAACTGTTGTTATTTCATTTGAAGAAATCAGACCATTCCCTTCAACAGTGACTTCATCATTAAAGGTACCGGTTAAAGGATAGATTCGTGTAATTACAGGATTTTTTACCTCAAACTCAGTTGCGGATTCAATGCTCTGCTCTAATACCTTTACAGTTATTTTTACCAATCCTGAAATGTTTTTGGGTACAGAAACTAAAATTATTGAATCGTTCATGCTGTTTATTGTTGCTTGTTCCGTTCCGAAATAAACTTTGGTATCATAAACACCATTGTAATTTATTTTGAAATATTTCCCTTTAATTGTAACAGGAGTCCCTCCCGATCCTGATACAGGAAGTATAGAATAAATAGCAGGTTTCCTTAATGAAAATGTATCGGTTGATAAAACCTTGAATGGATCAGCTTCATATCTTATCTGACTCTTTGTTTTTGACAAAGTATTAGGGACTTTTAGTTTTACCTCGGATCGTGAGGTGGAAATTACAGTAGCCTGAGCATTGTCAAAATAAAACTTATTTCTTGCAGCATTAATATTAAATAATCCTTTAACAGTGACAATATCTCCCCAGGTACCTTCCTTGCCCGATATGTTAAAAAATGGTGGTTGAAGCTGAAATAACTCAGAAGATGTAAGGTTAAAACTGCTCTCCTTTAAAAGTACTTCATTCATAACTTGATTAATGTCATAAGAAATTATGAATGAACAGACACTATCCCCGGTAATGTCTAAATAGGAGCATTTAAAATTTCCAAGTTTTAAATAATCTGATGCTCGCTTTACAAAAGAAGTAATATATCTTCCTTTGAGTCTAATCGTATCTCCCCATCTGGCCTGCTTTGGATAAAAATCATACAAAACGGGTGCTTTTAATCTGAAAGTATCTCTTGTAAAAACCGTAACCTTGTCAGCTATAGTTAATGAAATAACTGATTTTAAAGAATTTACCTCAGGATTAATAAGAATTTTTATTAATGTATCACAACTATATACAGAAGTAGCTTGTATAGAATTTAGTTTAATAATGTTATTTGCAGTAATCCATGAAAAATTTCTGCCAAAGATTTTTAATGTATCCTCCCAGGCAGCAGAATCCGGCTCGAAACCCGAAATTTCAGGGCCTTTACTTCCCAGACTTTTGAAGGTTAAAGTGCTTCCATAAACAATGTAATCCCTGGTTTTTGCAAACGGGCGAACAATATATTCTTTTTCCTTTATCAGACCGCTCGTTATTGTTGCAAAAAATTGACCAGTATCTGAGGCAGGACCCAGATAAATCCTGTCATGACTTAATGTTGGTTCATAACCACCAGTTGCCCAGACAAATCCGTGCTCAATTACCGGTTCACTTCCCAATGTATATATATCAGCTGCCAGTACAGCTCCATTTTCGCTGATACTTTGAACTGGCAGGGTCTTAAGCCTGGGATAAATTCTTGGCTTTGCAATTTCCTCTTCGCATCCGGCAACAATAACAACTAATATTAATAATATAGCTGCAATTGTAATTCCATTTTTGGCTTTGTTATAAAGATCATACATACTCTATATGATTTCAGACAGATCGGGTTTATTCCAAATTTAAAAAAAAATACACAAAACAATTAACAATTTAGAATTTTTTTCTAATTTAGTCCAAGATGCCTGGCAATCTATTATGAAAGTAAAATATCATTCCCTGTTTTTACTTCTGTTGTTTTTCGGAACATCATTAACAGCTCAGAATCTGTTTCGCGAGGGATATGTTGAAAAACAAAATGGTTCAGTATTAAATGGACTCATAGAATATAAACCAACTAATAAAATACCTTCCAACTGTGTTTTCAAACGATTTGATATTGCTGAGAAAATTGAGTATAGCGCTGATAAAATTATCAGCTTCGGATATAATAATGGAAAAAGATATGAGTCATTTAAGTCAGAAGGAAAAACATTATTCTACGAAGTTCTTATAAAAGGGAAAATATCTGTTTACACGAATGGATCCGGTTATTTCCTGAAAAAGGAAAATGGTTCCTTTACTGAATTGAAAAAAACAAATATTTCCGACAGTGGCGCTTCCTATGATAATCTGATCTCATATCTGGAAACAATTACTGAAGGTAAATGTGGCCCTATAAGTAAGAACTTTTCATTAAATGAAGATCTTCTTCCTTTAATTGAATCCTATAATAAGAATTCCGGAAGCGGATATTATACTTTTAACCGGTCATTTTCAGAAAAGGAATTTATAAATCAATCGGGCCTTACCGGAGCTTACCAATTTCGATATGGAATTTTATCAGGGATCAATGTATATAAGCTATCACTTGGAATAGCACCGGGAGTAACATATACAGGCAATTTGTTTTTTCCTGTACCCGAAAGTGAAAGCGGGCCGGTAGCCGGAGTATTTCTGGAAAAGTTGCTGTTACGGAAATCTGATAAATTGGCATTGAGAGTTGAGCTTCTATATGAAAAACAGAATTTTTATTGTTACAGTGAATCAAAGTACTCAATATATACAAGCCGGCATGATGCCTTCTTTGACTTTACAGCCATATCTGTGCCTGTATTGCTGCAATATTCCTTTACCGGGAACAGGTTAGTTCCTTACATTAACACAGGAGTTGCATATCAGCATTTTCTTTCAGGCTCATATTACCATACAGAAGAAAAAGAAACGGCATATTCCCTGCCTGAAATTTCCACCTATGAAGATTCAAATTTAAGTATAGATAAAAAAGAGTACAAAGCATTGCTTGGAGCCGGACTAAGATACCGGTTAATCAACCGGCTGAACCTTAACCTGCAGGCAAGAATTGCTTATGGTTCAGGTCTTTTTGTTAATTCACCACCCCAGGGATATTCCTCAGGAGCATCATACAAAAAGTTTTATAGTCAGAATTCATTACAATACTCCCTGATGTTTGGTATTTCATTTTAACTGCAATTTCTTAGCAGAACCTTCCGGACATATTTAATATCAAAAATAAAATTCCCGCAGATCCTGCAGATCTTCACAGAATTTATCTGTGACAATCAGCGCTATCTGCAGGAAAAACTTAAACCCGAATTTTATATCCTTACTTAACCAGCAGGCTCACTTTAATATTGAAATCGTCGTAGATTGTCTTGTCACCAAGATTATCAAAAAACGATCCTGAGCCATATCGAACATTGTACTTTGTCCTGTCGACAACAATGTTTGCAAAATACCAGTTCCCATCATCTTTCTTCTGAGTGGCTGCTTTGAATTCAACCGGGTTTGTAACGCCCTTGATTGTAAGATTCCCTTTTACAGAGGCAGTTCCCTTATCAAAGCCTGTGCTTTCTGAAAGAACAAGTTTAGCTGTCGGAAATTTCTCGACTCCGAAAAAATCATCAGATTTCAGATGACCAACAAGATTGTCGAGTTTCTCATTGCTCGTAATTGTTGTCATGTCGATTACAAACTCACCAGACTGTATTTTGTTGTCTTTCAGTGACAACCAGCCCGACTGCAGTGAAATGCCGCCATCATGTTTTCCGGTGACTTTTTCACCAAGCCATTCCAGTTTTGTTTTTGAAACATCAGCAGTCAGTTTCTGCTGTGCCTCGATGTTGATAAAAATCAATGTTGAAAATGCCAGTACGATAAATGCTTTTTTCATAGTATTCAATGTTTATTTCGACTATAAACATTGATTCCGGCTGTTTTGTTCAGTTTTTGTGAAACTTTATAGTTTATGGATGTTAAGCCCGCCGCTTATTTCGAAGATTGTTCCGGTTGAGAAGGCCCAGTCGCCACGGGCAAGAGAAGCAACTGCTTTGGCAATATCTGAAGGCATTCCCCATCTTTTCTGAGGAATGAGTCCCTCTCCAATAAGCTTGTCGTATTTATCCTTGATTTTTGCAGTCATGTCTGTTTCAATAATCCCGGGCCTCACCTCATAAACAAGAATTCCGTTGCATGAAAGCCGGTCGGCAAATACTGAAGATGCCATACTCAGGCCCGCTTTTGATATGCAGTACTCAGCCCTGTTTGTTGAGGTCAGTGCAGCAGATACAGAAGTGATGAAAACAATTACAGGACGGTAATTATCAACATGTTCTTTTAACCAGAGCATTTCCTTTGCAACCTTCTGGGCGAAAAACACCGGTCCCTTGAGATTGATGTTCATAAGCCTGTCATAGCTTTCTTCTGTCATATCCAGGATGTCGTTCCTCTGAAGTGGTGCGACGCCTGCATTATTAACAAGCATGTCAATGCGGCCATATCTTTCCAGTATATTGGCAACTACCTCCTTATGGCATTTTGTACAAGAGATGTCGAGACCTATAGGGAAGAACTGCGATCCTTTTTTTGCAACTTCTGAAGCCAGAATTTCCATTCCCTCGCTGTCAGTTGAACGCGCAATTGCTGCTATATCATATCCTTCTGCAGAAAGCCCGATTGCAATTGATCTTCCGATTCCTCTGCTTGCTCCTGTAACTACTGCAACAGGTTTATCATTCATAAGCCTCGATTTAGGGGTCATCCTGAAAAAACGCTTTAAAGGTAATAATTTGGATGATTCAGGCAACAGACGGTTAAAATATCTTGCAACAAGCTGAAAATGTCCGGAAGCCTTATACTTTTTCATAGGCCAGGAAAAATGTATATTTCTGGATTTCAGAATGTTTATAATTAACTAAACAACAACTGCCAGGTAAGTGTAAAGATCAGTTATTTATACCAAACCGCGGGTTAACAACATTGTTATAAATTGATCCGAAGGTGTAACTGAGGCTTACACCGCCGTTAATATAGAAATTTGTAGCCTGCTGCTTAAGCCTGAGAAGCCTTTCCGCTTCTGACAGTTCCCCTCTTGCGAGGTTAAGCTGATTATTTATGTATGTAACTCCGGTATTTACAGACAAAGACAGTCCTTTTATAATTCTCAGACGTGTATAACCCCAGAAACCAAATCTGTTTTTAGAGAAATCAGTCAGATAATTTGATCCGTAAGCAGAGAAATTTATTGAACCCCATTTTTTCTGAATCTGGTATGCTGCACTCAATGAGTGCTTTAACAGCCCTTCATTCATTTTGTTATAAATTGTTGTATCAGCATAATCAGAATACTCATAACCCATACTGTACAAAATCCTGAACTGACGGTGTGTGGCTTCTGAATAAGGAAAAATGTCATATTCAATTGTTGGAAGAACATCCATATTGAAATCGTAATTCTGGCTTGTTGATGATTCTGCATCAATTCTCAGGCCGGCAGACCAGTGGTCACCCAGGCTCTTTACAAACAGGTTGCGTATCGACTTACTGCTTACAAGGTATTCGGTTGTAACAGAATCTTCTATATAAGTCTGTTTATTAGAATACTGGTTTAGCTCAATTTCAAGCTTTAGTTCAGGTGTCACCCTTGTAATCTGGAAAGTATTGTAGATTGAAAACCTTTTATATGTTTCCTCCCCGTTATATGAAGGATTTGTCTGAAGCTCAAATACCCAGTTATGCCATCTGTCCTCAATCTCGTGCTGCTTAATTTCTCCAGTGTTCTTTATGTCAATCTCATCAAAGAATGGCGTACGGGCTACATACCTCATAAGCCCCATTTTTATCATGTTTGTCTTCTTCTCCCTTACAATAGCTGATGTTTCATCAGGATTACTCGTATATGTAAGGGTATCATCCATTCCTGCATATTTTTCAAGTCCCTGAAATGCAAAGGTGAACTGGTTGCCTCCGCTTCCGGCAGGCTGGCTTGTAACCAGCAGGTAAACTTCGGCCTCCTTTGTGTCACGGACGTAATTTACAAAAGGTATCTCCTGCCTCGTATAATTCATGTCACAGGAACGGCAGTCTATAAAGAATTTTATTGATCCCTTCCTTGCAGAATCTCTTTTTTCAGATGTTTTTACATTAAGAGGAATACCAGCCCTGTCAACCACTGATGCAGGCAGTGTATCTGTCCTGATAGCAGTAATATTGTTGACCTCGCCCTTTTCAAAAGGTATTTTACCCCATTCCTTCTCAAGTTCCTCAGACAGTTCCACTGAAACAGCAGATCCGCCGTTAAATGCTGATATAAAAGAGCCGCCGAAACCAAGTGATTTTACAATTTCAATTGCATCCCTTGCATCAGAATATCTCCTGAACATCCCGACATAATACTTTCTGAGATCAGAACCCGGAATTGTGAAAGCGTAGATCGGACTAAGTCCTTTGAAAACAGAAGGGGCCACAGGTCTTCTGAATGCAGCAAGCTGTATACGATAGGTAAGCCCGTCAGGAACCGGGGGATCTGTTTCAATGCCCGCGGCACTGTTTGCAGCCATCTCTTCCGAAACTTCAAAATAAGAAAAAATATCACCTCTGGTTTTATCCTGATACCTGTTCCTGTTGTTTTTATCAGTTGTATCTGCTGAATTGGAACCGGAAGTATTTCCCGATTGTGCACAGGATATCCGGGGAGAAAGTACTCCTCCCAGTATTAGAGCTGATATAATTATTAATTTAAATTTCATTTACGGAATAGTTCCCATAAAAATAACCACCGGCAGTGGTCAAGACAAATATGGTGATAAAAATCATTTATACCTTAGTTGAAGCTGGTGATAATCAAGAATTAATGATTTTTAACACTTAGTTTCTGTATGCTTCATTTTTTAAAGTTTCCGTTGTTTACCGATCTGGGACCGATCCATGATTTCACCGACACTGCCCTAAGGTAATAAGCTGTAAGATTTTTAAAAACAACAGAACGCAGGAACAGCTTCCGTATATAAAAAAACAGAAGGCCGGCTAAACCTATGATTCCGGCTGAAAGAAGGTTGTTAATAACAATAAATGTCTGTATCATAACCCTTTCCAGACCTTTCTTATGTTTTGCAAAATACAGGTGACGGGATATATAAACCTCCGTTTTTGTAAGCGCAGATGTTTTCAAGTTTATACGTGAACTTCCGCCATGATTATGCTCAATAGTAATTCCTGAATGATATGCTATATCTCCTCCTGCATTTCTTATCCGCCTGCAAAGATCAACATCCTCCGAATACATCCAGAAGTCTTCATCAAATCCTCCATGAAACCTGAAATCATTTGTCCTCATAAGCATCAGTGATCCGGAAACCCAGTCAGGAAAGAAAATTTCAACTGAAAAATCCTTTCTGTACCTCTTCTGACTTTTATAACCGGTGTTAAAAATCATACGCATGAAACCGGTAAGATTCGAAAAACCCGGGAATGGCCCCCAGGCAATGCTTTCCCTCCCCTTTTCATTCACCTGTTTGCAGGAGATCATAGTTATTGATTTCTCTGACTTCAGTGTATTCAGCAAGCCTGACAGGGCTGCTTCGCTTACCACTGTATCGGGATTCAGGATAAGGATATTATCTCCTTTTGCATAAGAAGCTCCCAGGTTGCATCCATTTGAATATCCGCCATTTACAGGATTGTCTGTAAATATAAAACCCGGATATGACAGCTTTATCTCATCAAAAACACTGTCACCCCTGCAGTTATTTACAACAATAACCTCCATTGAAAACAGGCTGCCGGCAATTTTCTGTAAAGAATCAAGGCATTTCACAAGCCTGTCATAACCCTTATAACTAACAATAACTACTGAAATATCCATTCTCATTCAATTTCTCTCAAACTCCTTAGCACTCCTATTATACTCCTCTCCCTCACTCTCACTCTCACTCTCACTCTCACTCTCACTCTCACTCTCACTCTCTTCTTCCTCATCCATCCATTCATACACCGGCTCCTGAGGCCCTTCCTTTCTGAACCATACTGCAAGCGCTATCCCTGCAAAGAAGCCAAGCATGTGTGATTCCCAGGATACATTCTCATAAATTCCCGGAAACAGGCCCCAAACCATTGATCCGTAAAGAAATACAATTAGAAGTGACAATGCAACCAATCTGAAGTATTTTCTTATTATGCCACTGAAAAATAAAAAGGATGCAAGTCCGTAAACAAGGCCACTGGCTCCTATATGCCATGCTTCGCGACCTGCAAGCCAGACAAGGATGCCGGAGAAAAGCCATGTAAGGGAAAAAACTTTAAGTGCGACTTCAGAGTAAAAGAAGAAAAGCGCCACAGCAAGCAGGAACAGAGGAACAGTGTTATTAAAAAGATGCTTTAAACCTGAGTGAATAAATGGAGAAAGTATAATTCCGGGTAATCCATCGGCTGACAGGGGATGTATTCCGAAACCGGAGAAATCGAGGTTAAAAAGTCTTTCAACTGAAAAAGTCATCCACATAATGAAAACAAAAACAAAGGGTATCAGACTGCTCAGGAAAAATTTTCTCCTGTAGAATTCAGCTTCAGATCCTGTATGCTTTTCAGAAGCTTCCATTATGCTGTATTACTAAGTATATTCTCAATCAGTCTCTTCCCGGAAACACTATTCCTGCCGATTTCCTGACAATGTCGAGCAGCTTCATAAGATTGAGTGTATGGGAATGAGGAACAATAACGCTTTCAATTCTTCCCTCATCAAGACACTTCATAACCTCTGCTGCCTCGAAATGATAGCCCATTCCATCAGGAATAAGTGATTCTTCCCTTGCCTCCATGCCATTCATTGCAACACCAAGACGCTGTGACATATCCCTGGCCCTCGAGAACACAAGGTTTCCCTTTTCACAATAAAGAGTGCAGCCAATGCCGGCCATTGTCCTGAATGAACTGTGAACTGTGGCCATCCTTCCGTCTTTGTATTCAAAAATAATATTGATCGTATGCTCTGTCCCTGATTCTGTAAATAAGGCTTTTGCAGTTACAGAATCGGGCATGCCCATGAAATAGAGTACATCATTTACAGGATAAATGCCTATGTCAAGCAGCGATCCTCCACCAAGTGAAATATTAAATTTCCTGTCAGCCGGATCGTAAGGCGGCTGAAAACCAAACCTTGCATCAAGATGTAAAAGCTTACCCGGCTCGCCTGATTTCAATATCGCAAGTGTCTTTCTGTACATAGGCTGGAAAGGCGGCCAGAGAGCTTCCATTAGAAAGGTCTTCTGCCTGTGTGCTTCATCAATAATCTGCTCAGCCTCCCTGCTGTTAAGCGAAAAGGCCTTTTCACACAGAACAGCCTTCCTGTTTCTCAGGCAAAGCATCGCATGATCGAAATGATGTGAGTGGGGTGAGGCAATATAGATGATGTCAACATCCGGATCTTTTGCAAGCGACTCATAATCGGAATAAAACTTCCTGAAACCATATTCCCCGGCAAAGGCTTTAGCCCTTGCTTCGTCACGTGCTGCCACTGCATATAATTCTGCTTTATCAAGAAGCCGCAAAGCCTTTACAAATTTTGCCGACATTTTTCCGGCAGTAAGAATTCCCCATTTATACTTCTTCATACATACTGATTAGGCTTATAAATATAGAAAAATGTATCATGCGTAAGGCTTTTTTGAAAAATAGGGAAGTAATTTAAAAAAATCATGTAAGGCTATATTATTGATTTTATGTTGTTTAGAAAATATTTTATATAAATTATTAATTTTTCAGTACTATGTATTGCATAGTATATTTATTTTTATATATCTTTGTATTGTAATGTTACTTGTATTAAAAAGTAGTATAAAAATATAAAAAGATGAAAATTACAGTCAGCATCAACCTCGGAGGTTATTCATTCAACATCGACGAGGATGCATATACAGAACTGAAGAGATACCTGAGAAACCTTGAAGTCCATTTTGCGGGAGAAGAGAGTTCCTCAGAGATCCTTTCAGACATTGAGACGCGCCTGGCGGAATTATTCCGCACAAAAATCACAAGCTACAAGCAGGTTATCACTATTGACGATGTAAGACAGGCTATATCGGTTATGGGCACTCCTGAAGACATCTCCGACAATGATCACCGCTCGGCAAAGGAAAAATTTTCTTCACCGGGCTATCACAGGATGTACCGCGATCCTGACAACAGGGTTATAGGTGGTGTTTGCTCGGGCATGGGCGCATACTGGGACATTGACCCGGTTATACTGAGGATAATCTTCGTCGTCCTTACTATTGCCGGAGGTATGGGCGCCCTGATCTACCTGATACTTTATATAGTTATTCCTGAAGCTAAGACGACCGCCCAGAAAATAGAGATGAAGGGAGAACCGGTCAATATCCATAACATAAAGGAATCTGTAAAAAGTGAATTTGACAAAGTGAGAAAGAACATTAAGTTGTAAACCGTAAAAACAAAAGTTATGGACCTTGAAAACACAAAAGCACAGATGCGTAAAGGGATCCTGGAGTACTGCATACTTTCAGTACTGTCAAGAAACTCCTGTTATGCCAGCGATATAATAAGAGAACTTAAAGATGCTGAAGTAATTGTAGTTGAAGGTACGCTTTATCCTCTTCTGACAAGGCAGAAAAATGCCGGCCTCCTGAGTTACCGGTGGGAAGAGTCGCAGCAGGGGCCTCCCCGGAAATATTATGAACTGACAGCAGCAGGAAGAGAATACCTTGCCGACCTTGACAAATCATGGCAGGAACTAGTCGATTCAGTGAACAGGATAAGAACCCGATAATCAATAAAATAAAACCGACCGAAATGGACAAAACCATAAATATAAACATTGCCGGATCAATGTTCTCAATTGATGAAGAGGCATACAAAATACTCAGGGATTACCTTCAGGCTCTCGATCTCAGATTCCGCAACGTGAAAGGCGGGGCCGAGACCATTGAGGACATAGAATCGAGAATAGCAGAGCTCTTCCTGTCAATGAAAGCCAATGCAGGAGTAATCAGCAGGGAAAATGTTGAATCGATGATCTCTGTTATCGGCAAACCAGAGGACTTTGACAGCTCCGATCAGAATACAGAGTATGAAGAAACTTCTTACCAGGGTTCAAAGAAAAGACTTTACAGGAACCCTGATGACACAATAATTGCCGGTGTATGCGGAGGCATAGGAGCTTACCTCAACACTGATCCTGTTCTCATCAGGATATTGTTTGTATTCTTTACTGCATTTTTTGCTGCAGGATTCTTCCTGTACATAATATTGTGGATAGCGCTACCCCCTGCTGACAGGGACAGCCGCAAAAGGGAAATGTATGGCAGTGAATATGCCAGGATAATGGCAATGCAGAGAGAAACAGCAGGAAGCGGATCAAACAGAACAAGATATAACAATGGGTATTACCAGACATCAAGGCTGGGGAATGCAATTAACGAAGTGTTCCGGGCTCTTGGCAGAGTACTTTACGTAATAATGAGAGTATTCCTCATATTCATCGGAGCTGTGCTTCTCCTGACAGGATTCATGACACTGCTTACCTTTATTCTGATCTTTGTTGCAAAGATGCCGGGAGCATTCTCCTCTGATGCAATGGATTTCAACATAATCTATTTACCCGATTTTCTTAATTACATGGTTTCTCCCCAGGTTTATCCCTGGATTATGATACTGGCGGTGATAGCAGTAATACTTCCTGTTGCGGCCATGATTTACTGGGGAATAAAGATGATATTCTGGTTTAAAGCCAATGACGGCATCCTGAGCCTCACTCTTCTTGTTGTCTGGGTTCTGTCGCTTACAACGCTTGCCATCCTGTTCTTCAATGAAGGTGTTAGTTTTGCCGAGAATTCCCGATCATCAGTCAGTATTCCCATTGAAAGCAAAACAGATACCTGTTATGTTCTGACTGACAAAAGGGTTTCTGATCTGATAAATGAAAAAACACTTCCGTTCTGTACTGAAGACTATTCAGTTCTGATAAATGATGAAAGTAAAGAACTGTATATTACTCCGCATCTGGATATCAGGGACGCAGACGGAGAGACACCTGCCCTGACTGTAAGAAAAGAATCGTATGGAAGCAGTGAAATAACAGCATTCAAAAAGACAGATGAGATATTATATAATTACAAAATTCAGGGTGATTCAGTAGTGCTCGACGATTATTTCAAAATTCCGGCAGGAAGGAAATGGGCCGCTGATAATGTCAGGCTGACATTGAACCTTAAAACCGGGACCTTTGTCAAAATTGATCCGGGTACTGAACGGCTGCTTGACATTAACAGGCACTGCGACGATGACAACAACTGGTTCCCCCTTGAAAAAAGAGACGGTCTTAGTACATGGATCGTTACTGAAGAAGGGCTGAGTCCAGTGAGATGAGATAACAGAGATCGGCAGCAGTTTCGTTTTTCATTCCAAATATCTTCCATGATATCCGGCATCCAGCTTCAGGGGCCGGATATTTTTTTATATTACATTGATATACAAGCTGTTTTGCCGGCAACTAAGTTATATGCTTATCAGGAATCATGCATATAAACTCATTGATTTTCTTCGTTTACCCCGGCCCCATGGGGAGCGAAGAAAATCAATTGGCTCCCCCTGGGGATGGGGTAAAACAATTGATTTTCAAGCATCTTTTGATTCTTTATGAAACATTCCTGATACTCAACTAAGTAATTCCATCTTTTTCACCTGAAAATCTTTTAACTTCGATAAAACTGTTATAATTTTATAATAATCAACAAGCTGTAGTATTATGACCCTGCCCTTCTTATTAACAGGCCTTATAATCCTGATTCTGCTTTCATATATAATTTATCTGCAGATACAGCTGTCGAAGAAGAATATCTTCATAGAAACGACATTAAAGAGGCTTTCAGGGATAGAAAAAACAAGGAGCATTGATGAAATGACAGAGTTCCTGAAAGAACTTGGAAAGACCGGCGCTTTTAATCCTGCCCTGCACGATAAATTCTCTGATGAAAGAATCAGCAACTTCATTCTTGAGAACGATGACAGGTTAAAGATCTTTATGCATTATACACGCTATGAAGACGATGCAAGGAATATTCTGAGGCAGGGCTTTTTGTTTGCGAATTATTTCCATAAAACAGCCCTCCAGGTCACAAGGGATAAGCTTGATATGATAATAAAGCACAACAGCCAGAAATACTATGGTCACTTTCTTGTAGTAATAAGTATTTCATCCGGTACTGTAAATAAATATACTGAGGAGATCCGAAAATCAGGACTTAAGAATGTTTCATTTGAAAATATTATAACCGAGCTGCCGGTCAGGAGAAATGAAAACGGGGAACCACTTTATACCCTGCCGAAACATTTTATAAAAGGCTATATAAATCACATTTCCGGCGAAATTACTGTGAATCCTGATTTTAATCCTGATTATATCTCTCCATCTTTTGATAAAAACCTGCTTACCTTTAAACAATAACGGTATGAATTTTGAAATGCAGGATCAGAAAAGTTATAACTATATTTGAGACAATAAAACCAAACTGTATATGAAAAAGTCATTATTCATCACAACAGCTATATTGTTGATTTCGCTGAGCACTGCATTTTCTCAGGGACTTCTGAAGAAAGTAACCAAATCGATGTCAGACGAATTGCTTGGAAAGACTCCTTCAGCATCAGGAAGCAAGGCTCCGGAACAACCTGAACCAGCATCTGCCTGCAAGGATGGAATTCCGGTTCTGGATCTGGGAGGCAAGCTGCAGCTGATGTACACTGAAATAGACATTAGCTCGGGAGATGACGGTTCAATACTTGTAAAAGACATGGTCTCAGGCGATTATTATATTGCAAAGGGAGGAAGTACTGCCGGTCCGATAAAGCCGGGCGATCCAAGGCTCACTGCATTTGAAGTTCCAGCCGGCGACGATGAGTCAGAATCTGAAATGATACAGAGAGTCTGGAAAAAATATGTCAGCAAAACCGGGGATAAATTTACAATTAATTTCGGCGGAAAAACCTATGGCCCATACGCCCTAATCAACAGTTTCACTGTTACAAAATCTAAGGACAAATTTGCTGCCATTGTAACTGAAAACATAGCAGTTACTGAGAAGCAGGGCAAGGCTATGGACGAGGAAATGAAAAAGGCTAAAACCGACCAGGAAAGAATGGACCTTGCAATGAAATATGCTTCGCAGATGCAGCAAAGCATGATGCAGGCAGGTGGTGTTCAGGGAACTACACCGAAACTCATAACAAATATTGAAGGTGTCACTTTTAATCCCATGCTCGGCGGCACAATGAAAAGTACATATAAATATGATGAGATACTTGTTGACGCCTATGCACAGATTAACGACCTGAAAGGCAATAAGGTGCTTACCATACCGAATGAAATTATTGGTTCTGATATCTTCATAAGTTCCGACAATTCGAAATGGGCCAGTTACCAGTATGGCAGTCTGATATTTAGTGATAAAAAGAACATACCGGAACTATTCAATCCCAATCTTACCAGGGTCGACGGGAAAATCTACCTGAGCTATATGTATTACTCCCCGAAGAAGAATTCAATTATTGAATGCAGGATTCCGTTCTGATTTATAATTTGGAAAACCATATCTGTTATCGGGAAACATGGCAGGTTTCCATTTCCCCTCCTTCAAAAGGAGGGGAAACTATTACCACCCTCTTTGCTTTTGCTGCCATTTCAAATAAAAAAAATACCTGCCACCTGGCAGGATTAACTCCATTGTTTATTTCTTTCCTGGCAGTATTCTTCTTCCTCAATATTTGTATTTATTCACAACCCGCAGATTATTCAAAGATATTCGGAACCGACTGGGAGCAGGCATTAAAATTTGAAAAGGAGAACAGGCTATGGATGGAGAAAGCTGCAGAAGAGAATAAGGTGCCTTACAATGATGTAATAGCTGTCATTTTTCCGGAACTGGTCCGCTATTCGGCATTACGCGATAAAATGGAAATCACCGTTCTGAAGGCCTTGTATATTAACCTTGGCGACCAGTATGCAAATTTTTCAATTGGCCGCTTCCAGGTAAAACCTTCATTTGCAGAATATATAAGGAAAGAAAGCTCATCAAGGCCTAAGCGCAGATCAGTTCCACAATTCCCCCGCCCGGAGGACTTCAGCAATCTTTCAGATTACAGGAAATCAATTGTCACTGATCTTGAATCGCCTGAAAGAGAATTCCTTTATATAATTGCCTTTTACAGGATCTGTGAAAAAAAATTTGACCTCAGCAGTATGAATGAAAAAATGAAGATCAGGTTCCTTGCGACTGCATATAACTACGGCATTAATAAAAAGCAGGAAGAAATTGAAAAGATGACTGATAAAAAATATTTCAACACAAGGTTATTTAAAACAGAGAATTATTCTTATTCCGACGTGGCACTATTCTGGTACGAAAATTTCAGCGCCGCTGATAAATCAGTCAATTGAACTCAGACGAGTTTGAACATAGCGGCTTTTCTGTTACATTTGAAAACTCAATTAACGTAATCTGCCATGAAAAAAACACTTCTTTCGTTTCTTATAATCTCTTCATTGATAATTGCTTACTCCTGCAAAACTGCCGAGAAAGAATCTGTTGACTATACACAGTATGTCGATCCGATGATCGGCACGGCACACTGCAGGTGGTTTCATGTTGCACCGGGATGCAATCCCTTCGGAATGGCAAAACCAGGCCCCTCAACCGATGGTCACCTAGGAAACCTCAGTGGCTGGGAGGCAGTAGGCTACGACTTCAGACACACCTCAATCGAGGGTTTTCCGAATTTCCATGAATTTCAGGTTGGCGGGGTTGTGTTCATGCCAACAACAGGCGAATTGAAGACTGTTCCCGGTCATCCTGATTCACTTGGCACCGGTTACCGCTCATCATTTGAAAAAAAGGATGAAATACTTAAACCCGGATACTATTCTGTGCTTCTGAAGGATTACAATATTAAGGCAGAACTGACATCAACCAGCAGGGTCAGCTTTCATAAATACACATTCCCGGCTTCGGATAATTCACATATTCTTTTCGATATCGGAAACAAGCAGGGAGAGAGTGGCGAGGTCAAAGATGCAAGGGTTACATATACTCCTGAAGGCAGGATCGAGGGCTTTGTTGAGACCTATCCCGAATATGTTAAGAAATACCAGACAGGGGCCAGCGTTAAAATGTTCTTTTCAGCAGATATTGATAAGAAACCCGAAAGCTTTGGTATTTTCCATAAAACTCTTACCGAAGCAGGCAAAAATGAAGCAACAGGTGTTGGCGCCGGTCTATACCTGACTTTTAAAACGACTGATAATGAAAGCATTACAATAAAGGCCGGTCTTTCTCTTACAAGTATAGAGAATGCCAGGCTTAATCTTGAAGCAGAAGCAAAAGACCTCGATTTTGACAAGGCCCGGAACCTTGCTCATGAGAACTGGAACAGTTACCTGGGACGAATTGATGTTGAAGGCAAAAATCAAACCGACAAAGTCAAATTCTATACAGGATTATATCATGCACTTAAGGGAAGAGGACTTGCAAGCGATATTAACGGAGCCTACCCGAAAAATGATGGCACTGTAGGTCAGATTCCGCCTGGCGCTGACAATAAACCACTTTATAACTTTTACAATACCGACGGTATCTGGGGTGGCCAGTGGAACCTTGTTCAGCTCTGGGCTCTTGCCTATCCGGAATATCTGACTGATTTTGTTAAAACTCATCTTACAGTATATAACGACGCCGGCTGGTTTGGCGATGGCATTGCAAACAGCAAATACGTTTCGGGCGTCGGAACAAACCAGGTTCCGCTGGCAGTTGTTGCAGCATACATGTGCGGTATCCGCGACTTTGACGTTGAAAAAGCTTACGAAGCCTCCCTTAAAAATGAAATTACCCAGGAAGGAAGACCATTCGGAGCAGGGAAAATGGATGTTGGCCAGTTTGTAAAATACGGCTATGTGCCATATATCGAAAACGGAAAGGGTTCAGATGAACTATGGCGCTTTGCATGCTCGCATACCCTTGAGTATTCTTATACCTCATGGGCAGTGGCACAGATGGCCAAATCTCTTGGTAAAGAGCAGGATTACAATATGCTGATGGGTCTCTCTAAAAACTGGGAGAATATTTTTCATCCCACACGCCAGCTTATGTGGCCTAAGCTGGAGAATGGCAAATTCTTTGAGGAATTTGATGCCACACAGCCACATAACGGTTTCCAGGAAGGAAATGCATATCAGTACACTTTCTATGTTCCCCACAATCCCGAAGCAATGGCTGCAAAAATTGGAAGGGATGAATTCAATACAAGGCTCGACAGCATATTTCTTATCTCTGAAAAGGACCTCTTCGGAGGTGGCACACAGATACATGCATTTGCAGGGATAACAAAACCCTATAATCATGGTAATCAGCCATGCCTGCACACATCTTTTCTGTTCAACCATACCGGAGCGCCTTCAAAAACCCAGAAATGGGTAAGACTGATCTGCAGAGATTTCTACGGTACTGAAGGAATCCATGGTTATGGCTTTGGACAGGATGAGGATCAGGGGCAGCTTGGAGCCTGGATTGTAATGGCAGGAATGGGACTGTTTGATGTGAAAGGATTAACAGATCAGAATCCCGAATTCGGTATCGGAAGCCCTCTTTTCGACAAAATAACTGTAAAACTTAACAACAAGTATTACGCAGGCAAAGAGTTCGTCATTGAGACAGAAAACAACTCTCCTGATAATTTATATATACAGTCTGTTTCACTCAACGGGAATAAGCAGAACAGGACCTTTATTCAATTTTCCGATGTTGTAAAAGGCGGTTCAATGAAACTTACAATGGGGAGCGAACCTAAAGACAATTACTGAAAATAAGGTATTCAATCATCTGTCTTATCTGTCACTGCAGGTCGCAGGACGTACAGCTGCAAGGCTATTGCCACGGCAACAGGTATTGCAAGAAGTGCAAGATCGGGTCCCAGGCTGCCGGCATCGGCAGATTTACCCAGCCAGCTTGTAACAAGCGCCCCTGCAAATACACCTGACATGTTAAGGAGGCCATATCCTGCTGCCCTGTGACGAGGAGATACGAACTGACACAGTATGGGCATATTGTTAGCATCGAACATGCCGAATCCGAGTCCGAATAACACTCCGCCGCCGGCAATGCTTACAATGCCGTTTCCGAAGCCAAGCAGGAAGAGTGCAGGAACTGTAAGAGTCAGCCCGATAGCGCTGGTATAGATCCTTCCCCTGACATTTTTCCCAACCCATCTGTCAGCAAGGATCCCTCCGGTTATTACTCCTAAAAATGAGGCAAATGCGATAAGAATTGTACTCATCGGTCCGGCAACAGACATTTCAATGTTAAGGCTTTCGGAAAAAAGAGTGGGGAGCCAGTTTTTTATTCCCCAGCCTGGAAAGCTCGGAGTTGCAAAATAAAACAATATGACCCAGAAACTAACTGTTCCCAGGAGCATTGAAAGACTTTGCCACACCGATACTGATACTTTTAATGATGGTGTATTAGCTGGCTCAGTCTTTTGTTCCGTCCTCTTCTCTTCAAGAAAAAGCATCAGTATAACTGAGTAAATAATACCTACAAATCCGAAACTTCCAAAAGCAGTCTGCCATGACCAGGAATGGGCAACTGTAGCTCCAAAACCACCAAGAGCCTGACCAGCATAAAGTCCGGTCATGTGTATTCCTACAGCAAGAGATCTTGTATTTCCCCTATGATAATCTGCGATAAGTGCCAGTCCTGCAGGTATATATAAAGCCTCACTAATACCCATGATGCCCCTTAGCACATAGAGCTGATCAAATGTGGTGGCATATCCCATGGCCAGTGTAACTCCAGACCACACTCCAAGACTTATTGTAATAAGCCATTTGCGGTTTATACGGTCAGCTATGAGTCCTGCTACAGGTGACATCAATCCGTAAATCCAGAGAAATATTGCCATAAGTCTGCCAAAGTTCTCGGCAGTCTCCAGTTCCCTGATATCGACCATTATTGATGATTTCATTGTCGAAAGCATCTGCCGGTCCATATAGTTAAGAAGGGCTACCACCCATAATAGGGCAACGACCAGCCAGGGATACCATTGCTTTTCTTTTATCCTCATCTTACCGAGAGAAGATCATCTATACCCAATGCCTTTACATCTTTTACAAATGCTGCATATGCATCTGCAGTAAGGTTTCTGACAGGTGATCTGAACTTACCACAATCAACACCTACATACTTCATGAAAGCTTTCCCTGTACCCATGCCACCATATTTGCCCAACAAGCCTATCATATTTATTGCGACCTGCTGAAGCCGTACAGCCTCATCTGCATGTCCTTCGTTAAATGCCTTTATCAGTGCATGATACAATGGAGCTGCATAATTATATGTACTGCCAACTGCACCTTTTGATCCTATGGAAAGAGACGGAAGCAGGTTCTCATCCCTGCCCCAGAGCATATCATATGAACCATCCATATAATTCAGGCAGGTCATGTAGTCCATGAAATCCTCATGGGTGTATTTTATACCGACAAAATTCGGAAGCATTGAGGAAATTACAGGCAGAAACTTCGACATTGGTATATTGACACCTGTAAGCACAGGAATATGATAATAATAGACCGGCATGTCAGGTACACTTTCACCTACTTTTGCAACAAAATCAGCCAGATAGTTCTCATCAGCCGGTTTGAAATAATACGGCCCCAGCACCGCAATTGCAGAGATCCCTGTATCTCTGGAAATGACTGCATGCTCAATACACTCCTTGTAAGAGGTACCCCCTACAAGATTTATCACCCTTACTCCTCCCTGCTTTTTCATTGCCTCAGACCATTTCTCAGTATGGACTATCCTTTCCTTCTTTGTAAGTGAGACCCCTTCACCTGTTGAACCATTTATAAACGCCCCTTTAATTCCGTTCTTCTTCAGAAATTCGTAATACAAGGGCACCATGTCGGTATTAAGATTATCCTTTTCATCCAGCGGAGTAAAAGGAGCAGCTACAAGACCTTCAAATTTCAGAATTTTCATCATCTTTTTGATTACGATAGTTTAGTAATTATGATAAAGACGGCAATACTACTTTATTGATCAAAAATAAACTTTTAAAGTATTTTGTTTGTTAATAATCATGTGAAAACATTATTATTAAATATCTTTTTGCTTTTCAGTGCAGGCATGGCTGCACAGGAAATTAAACTTCAGCAACCAGTAAGGTTCCTGGCTCTGGGCGATTCATATACGGCAGGAACATCTGTAACATATAATGAAAGCTGGCCGGTGCAACTTTATGAAAGGCTCGGACAGGATGGATTCCGGAGAGAAAAAATCGAAATAATCGCTAAAGCAGGTTGGAGGACAGATAATCTTCTGAACGCCATCAGGGAATATGAACCAGCTGATAATTACAATCTTGTTTCTCTTCTTATAGGAGTAAACAACCAGTATCAGGGAGGTTCAGCAAAAAAGTATGAAAAGGATTTTAATGAACTGATCATTAAGGCAATCAGTCTGGCAGGAAATAACAGTAAGGGTGTATTTGTCCTGTCAATACCGGACTATAGCTATACTCCTTTCGGAGAAGGATTTACCGAAGCCAGCTCTGAAATAGATAAATTCAATGAGATAAACAGGAGTATCTCATCTCAATATAATGTAGCCTACTTTGATATAACACAAATATCCCGCATGGTTAAGGAGAAACCCGGACTCCTGGCAAATGACGGACTGCACCCTTCCGGTGAAATGTACGGATACTGGGTAGATCTTATCATTGCACATATCAGGAATAGCAATCCACAGGAGAATAAATATCTTCCTGATAAAGGAGAAGATAAGCTGACGGCTACAGGCAATAAATATTCAGGAATCATTACACTGTTTATGCCCGGTGAAGGAATAAGCAGTATTGACTCTGTCTCCCTTTACATGCTCACAGGACAAGCGCTTTACCGGTCAACGAATTCTTTCATGCAGTCAGATGGACAAATCATTTTAAATATTCCCGGACTTAAAAACGGACTTTATATAGTTGAGGTAATTTCCGGCAAAAAACGTTTTGTTACCAGGCTGATTATCTGAGAATTTGTTTTTATTGCATTTTATCACAGGCAAACCCGGTATAATTTGAGTATTTTTGCTCATAGGATCAACATTCCAAATATTTAATAACTCAACCGGATTAAAATGAAAAAAATAATTTCCCTGATCTTCCATTCCTTTATTGTGTTATCAGTTGCCTCATCACAGGAAACTCCAATAATTCCGACGCCTGCTAAAGTAACTTATCATGATGGAGTCTTTACCCTGAGAAAAGATGCCCTGGTAGTTGCTCCATCCAGCTTATCATCCGTTGCCATGCTGTTCACTGACGACATTAACAGCCTGAATGATTACCATTTAACGGTAGTAGCAAAGGGAAAAACAGAAGGCAATATAAAGCTTCTGTCAGACAGGAACATAGTTCATACAGAAGGTTATCAGCTTGATATTTTGCCGGGTTCAGTTACAATAAGAGCTTCTTCAGATGCAGGATTTTACTATGGCCTGCAGTCGATGAAACAGCTCATTATAAATGGATCAGGTGCTCTGAAGGCACAGACCATAACAGATTTCCCCCGTTTTCAATGGAGGGGTGTCATGCTCGACGTAAGCCGGACATTCATGCCATTAAACCTCGTAAAGAGATATATTGATCACTTTTCACTTTATAAACTTAATGTAGTCCATCTTCATCTTACGGATGACCAGGGATGGCGGATTGAAATAAAGAAATATCCTCTTCTGACTGAGATCGGATCAAAATTCGATCCTGAGTTCAACAGAATGGGAGGGTATTATTCACAGGATGAAATCCGCGACCTGATAAAATATGCACATGCAAGGAACATAATGCTGGTCCCTGAAATAGAAATGCCAGGCCATGCAGTTGCAGCAATAGCTTCGTATCCTGATCTTTCATGTGAAGGAACAAGGCCAAAGATCCATACCTTTTTTGAAGGTCCGTCAATACATGAGGAAATTTTTTGTGCCGGTAAAGAATCCACTTATAAGTTTATTTACGGGGTCCTGGATGAATTGTGCGAATTGTTTCCGTCACCCTATATCCACTTAGGAGGAGATGAAGCACCAAAGGCAACGTGGAAAAAGTGCCCTGATTGTCAGAAAATGATGAAGGATAATAATCTTGGTAATGAAGAGGAACTTCAGAGTCTTTTTGTCAAAAAGATCGGGGATTATCTGAGAACAAAAAATAAAACCCTTGTAGGATGGGATGAGATTATTGATGGGGGTATGCTTGCAGGTAATGAAGTACTTATGTTCTGGAGAGGCTGGAAACTTTCTGAAGTGGAGAAGGAAGTGAAAGCCGGTTTCAGGGTTGTTTGTACTCCTACCACTCATTGCTATTTTGACTATCCATACAAGAGCATAAGCACCAGGACAATATTCGACTATGATCCCGTGATTCCAGGTACAAGTGAGAAAAATTACCTGGGTGTTCAGGCAAATTTCTGGTCGCATATCGACCGCAGTGAAAATAATATTGACAAACAGTTGTTCCCGAGAGCGCTGGGTTTGGCTGAAACTGCATGGAGCAATGCAGAAAATAAAAACTGGAATGCCTTCAAAACCAAAGCATTATTAAACATCAGTTACCTTAAAGAAAGGAATATTTTTGTTTACAGTGATTCGACATTGATACAATAATTCTCAATCGGCTATTTCACTTGAATTCTCCTGATGAGACCCAGTTATATTTCCCAAAGCATTGATTATAACCTGTCTTGTCCTAAAAAGCTGAGGGTTATTATTATTTTGTGAACCGGGAATCCGGGATATTTTTTCGTGAGCTGTGATCTGAGCAGGTAATCCACTCAGGACAATAATTTCGTCTCCAAGCATAATAGCCTCATCAATATCGTGAGTAACAAAAATAACAGTACGCTTATCGGAGGCCCATATTCCGGAAAACCATTTTATTATATTCTGTTTAAGGGTAATATCAAGCCCTTTCAGAGGTTCATCCATCAGAATTATATCCGAAGAGCATGCGAAAGCCCTCGCAATTGATACTCTCTGGCGCATTCCACCGCTGAGTTGAGACGGGTAATAGCCGGCAAAATCTCTTAGTCCTACTGATCGTAATAGCCTGTCGCTATGCTCTTTACGCTCAGCAGGAGAGATGTCTCCTGAAATTACAAACTCAATATTGCCACGGACTGTTTTCCAGGGCAGCAATCGCGGATCCTGAAAAATATATGACATGCCCCTCCCCTCGAAACCTGTCAATTCCCCGCTGTCGGCAGAAGTAATACCTCCTATTATATTCAGGAGCGTTGTTTTCCCGCATCCTGAAGGACCGAGAATGCAAGTGATCAGACCGGGATTGATCTCCATACTGAAATCAGTAAAAATCCTGATATCATTATATTTCTTATTCAGATTACTGATTTTCAGAGTCATTTCTATCCCTCCAGATTACAATTCTGTGTTCATACCAGCGTATAAGCTTCTCAAATGCATAACTTATTAGAACAGCAATAATCGTCCATGCAATTACTGCATCAATATTTAAAAAAGTCTGCTCTGCCTGCATAATTGTACCAATGCCATATCTTGGCTGACTGAGCACCTCCCCTATGATTATTGCTCTCCATCCTATCCCCATTGCGCTTGATGCGCCGCTGATAATGAAAGGCACTATAGCGGGTAAATAGACTTCAGTTAATAATCTGCGCCGGCTTACCTTGTAAAATGAAGCCATTGCGATCAGGTCGGGATCAACACTACGGATACCGTCCGTCACATTGGTACAGATAAACGGGAACATGGTTAATATGGCAATGAATACCGGTACAGAACCAGGATTGAACCAGATAAGCGCCAGAAGAGTTACAGCAATAACAGGAACAGAACGTATCGTTACAAGAAAGGGACGGAAGAAGATGTTGAAATTTCTGCTGGTGCCTGCAAGAACACCAAAGAGTAACCCCGCAATAAATGAAATGATAAAACCAATGATCCCCCTTGCGATAGTTGTTCCTGCTATAGAAATAAACCCGGGATCGGTGAATAGCCTTAATACTGTGGTAAGTGTCTTTACCGGTGTTGGCAATATGAAATCCGAATTGAAATATAATGCAAGCACCTCCCATATTAAAAGCATGGTAACAACTGATGCCAGTCCCAGAAAGGTCTTTTTAGTAATAAAACTTTTCATCAGGTATTTTTCCGCCAATGATATCAGGGTCCATTTCAAAAAATACCCTGAAAAAATCATTTATCTCATTAGAAATACTGTCAGCTCTCATAAAATTCATGTTTGAACGGGGGATGGAGGCCTTTGCAACATCAATATCGGGCAGTATATTATGCTTTACTATCAGAATAGCTGCACTGTCAGGATTGCTATTTACCCAGGCAACGGATCTATCGCAGGCAGATAATATCTTTACTGCCAGTACCGGATCTTTATCAATAAAGCTTCCTCTTCCGAGCAATGCCGTCTGGGGAATCGGAGTCCCCTGTAACAGGGCCCATTCTTTATTCAGATCCATTATGGCACTGACCTTAATATTGCGTTTCATAACCAGGCTCACAAGTGGTTCTGAGATAACAGCAAGTTCTGCCCTTCCTGCTGCTACCGCATTGGCAAGATCGATATGGCTGGGGAAACTATAATCGAGAGTTATGTCTTTATCAGGCTCGATGTCATTCTTTATAAGAAGATAACGGAAAAGGACATCAGGGATCATTCCCCTTGCCATTACATATACTTTTTTCCCCCTGAGATCTTCCCAGTTTTTAATGGTGCTGTCCTGTCCGAACAGATATAATGTGCCCCAAACCGGGATTGCCATTAGTCTATAATCAAGCCCCTTATTGTATGTTATTGCTCCCATGTTTGAAGGTAGAAGGGCAAAATCGGCGGTTCCGTCCAGCATCATCTTCCTTACCTGAACAGGTTCTGCCAGAATCTCTACACTTATATTGCTATTTTCTTCACTATCAAGACTGTCTATAAGTTTTATCAGGGCCATCGACGACGGGCCGTTAAGGCTGGCAATGGTTATTTTCCGGCTTTCTTCTTTAATGGCAGGGGTATTGCATGAAAAACCCAGAAGAGCAGTTACAAACAATACTATTGCGGAACGGAACATATAACTTGTTTTGCACAAAGCTATTGATTTTATCTTTTAAAGCTTTCCTGTGAATATGGTTTAATCAAAACAAAAAAATATAGTAAACAAAAAGTAATTCCGTCAATATTTAATATTCCAATAATTTTTATATTTACCCTCTGAAAAAAAGGCCTGAACTGATACTGAAGACGGGATTTTATTCCGGCCAGGTGAGATCGGGCAATACATTAATCTAATCCGGAGGTGATCTGATGGAAAAGAGAATAGGAACAATCCTTATCCGCATTGACAGTCGGGAAAATGTCCCGTTGATGAATGAAATTATTTCATCACATTCTGATATTATTATCGGACGGCAGGGGCTTCCCCGAATTACTGATTTCGGCATTATTTCTCTTGTTCTTGAAGGTACCACAGATCAGATTGGATCTCTGGCAGGCCGTTTGGGCAGGCTGGAAGGAATACATCTTAAATCGGTACTTCTAAAGAACAATAAAAATGAATAAACTTTACCTTGCTTTTTTTGTATTTTCAATAACGGTTACGCTAAGCTCTTATGGGCAAAGTCAAAATTCGCAATCATTGAAAAATGATTCCACTGTTTTTTCGGAAAGGATTAATAAAATTGGTGAAGTAGTTATATCGGGATTCAGGGTCGACAGAAAGGTAAAAGACCTTCCAGCGCCCATATCTGTTATCCGTAATCTTGATTATCAGAAACAATCATCACTTACCCTGTCAAATGCACTGGACAGGGAACCCGGTATTTCAATGGGAGGTGATGGTATATGGTCCACTAATATCAATATCAGGGGTTTAAGCGAAAACCGGCTGGTCACTCTCATAGATGGCAGCAGGGTTGAAACTGCCACAGATCTTGCTGCTTCCATGAGCATGACAGATGTCTGGGAAATCGACCGGGTTGAGGTGATAAAAGGGGCCCAGTCATCATTATATGGCACCGGTGCAATGGGTGGAATTGTGAATATTATTACTAAAAATGCTCACTTTTCCGATAAACCTTACCTGTCGGGTAATATAGGTTCTGGTTTCGCATCAGCCAATACTTTGTTTTCCGGACATGGCGACCTTGAAGCCGGATCCAAAAAATGGCATATGCGTATTGGAGGCACTTATGGAAACGCGGATGACATCAGAACTCCTGACGGGGAAATGCCAAACAGCCAGTTTAAGTATAACAATGTTACTACAAGATTCGGATATAAACCATTTAAAAACCATGTTCTGGGAATACAGTATCAGCGTTATCAGGCATCCGATGTAGGAATACCGGGTGGAGATGCATTCCCGGGCCCTGCTGAAGCCACATACACTGATATTGGAAGATATTTATTATCTGCAAATTATGAAATAACTGATATCAGTGAAAAACTTAAATCAGTGAAGTTTGGCTATTTCAACCAGTACATTGACCGTAATGTTTCCCTGTTACCAAATACTGTGACAGAAACTACATTGACTAATGGGAATAAACAAAGGACTACCCCTGATCTTATGACCCCTAACGGCAGGCATCTGACCAATGGAGGGCAGGTGCAAACAACATGGGACTTTTCACCAAACAACACATTTATAGCCGGAGCAGATATATGGAGCAGGAAATTATCAACTGACAGGACAAAATATATAACAATAGATATCATAAATCCTGCCGGTACTATTATAAAGACCAACATTGTTGAAAGAGGTGAGACACCAATCCCTGAGTCTTCTTTCACAAGTACAGGGATTTTCTTTCAGGATGAGGCAAGGCTGCCCGGCGGAAAGTTAACTGTTATCAGCGGAGGACGATTAGATGGTGTGCAGGTCAGGAATAAAGAAGGCTATGATGTTGATTATATAATCATGAATGGGGTGGAAAACAGTGCGCCGGCACGCAGAATCACTTTTGACGAAGGTGTTGAAAATAGCATCTCCTGGAGTGCCAATGCAGGATTACTATTTAAGGCAGCAGGCAATACTGACCTGTCTGTTAATCTGGCACGGTCATTCAGAGCCCCTTCACTCGAAGAACGTTTTAAATATATCGATCTGGGAAATTACGTTCGCCTGGGCGACCCTGCTCTGAAACCTGAAAGCGGATTATCTGCCGATATGGGTATAAGGACCTGGGGAAAAGCTGTTAACTTCAGGATGGACTTTTTCATTAACCGCTTGTCGGACATGATTGTCGAAGCTCCGGGTGATTTTATCTATACGACAATTACCGGAACTGATCTTTCAACTGACACATTGCCGGCATTTATAAACTCCAATGTCAGTAAAGCGCTTCTTTACGGTTTTGATATGCAGTTTGAATATAATATTGCAGGTGGATTTGTACTGAATGGTTCAGCATCATACACCAGGGGTAAGGATACGGAGGCAGAGGAAGATCTCCCTCTTATTCCGCCGCTCAGGGGGCGTCTTGGTATACGTTATACTCATAATAAGACAGGAACACTGGAGCTGTCTGCAACCGGTGCAGCAAAGCAGGAAAAGATTGCTGAAGGAGAACAGGTTACTGACGGGTATATCCGCCTCGACCTTTCGCTGAACTCAGAGAGAATTGCGATCGGGAAAACTGCTTTACAACTATTTGCCGGTATTGATAATATTACAGATACCAGATATACAAACCACCTTTCTACAAACAGAGGAAGCATAAGTATTGAGCCTGGCCGGAATGCTTTTATGAGAATTATTGTCTCTTTTTGAAAACATTTACGCTCGAAATCATATAATATTAAATTTTTTCTGACTCATACCCGGGAAGTCTCCGTTACAGAAAATTTTGATATAGTTATTATAATAATCATATTATTTTACTTTATTCCAAACGGGACTTTTAAAGATAAACTGAAATTTCTCCCCTGATTGTAATAATTAAAGGGTTTTAATGTTGAGAGATGGTCATAATATTGTGTGTCAAATAAATTGTTAACCGACAGCACAAACATTAAAGCCTGATTTAAAACCAATATTTCAGAATACACGCTGACATTTACCAATGTATAACCATCTGTTACAGACTCATAAGGAGAAGGATCGTTTTGAGAAAACGCTGTTAACGCAGAAATTTTTATATTTGGTTTATGTAAAAACCCTAATTTTTTGCCTTCTGCCCTAACTTCATATCGTACTTTATTTGCAGGTATAAATGGCAAATAATTTCCATTCCCCTGTTTTCCAACAACAGACGAATATGTCCCTTTTACATGCAACCATGGTAATGATTTAGGATGAAAATGAATTCCTGCTTCTCCACCGTTTAGAGTTGCATTTGTTTGGGAAAAACGATAAATATTTGCACCTGAAGAAGTTATATCAACAGTTGGTGAAATAAAAATGTAATCGTTGATTTTATTATGAAAACCAGCCAAGTCAAAGGATAAAAATTCACCGTGATAATGCATACTGATATCTGCTTCAAAAGAATTTTCGGGTGATAAATTTTCATTACCAACCTCATATCTGTTCCCGTGCATACCCAGTGAAGTTAATTCAGATAAATTTGGCACACGATAGCCTTTTGCAAAATTAGCTCTGAATATGATTTCTTCTACTGGCTGATATGTGGCACCAAGAGAACCATTCAGGTTAGAAAAATCCCTTTTTACAGGAGGGTGATAACCACTTGTTCCTTCTGTTCCCAATGCAAAAGTTTCGGTTCTATATATGTCAAATCTCAAACCGCCCTGTATTTTAAGCTTTTCGAAAAAAGTATATTGCCCCAATCCCAAAAATCCAATATTATTAATATTAGCATCAGGTAAAAATTGAGAAGGCCGGTTATTCAGGTTTCTGTTTTTTTGCGACATTCCCTGTATTCCAATAATATATTCCGACTTATCGCTGGAAGGCAAAGACAGTTTTGATTCATATGTAACGGTATTCAAATTCATTTCAACAAAAGGAACTTCAAGTGTTGTTTGGAGTTTCCGAAGTGCATTTTGATAAGCTGCATTAATATCCAATTTGAATTTACCTAAATAGAGGCTGTTTTGAGATGAGATTAATTGATGTACTAAATCCTGAAACCAAATTTCATTTTTACGTCCTTTCTCTGTTATCAATGTCTTTACATTAGTCACAGTCATTCCTAAATCTTGCTTAGAATAGTCGTAGAATAGTTTAAAAGTTCCAACCTTTCCTGTATATCCCGCATTGGTATTAAATGCCATTTCGTTGAACCGGGAATTAGGAACAAAATCTCCGCCGCCTTGCAAATAATCGGCATGGGCCTTATTTCCCAACCGGAAACCACCAAAAACATTTTTGGAAGCTCCCTTCAGTCCGATGCTGTTGTTCATCCCTATTGTATTGGAATGCAATTGCATACGGTAATCTCCTGTTATCTTTCCTGTCGGGGCCGGCTTTTCTTTAATGAAATTTATTACCCCGCCTATTGCATCCGAACCATAAAGCAAAGAAGCCGGACCTTTAATTATTTCAACCCTTTCAACATCGTTGTCATCTATGCCTAGCGGGTGATTTTCACTGTATTGATAATTTTCAATCCGGACACCATTATTCATAACCAAAACATCATTCATCGAAAGGCCACGAATTACTGGTTTTGAAATTCCCTGGCCCTTGGCTATCATATCAACACCCGGGACCAAGGTTAATGATTCCATAAAATTAGGTGTTCCTGATAAAGCAATATCCTTGCTTTTCAGAACTTCAATTTTAACTGCATTTTCGTGTTGCGATGTTATGTAACCGCCAGTAATTACAACCTCTTGTGATTGAATAATTGCAGGTGTTAAACTGGTATTTAATACACTTTCATTTTGTGAAATTTCTATTGTCCTAATTTCGGTGTTGTATCCAATAAATGAAAATTGAATTTTTATTTTACGATTAGGAATTTTAGTAATTAAATATTCACCTTCGTGATTAGTCATTGTTCCCTTATTGAGTTCGGGAATATAAACTGATGCTCCAATTAATGGTTCGTGATTTGTATCCGTTACAATGCCTTTTATTTGGTTTTGAGCGTTTACTCTTATGAAAAGAAACATCACAAAAAATATCAAAACGATTTTCTTCATTTTTATTACGACTTTGAAATTTACCTGTCAGTTGTCTATCTTTAAATGTGGTATAGCTATGTTATATAGATTATATGGTGCGCTCTTTCTGGCTTGGCCCCATTCGGTTTAAGGTTGAGTACCATCAGTCGCTGCCTGTAAAGGCAACTTTCCTGAGTGTTAATATACACGGCATAGCCGGGCTGATTATGACTATTTTCATCAATCACCAAACCATGCAGTCTGAAAACGCCCTGATTAAAAACTGTAATAGCCAGAAAGTTCATGCAAATCACCAGCATGAGATATCTGCTCATATTTTCTTATAAAGATTAATAGATCTAATTCCCGGAATCTGTTCTGATTCTAAACAGGAAGAGGAGGAGCCCGGGGGGATCTTGCTGATCTGATTAATCTGTGTGGTTCTTCTGAATTACATACAGATACTAACCCAACAAAACCCGGACATACCAAATCAAATATAAAATAACCCGGAAGGTTGTTAATCTGGAATTTATAATCTACTATCGGACAATGCTGTTCATGATGAGAAACGACAAAAAAGTAATCGGCTGTGCTATGCCGCTCTTCGTGATTATCATATCCGAATGCTATTTCATGATGATGATGAAGGATAACATGAAGGTTCTGGAAAATAACCGGAAAAAGAAAAATCCCCAGAAGAGATATTGCTATATTTTCCCCTTTGTTCTTCAATCTCAATTACTTATTCTGCAAACAGGACAGAGTCCCTTAACTATAATCACTGTTTCATCAGCTGAATAACCATCCGGAAGAACCGGTGCTTCTCCTGACATCGGGTCAAGACACCTCACTGTATGACATTCCCTGCAATAAAAATGCCCATGCAAATGCCCATTTACATGTGATTGTTGTGCGCAAAATGCGTATTTAACTAACTGATTATCTATGTTTATTCTGTGAATGACATTATGTTCTTCAAGAGTCTTAAAGGAACGGTAGAAAGTTGACCTGTCATAATTTCCATGCAACTTTTCGCGAATCTCAAACTCAGAAAGTGCTTGTTCTGCATTCATTATTACTTCAATTATGCCTTCACGACAACTTGTCCTTTTAAGATTATGGCTGCTTAATATATCAATTGGTTTCATAAATGCAAAAACAACTCAAATGCAACAACGATGCAAATATACACAATTTATTATTCAAAAAGCTCCTGAAATTACTCATTACCGATAATTGCTGTAGATGAACTAATCAGCCTTTCTCATTTAAAACAATATCAGTAGTACAAGCAGGATATGGTAACCGGGAAACAGGCTTAATGCATAATTGTCTGACTTTAGATATAAACAGAGTTTTTTTCGATATCTTTTTATATGTTAATGAATTTCATCTTCATGCTTAAGGTTATTGATGAATTTACAGCATTAAACTATCTTTGGTTTCATGGAAATAGTAATTATAGGCCTGCTTATACTTCTGAACGGCTTTTTCGCCCTTTCGGAAATTGCACTTATTTCATCAAGAAAAACAAGGCTCGAAAGAATGAAGTCTGAAAAAAGGATCGGTGCAAAAAGCGCCCTCCTCCTGCTTGAAAAATCAGAAGATTTCCTTTCGGCAATTCAGGTAGGAATAACTCTTATCGGAATACTTACCGGAGTTTTCGGAGGACTGGGAATTGCAGATGACGTTACCCCTTTCATAGAAAAAATAAGCATTTTCAGCAAATCAGCTTATGAGATTTCCCTCTTCATCACAATACTTATAATAACATATTTTTCTATCCTGATAGGCGAACTTGTGCCGAAAACAATCGCACTCAGCAACCCTGAAAAAATTGCCTGTCGTGTAGCTCCTGTTATATTTTATTTCAGCCTCATTTTCTTTCCTGTTGTCAGAGTGCTGTCCTTTTCCACTTTGCTGATAAACAAATTATTAAGAATCAAGAAACACAATGACCACCTTGGTGAAGCTGAACTCAGGCAACTTCTGAAAACTGCATCTCACCAGGGAATAATTGAAAAGGAACAGGATCTTATCCATGAGAAAGTCTTTTATTTCTCTGATAAGAAGGCAAAACATATTATGACTCACAGAAGGGAGGTTGAGTGGATCGATATAAACAAACCGGCAAAGGAGATCAGGGAGCAGGTGATGAAATCAACTCACAGCAGGCTTATATGCTCCAGGGGAAATATTGATGATTTTGCAGGGATCCTCAGCATAAGGGATTTCCTTGCCCTCGACCGTTCAAAAGGTGAATGCAGAGTGCAGGATCTTCTGATACAGCCAATAATTATTCCTGAAAGTGCAGAAGCATACAAAGTGCTGAAGTTCTTCAGGGAGAAACAGGTTCATTTCTGCATAGTTGTAAATGAATATGGCAGTATTGAAGGAATCATTACACTGCATGATATACTTGAAAACCTTATAGGAGACATCCCTGAAGAAGGTGAAAAATATGAACCTGATATTTTTGTCAGGGACGACAAATCATATCTTGTCAGCGGAGACGCTTCAGTTGAGATCCTTGACAGCATTTTTGAGAACCACATTACCGACCTTGAAAATGTTGAATTCACTACTGTAGCCGGTTTTGTCCTCAGCAGAATAGATAAGGTTCCCCAGATTGGAGACAAGTTCACTTTTAATGATTATCTGATTGAGATTGTTGATATTGACGGAAAAAGGATCGACAAAATATTAATATCCAAAAAACCTTCATGACCTATGAATAAGCTGATTCCGGTTAATTCAGTGAACGATATCATGACTGAATACAGGGATAATCCAATTGGTCTGCTTCTTGAATATCACAACCTGGGAAGGCACTATGAGAGTTATGATAAGGCAAGACTGCTTGTCGGTATGTGCATGGATAACAGGAAGCACCTTCATATCCCCGATAATTTTGCATTCATTATCAGATCAGGAGGGGCGAACCTCCGGTACAGTGAATTCAAGGTCTCCTATGCGATCGGAGTCGGCAATGTCAGGCACATTGCTCTTATAGCCCATAATAATTGCGGAATGGTCAATCTTATTTCACGTGAACCGGATTTTGTCAACGGGCTTATTGAGAATGCAGGATGGGACCGGGAAAGAGCAGAAGAGCACTTCATGCATTTTGCTCCGATGTTTGAGGTTGGCAATGAAAAGGATTTCACACTGAGTGAAACAAAACGCCTGAGACTGAGATACCCTAAGATAATTATAGCTCCGCTCTATTACAGAGTTGAAGATAACAGATTGTATTTCATACAGGAAGACTGATTTAATAGTGAATATATTTCCTGTGAAACACCCATATTGTTAAATTATTAACACAACAAATTCCGTCACAATGAGAAGAATCATTCCTGCTATTTTACTTGTATTTTCTGCCCTTTCTTATACAGTTCGCGCAGAAGACTGGCCCGTATTGAAAAAATATGACCAGGAGCATATCTATAAAATTGCATTGCCTGTTGGCGGAATAGGAACCGGTACAGTTTCGCTCGGCGGAAGGGGAAATCTTCAGGACTGGGAGATTATGGGGCGCCCTGCCAAGGGTTACAACCCCGGTTCAGGCAGGAACAATTCAGCCTTCTTCACCCTTTATACAGAAATTAACGGGAAAAAGGATCTGCGGCTTCTTGAAGGTCCGGTCCCGTTTTATGAATATGAAGGTGCTTCAGGAGCTGTTGCCACAAACCATGGCCTTCCGCGTTTCAGCACAGCCATATTCGAAACTGCATATCCTTTCGGACAGGTAGTGATGAGCACTCCGCAACTGCCGCTGAGTGTAAGAATGAGAGCATTTAATCCGCTTATTCCGGCAGAAACAGACAATTCAGGTATTCCGGTAGCTGTAATTGATTACATAATTAAAAATAATTCAGGCAAAGAAATAAAATTCAGCATCTGCGGGACAATGCAGAACTTCATCGGAGAAGATGGAAAGGAAGGCAAAGCGAAAGACAACAGGAATATTTTCAGGGAAGGCCAGGGCCTGAAGGGAATTTATATGATCAGCGACAGTGTTGACCGGAGTACTGATCAGTGGGGAAGCATGGCACTCAGCACTACTTTTCCCGGAGATATAAGCTATCGCACTGCCTGGCTGCCGGAAAGATGGGGTTCGTCAATACTCGATTTCTGGGATGATCTGTCTGCTGACGGAAGTCTCGAAAACAGGTCAGATAAGGTCTCCGACAAACCTATGGCATCCCTGGCAACAGGATCTGTCATTAAGCCGGGAGAGGAAGTAACAGTCAGATTTTTTCTCACCTGGCACTTTCCCAACCGTACTGCCTGGTCAATGGAGCCTCTCAGGAATTATTATGCTTCGGTTTACAAAGATGCCTGGGATGTTGCAGAAAAAACTTTTCCGGTAATAGGAACCCTTGAAAACAAAACAATAAAATTTGTCAGTGCGCTCTGTAACAGTGATCTGCCTTCGGATGTAAAGGAGGCTGCTCTTTTTAATTTAAGCACCCTCAGGTCACAGACCTGCTTCAGGCTTTCTGACGGTAATTTCTATGCCTGGGAAGGATGCGGGGACAATGAAGGCTGTTGCTTTGGATCATGCACTCATGTATGGAATTATGAAACAGCTACTGCCTTCCTGTTTGGCGACCTGGCCCGGACAATGAGGAAGGTTGAATTCTCACTCGCAACTACACACAACGGTATAATGAGCTTCAGAGTGAAGCTGCCCCTCGACAACATCCCTGATTTTGCCAAGGTAGCGGCAGACGGACAGATGGGCTGCCTTATAAAGCTCTACAGGGACTGGCAGCTGTCAGGAGATGACACCTTTCTCAGGGAACTATATCCAAAAGCTGTGAGCGCCTTAAGCTATGCATGGAAAAAAGGAGGCTGGGATGGTGACCAGGACGGCGTTATGGAGGGTGTTCAGCACAATACAATGGATGTTGAATATTACGGTCCAAATCCCCAGATGACAATATGGTACCTTGGGGCATTGAGGGCTGCTGAGGAAATGGCAATTTACATGAAAGACAGGGAGATGGCTTCAAAATGCAGAAGCCTTTTTCAGAGCGGAAGCAAATGGATTGACGAAAATCTGTTCAACGGTGAATATTATGTACACAGGATAACAGTGCCGAATAAAGAGGATATTCCATCAGAACAGCTTGTCGGAATGGGTTCTGCCGATTATGGAAATCCGGATTATCAGCTCGGTGAAGGCTGTCTTGTTGATCAGCTTGTCGGACAATACCTTGCTCATGTTTGCGGACTTGGATACCTTGTAAAAAAAGAAAATGTTGCAAAGACCTTACAAAGCATAATGAAGTATAATTACCAGGAGAATCTCTCAGATCATTTCAACTGCTTCAGAAGTTACGCATTCGGAAATGAGGCTGCCCTGCTTATGGCATCTTACCCTCATACACGTCCGGTAAATCCCTTCCCATATTTTACAGAGGTCATGACAGGATTTGAATACGCAGCAGCTGTGGGAATGTTATATGAAAACCTGACTGATGACGGACTGAAATGCATTTCGAACATCAGAACCAGGTATGACGGCAGAAAAAGAAGTCCTTTTGATGAAGCAGAATGCGGACATCATTATGGCAGGGCTATGGCAAGCTGGTCTGCTATTCCGGCACTCACAGGATTTCATTATTCCGGAGTCAGCGGTGAAATGAAATTTGCTGATAAAACCGGAAAATTTTTCTGGTCCACCGGCTATTCTTATGGTATGGCAGAAATTAAAAATGAGAAAAGCGGCAAAACGGTTGAACTTGAGGTGCTTGGAGGTGAAATAAAAGCTGGCAGGATGACAATTGAAGGCCTCGGAACTGTAATTCTTAAAAAACCTCTTTTACTTAAGGAAGGCATGAAAAACATCTTTGCAATAAATGTGAAAATATAGCGTTCTGTTGCTGTTACAGGCTTAGTTTTTCCTGTCTTAAGCATTTTTTGTATAATTGCATTCAAATTTTATTGTGATGAACAGAATCAGTTTGATAATAAGCGTGTTGGTTATTTCAGTCTTTGCATTTACGTTTGGTTCATGCAGCATAAATACAAAAACAGTAGAACCATATACAATTGCAGTTGACAGTGTTGCATGCCCTGATACTGTTAAGATTAAGATGAATTTTGACATTCAGATATTCGGTTATGTAGGTCCCAGTAAATGTTACAGGTTCGACAAGGCATATATTTACCCCAACACAAGTGAAGCAAATGAGCTAAGGATAGAAGCCTGGGGTGTGTACACTTATGACGGTACTACATGTGAGGATGCCCCTCAGTGGATGACTGAAAAAGTAACGACAGCAATAGCTGTTCCTGGCCGGTATAAAATACGTGCTGTCAGAACAAACTACGATTTTGCGGAAAAAACAGTTGTTGCAGTTCAGTGAATTGCAGGATATTTGATTATCTTTCTTAACAACTTTACAAACAACATTATATGAGAAACCTTGTACTGGCATTGCTGTCTGCTACCTTATTATCGGCATGCAGTGAAAAGACAGCTGATATTCAGATTGATGCAGCGAAACCTGTTTTCAGAATGGCCGGGGGCATAGGCGCTTCATGGCATGCAATAAGTGAAGATACAATTGATGAATCGCCCTCTTACAAGTGGGCCCTGCGCTATAAAAACAGCAGGGGCAGCGCCTGGGGAGGGAATCCTCCGGTAACAGACATAAATGCCTGGGAACAAATCTGTAAACATGCCAGCTGGCTGGGAATGTCCTTCGTAAGGGTTGAGCTGAGCGCAAGGATGTATGAGCCTGAAAAAAATAAATATGACTGGGAAAACGAAGAGATGCAGGCTCTTTACAAAATACTCGACTGGGCGCAGGTTAATGATGCCGATGTATTCCTGCAGCAGATGTGGAGCAATGTGAAATGGAATTCATATCCGGGAGTTCAGCCTTTGCTCAGCGCTCCGAAATCAGTGGAGGATTTTGCTGAAGGTTTTGCAAGCATGGTAGAACATCTGACTGTAACTAAGAAATACTCCTGCATAAAATGGGTATGCATTACAAATGAACCTCCGGGAGGAAGCTGGGGTTCATGGTGGAGCATGGGTGAAACAAATCCGCCTGTCACACCGGCCTGGAAAGCAGTACGAATGGCCCTTGACAGAAAAAATCTCAGTGTTATTCTGTCAGGACCCGACTGGACAGATCTGCCGGTATTTGATGCCTCAAAAATTGATTTCGATGAGTACATCGGAGCTTATGATATACACTCCTACCAGGGAATTGATGAAGAAAAACAGAAAATAGTAAAAGACTGGGCTGACTGGGCTAAACAGCATAACAAGCCGATGTTCCTTTCTGAAATAGGTGATATGCGACTTGGATGGAAAGATACCAATCCCGGTCCCAAATCCTTTGCTGCAGCATTATCAAATGCAGAATCAATACTCAGGGGGCTCCGCGTCGGAGTGGGTGCTTTCAACAGGTGGAGTTTTACAAACCGTGGTGACCTCGATGGACAGTGGCAGCTTATAAAAACCTGGGATACTGAAAATCAGAAATATTATGAAAATGTTGAACCTGAACCAGTGGCGTTTTATGGCTATGGTATATTGACACGTTTCATGCCAAAACATGCAAATGTCGTACTTACCGATACTATTGCAAATAAGGCACTCCTGTCTCAAACAGTAACAGGCGATGATGGTTCGCTTACAACTTTCATCCTTAATAAAAGTGATTCACTGCTGAATATCTCACTCAGTTATACAGGTATTGGAGAAAGGACTCTGTATCTGTATCAGGTCACAGAAGCCGAAGTATCCAAACCCGGCTTCAGGATGGATGCTCTGAAAGAGCTTGAAATTAAGGATGAGAAGTTAATTGAACTTGAACTTCCGGCAAAGAGCATCAGTGCACTTTCCGGGTATAAAATCACACATGAGCAGATGGCGCGGCAACAGAAATGAAACTGCGTCGTACTGTTATTTTATTAACAATAATTATCAGAAGAAATGGATTTGAAAGATCTGGGTATATCCCGGACGCAAAGGGATTATATTGAAAAAAATAATATTCATGAAAATAATATTGCAAGGGTAATCCGCGAAAACAGGGAACGATACATTATTTCGACCGGAGATACTGATTTTGAAGCTGAGATTACAGGTAACATGAGGTTTGCCGCATCATCAAGGGAAGATTTCCCTGCTGTGGGCGACTGGGTAACAATGATTGAATTTGATCCCGGGAAAGCAATAATTAACGGGATCCTTCCGCGTAAATCTCTTCTTGCCAGACAGGCTACCGGGAAGACAGGAGAGAAACAGCTGATTGCCGCAAACGTTGATACGGCATTCATTATGCAGTCAGTTGATAATAATTTCAATATCAACAGGATTGAAAGATACCTGACAATCTGCAATTCAGGCGGAATTGAACCAGTTGTTCTTTTAAGCAAAACTGACCTTGTCAATGAAGAGGTGATCGAAAAGCTTAGGTCCGGACTGGAAAAGAGGGAGAAAGGGCTGAAGTATTTTCTGCTAAGCTCTCTTTCCGGGGAGGGGCTTGACCATATCACAGGATATATGCAGAAAGGAAGGACTTATTGTGTCATGGGTTCTTCGGGTGTCGGTAAATCGACACTTATCAACAGGCTCTTTGACAGGGAGATACTTGACACAAACGATATCAGTAAGAGCACAAACAAGGGCAAGCATACAACAACTTTCAGGGAACTGTTCATTACAGAATCCGGCAGTATTATTATCGATACTCCCGGGATGCGGGAGCTTGGCATTACCGATGATGAGGAAGGAATCCATTCCACCTTTGAGGATATTGAAAAGCTGGCTGAGAACTGCAGGTTCTCCGATTGCACTCACACCGGAGAAAAGGGCTGTGCTGTTATTGAAGCGGTTGAAAACGGGACCATTGATGTCCGTTCTCTTGATAATTATCTGAGAATGAAGAGAGAGCAGGAACATTATAATTCTAGTATTGCGGAACGCAGGCAAAAGGACCGTGAATTCGGTAAAATGGTGAAAGAGGTCCTGAAGGGGAAAAAGGGTCATAAATATTAGTACCTGACAATAATTAATTCTTTCAGGCCGACTAAATTTCTCTTTTTCAGGATAATATCAGGAATCTAAAGTTGATTTTTTTTAACCACAGAGTTCACAGAGAAAAAACACTGAGGACACAAAGTATTAATAATTGTGCGATTTCCTCCGTGTCCCCGATAGCTATGTATTTCTTCAGAATTCATGTAACACTTTTTTAGTTATAACCC
>ERZ795054.419-NODE-419-length-56051-cov-5.817380_pt1 | contig 56051 bp, 49 predicted proteins | sample MGYA00375138_ERZ795054 | MGnify/ENA primary metagenome ERZ795054 (study PRJEB30183, sample SAMN05720215) | anaerobic digester metagenome | isolation source: active sludge of municipal wastewater-treating anaerobic digesters | place: USA | collected 2014-12-23 ... | reverse complement strand
AGAATGTTTATCCTTAAAAGATTGATGGCCGCTCAGAAACTTTTCTGAGTGTGGGGGCCAAGCCTCCACTTTATCCAGAAAGTTTAAGGTTAAAAATTCTATTTTTAACTGAGGAACGATGAAGTTTATTTTACAACTTGTGCTTTGAATAGAATGTTTATCCTTAAAAGATTGATGGCCGCTCAGAAACTTTTCTGAGTGTGGGCCTGCCTGCCGGTAGGCAGGGGCTAGTTCCTGAAAAACTTGATATTTTTCAAAATATTATGTAAAATAGATTCAATATCATCTAGACAAATTCAATGAAAAATTATTCCATATTTACAAAATTATCCATCGTTATAAATTTTATCACTACTTTTTTATTATTGTTTTTATTTTTCCAAAATAGTCATTTAACACCTTTAATTTTGCATTTCATTTACAATTTTGGCGATTTTGTTGGTAATAAATATAATCTTTTATATATTTTGGCTGTGATATGATTCATTTTTGGACTTAATATTTATTTTGCTAAACAATTGAAAATTAATTTTGAGTCATTATACAATTTCGTATTAATTGCTAATTTTATTATTTCTGGATTTTGTTTTGTCTGATCATTACAAATCTTTTTAAATAATATTTAAAATGTTTATTAAAAAAATCATTATTTTTACAATTTTATCTTTATTTCTATCGGCCGGTTACTTACAAGCGGCTTGTCCTTTAGAATCTATCGATAATCTTTCAATTGATACTCAAATACCTGATGACATTCCCAACATTATTCGTCTTCAATCCATTTTATATATTAATAATCTTTATGATGGTCCTATCACTGGCTACTATGGCAACTTAACCAAAACCGCCATCAATAAATTCAAAAAAAGTTACAATTTATCAGCTAACGGGGTAGTTGACAACAGTACCGTTAATATTTTATGTGATAATTATACGCTTTGTCCATTTCAATCTTTTCTCCAAAATGGTAGTGAATCGCCCAAAAAAGAAATTAAATTTATTCAATACTTTTTAAAATTAATACCCAACATTTATCCAGAAAAATTAGTAACTGGCTATTTTGGAACTAAAACTGAAAATGCCGTCAAACGTTTACAAAAATCTTTAAACATTTCTCAAACTGGTAAAATCGATGAATCTACCCGAGAAACTTTTTGTAATTTTTTTGCTAATTTTGGTATCACCGATACTGACTCCAAAGATAATCAAGACAACACTTCGCCCATATCCAAAGTTGTTTGTGTGGCATCTACCAAACAAGCCGATATAAACGAAACTGTTACTTTTATATCTCAAATTATTGGTAATCAAAACTCACCATTTAAATATATTTGAAATAATAAAGCTACCAACAATCAAAAAACTTTTGAAATTTCTTTTACGAGTTCTGGGGCTAAAACTGTTAATTTAAAAGTTATCGATTCAAAAGGTGAAATACTTACAACTAATTGCAGCGTTAAAATAGGAAGTAGTACTGATGACATTGATGATTCTGACGACGATATTGATTTACCAATTGATGTTGACCCCGGTGAAAATGATCAAGATGATTCAACTGATCAAAATTCCACTTACCAAGAACCAACTGATGTTGAAAAATATATTAGCAAAAATTGGAATAACTTTACCAGTTTAAATGCTCAAAAATACCCATTAACCATAAACCTTACAGCTAAATTAATTGGCGACTATTCTTGTTTTTCCTATGACGAAGCCATGACAATAGCCAAAGACGATCAATCAAAATATAAAACTTACGCTCAAAAAGGGTTCCATCCCGATTCCAATACTTATAATTATTATAAAACTCACTATTATAATATGTATACTGGCCAATGTGTTCATGGCAGTTATATTCTTAAAGATTCTAACAATCAACCCTGTTATTACTACCAAGGACCTTTTTATTACCCTGATTGCAACCATATTGGCAGTTATTTTGACCCTAACCGCATTTATATAGATGCCGAATGAAAATATCGAAAACAAAAGCTTAGCGATTCCGATTATATCAATTTTGATTTAACTTGAGATGATTTTAAATCCTGTCATCCTTATTATTCAAAACAAACATTACTTGGTAATTTTAGTCCTAAATCACTTTCGAGTGAACCAGCTACAATGAGAAATTTAAAATTAATGCCCGATGGTAACATTAAATATATAAAATACTCACCAACCGAATATCAAAGTAAATTAAATTATGCTGAACAATTGCAAAACCAAAATAATACCAATGCTTCAAACAACACAGACACATCTAGCAATCAAAACAAAACAACCACTCAACAATCATCCTCCAACAATATAATATATACTTATACTCGTCATAAATGTTCAAACACCGAAGGTTGTGTACCTTGCGATCCAAAAGAATGATGCCAATTTGATAGCTATTGAAATTGTTTAGATTATTGTTGAGCTGAACAAGCCAAACCAGAGATCCAAAGAAAAACTGAAAAATCCGATACACCCCAAGATTTTGAACCTCAAGAATCAACTCCTCAAACTCCATTTAATCCTTTAGCTCCAATTTTAAAGAAAGCTCAGGAACTACATGATAACGCTTTATCTGGCAAATATAAATGTGCTTTTGGATCTCAATGCATACCTTGCACTAATGCCCAAGTTAAAACCGATCAAACTTGTTGATATGATTCAGCCGACGATTGCAAATCTCAATGTGGTAAAAGCGATTATTAATTATCTTGACTAAAAAATAATCATTTAAACTATGCCTAAAAAAATATTATTTATTTTATTAATTATTTTATTAATAGCCCCGCGTATCGCTATGGCAAGTTTTTTTGATGATTTATTATCACGAATTAGAAATCTTATTAACAATACCAATCTAAACAATAACCCCACTAACGAAATTGATAACACCGACCAAACTGTTAATGCCACTTTTAATCCATCTGGGTTTTGTTTTATAAATGAACTCGAATTTGGTGATCGTAACAATGATGTATCCGAACTCCAAAAATTATTATCACAATTCTCCGATATTTATCCTGAAAAATTGGTGACTGGCTATTTTGGAAACTTAACCAAACAAGCGGTTATTCGTTTCCAAAATAAATTTAAAAGTGAAGTGTTAGCCCCAGCTGGATTAAAATATGGCACTGGCTATGTTGGCAAGTATACTTTAAATAAATTAAATAGTTTAAATGAATGTCTTGATACTGATCAAAATAATAATATAATTGATGATTCTAATTCCGATCTAGAAATAAATATTGATGCTCAAACTGAAGATGAAATTTTAGAACCAACGCCAACACCTGATGACAATTCCGATAATCTTATCGATAACAATCCACCAACTACTGATTCAACCTTGCCGACTGTTAAAATCAAAACTCATTGTTCAAACGTTAGTTCATTATGAATTAATTCAGCTTCAATGGATTCAACCCCAGAAAAAACTGATATTAGAAAAATGATATTTAGCTTTGTAAACTCAAGCTACGAAGATGCCACCAATATTACCATCAATATCAACGGTCAAACAGTAAACGTTGGTGATATCAACGCTTGTCAAGATGAAGATTATAGAAAAAATGTAAAAAGTATTGCTTTTGATTATCAATGCCAAACCAATGAAAGGGAAGTTGATGTTATAGTTTATTGATCGCAAAACGATGAACAAAAATCCTTTACCAAAAAAATACGAACCCTATGCTATCAATGCAAACCAGAAATTCCTAAACTTGGTGTGTTTCAATATACAATTTTTCATAAAGATTTAAAGCCAGAACATATAAAGTGAGAGCCATATTCAGAAATATTCTGAAGCAGTGGTCAAAATACTCCTTATTGATCTGGTTATATAGCTAAATGCTATGGTTATACCGAATCAAAATACAATGAAACTCAAGTAAAAGCTAGTGTTTGAGATTTACCCGATATGAATGATGAAAGATTCCAAAATTACATTTATAATCCGCCTACGGCTAGTAATTATTTTTGAATTTATTGCCCATTAGTTGTTCCTGAAAATACTTTTTAAACCATTATTTATTAAAAATTAAAAAGTTTAATGAACAAAATAATCAAACTTTTCATTTTAATTAGTATTTGTATTGTGCCGGCTATCGCTAAAGCTGAATGTCCTTTAAATTTTAAAAATTTATCAATTAGTTCTCAAACTAACAACGATAAAGCCAATATCATCCGCCTTCAATCCATTTTATATATTAATAATCTTTACACTGGTCCGATTACTGGTTACTATGGTAATTTAACCAAAACCGCTATCAATCGCTTTAAAGAAATTAATGGCTTGAAACCCGATGGTATTGTTGATACTGAAACTACCAAGTTAATTTGTGATCAATATGCTTGATGTCCATTTCAATCTTTTCTTAAAAAAGGTGACGAATCACCAGCCCTTGATATTAAATTGCTACAATCTTTTCTAAGATTAATACCTAGCGTTTATCCCGAAAAATTGGTAACTGGCTATTTTGGTGCTAAAACTGAAAACGCGGTAAAACGTTTACAAAAATCTTTAAATATCTCCCAAACCGGTCAAACTGATGCCGAAACCCAAGAAGCTTTTTGCAATTTTTTTGCTAATCTAAAAAACAGCGACGTCCCAACGGTCGCCAGTGCTTCCACCAATACCACTTCTATATTTCAAACTCTTTGTTTAGCTGTGCCGTCACAAGCCAATACCAATCAAAATGTTTTATTCATTTCTCAAATACTAGGTGGATCTTCACCCTATAAATATATCTGAAATAACGATAGCGATAACAATAGTAAAACTTTTCAAGTTAAATTTTCTAAAACTGGCATTTATACTGTCAATTTAAAAGTGATCGATAACAAAGGTTTAATTTCAACTTCCAATTGTAAAGTAAATATTGGTGGTCAGTCCGCGAGTAATGATAATACTGTCGATTGAGATAATTTTTCGTTTGATAATGAAAACGACATTGAATTAACCGAAAATCAAGTAACTATTAAAACCACATCCGTTTATGACAAATATTTATATACTAAGAAAAATTGACAAAATGGTTGGCTTTGTGAAACCCATCCATCACTTCCATCCTGGTGTCAATATATTACAAAAAGTAAAGATATAGAAAATAAATTAATTTATATCTGAAACGACGGTAATGAATACACAAAAAATAAAACTACTTATAGTTTGCAGGATTATACTATGATTTATGATACAAAAGAAGAATGTAGTAATTTTTGTGATGCCAAAGATGGCGATACTAATAAAATTGCCTATAAACAATCGATCAACAGTAAAGCTGGTTGAGTTTGTGGTTTAACCAGCCAAAAACAATGTTCTTACTTAGAATCCGGCGAAGTTGACGCTTCTGTTTATAATCGTTTAACCAACAAAAATGTTTATACCACTCAAAACCAATGCGCTGAAGCCTGTAAATCTGCTTCTAAACCATTGATTGCTAGTTCGACTGAATCACTCAACAAAATCTCTCAATCCGAAGTTGATGCTTTAATTAAAAATCCTTTACAGCTTGATTGTGAAATACTGCCATTTGAAATTGTTAGAAATGATCCCGTCAAAATAACGATTGTCAATATGCCATGGTGAGTTAGATACCAATTTGATAATAATGAAAATCGATTAGCCAACATTACGCCTGGGTTTAAACTAAGCAGTTCTTGATCAACTTCTTGGTCTAATAAAGATTTTTCTTATGGTAAGTATGATAATTATTATAATCTATTGGACAAAAACAATAAACCCTATAGTACTGAAACTCAATCAGCTTGCTATGTTCTTTATGGGGAAGCAAAAATAAACAGATATCTCGATGTTCTTAAATTTATTCCTCCAATCTATTGTGGTGATGGCAAATGTAGCACCAAAGAAAGCGATACTCGAAGCTTTATGTATTGTCGTAAAGATTGTTCAAAATCACAAAGTATTGTTAACGATTCCGACGTAAGTGTAAAACCTAAAAATAATTATTATGATATCCCCCAAGATTTTTATCTACCAACTAGCAAATCTGAATATTTAAAATATACATCTTTTGAAAAAGCTGGCAACTATAGTTTTGATTATAATCTTTATGCTACTAACGAGCAAACCAATGTATCTCATTTAATAGGTAAGGCTACCTGTAATATTAAAGTAGTTGATTTCCCAACACCTGGTCAATACATGCGAATGTTTTTAACTTATGACACTCCTACCAAATCAAAAATTAATTGTCCTAAAAATTTTTATTTAGTCGAACCATCTACGAAGGAATTAAAATATTTTACTTCCCAAGCTACAATATTTAAAAACGTTGTTCCTCAATTATCTATTTATCCTTATCGTGATTTAGATGGTGGATTTATTTCTTTTGATTGATATCATCTATTTGTTAAAAATAATCAAGTAGGTGGGGATTTGTGGCGCAATGGTATACAACCTGATTCCAAACCACCATCTTGAGAACGGTTTCTCAGCGTGCCGATAATTGCTAACAAAAAATATGATAAATTAATCACATCACCAATCAGTGATTTAGATAATAAAGATTATTTAACTATCAATAAACCAGTTACCAGACGTGAGGGATTAGATCTTGGCAGCGAGTATTATCAACCTTTTGGTTGCAGTAATTATTTGGTAGCTTGAGCCAATCCTAACATAGACAAAACCCAATGTAGTAATTATGATACCGCTGTACAAGTTGTTTTCGGTTATCAAGATCATCAACCCAACAATTCACCGTGATCATCGGGTTGAAGAAGCCAAGATTATAAAATTGGTAATATATTTAGCGGCGATGGGGTAAGATTAAGTGTTAGTCAATTTAGTCGTACTCTTTGTATTGAAGAACCAATCAAACCAGAGCCAACCATTTCCAACAAACGTAAAAAAGAATTTTATCCTGATTTAACCATTAGCAATTTTAAATTAGGCAATATTAAATATTATACTCAATCAAAAAAGCGTCAAGTTTCAATTGAAGTCAGAAATATTGGCGGCGAAAACGTAAGAAAACAAAGGTTTACTGACAATGGTGACACAATAAGAGTAGTTTGTAATCGTATTGATGATGAATTAACAAAAAGTTTTTCTAGCCGCCAAATACAAGAAATGCTAAAAACTCCCAACAATTACCCACATTTACCGGTTGGAGAAAGAATAGGTAATTTTGATCACTTCGTTTGGCCATACGATCCAATATTTATAAAACTAGACGCTGGTGAAACAGTTACTTTAACATCCGAATTCGATTGTCGCAAAACTGATATTTTAGATGAAACTGGAAGAACACTTCCAAAAATTCATTCTGATACTTATATCGGTTGTATTGTTGATCCCGAAGATAATATTGAAGAATCAAATGAAAGCAACAATTCCTTAATATTTAAATTTAATTGTGATGAACAACAAGCTAATGAAGACGAAGAATTGTAGAAAAATTATTTATATAATATTTTCAATAGCAATTATATTTTTAATTGTTAAGAGTTTTTCAAATAAAAATAATATTTTTTTAAACGACCTCTCTGCTGATATTAATAACTCGCCGATAGGATACGCCTGCGATCGTTATTCAGGATTATGTATCGTTGATAAAACTAACGCCGAATATACAAGTGAAAAAGATTGCTTAAAAGTTTGCCCCGATTTAAGATTCAAGTGATATTGTAATAGTGCCGCTGGCCAATGTGTAAGAGATTCGCGGGGAACTTACAACAGCAATGATGCTTGTTGAAAAGATTGTTATAAAAAAGTTTTATATTCTTGTAATCTATTATATGGCGTTTGTGAACCACAAATAAATCACAAATTAATATTAGGCCGTTATCAAAATGGCGACTCCAATACTGGAATTAATGGTATTTATAATATGACTATTGAAGAATGCAGTCAAAAATGCCGACCAATTTCTGATACTTATACTTTTAAAGCAGATTCTAAAGAATGCTTATGGGCCGATCCAAAACAAAAATGGAATAAAGCAGCTTATACAAAACATGTAAAAGAAGGATGAATGAGTAGCAATAATATTTCAGAGGAGCAAATGAATAATATTGAACAAATAAAAGTAAATATACCATCAAATCTTTTAATCATTGATCCTCAAAATGGCATGTTTAAAATCAACACTGAAGCCATAAACCAATATTTAAAACAAAAAGCCTATAAAGAAGATTTAATTAATAAAGTTATTGATTGAGCTCAAATAGAAAAAGGAATTGCCGAACAATATGCCGTTAATGAGAATGATAAGAATGAATATTATTTGTCTTGAATAAAATGTGGTTCTAAAGCTGGAATATCAGATCCAACAAACACCAAAATACGCTATTCTTGTCAAAAAAAGACTAGTACTGATTATGATTTGTTTCCTAATTACGGATCGTGAAATGGATATTGATCTGGATATTTAGCTGGTCTAAATTTTATAGTTTATGTTAATGACAAACCTGTTGTTATCGAACCAAAAGAATGTTATGCAAGCCCAACTGGAGAATTCGAAAATTATAGTAATTGTTTTGAAGCTTGCTATCAAAGTCCATTAGAAACATACCAAAACTATAGTGGTTGAAATTGTAATTATAAAGAAGGTAGATGTGTTTTAACTAAAACCAATGCCGAATTTCAAGCCACAACTCTTGAAGATTCTTTTGAAATCTGCAAACAAAACTGTGCTCCATGATTAGATTCCGAAATTATAGAAGATTATCAATGTCGCTATTCTTCAAATCAAATTAATCCATAATTTGATTTTTTATTAAGAACAATTAAACTATTATATGACAAAAAAAATTATATTCTTTTCTATATTATTTATTATTTTACCAGCTATCACATTAGCCAGTTTTTTTGATGATTTATTAGAAACTATTGATAGACGATTAAATAACCAAGATATTTATCAATCAGATACAATCGCACCAACCAACAATATAGTTGTTGACAATTATGATAATAACGATTTAATAAAAAGCGAGAATTGTTTCTCAGCATATTTAGAATTTGGTAACAAAAACAATGAAGTAAAAAAACTTCAGGAATTTTTATCTTCACTTTCAAATATTTATCCCGAAAAATTAGTAACTGGCTATTTCGGAAATTTGACTAAACAAGCAGTAATGAGATTTCAATTAAAATATAAGAATAAAATTTTAGAACCCATTGGCTTATTAAAACCAACTGGTTATGTTGGCGAATTAACTTTAAATAAAATAAACGAATTAAATGGTTGTTATGATACTACTATTCAAAACACAAATATATCTGCTCATGATAGCTCAAACGATATTGACTTAACAACCACAAAAAATAACAATGACACTCCACAAAATAATCCTGTTAATATTTCTGGACTTCAAACTTATCAATTAACTAATTCATTGGGTTATAAAAAAGATTTATGAAATATTAATTGTAAAAAATCAGATTATCTTTGTTTAGCTAGTTTTTTGAATTCAAAAAATGTCAATTTTTCAAATCTATACATCCAGCCCTTTGATAATATTTATGCTAATCCACCTCCGCCACTCACATTATTTCAGGCCGATGCTTCCTATAAAGATGTTTTAAAGGAATTTGGTTTTTCTATTACTAACATTTCTATCCCCCAATCAAAAACAACTAACAAATACATTTGCTGACAAAACTTCTTTATTGATCGTCGTATTTATAACCAACCAGCCTGTTTTCAATTAACTAATAGTTCAAATAGCGCATTGCATTATGTGAATAACATTTCGTTTAATTACAGTTACTCGAGCTCTGATAAAAAAACTACGAGTAGCAAAATAAATAATATTTATATTTATGACTCTAAAAATTCAATTTCCACTACTTATCAAGAAAATAATCATAAATTGTTTGATAACGAAAGCGAATGTTTAACTTATTGTGCTACCCAAACCAAACCAATTGAAGTTGTTAATATAAATGTTCCTTGTTTAGTGTATCCTCACGCTCCCTTTACCAATGAACCAGTTTTTATTACCTCAGCCTATAATCGTCAAAAAGAAAGTATATTTTGAGCACCATCGATCATTTTTAACTACAATAATAAAAATTGAAAATTAAGTAGTGAACAAAGCCAAGAAGATATTAGCGCTTTTGAGTTTAATGATTATTATAAAAATTTGCTTTGAGAACATAATTATGATTTTATAACAACCAACGCCCCCAACGAGCAGCCCTATGGATTGTGAGGTCAAAAGTTTTTTGCTTTCAATAAAGCAGGGAAATATCAATATAGTAATATTTATACAAAAAATACAAACACCCAACAAATAAATTTTCATTATGATTGCATCGTTACCGTTGAAGATAATCCAAAATATAAAATCATTTTTTTAACCGATCAATTGTATAAGGGCGATTTTCAACGCCTTGGTCCTAATAAAATTTGCGATACTCATGCCAAAAAACTGGGTTATAATGGTGAATTCGAAGCTTTATTAAAACTTGACGATTTAGGCAATGGAGGATATATTTATCGTTTACCAAAAATTTACACTGATAATTCTGTGGCCGATAACACTACCAAAACTCTTGGTTTAAGTTATAAAGGCTTTTTTTGCGATGGTGCTCATTGACGATTTTTTGCTTCGTCTTACTCGGTAGCTGGCCAAGCTAAGGCATCTCAGTTTTGCGCTTTACCTAACATAAAAATAAGCGGTGTGTCTAATCAATGATATGATAGTTTAAAACAAAATGCTCGCGATATCAGCAATATTGAAAATAATTATTATGAATCTTTTTGATACAGCCAATGGTTCTCTTTTCCTGGCAGCGACAAACTTTTATCTTTAGCCAATTGTGATAATTTTTCTTCCGCCAGCAGCAAAGAAGGAGCTAATCGTATATTTTCACCAGGGGCAGCAGTTAGTATTAACAACTCTACTAACCCGCCTAGTGTTAAATATGATCAAAATCAAGGATCGATTCCTTGTAATTTTCAGTATCCAATTGCTTGTGTCGAAAAAACCGCCAAGAGTGATCTTGAACGTCAAAGATAGCTCAACTCTTGCAAAAAAGCATTAAATATGTTAACCTATAAACCGTTAAACAAATAAAAGTTATATCATGAAAGCTATTATAAAAACTGGTGGCAAACAATATATAATCAGTGAAGGGGATACTATTTCAATTGAAAAAATCAAAGACGTTAATGTTAATGATGAAATTTCTTTTGATCAAGTTTTATTAACTTACAATAATGGTGACGTTAATGTTGGCACTCCGGTTGTCGCTAACGCTCAAGTTAAAGGCAAAGTTTTAGAAATCAAAAAGGGGAAAAAAGTAACTATCCATAAGTTTAAAAACAAAGTTCGCTATCGAAAAGCTATTGGTCATCGTCAAATTCAAACTAAAGTCAAAATTACTGCCATTGCTTAATCAAAAAACGGTCAAATTTGACCGTTTTTTTAATTGTGAACATATTGTTAATAACCAGCTCATAATTTATTTTGACAAAAATATAAAAAATTGCTAAAATTTAACTATTAATCTTAAAAGCAAAATATGAAAGAATTAATTAGCAATAAAGTTGCCTGGATTGATTTAATCTCGCCAAGTGATGGCGAGCTTGACGCTTTAAAAAATGAATTAAAAATTCCTGAAAAAGTCGTCAATCAAATTCGCATCACTGCCAATCGCAACAAAATGGAATTTTACAAAGATTTCTTCTACGCCGTTTTGTATTTTCCCATTTGGGATGAAATTGAAAAAACTTCCAAACCAATTGAATTAAATATTATTGTCTTCAAAAATTATATTATTACTATTAGATATTCTAAAACTTTTACACCCTTAAACGAATTTATCGAGCTATGCGAAACTTGTAATAAAACTGAACGTGAAAATCTATTAGGCATTACCACTTATGAAACTTTTTATCATATTGTTCAATGCCTTCTTGAATTTTCTCAACGTCAGCTCAAACATATTGAAGAAAAAATTGTTTCCATAGAAAATGAAGTATTTAAAATGGATCCATTAAAAAACAATCAGAAATTAATTTATAGAACTTTAACCATTAAACGTGATTTACTTGGTTTCCGTCGAATTTTTTTAACCTTACAAAATTCATTAATCGGCCTTGACTATAAAGGTGAAGAATTTTGGGGCAGTAACGCTAAACCCTATTTACTAGATTTAATTAATGATAGCCATAAAGTTTGAAATAATATTGAGCATCACAATAATTTACTATGTTCATTGGAAGACACTCTTTATGCTTTAATAAACCATAACATTGGCAATTTAACTAAAATCTATACCATTATTTCTTTAATTGCCTGGCCAACACTATTAATCATGGGTTGATACCAAACCAATACCATATCTTTACCACTTATTAATCGACCTTTTGACTCCTATATTGTATTTTGTGTGGCCATATTACCCTCAACTTTAATTTACTGATATTTAAGAAAGAATAAGTTAATTTAATCATGGATCAAATTAAAATATACAACTCGTTTAGTAATAATATCGAGGATTTTAAACCTGTAAATAAACCCTATTTAATCGGCATGTATACCTGCGGACCAACTGTCTACAGTTTTACTCATCTTGGCCATTTACGTACTTATGTATTTGAAGATGTTTTTAAAAAAGTTTTAATCAAAAATGAATTTTTAGTTGAGCACGTAATGAACACTACCGATATTGGTCAACTTACTTCCGACAGTGACACTGGTGAAGACAAAATGGAACGTCAAGCCAAAAGAGAAAATAAAAGCGTTTATCAAATTGCTAATTTTTATACTAAAGATTTTCTTTGAAATTTAAAACAATTAAATATTAATAAACCTAATATTTTAGCGCCAGCTTCTTTACACATAAAAGAACAAATCAATGTAATTAAAAAATTAGAAACTAAGGGCTATACTTATAAAACCAGTGATGGTATTTATTTTGATACCGCAAAAATTGAAAATTACAAAACAATCTTTAATCAAAACAAAGAAGATTTAAAAAGTGATGAACGTATTGAAAATGCATTTGAAAAGAAAAATTCAACTGATTTTGCTTTATGAAAATTTTCACCTAAAGACGAGAAAAGACAAATGGAATGAAAATCGCCTTGGGGTATTGGTTTTCCCGGCTGACATACTGAATGTGTAGCTATGGCTTTTAAATATCTTGGCAATTATTTTGATATTCATTGTGGCGGTGTCGATCATATTCCTGTTCATCATCCCAATGAAATTGCTCAAGCCGAAGCCATCACTGGAAGACCATTATCAAAATATTGAGTTCATTTTGGCTTTCTTCTAAAAAACAATGAGAAAATGTCAAAATCCAGTGGTGGTTTTGTCAGAGTTATTGATTTAATCAATCTCAAAATCAATCCTTTAGCTTATAGATTATTTGTTTTAAATACTTATTATCGTAAAACTGCTGATTTTTCAATTGAAGCCATTCAATCTTCTAATAACGCTTTAAACAATTTATATGCATTTTCTGAAAAAATTAAAGCCTTAAAATGATTAAAACTTTTAAGAAAAATAAAATTTACCAACACCAAATTAAACGACAAAGTCCTTTACAATTATTATGAAAGTTTTATTAATGCTTTAAACGATGATTTAAATACTCCCAAAGCTATAGAAATACTTTGAAATATGACTAACGAAATTAATAAAAATCTTTATTCATTCAATCCAGTTTCCGTTCTTAAAACTTTAAATGAATTTGATTCGGTTTTATCTTTAGACATTGTAAAACACAAAACTGATAAAATTCCTTGAAAAATTAAATTATTAGCTAAAAAACGTTTTATACTTAAAAAACAAAAGAAATTTGAATTAGCCGATAAAATTCGCGAACAAATTACAAATTCAGGTTACCAAATCAATGATTATCAAACTTTTTATACAATCAGTAAAATTTAAAAATTTTTATGGCCGATAAATATAATCGCAAATCAAAAAACGAAACTGACTACAGTGGTTTATTCAAAACTTTAGAAAATGAAGGGAAGTTACCACCTCAAAATCTTGAATTAGAAGAAACATTATTAGGAACACTTTTGCTTGATAAAAACGCTATCACTCGCGTCGCTGATATTTTATTAGCTGATGATTTTTATCGTCATGAAAATAAAATTATTTATAGCACAATCATCGAACAATTTGAAAAGGGTAAACCTATCGATGTCATGACTATCAGCAATCGTCTTAAAGAAAAAGATCAAATAAATGAAATTGGTGGAGCCAGTTACTTAGCTACACTCATTAATAAAGCTCCCGCTAGTTACAATTGTGAAGAGTATGCTCAAATTGTTCATCGCAAAAGAATTTTGCGTGACCTAATCGCTGCTTCTTATGAAATTGGTCGTTTAGGTCTGAATGAAACTGATGATGTTGATGTTGTGCTTGACCAAGCTGAACAATTAATTTTTCAAATTGCTAAAAAGAAAATTGAAAAAAATTTTGTAGATATTAAAACTGGTTTAGTTGATGCTTTTGAAAGAATTGATATGCTTCAAAAAAATGGTGGACGCCTTCGTGGTATTACTACTGGCTTTACTCAACTTGATAATTTATTAGGTGGGTTACAAAAATCCGATATGATTGTTTTGGGTGCTAGACCATCCATTGGTAAATCATCTTTAGCTTTGGATATTGCCCGCCAAACTGCTTTAAATGGCAATAAAGTAGCTATTTTTAGCTTGGAAATGTCCGCCGATCAATTAGTTGATCGTTTTATTGCGGCTGAAGCCAATGTTGATCTCTGAAAAATTCGCACCGGTATGTTATCATCTCATGGTGAATTAAATGATTATGCCTTGCTTCATGACGCTTTAGCCAGATTATCCGAAGCTAAAATATATATCGATGATACTCCTGGTCTTACGGCTCTTCAAATCCGCACCAAAGCCAGAAGGTTAATGGCTGAACATGGATTAGATTTAATTATTATTGATTATTTACAATTAATTGGCTCTACTTCTAATTTTAATAATCCAGTCCAACAATATACCGAAATTTCAAAAGCTATAAAAATCATCGCTAGAGAATTAAACGTACCAGTTCTAGCTTTATCTCAATTATCTCGAAGCGTTGAACAACGAATTCCACCAGTGCCCAAACTTTCTGATTTACGTGAAACTGGATGTGTAACTGGAGATACAAAAATATTTGATATAAATAGTGGCAAGTTTACAACTATAAAAACATTAGCTGAAAGAGAGAAACAAGATCCAATTATGGTATATACCATGGATGATAATTATAATATTACTAAAAAACCTTTGATAAAAGCTTTTTATAGTGGAAAAAAGCAAATATACGAATTAGTCCTTAGAAGTGGCAGAAAAATAAAAGCTTCAAGCAATCACCCTTTTAAAAAATTGGATGATTGATACGCACTTGATAAATTAAAAGTTGGTGACAAAATAGCAATTCCTAGACAAATAACAACTAATTATATAAATACTATAAAAAAAGAAGAATTAATATTACTGGCTCATTTATTAGGCGATGGCTGTGTTTTGCCCAATCAACCAATTCATTATACCAGTGCCGATACAGAAAATATTAACATTGTAAACCAATGCACTAAAAAATTATTTGATATTGAGCCGAGAATTGTCCAACAAAAAAATTGATTCCACGCTTATTTACCATCACCTTATCATTTAACTCACAACAAAAAACATCCTATTACTAATTGATTTAAGGAATTAAATATACAACCAGTGCATTCTTATGATAAAATAATTCCGGAAATAATTTTCTCATTATCCAATGATCAAATATCATTATTTATTAAACATCTCTTTGCTACCGATGGTAATATCTCTATATCAAAAAACAACATATCAATATATTACGCTTCTACTAGTTATATATTAATAGAACAATTGCAACATTTAATGCTACGTTTTGGTATTCAAACTCAAATACGAGAAAATAAAAAAAATAATTATCGAATCTGTTATCATTTAGTAATACAAGGCAAAAATAATCAAATTAATTTTTTGACAAACATTGGTTGTTATGGAAAACGAGGCAGTATTATACCTAGAGCACTTACGATCTTAAATAATTTAAAATCAAATCCAAACCTCGATATCATTCCAAGAGAAATATGAAGTTATATTATTACTCCAGCCAAAGAATATGCAGGAATATCATGAAGAGATATTTCAAGATCAATGAATACCGCTTATTGTGGAAGTACTCTTTTTAAATCTGGCCTGAGTAGAGAAAGATTAAGTCGGCTTACATATCTTAATAATCACGAAATTAATAATCTAATCAATTCTGATATATATTGAGATGAAATTGTTAATATCAATAAATTAGGAAATGAAGATGTTTATGACGCTACAATACAAGACACGCATAACTTTTTAGCCAATGATATTATTATTCATAATTCAATTGAGCAAGATTCGGACGTAGTCATGCTACTTTACCGCGAAGATCGTTATCGTAAAACCACTGAAAATACCAATATCGCCGAAGTGATTATTGCTAAACATCGTAATGGTGCTACCGGTAGTATCAAACTTTATTTTGAAGACAAACAAGCTAGTTTTCGCAATTTAGCCAATACCAATGCTTATAACAATGCTGAACCAGATGAAAATCTTGATTACAGTTCTTTCACTCCACCCGATACCAACAGTGAATATGTGGCCACGGTTGAAACCGCCGAAGAAAACGATGCCGATATTGAAATTGAATTTTCCGATAATTAAATTAATCAAAATATTTAAAATACAATATGAATAAAAACAAAACCGCTTGGTTTATGCTATCATTATTTGTATGTTTTTTTACGGCTTTTCTTGGATCAAGTGTTACCACTCCATCCATCGATAATTGGTATCAATCACTTAACAAACCATTTTTTAATCCACCTAGTTGAATTTTTGCACCGGTTTGAACTTTATTATTTTTCTTAATGGCCGTATCTTTATATTTGATATTAATAAATTCTAAAAGAAATATAAAGGGCATAATGTTATTCTGCACCCAATTATTTTTTAATTTTCTTTGATCTTACTTATTTTTCTCAGTTCATAATCCATTGTTAGCTTTTATTGATATTTTAATTTTAATTGCTTTAGTATTTTTGACTTACAAAAATTTTTCAAAAATTAATAAAACCTCCGGTTTATTATTAATTCCTTACCTTGCTTGAATTTCTTTTGCATCAATTATTAATTTGACTATCGTATTACTCAATTAATTTTCAAAAAATATAAACTAAAACAATGACAAACAAAAATTTGTTAGTAATTTTTAACGCTGGCTCAACATCATTAAAATATAAAATATTTGACTATCAAACATTAGAATTAATAAATTCTGAATCTTTTGATATTGAAGAAAAGGGAAAAGAACGTGAAATACTTCAAGAAGCTTTATTCAATAAAATTATTGAAACTGCTAATACTTTTGGATCTATCAAAGCATTTGGTCATAGAGTTGTTCATGGTGCAAATGAATTTATCAAACCAACAATAATCACAAAAGCTAATATTAAAAAATTGGAAAAATACAATGATTTAGCCCCACTTCACAATCCATATAATTTATCGTTTATCAATCTTGCTTTAAAGCATCAACCTCAAATTAAAAACATTGCTGTTTTTGATACTGGATTTTTTGCAAATATTAATATTGAAAGCCAGCATTTTGCAATTCCTTTAAAATATTTTTATGCTAATGTCAAACGTTATGGCTTTCATGGTATTTCCCATCAATATATTTTAAGTGAAGCTTCAAAAATATTAAAGAAAAAAGAAAAAGATTGTAATTTAATAATTTGTCATTTAGGAGGAGGATGCTCAATTAGTGCTATATCAAAGGGAATAGCAATTGATATCTCATTAGGATTTACACCTTTAGGCGGCGTTATGATGTCAACTCGTTCTGGAGATATAGACCCCGGAGTTTTAATTTATTTGATGAAAAAATATAATTATACTGTTGATGAATTAAATAATATTTTGAATCATCAATCTGGTATTTTAGGAATTTCTAATACCAAGAACTATTTAAATTTACTGGCTGGTGTTAAAAACAAAGATGAAAAATGTATTTTAGCTTTTAATATGTTTTGTTATCAAATCAAAAAAACCATTGCTAGTTATTTTGGTATTTTAAATAAAGTTGACGCTATTTGTTTTACAGGTTCCATTGGTAGTGGATTTGAAATTACCAGAAAAACTATTATTAAAAATTTTGATTTAATAAAAAATATTCCAATTTTACCCATCAAAACTAATGAAGAATTAAATATTGCTCGTCAGCTTAAAACCATAATCTAATTAAAAAATGACAGGAGAGCTTTTTGCTCCCTGCCATTTTTTTAATGTCTTATTAGACGTTTAATAAAGAACGATACCAGAACCATAAGGCCTCAATTAGCTTCTCTTCATCAGAGTCGTTTCCTGAATGTATTCCAATGGCGCCTAAATGGCACCCGCTTGTTTTGTAATATTGGATACTCACTCCGAAATTGTGATAATTTGAGTCCCACAGTTCAGGGACAGAGCTTGAATTTTTAATATTAACAAGCGAAAACTTTTCAACTTCTTCAAGGGCAGGTATTAAAAGTCCACCCCGATGAAAAGAAAGCTCAGGTAATAACTTGAATGCCTGTTGTGCCCAGTCATCGTTACAAAAGTCATAATGAGACATTCCGAATTTTTCATCAAGTCTTTCTGAGAGAACCCCAGTAGAACATTGAAATGCCAGAGCAGTTCGCGCTTTATTTTGTGCCGATTTTCCTAATTCATACACTATATCTCCACGCAGGTTCAAAACACTCACTCCAAAACTATCATAGTGAGGCAAATCTAAATCACTGACCTTATCGCAGAGATATTTTGCTTCCTCGTATCCTATACTTGTTAAAACATCCATTTTCAAACCTCCAAATTTTTTATTTTTCGCTAGCAATAAATAAACCAAAGTGATTTGCTTATTGTTAGCGAAAATATGTTTATAATGTGCAATATATTTAGGAATGAAAAAAAGCCTAAAAAGCTAACTTTTCTTGATCTTTTAATATAATAGTATTATACCACTTTAATATTAATATGTCAATAGGTCGCAAGTTGACAAATTTAACCATTGTATTGCTCAACTAATCTTATAAAAAAATAAACTAAAATATTTTAAAAGTCACTTTGGATTTTATTACATAATTCAAAGTGATTTTTATTATTTATCAACGTTTTTTAAACACTTTCTCTGCCCATTTTTTTAATCCTTCCATGGCTATTTCATGATCTTGTATGCCATCGTCATGACATACTCCAACCGCTCCAGAATAATAAGGAAAAGAATGATTACAATTTCTTTCCCAATCAAAATGAGTAATATCTTTCGGGGGTATTAAAATACCTCCCGGAGTTATATGCAGCTTATCATTAAGCGCTATAAAACAGCTATCTTCCAATAAATGTTTTGTACTTTTTCCAAATAGCATAGCTGACAAAGCTTTATTATACGCTCTAAAAAACTTCTGAGTTGACACTGCGCTCTTGTTCTCAACATCAGAAAATTTTTCTCTATATGTTGCCGGATGTATGTTCGAAAGATTAAAAAGTGTCAAAATCATTATTGCTGTACTCGGTGGAGAACATAATAATATCTGTTCCGTCAATTGATCTGCTGCTTCTGAACTAATAATATCCACTCTCATAAAACTTATCATTATAATTGCCTCTTTCTTTCTTTTTTTTATTTTTTCTTCTAGAACTAACCATATCTTACTATATATGTATATATTTATCAAGTTGACAAAGATAATCTTTTTTGCTAATATTAACTTACAAAACTCCCAAGAAATTAGGCATAAAATAAGTCCTAACAAGGGGTCGACAATTTTTATATTAAAATCTGTTGGGAGTTTACGACAGATTTTTTAATTTTATAAACTAAAAATCATGTTAACTAGACAACAAAAAAGAGAAAAGATTGATCAAATTAAAGAAAATATCAATGGTTCGCCTTATATCTTTTACACTACTTTTTCCAAAGTAAAAACCAAAGATGTATCCAAATTAAGAAATAATCTTTTTGGTGTTAATTCCAAAATGACTTTAGTCAAAAAAACATTAGCTGATATTGCTTTTAAAGAATTAAATATCCAAAACGTTAATCTTAAAAAAGGATTTAATGGTCAAGCCGCTTTAATATTTTCCGATGAAAATTTGTTTAACGCTCTTACTTTCTTAAATACTTTTAAAAAACAAAACAAAGAAAATTTTGATATTTTAGGAGCCATTTTAAATAAAGAAGTCGTTGACAAACAAACTTTATCAATGTTTACATCCATCAAATCCAAAGACGATTTGTATACTCGATTAGTTTGATCTCTTAAATACCCAATTAACAAATTGGCCGTAGCTTTAAGCCAAATTAGTCAAAAATCGGCTTAAGATTAATTAAAATAATATATAAATAAATATCATGGAAAACGAAAAAACAATTTATCCAAAAATTGAAGAATTAATTAAAAAGATTGAAGAATTATCAGTTGTTGAAATCGTTGAATTAGTCAAAACTTTAGAAGATAAGTTTGGCGTTTCAGCTACTCCTATGGTTGGCGCTGCTAGCGGTGCTGCTGATGCTGGAACCGAAGAAAAATCAACTGTGTCTGTTATTCTTGAATCAGCTGGTGAAGCTAAAATTCAAGTTATCAAAGCCATTAGAGATATCACTGGTCTTGGCTTAAAAGAAGCTAAAGATTTAGTTGATGGTGCTCCAAAAGCTGTAAAAGAAAATATTGCTTCAGCTGATGCTGATACTATTAAGAAAACATTAGAAGAAGCTGGTGCTAGAGTAACAATTAAATAGTTAACACAACCCAAAAAATCCGAACAACCCGAATGACCCGAAAGAATACAATAAAGAATTAATCAAAAAAACAACGAAAAAAGAGCGATTTATCGCTCTTTTTTGAGTAGAAGTATTAACATTGACAAAATATTTTAATATGCTAAAGTATAACCAGGTACAGAAAATATACACTGTCAAAAACAGCTTTAATTGAAGGTTAAGATGGTCATAAACCTGTATATATCTTGCGAGCTTCGGCTCAGATGCTTGATAATACAATAATCAATATTGATTTCTGTACTTTGGTTATTTATTATTAAAATGATGACGTAGCTCAACGCTTAGAGCACTATTCTGCAGAATAGATGTTGGCGGTAAAACTCCGCCCGTCATCTCCAAAAATTTGTTCTTTATTATCACTTAGAAATGGTGATGTAGCTCAATCAGAGCACTATTTTTTAAAAATAGAAGGTTGGCGGTTTAAGTCCGCCCATCACCTCCAAAAATTTGTTCTTTATTATTATATGGTAGCGTAGTTTAAATGCTAGGAAAAACGTTGCTCTTAAAAGCAAAATTGGAAGAGGCCTGCACTCTCCCGCTACCGCCAAAAAACTGTTCTTTACTATTTTATTTTGAGCTTTCGCATTATTTGCGAGAGCTCAATTTCATTTATTTTAATATTTTTCTTCCATATTTATTTTTCGGATCATTTGAATGAGTTCGGCGAGCCCTCACACCAACCTTTGGTTGGTTGTGATGGGGTTGTTGGGGTCGTGTAAACGTTTGACCCCGCTTCGCCTGCCTACCGGCAGGCAGGCTCCACACCAAATTTACGCTAAATATTTTTAAATTGATATCTATAGTTACCCATAATTTAAAATATTCAACTATTAGTAAATTTGGTGTGGGGATACAAATATTTGTTCATATTAATTTTTTTCTTTTTTTTACTACTGTTTTACCACTGCATTACTATTGTATTACTATTGTTTTACTATTTTTTATGTTGACTTTTTATTCTTTTTTATTTATAATATACCTAATAAATACACAGTAAATGAAACTTTTATCAAAAAAATTGAGTTTACCGGAAATGCAAAATTTATGTCAATCTTTTCGAAGAGAAATTATTGACATAGTTTATAACGCTCAGTCCGGTCATATTGCTGGACCATTAAGCGCTGTTGAACAATACGTAGCTTTGTATTTTGGCGATATTTTAAAATATAATCCCAAAAATCCTTTGTGAGAAAAACGCGACAAAGTTGTAATTTCCAATGGTCACTATGCACCACTATTATATATCACTTTAGCTGAAGCTGGATTTTTTGATAAAGAATTATTAAAAACTTTTAGAAATTTTGAATCGATTTTACAAGGTCACCCCAATAGAAAAATACCGGGCGTTGAAACTGCTTCTGGCCCAGTTGGCGAAGGATTATCTCAAGCTATCGGCATGTGTTTATCTTCCAAACTCGATAAAAACCCTTGCCAAGTATATTGTTTAATGGGTGATGGTGAACAACAAGAGGGGAGTATCTGAGAAGCCATTATGTTTGCTGGAAAATATAAATTAGATAATCTAGTTTGTTTAATTGATCGAAATAATATTCAAATTGGTGGTTCTACTGAAACCATCATGCCTCTTGAATCTTTAAAAGCCAAATACGAGAGCTTCAATTGAAAAGTTATTAATATTAATGGTCATAGTATAAAAGAAATTATTAATGCTATCAATCAAGCTAAATTTATAAATGATGAACCAACTTTAATCATCTGCAACACCACTAGCGGCAAGGGAATACCGTTTATTGAAAATAAATCCGAATGACACAATAAAGTTATTACCAAAGAAACTTATAACAAAATGCTAAAAGAGTTAGAAAAAAATAAATAAAACTTATGATTAATTCTTCGCTAAAATTAAATAAAAAAATATTTTCCAACGATTGTGATTTAAAATCCACTCGTGATGGTTTTGGCGAAGGTTTATTAATTTTAGGCGAACAAAACGAAAACGTTTGTGTATTATCCGCCGATCTAACCGAAAGTTTGCGCGCGGATAAATTTAAAAATCGATTCCCAAATCGTTTTTTCGATGTTGGTATTGCCGAACAAAATATGGCTGGCATTGCAAGTGGTCTAGCCAGTCAAAATAAAATTCCTTATATCTTATCTTTTTCAGTTTTTTCTCCGGGTAGAAATTGAGAAATAATTCGCACCACTATCTGTTACAATGATGTTCCAGTTAAAATCATTGGTGGTCATAGCGGTCTAGATACTGGACCCGACGGTGCCACTCACCAATGTTTAGAAGATATTGCCATCATGCAAACTCTTCCCAACATGATTGTTATCGCTCCTTGCGATTATATCGAAGCGAAAAAAGCTACTCTAGCTATCAGTCAAATTAATAAACCTTGCTATTTACGACTTCAGCGTAGCCAAACTAAAACTCTTACCACTTCTGATACTCCATTTGAAATTGGTAAAGCCAATATTTTATACCAACAAGACAATACCGATGTTACTATTATTGCTTATGGCAACCTTGTTTATTCAGCTTTAGAAGTTGCCAGCGAATTAGAAAAAGAAAAAATATTTTGTTCGGTTATCAATAACCACACCATTAAACCTCTTGATCGTGAAACTTTAATCCATTTTGCTAAACAATCAAAAGCTTTTGTAGTTATTGAAGATCATCAAAAAATTGGTGGACTTGGTAGCTCTATTGCTCAGTTACTTTCCGAAACTTACGCTATACCCATCGAATTTATTGCTGTTAACGATTTATTTGGTGAAACTGGTACTACTGAAAATTTATATAAAAAACATCACCTCGACAATCAAACTATCAAAAATTCTATACGAAAAGTTTTAAAAAGAAAAAATAATTAAATAATAAAAAATTAATAAATGATTAATAAATTAATAACATGGAACAAAGAAAACATTCACTTAATATATTAGCTGTTAGTGGTTGAGCTCTAGCTCTTATCATGATGTTTGCTTATATTACTCATGGTTGAACCGCACCTACTGCCGAACCACCCAATGCTAACATATCAGCTCCCATCAATGTTGGCTCGGCCAGTCAAACTAAAACCGGTGCCTTTACTTTAAACGGCGCTTTAGATGTTAATAATTCGGCTAGTTTTAATCCGGCTTCAAATTCAACATCATCATTTAAAATTACTAATGCTTCCGACGTTAGTATGTTTAATGTTAATTCAACTGCTAGCGAAGTCACTGTGCAAGGTTCCGCGGCTGGTCCATCTTTAACATTAGGATCCACCGCCGCCCTAGGCCCACTTACTATTAGTGGTGTTAATTCTTATTTCACAGGCACTGGCGCTAAAGTTGGTATTGGTGCTGCACCTACTACCAACGAACTCGAAGTCACTGGCAGTATTTCTGCTACTGATACTATCACTGCTACCAGCCAAATGTGTTTAGCTGCATCTTGTATATCAACTTGACCCACCGGTGGAGAAGGGGGAGGTGTTCCATCTACAGGTATAGTTTTAAGCACTATAGATAACAACGCAACTATTTTAGCTGCTGGTTTTACTCAAACTCCAGGAGCTATTATACAAGATACAATGATGACAAATTATTATATATATACTAAAACCCCTTAAACATTTTTTATGAAATTTGATGCCATTGTCATTGGTTCTTCAACTTTAGATTTTTTTGTAAATAGTTTTGATTCGAAAATTATTGTTGAAAAATCTTTTATCAACAAAAAAGGTATTGCTTTTCCATTGGGCCAAAAAATTGATGGCAATATTTTTGAAACTACTACTGGTGGAAGTTGTTTAAATGTTGCTACCACTTTTTCAAATTTTGGTTACAAAACTTATACCATTACTATTGTCGGTAAAGACGTCAACAAATTGGTTATTAAAAATTATTTAAAATCATTAAAAAATATCAAAAAAATCACTACCAAAATCGATGACCACAAAATAACTGGTTTTTCTTGTATTATTCTTTCCAATAATGCTGAACGCACAATTATCAAAAATCCCAAAGGCTGCAGTGCTAATTTAAAAGTCAATCAAAAAGATATTAAAAATCATCAGACAAAAATTATTTTTACTGGTTCACTTTATGGTAAAAAAGATAATTGAAATACATTAATTAATTACAAAAAAACTCATCCTAAAGTTTTATGATGTTCCAATCCAAATAAAAAAGACCTTCTGTATCTAAAGAATAATTTATCAATTTTAAAACATATAGATTGTTTTGTGCTTAATTTAGAAGAGGCCAGTATTTTAAGTGGCCTGCCTTACTCACAAGAAAAAGCCATTTTTCAATTTATTGATAAATACGTTCAAGGCATTTGCATTGTTAGTAAAGGATCCAAAGGTTTAATAGCTTCCGATAATAAATTTATTTATCATTGCGATACCTACCACCACATAAAATTGGTTGATACCACTGGAGCTGGCGATGCTTTAGCTAGTGGTTTTATACTAATGTATCAAAAAACCAAAGATATAGAATACAGCTTAAAATTTGGCTTAGCCAATGCCAGCAATTGTATTGAAAAAATTGGTGGCAATACCAATCTTTTAACTCCGACCATTTTTAATAATCGAACGTGGAAAAAACATTTTAACAAACTTAAAATTAAAAAAGAAAAAATATGATAAATAAATTTATTCAACCCTTTTTAAAAAATAACAAATGTTTTATCCTGGCTTACGATCATGGTTCAAGCAAAACTACCGACATTTTTAAATATCAATCATCCAATCCAAGTTATATTTTTGAATTAGCTAAAAATATTGATGCAACCGGTATTGTTTTAAATAAAGGTATTGCTGAAATCTACTTTCAACATAACTATAAAACGCCTTTAATCGTAAAGCTAGATACAAAATCTACTTTTGATAATCGACCTATTACAACTTGTTCAGTAGAATATGCCAAAAAATTAGGTGCCAAAGCTATCGGCTATACAATTTATTTTGGATCCGAATACGAAAATGAACAAATAAAAATATTTGCTGATTTGGTTGAAAAAGCTCATTCTTTAAATATGGCCGCCATTTTATGATCTTATGTTGTTCTTCCCAATTGAAAAATTGACGAAAATGTTGAAAACTTAACCTTAGCTTTTCGTAAAAGCTATGAATTGGGAGCTGATTTGATAAAAATTAATAACCCCAATGGTTTACTCGATATATCAAAATTACACGCTTTAATCCCAAATTTGCCAATTGCCATAAGGGGAGGTGAAGTAACGGACAATCCAAACTTAATCAATTGAGTAAAAGATTGCTTAACAAAAGGAGTAGATGGCTTTATTATTGGTCGAAATTTATGACAAAAAGACAACGCCATTGAATTGGGACGTAGTGTCCACAAAATCATTTTTAACCATTAAAAGGGAATATACCCAAAAACTTGAAAAAACGTATATTTTATGATAGAATACCTACTAATATGTTAAAAAATAAACATTAAGAAAAACCCATGGAAACAATAACTTTACAGGCAAAAACCAGAGAAATTACTGGAAAAAAAGTGTCTGAATTACGTGATCAGGATATGATCCCAGCTGTTATTTATGGCAAAACGATTAAACCTTTAAACATATCATTATCAATTAAAGATTTTGAAAAGGTTTTTAAACAAGCTGGCGATACAACCGTTATAGATTTACAAGTCGATGAACCTAAAGCTTTACACAAAGTTTTAATTCAAAATGTTCAATACACTCCGACTCATGATCGAATCAATCATGTTGAACTATTAGCTATATCTTTAACCGATAAAGTTAAAGTTAAAGTACCGGTAGTTTTAGTCAATACTGCCAATGCTGAAAAACTTGGTGGTAATTTAATTTTGAATCTAGATGAAATAGAAATCGAAGCTTTACCATCTGATTTAATCCATCAAATTGAAATTGATTGTTCAATATTCACTGAATTTGGCCACACCATTTATGTTAAAGATCTCACTTTAAACAAAAATATAAAAATACTAGAAGAACTTGATTTGCCAGTAGTATCGTTTGACGAACCTGAAAAAATCGAAGAAGAAGTTATCACTGCTACTACTGAAGAATCTTCAACTGAAACTGCTGCTACTCCTAAAACTGAAGAGGCCAAATCTGAATAACCATTAATAATAAACTACCTAAATAATTTTTAATGTTTTGAAAAGAATTTAGAATTAAAAAACAAAAACATATTGATATTATTTTTGATCATTCTAAAAATAATAAAATATATTTTGACTGACAATATTTTAATTTTTTGAAAAACAAAAAAATCCGATTCGTTATTAATCTTTCTAAAAATCTTTTTGTCGTTGGTTTTATTTTAAGTTTATTCTTTTTCAACAATCATTTCGCCGATAAAGTTCAAGCCCCAATTGGTTATTTCGAAGTAAAAGCTACTAGCGAAGAAGAGAGAAAACAAATGGAAAAAGAATTAGCTGAGATTGAAGCTCAAATTGCTCAATATGAGAAAGAACTTCAAACTACCACTAAAGAAAAAACTACTTTGCAAAGTGCCATCAATACTTTAAAAACTCAAGCTAATAAACTATCTCTCCAAATAAAATCAACTAAAGGTCAAATTACAACTTTAACTGGCAAAATTAAAGATACCGAAATTGCTATTGATCAAACTCTAAATAATATTAACACCACTAAAACCGAATTAAGTTCACTTCTTCAATCATTTTATGAGTTGTCCACTAAAAGCCATGCTGAAATTATATTAGCCAACAACACACTATCTGAATATTTTAATGAAGTTAACTCTTTAAACCTAATTGATTTAAAAATAAATGAGAAACTCGATGAGCTTCATACCTTAAACCAAGAATTAAATGAACAAAAAACAAATTTAAATGGCAAGAAAGGTGATGCCCAGAATATGTTACAAATTCAGCTTCTTCAACAAAATGAATTAGACAGAACCAAAAAAGAAAAAGATAGCTTATTAACCGCCACCAAAAACAAAGAAGCTACTTATCAACAAATACTCAGTGAACAACGAAAAAAAGCCGCCGAATTACGTAGCCGTATTTATAACCTCGTTGGTGTTCAAACCAAAGTAACTTTTGGGGAAGCTCTCGATATTGCCACCTGAGCCGGAAAATTAGTTGGCGTTAGACCAGCTTTACTCCTAGCCATTCTTACTCAAGAAACTAACCTTGGTCAAAACGTTGGCACTTGTAATCGTCCAACTGATCCACCCAATAAAAGTTACAAAGTGATAATGAATCCAAAAGATCACGACTCTTTCTTGCAAATTGTAAAAGAACTCGGCATGAATCCAGAAGCCACACCAATTTCTTGTCCTATGTATCAACAAGGAAAACAAGTAGGTTGGGGCGGAGCTATGGGACCAGCTCAGTTTATACCTAGAACCTGAATGTCTTATCGCAATCGCGTTAGTAGTGTTACTGGTCGCAATCCGGCTAACCCATGAGATATAAAAGATGCTTTTGTTGCTTGTGCTTTATATGTTGGTGATTATGGCGCCAAATCCCAAGCTTACGATGGTGAATGACGAAGTGCTATGATTTATTTCTCCGGATCAACCAATACTCGTTTTAGATTCTATGGTGATAATGTCATGGCTATTGCTAAACGTTACCAAGCCGATATCGATGCCATCCAAAAAGCTCAATAAAAATTAATTAAATATTTTTAACAATTAAATAAAATTAAACTAATACAATGAAATTAATTAAACCATGTTATTTCTGCCAAAAGGGAATTGTCAATCTTGATTATAAAGATATTGATACTCTTAAAAAATTTATTTCTAGCCAATACAAAATTTTACCTCGTCGTAAAACCAATACTTGTGCTAAGCACCAACGTGCTTTATGCACAGCCATAAAAAGAGCTAGAGTTATGGCTTTATTGCCATTTTGTCCAAACAATAAAAAATAATTATTATTTTCTAAATCTTAAAGCAATTTTATGCAACCTATTTATTTTTGAATTTTAATTCTAGCTAGCTTTTTGCTGTTTTTAAAATATCAAAAAGATATTCTAAAACTAAAAAAAGAAAATTCTAAACTCTTAAAACAATTAGAAACTCAAAAATGTAATAACTTTAATAATTTATCATCGACTCAAATCGCTCAACAAAAAGAATCAGATTGAAGAAAAATAAAAATCTTAGAATTTTTATCTACACACGAAACTATCACCAACAATCAAACTGAAAGTTTATTAAAAGTTTCTAATAGTACCGCCTATCGTTTACTTGAAGATTTAGAACAAGCCGGGAAGGTGATTCAAATCGGTAATACTGGCAAAGATGTTTATTATATATTAAATCGATATAAAAAATAATTAATTTTATGAAAAACTTAAATATTAACAATTTCGGACACTTACACCAACCACTTTATACAACAAGGGGAGTTTTTCATATATTTAATTTACGTTAAATTAATCAATTATATTCATAAAAACACCTTTGTTGAAAAGGTGTTTTTTATTAAACTAAACAATATGTATTATAATAAAAACCGGCATTGAGGGTAAAACCTCAAAACTATGCACTTAAATTCATTATTAATAAATATTAAAATAATAACATGATTAAACCAATTTCTGGACTTACCATTATTAATAGTAAAAAACCAGGTCCAACTATAACTATTATGGCTGGAGTTCATGGAAATGAGATTTGTGGTATCAAAGCTTTTAAAACAGTAATTCCAAACTTAAAATTAAAAAAAGGCAAAGTATATTTTATTCTAGCCAATTTAAAAGCCATTAAGCTAGGCAAAAGGCAATATCAAGTTAATTTAAACAGATTATTTCAAGAAGATAAATTCATTAATAATAAAATTAAAAAAACTTATGAATATCAAAGGTCTAGAGAAATATTACCATATTTGAATGATAGTATGGCTCTTTTAGATATTCACTCATCTGCAAATAAAGATTCTATACCATTTACTATTTGTGAAAAACCATTTTTCGATATTGCTAAAAAAATGCCAACAAAAATAATTTCTTCCGGTTTTGTAAAAATGGAACCAGGTGGAACTGATTATTATATGTATAATAATAAAAAAATTAGCATTTGTATTGAATGCGGTAGTCACATTTCTGATTTATCTAACCAAAATGCAATTGATGCTATTTATACATTTTTATCTTGTTTCAATATGATCCAAAAACCATCACAAAAAATAGCTAAAGTTAATTTTATATATAAAACTAAAACCAATTTTAAACTTATAAAATATTTTAAAGATTTTGAACCCATAAAAAAGGGAAGTACTATTGGTTATGATGGCAATCAAAAAGTTATTTCTCAACAAAATGGTTTTATTTTATTTGCAGTAAGTAGAAAGAGTCCAGACAAAGAAGCTTTTTTGTTAGGTAAATATATTTAACTATAAAAATCTTTTGACAAAACTATCAAAACCTGTTTTAATTTTAAAACTTGTATATTTTTAAATTTTTATTTAGAATGACATAGTTTTAATAATCATTAAAAAATATATATGAATGAATTAAATATATATCTTTTAAAAGATTTATCTCCTGAAGTAAAAGCCGTAACTTTTGCTAAGTGTTCTCGTTGCGCTGATTCTTTTAAAGATATCGCCAGGGAATTAACTGAAACTAAATCACAAGAATTTCATGAAAAATGAGTAGTCGGCTATGGTCATTCTTCAGTTGCCGAACACGCTGTTTTATCTATCGCCATAGAAAATGTATCAATACTTGCCACCAAAGTTATAGAAGATAATAGATTGGCTTCGTTCACAGAAAAATCAACGCGTTATCAAATATTTAACAAAGATACCTATTATATACCAGAAAAATTAAAACTTGATCCAAATCTTTTACAAATATACACCGAAACTAGCGATTATATTTTTAACCAATATGAAATATTTCACAAAAAAATATCTGAATTTTTTAGACAAGTATTTCCAAAAGAAGAGGGTATCAGTGATTTGCAATATAACACAATGATAAAAAGTAAAACCTGCGATGTGTGTCGTTATCTGTTAACTACCGCCACTCAAACTAATCTTAGCATTACAATCAATGCTCGAGCTTTAGAACATACCATAACTAAATTGTTAAGCCATCCATTGGATGAAATGAAACAAATAGGGGAAGTTATAAAAAAAGTTGCGCTTGACGAAACACCAACTTTGATTAAATATGCCAATCAAAATGATTATCTTATTAAAACCGAAGAAATTTTAACAGCTAATGTAAAAGAACTTTTAGGAACGTCTAGCCCTTATAATCAAAATTATGTTACTTTAGTTGACTATGATAAAAAAGCTGAAGAAAAATTAGTTACCACATTACTTTATAGATACTCAACCTTATCTTATCAAGAAATAAAAGAGAAGACCATTAATTTTTCTGATTATGAAAAAGAACAATTAATCAACAATGCTTTAAAACATCGTGGCCCCTTTGATCAACCTATAAGAGAGCTTGAACATATTTATTATACATTTGATATTTTAATTGATTATGGCGCTTTCCGAGACATTCAAAGACATCGCATGTGCACACAAACTAATCAACTTTTAACTTGTGATCATGGTTATGAAACGCCAGATATAATCAAAAAAGTTGGTTTAGAAAATGATTATAATATTTGTTTAGAAAAAGCCAAATCGGCTTATCAAAAAATTAGTCAAAAATATCCCTATGAAGCTCAGTACATATTACCATTGGCTTTTCGAAAAAGAGTGTTAATAACTTTAAATTTAAGAGAACTACATCATTTTATATCATTAAGAAGCGGTATCAACGGTCATTGATTTTATCGTATGATCGCCCAAGAATGTTTTAAAGAAATTGAAAAAATACATCCATTATTAGCAAAATATATACGCGTTAACATGGATTAATATTTTTTGACAAATATAAAATATATGATAAACTACATACAGCATAAATTAAGAAAGGAGAAAAATGGAAGAAGAATTGAAGTGGACAAAGCCCTTAACGTTTAAAGATGGGGCAATATACTACATAAAAAATTCTACCGGTATAAACAATTCCACCAGCCAACTATCACCCGAAATGCAGAAAATAATTATGGACATAGCTATTGATCTTGATGCAAAACCATCTAGTACAGCACTTGTTTGTGAGATCGAAGAACTTATAGAAAAATTACCAAAAAGCCAACAAGATTATTACAAAGTAAGATTCATTGCGCTTTTAGTTAAAACTATTTTTGCATTTCAAAAAGGGTAATCCAACACCCTAACAGGCAAAACCCTGTTAGGGGTTTTGCATTTTTTGACAATATATTTTTCTGTGATATAATACCGATAGGTCTTTTATATAAATTGAAAGGGGAAATTAAATGAACAAAGCAAACTTACACAATTTAGACAAAGAGGTCATCAAAGCATCATTAACAATGATGTACCCAAAATCAATCAGATTTACAGAAGAAGAAATGGGCAAATGGTTGTCAACATTGCCAAAAAAAGAAAAAAAAAGTAGGAAAAGAAATCATTGAAGATCTTAAAGTGTCATGGTTTATTCAAGATTTTATTTTAAAGATAAATGGAATAATAGCTCCTCATATTGCAGAATACCTAAGCCTCTTAAAGAAAAAACATCCCGGCGAAGAAGAAAAGTTCAGAAAAGCCCTTGTAGATTTAATTGGTTTGCTAATCTATTCACAATAAACCTCGTATTTATGACAAGCAAAAATCTCATAATTACGAGGTTTTTGCATTATAATCATTAAAATATGGCCTATTTTGGGTCATATTTTTGGCTCACCTTCTTAGATACAATTTTTGGGGAAGAGTGGCTAAAATAGGCATTTAAACGTGTTTAATGGCATGTAAAAACACTATTATTAATGTCTATTAATATATAAACAAATATTGGTTATAGATACTAATAAATACTATATAATAAATAAAAGCCCTTTAAATCCAGGGCAGTATTTACATACCACGTCGCACAAGATATATTTCTCGACATCGTATTTGTTTATTAACTATTTAAACACTACTTCTCCAACATTTTAAAAACTTTTAACATCCCTTCCTATATCAATATAAATATGAATAATAAATTTAAAACTCAAATATCAAAAGTCAAAAGTTCAAATCAAAAATTTAAATATTTAAAATATATTCTATAAACAATATTCTTGCTTCCCTTTTTTTGATCCAAGCAGGGGGTATATAAATAAACTTAAAAATCAAATCTCAAAAGTCAAATCTATAAATTAAAAATCAAAGATAAAAAACAATTAATCGGTTATTAGGTTATTGGAATATTGATTTATTGCTATTGCTTTACTACTGTTTTACAATTGTGTTTTACTCTTTTCATTACTTTTTACTACTTACCATTTACTCTTTCTACTTCACTATCATCTTTAATATCTTTAAAAACGCCTCTACCATTGCCACCATAATCATACCCAAACCTTTGATAACATTTACAACACTCTGAAACATCTGACCATTAAATATTTTTTCAACAATGCTGTAAAGTGATAGCACTGTTTCCATAAATATTTTTGCCACGTTGTCTCACATTGGTTTAAAATCAAACATAATAATTTAATTTAACAAATTAATAAAATTATTTAAACGATTAATTATTCGATCTTTACCCATAACTTTCATAATTTGGTATAAATCGGGTGACTGAGTTTTACCAGTTAAGGCCAGTCTTAAAATTTTAGCAACATCCGCTACATAACCTTTATAATTTGTTTCATTGTTTTTATATTCCTTTAAACTTTCCGCAAATCCAAGATTTTTAGCAATCAATTTAATTTTAGAAAATCAAACATCTAGTTCATCTAAATTATTATAGGTGTTTATAAACTCATTTATGATCATTTTAACATCTTCAACCGAAACTGGATTTATATTGTTTATGTCAATTTTTATATTATTAAATTCATTATCAAAAAAATAATTTATCTCATTAAAAACGTCTGATCATTTTGAAATATCTTTTCTTTTTTTCATTACCCCTTCTCTTTCAATATTAAAAATTAAATTACTGTATTCTTTATTGTTAAATAATAAATCAAATAATTTATTGTTATAAGTTTTAGCTCATCCCAAAACATGATTATATACACCATCCGATGACATACCAGCAATATATTCTCTACTAAAGAAATTTAATTTTTCAATATCAAACAAAGATCCACTACTTTTCAAATTTGTAAAATCAATTTGAAATTCTTCAATTTTTTTATCGGGATTTTGCAATTTTCAATCTTCATAATTCGAACTTGCCAAATTCATTAAATATTCAATAATAGCTTTAACTGGATATCCTTGTTCATAATAAAATTCAACACTTGCTTCCGGATCTTTTCGTTTACTAAGCTTACGACGTGATCCATCTTCCATTTTTTCAATGGGGGATACATGATAAAATCTTGGGATATTAAATTCAAGAGCCTTAAATAATTGTAAATGAATTGGTATAGATGGTAATCATTCATCCCCTCTTATAACGTCCGTTGTTTGCATAAAATGATCATCAACAGCGTGGGCAAAATGATAGGTTGGCAAACCATCACTTTTCATAATAACAGTATCTAGTTCATTGTCCGGTAACTCCACTTCCCCTTTGACTTGATCAATAAATTTAATCTTATTATTAAAATCTCCTTCTGATTTAAAACGAATTACAAAAGATTTATTTAAATTTAAATTTTCAATCACTTCATCCAATGTTTTATTTCTTCAAATAGCTCAATCTTTTCTATAACCGATTAATTCCTTTCTTTGAGTTTGGATTTGAACAATGTTTTCTAACTCCTCTTGAGTCGCAAAACAAACATAAGCTTTATTAGCTAATAATAATTTTTTTACAAACACTTGATAAATTTCTTTTCTTTCACTTTGTAAATACGGTCCATAATTTCCAATTTGTTCACAATTAATATCAAATCCTTCATCTATATTTAAACCAAAACGATTAACAGCTTTTACAATCATATCAACAGTTCCCTCAACTTCTCTTTTTTTATCAGTATCTTCAATTCTCAAATAAAAAATACCGCCCGTTTGATGAGCCAATCTTTCATCCAGTAACGCTGAATAAATACCACCAATATGAATAAAACCAGTTGGGCTTGGTGCAAAACGAGTAACACAAGCACCTTCAGCTAAATCTCTTTTAGGATATTTATTTATAATATCAGCTTCAGATAATTTTAAATCTTTGAATATATAATTTGAAATGTATTGTAATTTTTCTTCTTCATTCATAATATTTATCTTTTTATTTTTATTTTTCGTCTTTCAATTGTTTTTCTTTTGTCTTTCTGCTTGAACATTGATCTTGAAACTTGGAACTTTGTTTATCTGTATCTCTTTATCAACTCTTTTAACATCAACCTAGCAATATTAAGAGCTGCATCTTTCTTGGCAAATTTTTCGCAACCTTGCTGCATAGTTTCAATTTTTTCTGGATTGTTTAAAATACCATCGATTGTATCAAGCAATAAATTGGGTTTTAAATTTGATTGTTCAAGCACCACACAAGCTTTATATTTACTAAAATTTTGAGCATTTAAACTTTGATGATCTCGGCTGGCCCAAGGTAATGGTATCATAACGGATGGTTTTTTAAATATGGCTGTTTCAAAAATTCCACCACTACCAGCTCGAGAAATAATTAAATCTGAAACTTTCATGGTGTAGCCAAGTGAATCAATGGCTACTTGTTCAGAATGATTTAAAATTGGAATTAAATGATAGCGTCTTTCGTATTCAGTATTTTTAATTAATTCTCTAAATATAACTGTAGTTTCCCTTTTAACTTCATCATGATTATTTGTTCCAACTTGATGAATAATTTCATATTTTTGCAAGGCCTCCGGCATCATATCTAAAATCAAATTATTGATAGTCTGAGCCCCTTGTGAACCACCTAAAACTAATAAAGTTTTTAAATCTTTATTTAACCCCATGGTTTGTTTCAAAGCTAAAGTATCATCATTCACTTCAGCGATCTTTATCAATATATCATTGACTGGATTACCCACCAATTCAATCCGACTATTTTTTATATAAGAACGGCTATCTTCAAATGATATAAAAACAATTTTTGCAAACCTCGCGAACAGTTGATTTGTAAATCCCGGGATTGAATCCGATTCATGAATAAAAATTGGAATTCTAAAAATAATACCAACTACAATCACAAAGCTTGATTCAAATCCACCTTTTGCAAATATCGCATCGGGCATAATTCATAATACCTTGAAATAAGCTAAAATTCAAGATCAAATATTAATAAAAAAATTTATTATTCCCTTTCAACTCTTTCTTCGCTTTTTAATATTTAAAGGATAAATTTCAATATCTTCTTTTTTAATAAAATCTAATGTAAAATCATTACTACCAATGTAATAAAAACTTAAATTTAAACCTTGCTTTTGAAAATCCGGCGCAAATTTATGCATCTCTTTAAGTACTGAAATTAATGGAAAAACATGACCACCAGATCCGCCACCAGTAAACAAAATTTTTATATCTTTGTTTGGTTTAATGATTTTCATATTACATTTTATTGTTTAAAATATTATAAAATATTCCTAAACTAGCCATAGTAATTGCATAGCTTGTGCCACCATGGCTGATTAATGGCAGTGGTAGCCCCGTGATTGGCATGTATTCAATGCTCATACACATTATATGATATAATGCTTGCACTGTAATCCAAGTCGTAGTTCCAACTATAAATAACGATGAAAATGGATCGGAAATTCGAGCTGCCACATAAAAACCAAGAAAAAATATTGAAAAATAAATAACTAATATAATAATTGTGCCAATAAAACCAAATTCTTCAGCGATAACAGCATAAATAGAATCTGTATAGCTTTGAGGTAAGAAATTATATTTTTGTCTTGATTGACCAAAACCAACTCCCATTACCCCGCCCCGCACAATACCAATAATTGATTGACGACGTTGATAATCATCTTCGTTGGTGATTCTATCTTTACGATAGTTGCCACCAAAAGCAATCATAACACTAACTAATACTACAGCCAGCAATGTTAATACTGAAATTATTTTAAAAGACATTTTGGTAGTAAAACACATCGCACCCACCGCGGCTAAAAATAAAGCAATGATAGACGTGGCGGGTTGAAAATAAATTAAAGCCATTGGTATACCTAATACAACTACTAGTGGCAAAATTGTTTTGGTTCAACTGCTTAAATCTCTGGATGATTTGCGACTTAAAAAATCAGCTACAAATAAAATTAAAGATATTTTAAGAAGTTCTGAAGGCTGAAAAGAAAATCCGAATATATCCACCCATCTACGAGCCGTCATTTCGCCTTTGGGTATAAAAGGTTTAAAAAAAACCAGTGCTAATAAAAAAAGATTAAAAATATAAAATAGAAAAGAAAATTTTCTTAAAAATTTTAAATTTATTTTTGACAATATAAAAAAAGCTATTAGTCCTAAAGCTAAACCTTTAATCAATTGATCCTTCACAAAAAATAATGAATCGTGATGTTGCTCGCGACCAATAATAGTTGAGGCGCTAGCTAAAAAACACAAACCACCAATAATTAAAACTATTAAAATTATTCCAAATAAATTTTTAATATTTAATTTCATACTTTTATAAATTATTTAATTTATCAATCGTTTGGTTGATGTTTCTTTCACTGTTATGAACAATTCTATCTACCAAACCATTGAACTCATCTTCTGAATAAAAATAAATACTAATCTCACCTTTTTCACCTTTACGTTTAATCATAACTTTGGCATCAAATAAACTTTCCAATTTCTCACGCAATTCCAAATCTTTTGGTGAAAAAGAATCACCTAATCGCTTTCTGCCAGGACTGCCAGTTTTAATATTTTGTTTTTCTAAAAATTGTCTGGCAATCATTTCAGCTTCACGGCTGCTCAACTGCTTAGATAAAACTTCACCTAGTAACGCTCTTTGTTTTTCCATATTTGGTAAAAGTAATAAGGCTCGAGCGTGAGATTCATTAATTTTATTTTCATCTAAAGCTTTTTGGGCTTCAAAAGGAAGTTGTAATAATCTTAAGGCATTAGCAATAGCTTCACGGCTTTTACCAACTCGACGGCCAACCATTTCTTGAGTATAACCAAATTCATTTACTAATTGACCATAAGCTCTAGCTTTCATAATTGGGCTTAAATCTTCACGTTGAACATTTTCTACCAAAGCTACTTCTAATTCTAAAGATTTATCATTAAAAGTTTTAATTAAAGCTGGAACGGTTTTTAGCCCCGCCACTTTTGATGCTCGCAAACGACGTTCACCAGCAATTAATTGATATTCAACATTAATACCGTCAGGCTGATCTTTTTCAATTCTTTTAACAATCAATGGCTCGAGCACTCCATACTCTCTGATTGAACTCGCTAATTCTTGTATTGCATCGTCGGAAAATTCACGACGAGGTTGATATGGATTTGGAACAATCTTATTAATTTCTATTTGATAAATACGGCTATCATCGGTTTGTTCTAAAAATGATTTTTCTTTTTCTTCATTATCAGACACATTAATAGAATCAATTTTTAGATTATCGTTTTTAGGCTCATCGTTACTTTGAACAACTGTAGGTTCAAATGTTTGATTTGACATTTGATTAACAGTAAAATTTTGATCAATATTGTTTATTCCATTGGGTGAAGTAAAAGGCGTGGGAATCGATTCTGGACTTATGGTCTTGGTAGCATGATTAGCATTATTAAAATTAATCATTTTTGATAAATCAATACCCGACGACAATTCTTCTGGTTTGTTTTCATTATCAAGCAATAACTCCGAAGTTGAGCCATCTGTTAATAAATTTTCATCATTTATAGTTTGCCCAAGTTTATTGCGATAATTTGGATCAGTCGCTGGTTGATTTATATAAGGATAATCCATTTTAAATTTATTTATTTTTATAAAAATATTTTATCAAAAATTAAGTAAAAAAACAATGATTTACAACAAATAATTTATCTAACAGTTCATTCCATTTCCTCAACAGTTCTTTTCCTTAACAGTTGTGGAGCTTGGACTCGAACCAAGATCAGTGGATTCAGAGTCCACTGTCCTACCATTAGACGACTCCACAACTGTTAAGGAAATATATTAGTTTAAAGCCTTTAATCTTCGGTAATCTCTAGCACCGAAATTTCTATAGGCAATCTTTGATTTTGGACAACATTAAAATAGGTTTGATTTTCGACTAAACGTTTGATAATTTTTTTAATAAATTTTATATCAGTTTTTTCAGCTTGATTTTTTAAAATATTAATAAAATCTTCAGTTAAATCATGTTTAAACATTGACGCTAAATCAAATGATATTTTTATGGTTAATAAATTTTGTGCGTATTCAATTAATGATTTATAAAATTCTTCTAAATTATAGCCATTGTTATCTAAATCACTAATATATTGAAATAATTTTTTATTATCTTTGGCAATCAAAATATCAACAAATTCAGCAATTTTATTTTGGCTAATACCACCAATAATATTTTCAACCACCGACAATGTCACCTTTTTGCTCATGGTGGTTATTTGTCCTAATATTGATTCGGCGTCTCGCATCCCGCCATCAGCTTCTTTGGCAATTAAATTAAGAGCTGGCAGTTCATATTCAATTTTTTCATTTTTTAATATAGCTTCGGATTTTTTAATAATTTCATCCACTGAAAGTTTTTTAAAATCAAAACGTTGAACTCTAGATAGAATTGTCTTTAACATTTTCTCCGGGTTAGTTGTTGCTAATATAAAAATAATATATTCGGGTGGTTCCTCTAAAATTTTAAGTAAAGCTCCATAAGCACTTTTGCTAAGTTGATGAGCTTCATCAATAATATAAATTTTATATTGGCTGTTAACCGGTTTAATTTTAGCATTATCTTGTAAGGCTCTTATTTCATCAACCCCAGTATTAGTAGCAGCGTCAAATTCAATAATATCCAGAGACGAACCGTCGTTGATGGTTAAACAAGATTGACATTTATTACATGGTTCAAATTCTTTATCTTTTCGATTTTGACAGTTAATAGCTTTCGCAAAAATACGCGCCATGGAAGTTTTGCCAGTGCCTCGTGGGCCGGTAAATAAATAAGCATGAGCAATTTTGTTATTTACAATAGCATTGGTTAAAGTTTTCACAATGGATCCTTGACCAGTAACGCTTTCAAAATTTTGTGGTCGGTATTTACGATAAAACACAACATTTCCCATATTTGTCGTTTAAATTAATTATTAAATTAGTGATTGCGAGTAATTACTCGACCAGCAAAATTATTAGTAATTTGACCATTTTCTAAAACTATCGATCCGTTGACAATCACAGTTTCAATTCCCTTTGGTTCTATAAGCGTGTTTTGAATTGTTGATTGATCCATTAAATTATTTGGGTTTAGTATTACTAAATCCGCATCCATACCAATTTTAATATGCCCTTTATTCTCCAGTCCCATAATATTTCTAACGTTACCAGTAATTTTATAAACTAAAGATTCAAATGATAAAATATTTCGATAAGTCGATAAATATTTTATAAACGATCCAACTGAACGCTGATCGATAAAACCATTAATAATATTTTTATTATCAATCGACATGCCGTTTGAAGCCAGTACCGATGCACTATGTTTAATGCCTTTATCAATATTAACAGCTGATAAATTTGGATTTAAAACAATAATTTTCTTTTGAGTCATAGCTAGCACTTTAATAATTGATTCTTCAATTGATAAATTCATATTTTTTGCAATCTGTTCAAAAGATTTACCTTTCAAAACTCGATATTTATTATCAATGTCGATCAAAATCAATTTTTTATAAAAACCTTTATTTTGCTTTAATTCTTTTACTAATTTTTTAACTATATCTTTTTGATTTAAATTTTCTTTCAATGTTTTTTCCCCACCAATTGCCAATCAATCTGGCATAAACGTAATTAATGGTTGGCAAGTATATTCGTACGGATAAATGGAAAAATGAATATTATTCTTTTCTTTATTGGTACGATCAATCAATTTTAAACCATCGTCGAACTGATCAAAATTATCAGAATTTTGAACTTTAAAACTAGTTATCAAAGATTGATTATTAAAATCTTTCATTATATCTAATATTTCTTTTAACGCCATAGTAAAACCGCTAGATTCATCTCTTAGATTAAATGAAAATAGTGGATTAAATTTTTTAATTTCATTATAAATTGATGACACTTCTCTTTTAGTAATAGCTCGCCCACTTGGATAACCAAAACCAAATGATACTCCTCAAGCTCCTTCTTTAATTGATTGTTTAACTAAAATTAATAATTGCTTCAATTCAAAATCAGATAAATTTTTAAAATGGTCGCCAATCAAACCATTTCGAATAACATTTCAACCAATTAAAGATGCCACATTTACTCCTAAAGTTTTTGAATCCAAAAATTGTAAAAATGTTTTAAAGCTTCTTCAATTGACATTTAAATCTTCGGTATTGGACCAAGGTCTAAAACTATTTAAATTATTTTTAATCAGTGGGGCTAATGATGAACCAGCTTGACCTATTAGAATTGTAGTTATACCTTGCTTTATTAAATTTTCACATTTAGGATTTGATAATAACGTTAAATAGTGGTCAGAAACATTATCGATGTCTATAAAGCCTGGACATAAAAATTTTTTGTCAGCATTAATTACTTTATCACAATTTTGTTCTTCCACCGCTTCACCAATTTTAACAATCTTGCCATTTTTAACAACCACATTAGCTCGAAAACTTCTAGCTCCAGTGCCATCAAAAATTGTCGCATTTTTTATTAAAATATCATACTGCATAAAAGTAATTAATAATTTTATTCTTGTTTATATTTTAACAGATTTACAATTTAATTACAAACGCCATTAAAAACGTAATAATCAATGGTATAATTACCAGGTTTATTGTTTTATTAGCGTTTCATAAAGAAATATGCCGATAAATTTCGGTTAGATTATAAAATCAAAGCACTAATAAAATTGGAAAAATAAAAAAACCATTAGAAAAATGAAAAACAATTCAGCTCATCTGCAAAAATATCAAGAAAATAACTATTTTTTCATATAGTGACCAGTTGAGATTATTTAATTTTTTATATCAAGAGAAACAAACATAACTAGTCAGAGCATACAAAACAAAGCAATAGAAAAACTTTATATGGTTCAAATAAAATAAACAATAAATAGCTAAAGTATTATAAAAAAATACCAAGAACAAAAATCATTGTTTAAATGTTAAAAAAACCGAAAGATTATCTTTAATGATTGGCTTAATATCAATCACTCGAAAATAAAACAAAACGATCATAATAATTAAAAACGAAATTACCGGTACCATCTTAAAATTTCAAGAAAAAATCAATGTGCTTATAAATAAAGAATATAAAATGAAATAATTAATATTAGCTAACCCGGATATCAATTTTCATAATAATAAAAACATCAATATAATAATACTTCCTCAAATTCAATTGAGTTTAGCCATCAAAATAAACATCGTAAGTATCACAAAAATAACCGTTAAAATGGTATGAATCAGATTTTTTCAAATTGGTTGATAGTTCATAATTAACGTTTTTTAATCTTAAAATCGATTTTATTATTTTTAACCGTAACTGTAATTATACTTCCCTCATTAATATCATTATTTAAGATATTATCCGCCATTGGATCTAATATTTCTTTTTGAATTAGTCGTTTAAGAGGTCTAGCTCCATATTCAGCATCATAACCATTATCCGCTAATCAATTTTTTGTAGAATTATCAACAATCAATTTAATACCTTTATTTTCTAATCGCTTAACTACTCTTGACATTTGAATATCAACAATTTTATGCATATCTTTTAATCGAAGTGGGTTAAAAACTACAATCTCGTCAACTCGATTTAAAAATTCGGGCTTAAAATATGATTTTAAATTACTTTGAATTTTTTCTTTCAAAAATATCTTTTTTTCTTCATATTCTTGATCGGTCTTTTTACTACGATCATTATTATTAAAGCCTATATTTTGCATTTGCGATATATATTCTCCGCCAATGTTTGAAGTCATAATAATAATTGTATTTTTGAAATTTACAGTTCGGCCTTTGCCATCTGTTAATCTACCATTATCCAATACTTGTAATAATAAATTAAAAACTTCAGGATGGGCTTTTTCAATCTCATCAAACAATACCAAACTATAGGGTTTATGTTTAATGGTTTCGGTCAATTGACCACCTTCATCGTAACCAATATAGCCAGGAGGTGAGCCAATTAATCTAGCTACGCTATGATGCTCCATATATTCGGACATATCAATTCGAATAATAGCTTTTTCATCATTAAACATAAATTCAGCTAAAGTTTTGGCTAGTTCTGTTTTTCCAACACCCGTTGGTCCTAGAAACATAAAAGAGCCAATGGGTTTATCTTCATCAGCAATTCCAGCCCGGGACCTGATAATCGATCTTGATACTGATTCGATAGCTTCGTCTTGACCTATAACTCGCGATTTTAAAATTTCTCTAACATTTTTAACTTTTTCTTTTTCATTTGCCAACATTTTATCAGCTGGCACGCCCGTTCATTTAGAAATAATTTTTGATATATCGTAAGCATCAATCTCTTCTTTAACAAATTGAGATTGGACTTTTTGTTTTGATAATTTTTCTAATTTTTTAATTTCTTTTTCAATCAGAGGAATTTTGCCATACATAATTTCTGCAACTTTTTCTAAGTTGCCTTCATTTTCAAAATTTTCAGCTTCTTTCTCCAAACTATTTATTTGTTTTTTTAATTCATGTATATCCGTCACTGAGCTCTTCTCAACATTTCATTTTTCTAATAAATTTTTCTCATCGTGTTTTAAAGTTTTAAGTAATTTGGTAATTTCCTTGACTCGATTTTCAAAAGATATGCCTTCTTCTTTTTTAATGGCTTCATATTCAATTTCTAAAACTCTAATTTTTTTCTGAATACTTGCTATTTCGGTTGGAGTACTATTCATCTGCAACTTTAAACTTGAACCAGCTTCATCAATTAAATCAATGGCTTTATCTGGTAAAAATCTTTCGGGAATATACCTTGATGATAAATTAACCGCCGCTTTAATGGCATCATCGGAAATACGCACGCCATGGTATACTTCATATTTATTTTTCAAACCTCGCAAAATAGTAATAGCATCATCAATCGATGGTTCTTCAACGGTCACCGGTTGAAAACGTCTTTCTAAAGCTGGATCCCTTTCAATAGAATCACGATAATCACGAAAAGTAGTAGCACCAATCAAACGAATTTCCCCTCGAGATAATGCTGGTTTTAATAAATTGGAAGCATCAATTGATCCTTCCGAAGCCCCTGCTCCTACAATTGTTTGTAATTCATCGATAAAAATAATATATTTATCTTCGTTTTGTTTTATTTCTTTTAAAACATTTTTCAATCTTTCTTCAAACTCACCTATAAATTTTGTGCCCGCAATCATAGCTCCAATATCCAAAGAAAGAATTTCTTTATTTTTTAAATTATCGGGGACTTCTTTTTTTATTATCCTTTGAGCTAAACCTTCAACAATAGCGGTTTTACCAACTCCCGGTTCGCCCAGTAAAACTGGATTATTTTTCATTCGTCTAGATAATATTTGCATTATTCTTTCTAGCTCCACTTCTCGTCCAATCAACGGATCGAGTTTATCTAATCTAGCTTTTTCAGTTAAATTTTGACTATACTTTTCTAATATTTTATAACTCACGCTACCTTTTTCATCATCCACTGGCATATTTTTTCGAGCTTCTATTAAAGTAGTTTTAAATTGGTCAGGATAAACATTAAAATCTTGTAAAATATTTTTTGCTTCACTTGGCACTTCAATAAGTCCTAAAAATAAATGTTCAGACGAAATATAATTTTCTTTTTCTTCACGACTCAATCGTTCTGATTTTTCAAACACATTAATTACTTCTTGCGATAACAAAACTTGACCAAAGTTTTGATCCTGAACTACAATTCTAGGAATAGCATTTAATTTATTTTCAACTTCTTTAATGATATTATCAATATTTATATTCATTTTATCTAAAACCACTTCCACTAAACTATCGTTTTGCAATAATAATGACAATAGCAAATGCACAGCCTTTAGTTCTCCGTGATTATAATCGCTAATAATTTGTTGAGCTCGTTCTAAAGCTTCTTGAGCTTTCATGTTAAATCTTGGTCGCATTGTTATAGTTTTATTTACTTTTTTAAAATAAATTAATAAATTAAATTATTTATTTTTCTCCCAACGTGATATTGATATTTAATATTTCTTGACCACGTTTAATTTCAAGACCAATAGTATCTCCCGGTTTATAATTTCTTACTACTGTAGCTAAAGGCGTTTTGGATGTGATTTTAACTTTATTCACCGACAAAATAATATCGCCTTCTTTGAGTCCAGCCTTTTCAGCTGGTGAATCTTTAATAATCGCTTTTGCGCCTTCGCTGGATACCACTAGAGCCCCATAATCAACATCTAATTTTCTTTCTTCAGCTTCGTTTTTATCTAGTTGTACATAATATACACCAATATAAGGAACTGTAATTTTACCAGTTTTTATCGCCTGTTCAATTGTATTTCTAATTTTATTAATAGGCATAGCAAACCCAATATTTTGAGCTGATGCCACAATGGCTGTGTTCATACCTATAACTTTGCCATCCAGACTTAGTAATGGCCCACCTGAATTTCCACGATTAATAGCCGCATCAGTTTGTAATAAATCATTTAATTTTTCTGCTGGTATATTACCACCGCTAGCTGTAATGCTACGATTTAAGCCCGATATAACACCAACACTAATAGTATTTTGAAATTCGCCTAAAGCATTACCAATCGCTATCACCGTTTGACCCAACTGCAATTTGCTTGAATCGCCCAATGCTAATGGTTTTAAATTTGTGGTTTCAATTTTTATAAGTGCAAAATCTTCCATTGGATCTTGAGCAACAATTTTTGCATTATATTTTGAACCATCATTTAGAAAAACCACATATTCAGCTTTACTGTCCGAAACCACATGTTTATTAGTAACAATATAACCATCACTAGTAATTATAAAACCACTGCCGGAGGCAATTTCTTGTTTTTCATATTGTTGATCATTTTTGGGTGTTTGTTGGTAATCTTTTAAATCAAAATTAAAACCAAATGGATTAAACAAATCATTACCAAATGTATCAAACGGATTTAATGTATAAACATCCGCCACCGGTAAATATTTAGTAGCCACAATACTAACCACTGACTGATCGGCATTTTTAACTACATTGATAATTCGTTGTTCATAATCAATTTTTTCTTGATAAATAGTTTTTGTTTCTGTATCAGGTATCAAATTATTTAAAGAAACATTATTGTTTTTATTTTCATCGGTTTTTTCTAATATTTTTATTGTTGGAATTTGATTCAATGGTCACAGAAATAATTTTTTAATTATGTCTGTACTATTAGCACTAGCTACATTGGGTAAATAAATATTTGATACTGCGATAAAAATATTAATTGTCAAAATAAAAAACAGAGATTTTAATATAAAATTAAAAGATTGTTTATTCATAATCTATTGTTTAATGTTTCTTAAAATATCGACCAAAAATATTTTATTATTGGTTGTCTTGACTTTCATTGATTGGCTCAACTGTAGTTTCTTCGTTTTTAACAGATTGATTGTTAGTTTTTTTAACAAATTTTTTAGCTAAATCTTTAAAATTGATATTGGATCTTGAAAAAACAAAAATATAACAAATTTCTAAAATTCCTAATGTATTCATAATCATTATCAATCAAAATCATAAAGATTCTTTTCGTTGAGCCGCTTTTCATAAAGCTAGCCCTTTTCAAACTGTAATCCAAATTAACATTGGTAATAAAACCTTTGGATCTTCCAAAAATTTGGATTGAGATAAATATTGAAAAACATTCATATTTACAAGCTTAATTCTTTATTAAACATTATAAATTATAGCAAAATTTTAAAATAATTGCAATATCAAAAACGTTAAAAAAAGACCTATTTTGGTCTTTTTTCAAGCTCATCTAATGCCTCATTTACTAATAGGTCCGCTTCTTTGTTTTTATCCCTTAATATATGATGAAATTTAATTTTCGGTAATTTTTGCATCAAGTTATATGCCTTCAAAAAAAGTTTGGCTAATTTTTCATCTTTAATTTTATATTCTCGATTTATTTGCTTGCACACTAATTCTGAATCCAAATAAAAATCAATTTTGGCTTCATCGTCTTCATTCAACAAAAATAATTCTTTTATTTTTTCTAACGCCAAAATGACAGCTTCATATTCAGCTTCATTATTGGTTCTAATGCCAATAGTTTTTTTAAATTTATGTTCGTTAATCACTACCCCAACTGCCGCCTGCCCTGGATTATTTCTAGATCCACCATCCGTAAAGACACGTATTATTTTTTCCATAATATTATTTTTCTATTCGTTTTTATATTAACAATTCGCTAATCGTTCACATAGTTTTTTATAAACTTCAAAAGTAAATTTTGCATCATAAAAAGCATTGTGACATTTATCCCTTTTGATATCAAAATATTGACATACATTGGTTAAACCAAAATTTTCAATTGCTATATCATTTTTCAACACTAAATAGGCCATCGACATAATATCCAGCTTATGATAATAAAACGGTGGATTAAAAGCTCCCAAGCTATTAAAAATATTATATAGTCATGATCAATCATAAAAGAAATTATAACCACATAAAACACAACCTGAACATTTTTCGATAAACATTTTCATGGCTTCTTCAATTGAAACTGCATTTTGTCAATCCGCTTCGTTATAACCACTAATCTCTAAAGCTTTTTTGTCCGCTAAATCCAACCGTTTAGGTTTAATTTTTATATTAAATTCTTCTTTAACTTGTAATGTTTTTGGATCAACTTTTAATCAACCAATTTCAATTATTTCATGATCAATTTTAAGCCCAGTCATTTCTAAATCTAAAAACACTAGATCTCGTTCTTTCATTTTTGGGCCATTTTTAATTAATACGTTATCGTTGTCTTGAAAACTTTCAAAATATTTTTTATCCATCTTTAATTTTTCAATTTTTTACTTAAATACCAAAGCATAGCCCCACCACCAGTTGATACAAAAACATTTTTTTGTTTAAAAATTGACGGTGCCATTTGGGCAATTGAATCCAAGGTTTCACCACCACCCAAAACATACTTTCGGTTTTTATCATTTTTAATAAATTCGAGTAAAGATTTTGTAGCAATTGAAAATCGTTCGTCTTCAATATAACCAAGTGGCCCATTTCATAAAATAAATTTTGACTTTTTAACATAGTTTATAAATTGTTGGATGGTTAGATTGCCTAAATCCAAAATTCGATCGGTGGTACTGATATCCGAATTCATTTTATATTTTGTTGAACCATTTGAATCTAAAACTTTAAAATCAATTGGCAAAATAATTTTATTAAAATCTAATTTATTAAAATTAGGTATTGGCATTTCATCAAAATAGGATCGGCCAACTTCAAATCCAGCCGCCCTTATAAAGGAATTAGCTATACCACCACCAATCAATATATAGCTACTTTTATTTATAAATTTCATTATTATTTCAGTTTTGTCTTTAATCTTGGCTCCTCCTACAATTACGATCAAATCGTTTTTTGATTTTTCCAATACCTTATCTAAGTTTTTTACTTCCAATAAATAATTAAACCCAAAAAAACTAGGTAATAATTTTGTAATGGCTGTGTTAGTAGCTACCTTTCGATGACAAACCGAAAAAGCTTCATCAATAAATACATCGCCAATTGTAGATAGACGTTTAGCAAAATTAATATCGTTATTGTCTTCGCCCAAATAAAAACGCATATTTTCTAATAAAATAATCCGCGGTAACTTTTTAGCATTAAAATATTTATCGAACTTATCACTAAATATACTATATTTGAAGAAAAATACTTTAGTTTTAAACAGTTTGGATAAAATACCTTTGAAAATTTTTAAGCTCAACTTTTCGTTATATAAATCGAATTGATTAATTTTAAAACTATGTTTATCTGATTCTGGTCTACCTAAATGGGCCAAAACAACAATTGTTTTGGCCTTATTTTTAAGTAGAAAAGAAATTGTTTTTTGAGTCGACAGCAATCTATAATGTATTTTATCAGTTTCTTGGGAATTTAAATCCAAGCGGATAATAACCCTTTTTCCTTTTATTTGACTAGCTGTAGGCAATTTCAAATCCATAGATATTATATTATTTAATTTCAAACGTAATTGAAACGGTGGCAGTAATGTCTTTAGAACCAGCTTCAATTGGAGCTTGAGCAACAGGCGCAATACTACTTTCTAAACGATAGCTACTTGTATCATAAGCCACCCCACCCTTCATATAGTTATAATTATTATAATTTTCAGCAATGTTAATAATTCGGCCAAATCTAACTTTAGTAGCGTTAGAAATATCATTAGCTCTTTCCATAATTTTTTGAATAGCTTGAATTTTGGCTTCATTTTGGACTTTTTCCATATCTTCCACTGAAAAAGCTAAATTCGAAACATTATTAACACCTAATTCTGAAACTTTACCAACAATTGTATCAATTTTAGCAAAATCACGAATTGTCACTTCAATTACTTGATCTAACTTATATTTTGTCAATTCACTATTACATTTTCGAAAGCCAGAATTATCATCAAAACATTTTTCTTCATAAATTGGATACAAACTATAATTGGTAGTTTTAATATCTTTTTCTTTGATATCAACTGATTTTAAATAATCAATCACCGTTTGCATTTTTAAATTATTTTCATTGGTTAACTTTTCAATTGATACATTTTCAAGCGCAATTGAAAAACTAATTTTGGCAATGTCCGGAATAACTGTTACCTTCCCTTCGGCGGTCAAAGTAGTTGTTCGGCCTTGCGAAGATTCATTATCTGATTTTACCATTTGATAAAATCCAAAAGTTACTAGAGCAAAAATGACTGATAAACCAATCGCTACAATCAATCATTTAAAAGGTTTTTTTGTAAAATCCATGTTTTAAATTTAAAAATTTTTTAAAGTTTTTAAAATACTAATGTATTCATCTAAATTGGTACTAGCTTTACCAATTAGCAAACCATCACCAATAAAGATCGACTTAAAATTTAAAATATTATTTTTATTTATCGACCCGCCATATAATATTTTAACATTTGAAGCTTTTTCTTTTCCAAAACGAGTTTCAAATCAAAATCGTATATTTATTATCATAGTTTCAATATCGCTAATTTCTGCTACTTGACTGTTCGGACTTGTACTAATAGCTCAAACTGGTTCATAAACAATTATAATATTTTTAATTTCTTCTTCTTTAACTCCTTTTAAGCATTCGTTGAGCTGAGAAAAAATAATTTTTTTAATTCTGAAACTATTGGCTGTTTCACTTTTACTTCTAGCATTTTCACCAATACATAAAATTGGTTTCAAATTGTAATGCAGACAGTTAACAACTTTTGCATTTATATCTTCATTTTTTTCTTTAAAATTTATACGTCTTTCTGAGTGACCTACTAGCACATACTTTACCCCCATCGATTTTAACATTTTGCTTGATACTTCACCAGTAAAAGCTCCTTGATTAAACTTGGATACATCTTGAGAACCAATTTCAATATCTTTATTTATAATACTTCGCAATCTATCGATATAAACATGGGGTGGCAAAATGACAACTTGGCTGTCTTTTAAAAGCTTATTTAGCTTGTGTTTGCTAATTAAACTATTCAATTTTTCCACAAAATTGTCAGACTGTTCCTTGGTATCGGGAAATTGCTTTCAATTTGATACAATCAATTTAAACATAATTTTAATAATTATATTTATAAATCTATCTAACATAAATTATAGCAAAAAAAAGAAGTCAAATCAAGCAATTTGACTAACATTTTCGAAAATGGTATAGAATCCAATTTATTTAATTCTTTTAATTTTTTTAATAGTTTCCAATTCTTTTTGTAAGAATTTAATTCTCTCCATGGGTTTTTTAAAATCAAAAATAGAAGATCCCATTGCCAAATAATCAACTCCAAAAGTTACAATCGTATCCATGTTGCGTTCATTAATACCACCATCCATTTCAATTTTAATTCTTCTATTTTTTCTTTTAATAATCGGAATATTCTCTAAAACATAGTGTTGCATAGTTTGACCAGATGGCCCAGGAATAACTGCCAATATTAAAACCATATTTAAATATTTTAAATACGGAAATAGTTTGGATATTGGTGTTTCTGGACAAATGGCTAAAGCCAATTCAATTTTATTTTGTCTACACAATTTATAACATTTTTGAAAATTATTAATCGCTTCAACATGTAAAATAATACGTTTAGGTTCAAGAAAAATCAAATCTTCAATATATTTTTCTGGTTTTTCAAACATAAAATGAATCTCAAACGGCAAAGTTATTTTTAAATCTTTAATTTTTGATAAATTAGTATAATTTTTCCAATGAGTAAACTCGCCATCTGATAAATCCAGCTGGATAATGCCATCGTAGTTTTTAAGTTGTAATAGTTTTTTCTTTAAATCATTTAGATTTTTAGAATTTACTACCGGAACAATCATTGGCATATTAATAGTTTATTTAAAATTTTCTTTTTCAATTTTCTCTATTATTTTTAATCTATTTTGATATCTAGCTTTACTTGGTGGTGGTGTAGTTAATCATTTTTTAATAATCATCCAAGCTACTGAGCTATCAGTCAAATCAGCAGCTAAACATAAAACATTTGAATCATGGTGCTCTCGGCTTTCCTTAGCCACATTAACCGTCAAGCATAAAGCCGCTCTTACTTTTTTAAATTTATTACTTATAATCGATCCACCTACTCCCGATCCACAAATAACAATACCTTTATCTTTTTTAGAATTTTGTGATATTTTTTTAGCTACTTTTGATGCAAAATCTGGCAAATCATCATCTTTATCATAAACTAAATTACCAAAATCCTTATATTCAATTTTAACCGTATTTAAAAATTCTTTTACTTTTTCTTTTAAGCCAAATCCGCGATGATCGCTAGCTAAATATAACATATTTACCGTTTAATATTATTATTTGTTAAATATTATTCTGGAACCAAAATATCTTGTAGTAATTGCTACTATCGCCCCAGCAAATGAAGCAATATTAGCCCATAAATAACCATTAATATTCAAATCCACCGAATTTACTAAATAAGTTGTGATTCAAACATTTACACAAATAGTTATAACACTTAAACATATAAATTGCAACAATTGATGATTTGTATTATTTTTAGATTTAAAAGTTCATTGTAAATTAGCATAATAACTAAAAATAATAGACATAGCAATCGAAAATATTTTAATCAGTAAAAAACCATTGCCATTATTGGTTTTAAATATTCACATCAAGATATTCATCAAACCATAATCAATTACTGTATTCAAAAAACCAATAAAACCAAATCTAATAAATTCAAATTTAAAAAAATAATTAATTATATCCATTAACAATTGCCAACCTTTATTAATCATATTTTATTATTCATTACTTTTTTTATCTGCGTTCTCTTCATTTCGCATTGAAGCCAAAACTTCATTAAGAAATTCTTCGTCAAACTCAGTTTCTTCTTCCATACCTTCATTTGTTTCTTGATCTGACAAAATAGTTTCACTATTGCTTGGTAGTATTTCTTCAATAGATTGATTATTGCGTTTGAATCTTTCCATAATTTCTTGATCCACTTCGGATCGCAATCTAGCATAGGCTTTATTTGACGCTTCAATAGCCTGATCTTTATAAGAAATTTCCAATGGTTTAGCTAAAATGGTTGAAATATTAAAGGCTCGACTAGGTTGGCCATTAGTCATTAAACGTATGTAAGCATTTCAATTAGCTAATGATACTAAGTCCACTTCATTAAAAACTGGCACAAAATATTTTTTTAAAACTTCCCCATCCGGATTGCTAACCCGAAAAGATACCATTGACCCAACGTTACCAAAAATTGCATCCCGAATTTCATCTTGAACTTGAGCAATAAATTGATGAGCAATAATTAAAGATAAACGATACTTTCTCAACTCCGATAAAATTTGAGGAATTGATCGAGTTGTAATATTTTGAAATTCATCGATATATAAATAAAAATCATTTCTTTGATCTTCCGGCATGGCGGCTCTAGCAAAAGCAGCTGACGTCAATTTTCCAACCATAATCATACCAATCAAATAACTGTTACTTTCCCCCAAAAGACCTTTCGCTAAATTAATAATTAAAATCTTTTTGGAATTGATAATGTCATTAAAATCTAACGATGATTTAGTTTGGCCAATAATCGGTCGCATTAAATTGTTGGTTAAAAATGGCGCAAGTTTAGAGTTTATATATGGTGCCATATTATTTAAAGATACTTCTCCTCCAGCTTTTTCAGCTTGTGTTTCTCAAAAATCTTTCACAATAAAATTAGTAGTTCTTGCTAATAATTTTTGTCTAAATTTATCATTGGTCAAAACCGATGGCACTTCTACTAAAGTAAATTGTTCAACCGGATCAGACATTAATAAAGCTAAAGCATTTCGCATATATTGTTCAAAAATTGGACCACCCATTGTTTTCAAATCATATAATTTATCCATTATTTCTAGAACTTCATTAATGATAAATGTTTGATCCATTTGTTTTTCTGGACTTGATTCTAAAATATTAAAACTCATCGTGTATTTAGGATCAGCTGGATTAATATAAACAACATCTTTTATACGTTCTTTAGGTATAAAATCTAAAAGTTCATTAGCTACATCACCATGAGGATCAATAAAACAAACCCCATTGCCATTTTGAATGTCTTGAGTAATTCAGCTTTTAAGCAACTGAGTTTTACCAGTACCAGTTTGACCAATAACATAGGTATGCAATCTTCTATCTTTAACTTGTTGTCTGATAAATCTTTCTTCACCTCGATAATTATTTTTACCTATAATTAAACCTTCTTCGGGTAAATCCACTGGTGGTTGAGCCGTTCGAAAGCTCAATCATTTTATATTTGGTATTTCTAGCATCATATGCGGTAAATGTCAAAAACTATTAATTTCACTAGAATTTAAAACCATAGTTGTTTTGCTATCAAGCAAACGATAAACATATTGAAAAATCAAGGTTTTCAATTTTGAACCTTGTTGCTTCTTAAATTCAATTAAATTAAGTACTGGACTAGACAGTTGCGTAAAACCATTTTTAACTTCTTGGATTAAATCATCAACTCGACTCTTGTCGGGTGATGAAACCACTAATCTCAAATTAACATCAAATAATGGTTGAAGCAATTTATTTTCAACATTTTTAACTAACGCTTCATCAACAATTTTAGGTTCATTTTCTTTTTTATCTTTATCGGATTTTGCGAATGGATTAAACGTTTCTTTCACCATTGATATGTCAACAAATTTGCGATTAAAAACATCTTTCTCTTTTTCACCTCGTTTTAAATTTTCTAAAATTTTCTTTATATCTTTTTTCTCACTGCTTGTACTGTTTAAAATTAATTGTAAAGCCATGCCTTCATTATCGCCAATTTTTGAAAAGGCATTTAAAATACTAGCAAAAGGATCACTCTCAAAATTTTGATAAGTTTTAATTGGCAAAGCAAAATGAGTATTAAGCTTGCCCACTGCCCCACCATTATAATTTTTCAAACCAAATACAGTATAATCACTAGTTTCAATAACTTCACTAAATGGGAAATACGCTGTAATCATTTTTTGAATCATATCAATGTGTTTGCGATGACACGCCACAAAAAACATAATTTCTCTCGTATCAATTGGTGAAGCTATTTCAAAAACAATTGGATATTTAAATTTATTTAAGTTACTTATCATCTGATCGCAACTAGCAATCATTTCACTAATTTTTTTATTATTTTCACTTTTATCTTGAGAAATATCTCTAGGTACTTTAATAGATAACAATTTATAATTCATAACCAAATTAAGTTTTCGCTTATAAATTATTTTATTGATAAATCAAAAACTCACGCCGATTAACACCAGAATAATTCAAGATCAACGTTCAAAAAAATAAAAAATTTGTTCCATTAATAAATATTTATTTCTTAATAATTTTTTGATTTACTAACGCCTCATAAAATTTATCTACCAGTAAATCGTGCAACTTATCTATTAAATAAGCATTACTAGTTTTAAAACTAAAATTTATAGCATTGGCCACACCATTATCAAAAGCTTTTTTTACTAATTCTTCCAGAGTTCTATTGGCATCTTGATTGTTGTCATCATCATTGTCGTTAGCTCCAAATACTGAAAATTTATTTACATTTATATCGGGCTTAGCCACAACTTGATTAATTTCTTTATCAAAAATTTCATTAATTACATCTTTAATGATTTCTTTATCTCCTTTCGTTTCAATATGATGTTGTTTATAATTATCTTTTTTGGTTTCATATAAAACTTTAACTTGCTCTAGCCCAACTCGGTTGGATTGAATATTTTTTTCAAAATGTGGCATACTAATAATTTAAAATTCAGTTATATAATACAATAAAACTATAACAAAAACTTTTTAAAAAAACAAGTCAAATACTAATACAAAAAAGTAAATGGTAAATGGTAATTGGCAAAAAGTAATACAATGGTAAAACAGTAGTAAAGCCCACCACAACCAACCGAAGGTTGGTGTGGGGGCTAGCAATGGTAAAACAATAGTAAGGCGATAGTAAGACCCACCACATCAAATTTAATATTTAGTATTTTGTATTAATTTTTGGCATTTGAGATATAGATTTGATTTTTGACATTTGAGTTTTGAGTTAATTCTTGGTGTGGGCCTGCCTGCCGGTAGGCAGGTTTACCTACCGTAGGCAGGGATGCAAGTATTTGTCCATGTTAATTTATTCACAAATTCTCGTAATTAACATACAAATACTTGATTTTTGGCAACAGATATGATATAATAACAATGCGGGATAGAGAAATGGTATCTCGCCAGGCCCATAACCTGGAGATTGTTGGTTCAACCCCAACTCCCGCAACAAGTTTCCGAAACTCTTTTTTTTATTCACTGACTTTGTCGGTATAGCTCAGTGGTAGAGCGGAGGCCTCATAAACCTCATACATAGGTTCGATTCCTATTACCGGCACTAATAAAGATATGCGGA
>ERZ795054.415-NODE-415-length-56281-cov-7.866130_pt1 | contig 56281 bp, 43 predicted proteins | sample MGYA00375138_ERZ795054 | MGnify/ENA primary metagenome ERZ795054 (study PRJEB30183, sample SAMN05720215) | anaerobic digester metagenome | isolation source: active sludge of municipal wastewater-treating anaerobic digesters | place: USA | collected 2014-12-23 ... | reverse complement strand
TGTCGCGTCCCCTGGAGAACCTGTTTACTGGTGGCGCTGTGGAAATGGAGCCGACTCCTCAGTATTCCGCGGCCGAGGCCCTGCGCAAGAAAGGGAACTACCCGGCGGCGCTGGCAGCGGTGCATGCCCAACTGGCCCGTTTTCCCGAGGATTTCACCGGGTTGATGTTGCTTGCCGAAATCCATGCCCAGAACTTGCGGGACTTGTCCGAGGCACGGGAGATTGTGGAACGAATTCTGGGCCGATCAGGCGCTCCGCCCGAACGGCTCGCTTATGCTTTGAATCGGCTGGCCGATTGGGAACTGCAGTTGGCCCAGGATCCGAGCGCCGCAAGGGCCGTGGTGGCGCGGATCATCGAGCTTTTTCCCGATACCCAGATCGCGGCCCTGGCCGAGCAAAGACTGTCCCATCTGCCCACCGAGCAGTTTCTTCATGAAAAGGATGATCCGACACGGATCGAGGTTCGCCATATTACCCAAAAACTGGGTTTGACCGGTCATCACGAACAGTTTTTAGCGGCCCAGGAAACCCCGGCCCAAGCGGTGGAGCGCCTCGAAGCCCAGTTGGCGCAGTATCCCAACGACTGGGAAGCTCGCGAGGAATTGGCCAAGGTCTGCGCCGAGTCGCTTCAACAAGTCGATCGCGCGGTTGAACAGATGGAGTATCTGATCGCCCAGCCTCACGCCCCCGCCAAAAAGACCGCTCTGTGGCTTAATGAGTTGGCCGATATCCATCTGAAGTACGGTGCTGGACTGGATAAAGGCCGGGAGACACTCCAGCGGATCATCGACCTTTTTCCGGGGGGAGCCGCCGCCGAGGCCGCCATGAACCGCCTCATGCGATTAAAGATCGAACTCAACGCCCGAAAGTCCGGCACGACCGTCAAGCTCGAAAAGACCGACCGGCATCCCGGCCGGCCCCCGAAATACTGATCGGGAGGGGGCGTTGAACCGCGTGAGCAATCTCCCGCGTCGATGTCTGAAAACAGAGGAAAGGAATTCATTTTATGAGTTGTGTTTGCATCCTGGCGCCGGTGGTGGTGGCGTCGTGGCCCGCCTTTAGCATGGCGGTCGTGTCGGCGGCAACCTCGCTCGGTTACACGCTGGCGGAAGGCGCCCTCGCGTATGATAAGAACCGGCAGAAGTCCAGGGTCAAGAATCAGATCGAGCTGCAGATTGACCAAAGCGAGTTGGTCACCGGCAGCTTGTCGCGGGATCAGCGCATTCGGGTTGTCAGAGGCAATGTGACGGTGACATTCTCCCGCGATGCCCGCGGCAAGGCCTCGCTCTGCGTGGAGGGCGAGGGCCATACCGATGAGGCCCTCCGAGCGATGGGCGAGGAACTCAGCAAGCGGGTGGTTCAGAGATATGTCTATCAACGGATCATGGATGAGATGCGGGCGCGCCAGTTCATGGTGGTCGAGGAACAGACCGAAGAAAACCAAGCCATTCGGCTGAAGGTTCGCCGTTGGGAGAATTGATTATGCCGGAACGCGAATTCGATATGACGATCCACCCGGACGGAACGGTGGAGGTGCATGTGAAGGGCTATAAGGGCAAGGCTTGCCTCGAAGCGGCGCGAATGCTCGAACAAATCGTGGGCGAGATGAAAGCTCAACGGGAAACGAGCGAGTTCTATGAACCGGATGAGCAGGTTCAATATCGCATCGACCAGAGGCATTGAGCATGGCGGATGTCTCGTTCTATCCTCCCCGGGCGCCGCGGGTGCGGTTTTTTCGGGAGCTTTGGTACCGATTGCGGCGGCTGATCAAGGCCGAGAAAGTCGAAGCGGGTTATTACCGGATACAGCCGAGCGTGCTGGCGTTTCTTGTTCCGGGATATGGATTCCTGGCGGCGCGCCGGCGGTTTTATGCCGGGGCCATCGTGCTCGGTTGGTTGACGCTGGCGCTGGTGTTCCTGATACGGATGGGATATCCGGAAGGCAACGTGGCCATGGGATTGATGATTTCCTTGCACGCGAGCTCGGCCGTTTTTCTATTTGTGCGCACCAGTTGCGCGGAAGATCTGTCCCAACGCCTGGGAATCGCCCTGTTGGTGTTGGGGGGGCTGATGGTGTTTCTTTATTTGCCACTGATTTACCTGGTGTTGCCGCGGTTCTTGATTCCATTGGATTATGAGGGCAAAGTGGTCATCGTGCGGGTGGGCGGAAATCCAGCCCAGGTGCGGCGGGGGGAATGGGTGGCCTACCGGACCCTCGGAACGTATAATTATGGGGGCATCCGTGTGTTCGAGGGCCATGGGTTGGAGCAGGTGCTGGCCCTGCCTGGTGACACCATTCATTTTCACAAGACACACTTTGAAGTGGGCCAGGCCTCTTATCCGCGGCGGCCTTATATGCCGGAACAAGGCGAATGGCAGGTGGAACCGGATTGCTGGATCATCTGGCCCAGATTGGAGCGCCGGGCAAACTATGCGCCAAACATGGACGGCACGATTGGGGTGGTCTGGCGCGACCTGGCGCATGTGCCCCGGGGGAATTTTATCGGACGTCCTATGAAACACTGGTTTTGGCGGAAACAACAACTGTTATGAGCCGTTTTTCGAACCTTGAGTTTTCCGCGAACGAAGAACATCGCGCGGCCGAACAGGAATCCGTCAAAGACGAGGTCTCTTTCATGGCCGAAGCGCAGAGCTTTCTCGAGTTGGGGGAGTTCGAGCGGGCCTTGCGGTCCTATTCGAAGGTGCTGGAGTTTAATCCGCAGAGAGCCGAGGCCTGGACTGGCCAGGTGCGAATGTTGATCGAGTTGGGGGAGTTCAAAGAGGCCAAGCTTTGGGCCGACAAAGCCTTGGAACGGTTTCCCCAGGAATCGGAGTTGTTGGCGGCCAAGGCGGTGGCCTTGGGACGCATGGGAGATAGCGAAGCGGCTCTGGCGTTTTCGGATGCCTCTTTCGAGGAGAGGGGAGAAAGCCCTTATCTTTGGCTGGCTCGAGCCGATGTTTTCATGGCTCGCAAGGAAAAGCAGGCCGATTTCTGTCTGCAAAAGGCCCTGGCCTTGGCCGCCAACAACTGGATGTTTCATTGGTTGGCCGCCCGGCTTTACTATGTTTACCGCAAGTTTGCAGCCTCCTTAAAGATCGCTCAACAGGCCCTGGCCTTGGATGCCGCCCAGAGTGTGCTCTGGTTTCAGATCGGTCTCTGCCAGGAGGCCCTTGGCATTGCGCAGTCCCGCGAGTCTTACGAACGGGCCCTCGAGTTGAATCCGGACAACCAGACCGTCCGCGCCAAACTCGATAGCGCCGCCACCCCGAGCCCTTGGAGGCGCTTCCACGGCTGGTGGCAAAGAAAGTTCTCCGCATGAGCCATCCCCAACTCGACCGATTGTTGCTGGGCGCAGTCGAATGCCAGGCCTCGGACCTCCACCTGATCGCAGGGATCCCGCCGGCCTTTCGACTCAACGGCGAGATCATCTTTGCCGATCACGAGGCCCTCTCGCCCGAACTGCTTGCCGCCATGACCCAGGGCCTGCTGAATCCCGAACAGGAGGCCAAGTTCGAACGGGACTGGGAATTGTGCATCTCGTTGCGGCATGAGCTGGCGGGCCGGGTGCGCATCACGTTTTATCGCCGCAACGGCTCTCCCGAATTGAGCGTCCGTTTTTGCGGGCATTCGATCCACACCCGGGAGATCCTGGGATTGCCCGCCAAGATCGACGATTTGGCCCGTAAACCCAACGGCCTCGTCCTGGTCACCGGCCCCACCGGCGCCGGGAAAACCACCACCCTCAACTACCTGGTCGATCTCATCAACCGCGAGCGCCGCTGCAAAATTATTACCATCGAGGATCCCATCGAGTTCGTCCACGAGAACAACAAGGCCATCATCGTCCAACAGGAGGTCCTGACCGATGTTCGCAGCTTTGATCGGGCCTTGATTCACGCGTTGCGCCAGGATCCCGATGTCCTCGTGGTGGGCGAAATGCGCGATCCAGAGGCCATCTCCATGGCCCTGACCGCCGCTGAAACCGGGCATTTGGTCATGGCCACCCTGCATTCTCCAAGTGTCACGCACGCTGTGGAACGGATCGTCGGCGTTTTTGAAGGGAGCGCCCAGCGCCAGGTCATCCTCCAACTCGCCAACGCCCTCCAGGGCATCATCGCCCAGGACCTCCTTCCCGCGGCGGACCGCCAGCGCCGCGTCCTCGCTTACGAACTCCTGGTCGTCACCCCCGCCGTCCGAAATATCATCCGCGAAAACCATCTTCATCTCCTCGAAAACACCATTCAAACCGGCGGCAAGGATGGCATGATGCTCATGGACGCCAGCCTCTACGATCTCTATTCCAAGTGTCTCATCACCTACGACACCGCCTTGAGCCGGGCCAGGCATCCCGACCGGATCAGCAAAAAAATCCAGAGCGGAAGCGAATAGGACGAAATCCAGAGCGGAAGCACTCGACTCCTCATGATCCTATTAAATAATTATCAATAAAATAAAGTATAGTGACAGAATGTCTTAAGATGACATATCACTTAAAAGTGAATTTACAGCCGCAAAAGGACTTCGGCTTATGAAGCATGCCGACATTCAGCGGTTGCTCGAGGACGGCTTGATCAGCCAACAACAGCATGACCTGATCGCGGAGCGATACGGGCTCAAGGAATCGGCGAATCGAGTCTTGGTCGTCTTCTCGATGATCGGGGCCGTGCTGGTGGTGGCGGGCATCATTTTGATCATAGGATCCAACTGGGAAGAGATTCCCCGGGCAATCAAGGTGGCCGGAGGGTTGTTTCTGATGCTCGGGGCGTATGGCGGAGGCTACTATCTGAGGGACGTTCGCCGGGAGCATACTGTGATTGGCGAGATGCTCTATTTTTTGGGCGCCGGACTATTTCTGGCGAACATCGCGTTAATTGGCCAAATATACAACTTATCGTCGAGGTCTCCCAACGGGATTCTGCTCTGGTGGATTGGCATTGCAGGATTGCCTTGGGTGCTGCGATCTCTCGCGTTGCATGTGGCCAGTCTGATTGCATTTCTGCTTTTATTGGGATGCGAGACTTTCATGGGCAGGGGAAGGCTCTTCTTCTGCGGCGACCAGAGGATCGTCGCGGTATGGGCGGTAATTGGATTGGCGGTGTATTCACTGGGAACGGTTTTGCACCGCACTTCCTATCGGAAATTCAGCAAGGTCACCGAAGTCATAGGATTGCTGATATTCAACGCGATGTCATTGCCTTTGATCTACAAGTGGTTCTACCACTCTTACGCGTGGCGGAATCCTCCGGCGATGCCAGGGGCGCTGGCTTATCTGGGGATCTGCGCCCTCACACTGATTCTTGCTTTATGGGGATTAGAGAAGCGCGAGGGTCTGGACAAGACTTGGCGGTATGTATGGGGGGCAACCTTGGGAGGGGCGGTTCTCATGACGATTGGCGCGGTGTGGTTGTCGCCGATTGTGGCCTTTGAAAACTATTACCATGCGCATTCCCCAGCCTACAATTCAAGCTACTGGATGTTTGCGACTGTCGTTCTTTTTGTCTTTGCCATCCTGCAGATTCAGGTGGGCATCAAAGTCTCATCGTCGGGGTATGTGAACCTCGCCATGGTGATGATTGCCCTGATTATCATATCAGCCTACATCACCCTGATCGGTTCCATGGCCAGGACAGGCCTGACGTTTGTCGCGGGAGGCGTGCTCTTGATTGGGACAGGGATTTTCCTGGAGAAGAGACGACGGGTTTTGCTTGGAACCCTGAGGTCATCGATGCCGCAGGAGGCAAAATGAAACACGTGATGCTGGCGGGGATTGTTGGCTTGCAGGTTCTTTGGATTTTGGGGACCGCATTCACGCAGGAGATCAGACTGGGGACAGGCACTGTGATTCGATTGGAGACCCGGCCCGTGGATCCGCGCGACCTGCTGCGCGGGGATTACGTCATTCTGAACTATGCGATCAACACCGTCTGGAAAGACCGGTTTGTGGGGCCTGTTCCCGAGGAAGAACAGGCGCCAGGAAAGACCGTTTATGTCGTGCTTGCTCCTCAAGGAGGATTCCATGCCGTAACAAGGATTTCTTTGACTCCACTGAAGCCAGGGGTGGGTGAGGTGATGATCACCGGCAAGATCGCCAAGGGACGATGGGAGTCGTCTGGCAGTTTTCGGATTGAATATGGAATCGAGCGATATTACGTGCCAGAGGGGACCGGCAATCCGCGGGGCAAGATCACCGTGGATGTCGCCGTCAGTTGGAACGGGAAGACCTCCATCAAGCAGGTTTACATTGATGGCCGCCCGTATGCCGAGGTCATGGCGTCCCAGAAGACCCGCTGAACAATTTATACACGACCCTTTCGGGAACGGTCTTTCCGCGTCAGACTTCGGCAGGAACCGCCAGAATGCTCCTCGTGCGTCAATTTGGGCATGTCGGCATGCGGTTAACCGCGCCTGGTTCAGCGCCATGTCGGCGGCCCTCATAGCTTTCTTACCTGCTGGTTTCGTACCGCGTACAGCATAATCCCTTTGCGTTCGCCCGCTTGTCGCAGCACAGACAAATCCAGGCGGGCTTCCGAAGATGGCGCCATTTCGATGTCCATTCGGTTCATCTTTGGACCAGCGGTGCGAATGATGCGGAGCACCTCGTCCTGTGTCATCTGACCTACAGAAAACCCAAGGCTTTCCAAAGTCTCTGACTGCGCCATCTTCAACAGTCCAGCCGACGTCACGTTCATGCAGTTGGGCATGTTGACTCTACTGAGGCGCATCTTGCGGACCATCGTATCGCAGGCTGCGTCGGTGATGGCCATCTGCCGCAAGCCCAGCCTTGTAAGAGTGGGAATCTGTGACAGGTCTTCGATCCCTCGATCTGTAATCAGCCGACAATCGGTAAGAACCACACACGCCAGATTGGTGAAACGAAGCTGGGCCAACGCCTTCAGTTTCTCGTCGGTCGTTTCTTGACCTTTGTAGTACACGGTGAACAGGGCGTGAATCCTGGCCAGGGTGGGATAATCCTCAACGCGAAGATCGGAAATCACGGCGTGGACATGCGTTGTGCTCTCCGACGTTATGACGATGCCGGGCGGCAACTGGGGTTCAGCTGTACACGAATAAAAAAGTGGCGTGATGATGGCGGCCAACAGCGCCAATCGGCAGGCCCGTTGGTTTGTGGTTAGTATCTTCACGCAGACTCCGAGCGGGTTATGCCGCCGAACAAATCCACGCGCAAGCCGCGCAAATGCTCCTGTAAATCCTGTAGGGATTCGCCTTGGGGTTCGTGTTCGCCTCCGCGCTGAGGAATCCGCACACCCGAAAAACATCCTGGACAGGAATGCTGGCGCATTTTGCGGGCGTTATTATCTAAGGACAGATTTTGACATTGCGATAGAACCGCAGTCGCGCCGAGGTGGGTGGAATTGTGTCGGTAAAGACGAGGGTATTGGACGAGGCGGCGAAATTCGTCAGGACCATCCAGTTCGTGAAATTGGTGGTGGCCTGGATCTCGAATTGTTGTCCCGGTTCGACATGGGCGGTGATTTCAAACGCCGCGCTATCGATCTTTTTCAGTTCGATGGGGCGAATCTCGACGGGGCCGGCGCAGCCTGAGTCTCCGAGTCTGGCCAGAAAAATGTCTCGTCCACCAGCGCTGAGGAGGCTGGCGTCTCCTAACTGGATGTTACCGGTGAACTCGCCGGCGATCCAATGCGGTTGAATGGTGAGGGGGATGATCTGTTTGCCTTCGTTGGCGAAGCCGGCCTGGGGAATTTCGACGCGGAGGGTTTCACCCTCTTTGGAATATTGAGCCGCAAACAGGGCTTGACCGAGGCTTGAGACGTTATGGGCTCCAAACTGGGCTTCTCCCATGATGAATCCCGTGAGAAACGCAGTGCCGTTGGTGTCTGCGGCCACCCCTGCGGCACGATCCAGGCTGACACCGCCGGCGCTTTGGGCCCACAGGAAGGTCCCATCGGGATCGATCCTGGCGAGGAAAACATCGGAAATCCCTTGGGCATGCAAGGAATGATCCCCCAGGGTTGCCGTGTCCAGGTAATACCCGGCGAGATAGAGATGGTTGTCGGGACTCCAGGCGAGTCCCGTGCTGAAGGTTCCCATGGCTCCGCCGAATGTTTTAACCCAGATCACTTCGCCCTCCGGGTTGTACTTTACGAGGAACGTGGAGCCGACTTCATCGGTGATTGCATGGGTACCGAACTGGGCCGGCGAGGCAAAGCCGCCGGTGACATAGATATTACCCGCAGGATCCACGGCGAGCGCTGAGGCAAAATCATCGCCGGCGCCACCGGCCTGTCGGACCCAGGTTAGATCGCCGTTGCGACCGTATTTTGCCAGAACGATATCTCCGGCGCCGAGGTTGGTAATCGAAAGATCTCCAAACCGGATGATCTGGGACTTGGAAACACTGGCAAGGAGACAGTTGCCTTGGAGATCGACGGTGAACGCCCTGGCTTCGTCGGCGTCCAGCCCACCGGCGTGGCGGCTCCAGAGGAAGCCGCCGGCGGAGTCATATTTCGCGATGAGAAGGTCCTGGCCGCCCTGACTGGTGATCCATTGTCCGCCAACATTTATCGAGCTGCCGAAAACACCCGCAATGCAGACATTGCCCTGGGGATCCAAGCCCAGGCCGCGGGATTGATCGTTCAATTCCCCTCCGATGCCCAGCACCCAGTTCACCTGGCCCGAGGGATCGCTTTTCATCAGGAAAAAATCGTCCTGTCCCTGGCTCCTGACGACATTCGTGCCGAGGGTGATTCTTTGAGAAAAGGATCCGCTCAGGTAAAAATGATCCGTGGCATCCACCACCAGCCCGCCGAAGGAATCACTTCCGGCGCCGCCGAATCCTTGCGCCCAGGTCCACTCTTGACTGAACGCTTGCTGGGATCCCGCCAGGGCAAGGGCGAAGGCGAGAACAGACTGTAACAACCGGCGTTGGACATTCATGATGAAAGCTCCTTCTGATCGAGAGGCCGATCCTGCATGGCATGAGAACGGCGGGGTTGGGGTGAACTGGACATGGAAATCTTCAGCGGTGGGACGGCGCATCTTTTCTCTTGAGTTCCTCGGCGAGGCCCTTGCGCATGGCCTGGCGCATCCGCTGGATGGCGGCTCGCATGTTTTTCTGTCGAAAAAGGGCAGTCCCCGCGACGATCGTATCGGCGCCGGCTGCCGCGCAGTCCTTCACGGTTTCCACATTAATGCCGCCGTCGACCTCGAGGTGAAAGTGGCGTCCGGCGGTCTTGCGCCAAGTCGCGGCCGTCTGAATTTTCGGCAGGGTCTCACAGATAAAACTTTGGCCGCCGAATCCCGGATTTACGGTCATGACCAGCAGAAGATCAATCTGGTTGAGAAAGGGGCGGACCACGTTCATGCCGGTGGGTGGATTCACCGCCAGGCCAACTTTTTTTCCGAGCGATCGAATTTTCCAGAGGAGACTGTTGACCCGATCACCGAGTTCGACGTGGATGGTCAGCAGATTGGCTCCGGCCCGGGCAAAAGGTTCGAGAAGGATTTCGGGCTGGCTGCACATGAGGTGCACATCAAAGGGAAGGCGGGTGAGTGGACGCAGGGCCTCGACCACCACCGGGCCCAGGGTCAGGTTGGGCACGAAATGCCCATCCATGATGTCCAGGTGGAGCCAGTCGGCTCCGGCACGTTCGGCGCGCTTAACCTCGTCCGCCAGACGGGAGAAGTTGGCTGCCAGGAGTGATGGCGCCATGATCATGGGGCTAGTGTCGTATTTCGCAAACACCACACTTGAGGTCACCATTTTACTCCGGGAATGAAAAGGAAAATCAGACCGTGGCCGGAGCGGGCGTGCCGAGTCCCGGCAGTTGAGGGGGCAAGGGCTTGGGCACTTCCGGCAGCGGAGTGGCGGCTTTCGCGCCGGTGGGCGGCTCCACCTTGCTGGTGGGCGCCGGCGGGGTAAAGCCGCCGGTTTGGACAATCTCCAGCACTTGCTGACCGTCCAAAGTCTCGTACTCCAACAAGGCGTTGGCGATCACTTCGAGCTTGTCCCGTTGGGCGTCGATGATGCTCTTCGCCCGGTGGTAGCACTCATCGATGATGTGTTTGACTTCGTTGTCAATTTCCTGGGCGGTCTTTTCGCTGTATCCCTTGTTCCGAATCATCTCCCGCCCCAGGAACACATATTCGCTGTCATCGCCATACTGGACCATGCCGAGCTTGTCGCTCATGCCCCATTGGCAAACCATCGAATGGGCCAGTTGCGTGGCCTGTTGGATGTCGCCGCTGGCGCCGGTCGAGATGTCGCCCGAAACAATCTCCTCCGCAATCCGGCCGGCCATGGTCACAGCGATCATATCCATCATTTCCTTACGCCGACGATTAAAGACGTCTTCCTTGGGCAGGGACATGGTAGAGCCGAGGGCTTGGCCCCGGGGAATGATCGTTACTTTGTGAAGCGGATGGGTGTGCTGGAGCATGACGTTGACCAAGGCGTGCCCCGCCTCGTGCCAAGCCGTGTATTTCTTTTCCTCATCCGTCATGGCCAGGCTGCGACGCTCGCGTCCCCAGCGGACCTTATCCCGGGCCTCCTCAAGTTCGGACATGCCGATGCTCTTTTTGTTGGTGCGCGCCGCCAGGAGGGCGGCTTCGTTCAGAAGATTGGCCAGTTCAGCGCCCGAATAACCGGGAGTGCCACGGGCGATCACCGAGAGATCGACCGAGGCGTCGAGTTTAACCTTGCGGGCATGGACCTTCAAAATAGCCTCCCGGCCACGGACATCGGGCAGGTTGACCGTGATCTGACGATCGAAACGACCGGGACGCAGCAGGGCCGGATCGAGCACATCAGGCCGATTGGTGGCTGCGATGATGATAATGCCATCCTGAGTGTCGAATCCATCCATCTCGACCAGAAGGGCGTTCAGGGTCTGCTCACGCTCATCATTGCCACCCCCGAGGCCGTGTCCACGGCTCCGGCCCACAGCGTCAATTTCATCAATGAAAACCAGGCACGGGGTGTTGCGGCGGGCCTGTTCGAACATGTCGCGAACGCGGCTGGCGCCGACCCCCACAAACATCTCGACGAAATCGGAGCCGCTGATGCTGAAGAATGTTGCATCCGCTTCGCCGGCAATAGCTTTGGCGAGCAGTGTCTTGCCTGTTCCCGGGGCGCCAACCATCAGGATGCCCTTGGGGATGCGACCGCCCAGTTTCTGGAACTTCTTGGGGTCCTTCAGGAACTCGACCAGTTCGGAGACTTCTTCTTTGGCTTCTTCGACACCCGCAACATCTTTGAAGGTGACCTTGTTTCGTTCCTTGTTGAGAACGCGGGCTTTGCTCTTGCCAAAGCTCAAGGCACCCTTGCCGGCCATTTTAATTTGCCGAATGAGGAAGAAATAGATCAAGGCCGCCAAAAGGATGAAGGGCAGCACGGCATAGAAGAAATTCAGCAGGAACGTGTTCGGTTCAACAGCTTTAAACTTGCCCGATGCGTACAATTTTTCCTCGAGGCTCGGAGTCAACCGGGTCTTAATCTTGAACCGTTCTTCACCCGCCTTGCCTTCGACCTCGCCGCGCAGATAGGTTCCGCTAATTTCCCTCAAATCCGGTGACTGCGGATTATAATTGATAGTGGCCTGGACAAAGAGGTTGGACTCGAGCAACTGCAAAAACATGCTGTGGCTGATCTCCTTAGGATGAGGTTCTGCCTGGTTCCGAAAAAGGATCAGCAACGGGATCAATCCGAGGATGGCGATCCAGATTAACCAACTGCGGGGGGGCACTTTAGGATCCCCACCTCTTCGAGCGTTATTTGTGTCGTCGTCTGCCATTGAAAACAAACAATTTAAGCCAAGCTAGCATGAAGGTCTGCCGGCTGCAACCCCGCAATACAACCATGCGAAAGCCAAGTTGCGGAGTTCCTGAACAAACGAGTTAATCGCCAATGGACGCCAGTCAACGCGAATCATGGTGGGCTGAATACGAAGGTCCTGAAGTGTTGGGAATATAGATGGAATGTCCGGGATTCAACCGATCGGATGCCTCCACTTTCATTCGCATCTGATACGGGTTCCAGAGTTATTCGTCCGGGGGCAAGGAGAGCCTGGAGAACCTCTGCGACATTGTCGCTGACGAATTCCCAACCCGCTCAGGCGTAAACGTCCAGGTGCTCGGCGACCGAATTCGATCCAACTTCCTCCAGTAATTCAATCATTGCCGCGCCTTGAGCTTTGGTCACATCTTGCGCTTTCTTCAACACCGCGACACCGATGTCCGTGCGGGTTTTCTCAGCGATCATCACGCTTTCCAGCAATGAAACCGCAGGCTGACTGGAGACGGTCATATATCTCGTCATCGGCACATCTCCCCTAAACTTGAGGAAAAAATCGTTGGGATGCTCAACAACCTGAAATCGCTGTCCCTTCAAATCGCCCGCGTGGACGACCATGGCCACATTGTCCTTGTCTTGGGCCGGACCATTTCGCAGGCCGGGCGTGGTGCGAAATTGCCTTGCGACCGGTGAAATGGGAGCGCCGAGTTCCGCCCATTCAGGGCGGGGGAGATGGGTATGGGCCGAGTTCCCAGGAACACGAACACACACAATCCCATACAAATGCCCCAGCCCCAACGGGACGCGATTCGTCAGCCCAGGGCAACGCCCTGGGAACTTGGTCATTCAAACCATCATTAACCCTGAAAGGACCACACCCGGAACGGGCCATGTCCAGGCGAAAAAGAGGCCGGAAAACAGGCGCTGAGACCGAAAACTGAACTGCTTTTTTCCGCATCCAACTGCCCTTGCGTCAGTTGGCTTGGCGACAGTCGGCTACCTTGAATTGTTTAATTGTGAGATGTGACCCTTGCGGGAATTCTATTTCCTCAAGAGACGATAGAATTGGGCGGGATAGGCACCAGGAGCGGGTGGACGAAGTGATTGGACAGTATTCGTAAAAGTGATCGGTTCGGTTGGGATCCAAGGTCCCGGAATGCGGGATGCCCGCAACATAAGACTTGATATTCCCGGCGCGCCCAGAGCCTGAAGTCTCAGATGGGTTGTGTCTCGGGATAATTCGAGGCGAGGGGCAGGAACTGTCGGTTGTTGCGCCAAAGCCAGACTGTGGCTTCCACGAGCCGCAATAGCCACCACGTTGCATAATCCCGATGGCACAGTTGACTCGCCACAGGCATTATCGCCCCACGCGATTACTTTGCCATCTGTGGTCAACGCCAGACTGTGACCGGTTCCTGCGGCAATGGCGACGATGTTGATTGTTCCAGGGAGCACATTCGTCCGGCTGCCCCAACTGACCACCATTCCACTGCTGGTCATGGCTAAGCTGTGTGTGTGACCGGCGGCTATTGCCACTATGTTGCTCAAATCAGACGGCACATCGCTTTGGCCGGACACGTTCGAACCCCAAGCCACGACGCGCCCCTCTGAGGTTAATGCCAGGTTATGGTAATCACCAGATGCAATCGCGACGATGTTGCTCAGTCCCCCAGGCACATTGGTCTGGCCGAAGTCATTCCATCCCCATGCGATAACCGCGCCCTGGTCGGTCAGAGCGGCACTGTGCAAATGTCCGGCGGAAATCGTGACTACATTCCTCAGATCTCTGGGGACATTGGTTGCGCTGCCGCTGCCCCATGCCACTACTCGCCCATCGATTGTCAACGCCAAACTGTGAGAGGTTCCTGCTGCAATCGCCACCATTTTGCTCAATGCATCCGGCGGAACAACCTGGCCATCCGTGTTGCAGCCCCAACCGAGGACCCGTCCTTCGGCTGTCAGAGCCAGGTTGTGGCCTGATCCAGCTGCAATCGCGACGACGTTAGACAATCCACCCGGCACACTCTGCTGACCATTGTTGTTGTCACCCCATAGGACGATTTCGGAATCTCCCGGTTTGATCGCTGGGGCGGCTGGCTGATTCACATACAGGGCAACTGTCCATGAACACGATCCCACGCTGTTCGTCGCAAAGAGCACAAAATTGTGTTGTCCGGCCTGTGTTGGTTTTCCAGTAATCAAGCCATGAACTGGATCCATCACTAATCTGGCGGGCAAGTTCTTGGCTCCAAAAATGTCAGCGCCATTCTTGACTGTGATCCGGTGGTAGAATGGTTGATTCAATGACCCTACCAGAACCTTAGGATTGATCCAGGCTGGCTTAGCGACACCCGGAGGCAGGCCGAGAAGTGCAAGACTATGGCTCGAGTACATGAAACTTCCACCAGCTGCCATGGCTACGGCATTGCTTAACCCTGAAGGCACAGCAGCTTGCCCATGGTTGTTGTAACCCCACGCGACAATCCGGCCATCGGAAGTCAGCGCGAGACTGTGGTTAGCGCCGGCAGTGATGGCCACAACATTGCTTAGCCTATTGGGCACATCGGTTTCGCCGTTCCAGTTGGTTCCCCAAGCGACCACTCGACCCTCAGTTGTCAACGCCAGACCGTGATAATCCCCGGCCGAAATTGCGACAACATTGCTTAGTCCTCTGGGCACGTTATCCAAAGGCCAGGCAATAATCCGACCCTCAGCTGTCAGCGCGAGATTGTGTTCATTTCCAGCTGCAACGGCCACGATATTGCATAATCCATCGGGGACATTTGTCGCGCCCTGATTGTTGATCCCCCAAGCGATGACTCGTCCGTCGGCTCTTAGCGCCAAACAGTGGCTTGATCCGGCTGCAATGGCAACCACGTTGCTCAGTCCACTGGGCACTTCCACCGACTTCGAGGACAAAGGGCCGGTAATGTAACTGCCCCAGGCCTCGACTTGACCTTGTCGTGTCAGTGCTAGGCAATAATAGGATCCGGCTGCAATTTGCACAACTTCTCTCAAACTGCCGGGGACGTTTGTCTGACCGCGCGATCCATCCCCCCAAGTCACCACGCGTCCTTCTGACGTCAGGGCCAAGCTGTGTCCTATTCCTGCGGCAATAGCCACGACATTGCTTAAGCCGTCCGGCGCCTTGCATTCACCAGAATAGTTGGCCCCCCAGCCGACGACCTCTGATGCTGCAGAATGTGTGAGAGAAACCCCGATGAAAGCCGCGATGACAACCCGAAAACTCCATGAAAAGATTTGGTGATTAACAGCCCTCATTAAATCTCAGTGTAATAATCCATTAAGATTCCGACAAGCTGCATAATTGATGGAATCGAGGTCTGAACATGTAGAAGTAAGGGTCAGCCCTTAAAATAAAAGATAAGGCTTGATTTCTCAATCGGGAGCCTTCAAATTGGGGCGCATGGCTCGTCCATTACGCATTCAATACCCGGGGGCGATTTACCACGTGACGTTCCGGGGCAACGATCGGAAGCCGATTTTTAAGAGCGACGCCGATCGGCAGCGGTTGCTCGAGGCGATGGCCCACGCCCGCGATCTCCACCAGACGCGGATATTCCTCGTCTGCCTGATGCCCAACCATGTTCATCTGCTGCTAGAAACTCCGCGGGGCAATTTAAGCGCCTTCATGCGGCAGATTCTCACAGCCTACACGGTTTACTTCAACCGGCGCCATCGGCGGATTGGGCACCTGCTGCAAGGCCGGTTCCAGGCCCGGATCGTGGAAGGAGATGATTACCTGTTGAAGCTCAGCCGTTATGTGCATTTGAATCCGGTCAGCGGACGGCATTGGCAGGGGCAACCGGTGGACGCCAGGCGAAGGTTCCTGGAGCACTATCGCTGGAGCACCTATCGGAGCTATGCGGGGGAGGAAAAGCCGTGGTCCTGGATCGATTACGCGCCGATGTTGGCGCTGGTGGGGGGCAAAGGCAGAACTGCGGCCGCCCGGTATGCCGCCTATATTCAATTGGGATTGGCGGAGAACGACGAAGCGTTTGGGCGTATTTACCGAACCTCGCGGCTGGGAGTGGGTTCGGAGGATTTTGTGAGAGACCTGGAGTTGCGTTACCAGCGCATGGTGACGGGTAAGGGCAAGCGGGAAGATGCGGCATTTCGGAAGCCGATGGCGCGGCGATCGGTGGAGGAGGTGCTGGAGGGGGTGGCCGAGGAGTTGGGGGTGGAGGTGGCGCGCTTGCGGGAGCGGCATCGGGAGTCGTGGCTGCGACCGATGGCGGCGTGGGCGTTGCAGCGGCATGGGGGATTGAACCAGCGGGAGGTGGCGGTTGCCTTGGGGTTGGGCACGGGGGCGGCGGTAAGCCAGCAATTGGCCAAGTGGAGGCGGGAGGTCCAGCGGGATTCATCCTGGCGCAACCGGGCAAGCCGAATCGACCGCCGGCTGGAGCAGAAAGCTAACTATTAATTTAAGGGCAGACCCCTATCGACCCCTATCGGCTATGGGAAAGATCCTGTTCATCATCATATTTGGCTGCGGCGTTGTGGTTCAGGGCGCAATTTCCTTGGAGACGCGTCTCGAGCTGTTCGTGGATGATTTCCTCATCGAAAGACTTGATGGCGTCGTCTTGAAACTCCATGAACCTCGTCCCGCCGGGGTGGCCCTGCGTTTCGACCATCCTTGGGAAGGCGCGTTTTCGGGATACGTGACGGTCCTGAGAGATGGGGACCTGTTCCGAATGTATTACCGCGGATTACCGAAAGCGGGACGCGACGGGTCCGCGGACGAGGTCACGTGCTACGCTGAAAGCTCCGACGGCAGCACGTGGAAAAAGCCCAACCTTCGTTTGTTTGAGGTATGCGGCACGCGTGAGAACAACGTGGTTCTGGCCGGCCAACCGCCGTTCTCCCACAACTTCGCCCCGTTTCTTGACTTGCGCCCGGGCGTGGCTTCGGAAGAGCGTTACAAGGCGTTTGCGGGCACTTCTGAGAAGGGATTGTTCGGTTTTGTGTCCGGAGATGGCGTCAGATGGCGCAGGTTTCGGGAAGCTCCCTTGGTGACCCGGGGCGCTTTTGATTCGCAAAACGTGGCTTTTTGGTCGGAGGCCGAGCAGCAGTATGCGCTATATTTACGCACGTGGAGCGGCGGTGAGTTCCGTGGATTTCGCAGCGTGAGCCGCGCCACATCAAAGGATTTTCTGAATTGGTCCGAGCCGGTTGCGATGAGTTTTGGTGACTCGCCTCTCGAACATCTCTACACAAGTCAGACCAGCCCCTATTTTCGGGCGCCCCACCTCTACATGGCTTTACCGATGCGATTCCTGCCGGGCCGGAAAGTGCTGACCGATGCCCAAGCTCGCGCATTGGGGGTTGATCCGGGTTATGGCAGCGACTGCGCTGAAGCTGTGCTGATGACGAGTCGCGGGGGCACGCAGTTCACCCGGACGTTCATGGAAGGCTTTATCCGCCCCGGACTGGATCTTGGCAATTGGGCGTCGCGCGCGGGATTGACCGCCCTGGGCATTGTGCCGACAGGCACCAACGAGGTTTCGGTTTACAAACAGGCGCATTATGCCCAACCGACCTGTCACCTGGTGCGTTATACCTTGCGCACAGACGGTTTTGCATCGGTGAACGCCCCCTATCGCGGCGGCGAATTCCAGACGCGCCCCTTCACGTTCAGCGGCAGAGAACTGGCGCTCAATTTTTCAACGGGCGCGGCCGGCGGCCTCCGCGTCGAGATCCAGGACGCCGATGGCAGACCCATTCCCGGCTATTCCCTGGCCGATGCCGTAGAAATTGTTGGCGACGAGATCGAGCGCGTTGTCTCCTGGAAATCGGGCGGCGACCTGAGTAAACTCGCCGGACGGACTGTCCGACTGCGTTTTGTCATGAAGGACGCCGATTTGTTTTCCATCCGGTTTCGGGAGTGACCCACCGCCCGGGAACCCCAGATCCATTAACTTTTAATTTAAGGGACGACCCTAATGGATGGTTCGGACAACCTTGAAGCGAATGGTGATCTGATTGGGCGGGGCTGGTCAGGGGATTGAAATCCGGAAGAACCGGCTGGTGGCGTTGGTGGCGATGTTGAAAGTGAGCTCGACAGGTTGATTTGCGGCGAGGGATTTTCCGCGTTCCAGCACCTGCCAGGTTCCCAGGGTGAGTGAGTTGCGGACATAGACCGTGTAACCGGCTCCGGCTCTTCCTTCGAACAGGAGGTGGAGTGTTCCATTTTCGAGGGCCGGGGCTTGGATAGTCAGGGGGGGCACGGGGTTCGGTTTTCCGGGGGAGCCATTGATGGCCTGGCTGGCGCGCCAATTATTGGGAGAATTGGGATTGTCGCGGTAATCAATCCGTTCGAGGGCCGGGCCCTGGCCATCCGGGGTTTCGGGCCAGGGCGTCCGGGTGCCGTAGGAGAAGCTCAAGATGGTTTCGTGGTTTTTGTTGACGAGGAGGATGGATTCACCGGAGTTGCTAAGCTGGCCGGAGTATTCGCCAGCGATGGGCAAGCCGCTGCCGTAACGTTGTTCGAAGGCGGCCCGATTTTTGACAAGGAGGACGTATTGACCGGCCGCCAGGCGGGGAAGGATTGATCGGGTGAAATCGAACTGGATGCCTTCGGTGAAACAGAGGCCGTTCAAATCGTAAGTGGCGGTGCCGGGATTGAACAGTTCGATGAACTCGAAGAGATCGGCGTCGGTGTAACCCGATGCAATTTCGGTGTCGGTCGGGTTGGCTGGATGGTAGTGAAGTTCGGTGATGGCGAGGGCGGGTACGCCGACTCTGAAGGTCGCTTCGCTCAGGGCGCTCCACTCCTGGCCGTTGAGGACGCGGGCTTTGACAGTCACGATGTCATCCAAGGGGATGGGAGCGGTGTAGGGGATGGCGGTGTGGGCGATGCTGGACGCCAGAGGCGCACCGGCCACTCGAGGATCGGTTTGGTTGGTCGTGAAGTAGATGGTTCCCTGGGGCGCGGAGAGAATGAGCTGGAAGCCGGGGGCCACCTGGCCACCGTGTGGATTCATTTCCGGCGGATTGGTTCTGGGATAAAGGCCGGCCCGGCGGAATTGCTCAAGAACGATGGATGAGCGCCGGGGAAAGAAATTGGCAAGGAGATTGTCGCGTTCCCTTTGCCAATGTTCATCCCGCGTGAAGGGGCCGGTATTGCGCTGATCGCCCCATCGCGCTGATTCTCCGACAATGGCGCGGTCGATCTGGTTGGCCAGGGCCGCAAACCGGGCTGCCGGCTGGTTGTTTTCCGGAAAAACCGGATTCCAGGCGGGAGCGGTTGGATGGACATAGAGGGCGCCTCCGTTGAAGAAGTGCCGATAAACTCGATCCGCGAATTGCATTTTGAAATCGGTATTCGATCGCAAGGCGCCATAGGGACGGGCGACGGCGTCGCTGACGCTGGTGCGATCCACTTCGAGCCCGGTGACGCCCAGGGCGGTTTCAGTGTCCCAGGGATAGAAATAGAATCCATCACCGTTGTCCCGATTCCGTCCCACCCACCAATTGCGTCCGGGCCAGTCGGTGTTGCCCACGTAAAAGTTGAGGATCATGTAATCAATCAGGTTGTCCACATCGAGCAGGTGTTCGTAGGCGGGATTACGGGTGCCGTCGGGGTGGTTGCCTTGGATTCGCTGGTAGGCGGCCATGGAGGACATGCCCTGGTTTAGGAGTGAAAGGAGTCGGTTCCAGGCTTCGTAATTGCCATCCGGCGCGGAATCCTGGTTGAGGGCATCCCAGGAATCCTTGTCGCCTCCGTGATAGGTGGCGGAGAAGGCGGCATCCGGTCGTTCAACGGGATTGTAAAGACCCCAGTAGAGGCCGTTGATGTAAAGATGGACGAAGGTCGAGTGAGGCGTGATCATGCCCAGAGCTCGGGCGGTTTCCATGGCAAAAGCATCGCGAATATAGAGGCAACTCCCCCCGAAATAAGGCCAGGCATCGTTGCTATTGGCTCTCAACACGATGTTGTCGAAGTGGTCGGCCGCCCCAGGTCCGAACAACGGATAGTCGAGGGTGGAGTGGCCGTATTTTTCACGAAAAACGACGCGAAAGGATTTCTTGTAAGTCAGATCGAAGCGCCGGAAAGCCCCGCCCTGAATGCGGATACCGGCGTTGGCCTGGAATCCGGGCTGGTTATCGGGATAGAGAAGCTCGAGGGATGCGGGGCGTTCCCAGGCGTCGCCACGAAATTCCGGGTTAGAGTACAGGCCTTGTGGGCCAAACAGATCGCTTTGATCCATGACGAGGGAAAGGGTGGGGATGGTTTGGAGGTCAGACTTCAGCGAACGCGCGTATTTTCCTCCATATTTGTCTTTTCCTGAGGGATCGACAACCCGGGGATCCAGGCCGTAATCTGCGGCGACAGCTCCCCAATTCGCCGGAAAGCCCATGGCCAGGGTGTTGGCCCGGGTTTGCTGAACGACATCGTTCAGGAAGACATAAGTATGGGTGGCAACGCGAGAGGATCGCCAGCCCTCCCGGAAGGCCGCTGCCCGCAAGGTAGTGGTCCGGTCAATTCGGATCGGGCCGACATACGGATGGCCGTTGGTCATGGATGGGACGCTGCCGTTCGTGGTGAATCGGAGCGTGGTTTCGGAAGTGGCGCACGAGAGGGTTACGTCGATGGGATTTTCGAAAAAGCCGCGCGGCGGTTCAAAGGCCAAGTCCGAGATCAGTCCTGGGCTACCCACGCCATTCTCGCGGCCGGGTGTGGCTTGATCGAAGTAAACATACTCCCCCAGTGTCACCTGGGTGTTGTCCAATTGAGCATCGAGGAGGAAGTCCGGGCTGTCCTTGCGCTCATTCAAGGCCTGGATTGCGAGGACATTGACACCGGGACGGATCAGGGTTGCGAATTCGCTGAGGTCGTGGCGTTCTTGAATCCCGGCCAGATCGCGCGGGCGATTGGTGACAGCGACCGAGTTGAAGGCCGGGTTTTGTGGAGCGTTGGCGCGGGCGACTTCCACGCCATTCAACCACGCCACAAATCCATCGTCATAACGCATGCGCAACGCGAGGTTTTCAAGCGCATGAACCGCATTCACGGTGAACGGGAGCCGAACGTACGCCGAGGTGCCGAGTTGAAACATCAGGGGCTCAACACGGGTCCGGATCAGATCGGCCAGGGTGGGTGGGATCGGGCCGATGCGGCCGAGGAACTCGATTTCAGCAATCTGCATGGCGACGGCGGAAGCGGTCGCGCGCACGGTGGGAAACAAAAGGCGATAGTGGCGATAGGCCACGCGGTTGGTGAAAACGGCTTCGACTGTGGTAAAGCGGCCGGTAAAAACCGGAATCATGCCGCGGGCTATCTCTGAAAAAACAAGTCCATCCTGGGAGCCGGCCAGCAGAAAACTGGTTGGATCTCTTTCCGGGGCGTCGTTGGCGGAGGTGAACCGAAGACCAGTGACCACGGTCTCGCCGGCCGAGGGTGCCACCGTCAGCCCGGCATTGAGTTTGTCGAAGTTCAGGTATTTCGTGGCGGTGTTGTTGTCGATGGCATTTTCGACCCCCTCGTTGCCGGGGGAATTTGACGATGTTGGCACGATGGGATCGCCCTTTTGGGTTACATCGGAGAGGGGAGTGACAGGCTCAGTCGGATCGCCACTGCTGGCATCCTGACGATCGTAGCCAATGCCCAGCGTGACTGGAATCCAGGTCGAATTGTCGAAAGCTGTCTGGGTCCAGCTTGATCCGAGCCGGTCATCGGAAGGGACGATCAGGTGTCCCTCGGTTTCCGGAGGAACCAGCCGCTCGGTGGATAGGATCATCGAGCGTCCGTAAGCGACATCAGTGATTTGGGGGGGGAAAGCGGGAGCAAAGGCGGAAACCACAGTCTGGCCATCCGGCTTGATCAGGGCCAAATATTCGCCCTCGCGATCGAGTTTGAAGTTGGCGTGCAACTCACCATTCGGATTCCGTCGGTCTTTTCCGGAGGCAAACACCAGCACAAAACCCTGGCCCGGGATTGTCACTTCGGGGCATGGCCACTGCGTGGGTTGCTGCGGATCATCCGTCAGATGCCAGCCGGCTAATGAAACCGGTTTCCGACCGGGATTGTAGATTTCGATCCAATCGCTGAAGTCTCCGTCCTCGTCGCGTTGGCCCGAGTTATTTGCCGCCATGAATTCTGAGATGACAAAGTCCTGGGCTTGAAGGTGGGCTGCGGGTTCTCCGCCGAGCAGGGCCAAAATCAGGAGGCAAAAGCAGAGCGATCGGAGGATGAGGGGCTGGATCCCACGGAGAATCCCGTCAACGTGTGAACCGGGTAGAACAGGACCTCTGGGCCGGCCGATCTTCACGCGTCGCGCCTGGCAGTCGCACTCTGCCAAAGACCCAACGTGCATCAGAGTTACGAAGTCGCAGGAATCCGGCCCGCCGGTCAAACATTTGTTGGACATGATGCCATGGTTCTTCAAAATTTCGAGCGTCTTCAAATCGTCAGATGGACGCGAGAGCCGATGCATGACGCGGAGCTCGGTATTGATTCTGGGAAGATCAGAACTCGATCCAGAGCCCAGGGCGCCACGCGATGCACCCAGCGTCCAGGCCTGCAACGCAAAGACCCAACCATTCTTGAAGATTACCACGAGGATGCAATCCAGAAAATCCAGAGAATCAATTCTCAGCGGCAAATCCGGAATTTAACCGCGGATAGCGCCGATTGCATGGAACGACGGGAGTGGGTAAAATGGTTTTTGTTTCTGACTTGGATTTTATCATGGCAAAAACGAGCGATCACGGCCGGATTCGACTGCGGGGTGTGCGACACAACAACCTGAAGGGGTTTGATTTGGATCTTCCGCTAGGCCGATTAATTGTATTCACCGGTCCGAGCGGATCCGGGAAGAGTTCGTTGGCGTTTGACACCTTGTTTGCGGAGGGACAGCGACGGTATATCGAGACGTTTTCACCTTACGCGCGACAGTTTTTCGATCGCATGGACAAGCCGCGCGTGGACGGCATTCAAGGGATCCCGCCCGCGATTGCGATTGAACAGCGCAATACGGTGAAGACCACGCGGTCGACGGTGGGCACGCTAACCGAGATTTGCGACTACATGAAGTTGTTGTGGCCGCATTTTTCGGTGTTGCATTGCCGGGGTTGTGGACGGCCGGTGAGGCGGGATTCGCCTGCTGACGTATGGCGGACGGTGGGGGGCCTGGGGATCATGGACGCGGGAGTGGCGTTTGAGTTGCGGCTCTCCGATCGGCTGTCCTTGAGGGAATCGTTGCAGTTGGTCGCGCAACAGGGTTATCAACGGCTGTTGTTGCCGATGATGGGGGAGGACGGCCAGGCGCGAGTTGCGCGCCTGGAGGAATCGGAAGGATTATTGTCCGCTGGGCAAGCGCGGAGTCTGACGGTGTTGCAGGATCGCCTGAAGACCGGCCGAGAACAACGGGCGCGTTTCGTGGAGGCCTGCGAGCAGGCCTATCATTTTGGAAGAGGGCGACTGTCAGTGTGGCGTCCGGCGTCAGGCACCGCAACAGCCGGCGAGGAGTGGCATCTGGCGGGCCGCTTTTCCCGGGATCACCATTGTGCGAGCTGCGATCTGAGCTATCCGGAGCCGACACCGGCGTTGTTCAGCTATAACCACCCGCTGGGGGCGTGCCCGGCTTGTCGTGGATTTGGGCGGGTCATTGCGATTGATTACGAGCGGGCAATTCCGGACCGGAGCAAGACCCTGGCCGGGGGAGCGGTGAAGCCATGGCAAACGGGCGTATCCGCGGAGTGCCAGGAGGATCTGGCGCGGTTTTGCCGCAAGCGCGGAGTGCCCATGGATGTGCCGTTTGAACAGCTGCCGGAGGAGCAGCAGGCCTGGATTTTGAATGGCGACACGGATTACGGGAAAGACGCTGAGCATGAATGGCCGCGCGCGTGGTATGGGGTTAAGGGTTATTTTCGATGGCTGGAATCGAAGGTGTACAAGATGCACGTCCGGGTTTTGCTGTCGCGATATCGGGCATACCGGAAGTGTCCGGAGTGTCAGGGAACTCGGTTTCAGCCTATGACAGGGCTGTATCGGTGGAACATTCCTGGGCCGGAGAACGCCTCGAGATTGGGCGACACACAAGGACTGACTTTGGCCGATTTTTATCAATTGCCGATCAGAGAGGCATTGCGCGAGTTACAGGCGATGGAGAAATCCCGGGAACTGGACCACCGGCATCCCCTGCGGTTTGCGCTGGAGGAAGTGCGGCTGCGGCTCACGTATCTCGATCAGGTGGGTTTGGGCTATCTGACGCTGGATCGTCCGACGCGATCGTTGTCAGGGGGGGAGACGGAGCGGGTCAGCCTGACGACCTGTTTGGGGACCCGATTGGTCAACACGCTGTATGTCCTGGATGAGCCGAGCGTCGGGTTGCATCCGAGAGACACGGCGTGCCTGGTGAGCGTTCTCGAGCAATTGCGGAACCTGGGGAATACCGTGGTGGTTGTGGAACACGAAGCCCGAGTGATCCGGGCGGCTGACCAGATTGTGGATTTGGGACCAGGGCAAGGCGAGTCGGGCGGAGACTTGGTGTTTCAAGGAACCTATCGCGAAGTATTGCGATGTTCCCAATCCCTTACCGGTCAGTATTTGGCGGGAACACGACAGATCGAAATTCCGAGTCGCCGGTCTGTGCTCCCCGTGGATTTGGACGCAAAGGATTTCAGACGAGGGGATTGGCTGGCGGTACGTCATGCCTCGAGGCATAACCTGCGGGATCTCACGGTGGGAATTCCCTTGGGGCGATTGGTTGGACTGACTGGAGTCAGTGGTTCGGGCAAGACCACGCTTGTGCGGGAAGTATTATTGCCCTTGTTGGAGGAGAGGCTGCACTGCGGAGGGATCAAGACTCCGCCCGAGGACGAGGAAGAAGAATCCGAGGAACGCGTTGATTCGCCTCATGCGCGGGTGGAAGGGTGGGAGGCGTTGGGTCGTGTGGTTTTGGTGGATCAATCGCCGGTGGGACGAACCCCGCGGTCGAATCCTGCGGTTTACATCGGCGCGTTCGACGCGATTCGGACCCTTTTTGCGGCGACGGATGCGGCGCGGCAACGGGGATTGAATGCGAGTGCTTTCAGTTTTAACTCCACCCAGGGACAATGCGAACGTTGCCGTGGCGCGGGTTTTGAGAAAGTGGAAATGCAGTTTCTGAGCGATGTGTTTATCCGTTGTCCCGCCTGCAATGGCCGGCGATACCGCCGACACATTCTCGAAGTCAAATTGCATGGCTCGGGCGGCCGTTCCTGGACCATCGGAGATCTGCTGGAGGCGACCGTGGACGAAGGAATGGAATTCCTGGCTGGATGCGCTGAGGCTCGAGCTGCGCGGCAAGCGCGGGAGGGCTTAAGCCTGCTGCAGGAAGTCGGCTTGGGATATCTGCGGCTGGGTCAGCCGCTCAACACTCTATCGGGCGGGGAAAGCCAGCGTCTGAAACTGGTGAGTCACCTGGCCGAGGTTCGGGGTATCGCCCAGGTTGGCGTGGAGGCCGCCCAGGGATCTGCCGCCAGACGATCCATCCTGTTCTTATTGGATGAACCGACCACCGGTTTGCATTTTCACGATGTCAGAGTCTTGTTGGCCGCGCTCCAACGCCTGGCGGACGCCGGCCATTCCGTGCTTGTGATCGAGCACAACCTTGAGGTGATCAAATCGGTCGATTGGGTGATTGATTTGGGGCCGGAAGCGGGCGAGGCGGGGGGACGGATTGTGGTGGAAGGCACGCCCGAACAGGTGGCGGCTTGCCGCACCAGCCACACCGGTCGGTTTTTACGTGAGGTATTGAAGGAAACCGCCCGATCCAAGCGGCGTGGCCGCAAAGGATGATCGCTCGATTGAGAGAGGGCCCGCCAATAAATCCTCGTCAACGAGACAAAATAGTGTTGCACCTGCGATACGGTTTTGTCCGGTTGTTTTTGCGGGGTATGGCCGGGGGGGCAGGCGGGAATCGGCTGGTCGTCCAGAAGAAAAAGGTTTAGAGTGAGGGGGTGGGTTATGAAAACGGCGAGTCTTCCTGGAATTCCTTTTCGAGTGTTGAGAGTGCTTTTGGCCGTCGGCCTCTGGTTTCAGGCGGATCCGGGGAGGGCGGGGAATGCCGATGCACCCGCTGTTGTCGAAGGGAAGACGAACATGGCGGGGGGGGCAGGGGTTCGTCAGCCGGCGGTGGCGGGACTGTTTTATCCGAGAGAACGCGAGATGTTGGCGCGGACGGTGGATGAATTGCTATCGGCCGCACCCAAGGTCCCGGTGGAGGGGTTAAGGGCGTTGATTTGTCCGCATGCCGGATATTCTTATTCCGGGGTGACGGCGGCGCGGGCGTATCAGGCAATTCAGGGGAAGAGATACAGAACTGTGGTGGTGATGGGACCGAGCCACTACGCGGCTTTTAAAGGGATTGCCGTGACCAGGGCTGATGCGTATCGGACGCCCTTGGGGTTGGTGGCGGTATCGCCTTTAGCGACCCGAATTGCGGAGACGCCTCCGTTTCTTTTGGAGCCTCGCTGTCTTGTGCAAAGGCCCGGATGGGCAGGACAATCTTCCCGGGGCATCCCGCCGGCCGGGCAGGAGACGCCGGAAGCCTGGGAACACTCGCTGGAGGTTCAGCTGCCGTTTTTACAGCGAGCGCTGGGGGATTTTCAGCTGGTGCCTTTGATCTGCGGAGAGGTCGATCCCTTAAAAGCGGCGCGAATTTTGGCCCGGCATACGGATTCGAACACCCTGCTGATTGCCAGTTCGGACTTGAGCCACTATCACTCCTACGAGGAAGGGCGCGCTTTGGACGAACGTTGTGTTCGGAGCATCTGTGATCTGGACATTGCATCGATGGAAAACCAGGAGGCTTGCGGAAAGACGCCGATTTTGGCGCTGATGCACCTGGCTCGCGATCAAGGATGGAAGGTCCGGCGGCTGGACTATCGGAACAGCGGAGATACGGGCGGAGACAAGAGGGGAGTTGTAGGCTATGCTGCGGTGGCCTTTTACGCGCCTTCCTCAGGGAAATGGACGGATGCCGAGAAAAAGCAGTTACTGGGATTGGCGCGACGTTCCGTCGAGCGGGGAGTCAGGGGAAAGGCGGCAGACCAGGAGAAGGGGGAGGATTGGCCCGAGGTCTTTCGGCAGCCGAAAGGGTGTTTTGTGACATTAACCCTGCAGGGCCGGCTGCGCGGTTGCATTGGGCACATTTTCCCTCAACTACCTCTGGGAGAGGCGATTCGCGGTAATGCTCGAAGCGCGGCATTGGAGGATCCGAGATTCCCGCCGGTCAACGAGTCCGAGCTGGACCAGCTTCACATCGAGATCAGTATTCTCACCCCGCCTATGCGGCTCGAGTATTCCTCGGCCGAGGATCTGCTCGACCGGCTGCGTCCTGGCGTGGACGGCGTGGTGATGAAGATGGGCGAACGGGGAGCCACTTACTTGCCGCAAGTATGGGAGCAGATCCCCGAAAAGGTCGATTTCCTGAATCATTTGGCCGAGAAAGCCGGTTGCGAGCGCACGGCCTGGCGTCAGCCGGGGACTGAAATATGGGTGTATCAAGCGGACATCATTCAGTAGCCCGTTTTATAACTTCCATTTCTCCGGCTTGACAGGGGGGATTTGTTTTTGCCAGTTTGGCGGCATCCGATTCCCCGATGCGATCGGCTGGGAGAACCGGCTTATGGTCAGAAAAGAAGAGAGTCACAAAGGGATTACTTCATATGAAAAAGACGCTGGGTTTGCTGGCCGGATTCGTAGCGATGCTGGGCTGCGCGGAGATGTGGGCCGCCGATACATCCAAACCGATTAAGATCGGGGCTTTATTTTCGGTGACGGGTCCAGCCGCTTTTCTGGGGGCGCCGGAGGCCAAGACGGCGCGGATGCTGACCGACCAGATCAACGCCCGGGGGGGGGTGTTGGGGCGCAAGCTGGAACTGGTGGTGAAGGATACAGGGGGCAGCCCGGAAAAAGCCGTGAGTTTTGCCAAGCAGTTGATCGAGGAGGAGCAGGTCTTGGCCATCATCGGTCCATCCACCAGCGGGGAAACGATGCAAATCAAAGGGCTGTGCGAGGAGAACAAGATGATTCTGATTTCCTGCGCGGCCGCCGAGACCATTGTCTCTCCCGTGGCTCGCTATGTTTTCAAAACCCCGCAGAAAGACAGCCAGGCGATCCTCTGGATTTTTCAGACGATGAAAGAGAAGGGGATTCGAAAGATGGCGGTATTAAGCAGCAACGATGGTTTTGGCAGCGCGGGCAAGAAGCAGTTGGAGGATTTGGCCAAGACCGAGGGCATGGAGATTGTCGTCAACGAGGTGTATGACAAGCAGGCGACGGATCTGACGGACATATTGACGAAGGTCAAGGGGACGGCCGGGGTGGAGGCGGTGGTGAACTGGTCGATCGTGCCGGCGCAATCGATCGTGGCCAAGAACATGAGGCAAATTGGATTGAATGTTCCCTTGTTCCAAAGCCATGGGTTTGGCAACCGAAAATATGTGGAGCAGGCGGGGGTGGCGGCCGAGGGGATCTTGTTCCCCGCGAGCCGGATTCTCGTGGCGGATGAACTGCCGGAGAGTCATCCGCAGAAAAAGATTCTGGCCAGCTACAAGAAGGATTACGAAGCCTTATATAAGGAGGATGCGAGCGCGTTTGGGGGGTATGCCTATGACGCGATGCTCATCGTAGTCGAGGCTTTGCGCCAGGCCAACTCGGTGGATCGCGACAAGGTCCGGGACGCCATTGAGAACCTTAAAGGTTTTGTGGGGACATCGGGGGTGTTTAACTTCTCGGCGACCGACCATACGGGGCTGACGATGGATGCTTTTGAGATGTTAATCGTCAAGGACGGCAAATTTGCCATATACAAGGCCCAATGATGAAGCGTCGCCCGTCGATGGGTTTGAGGGTTTGCGGAGGTGGGGGGTCGCTTTGGAATCCCGGGGGCGGGGGAGGAGTCGAGGGGGCGGGAGAGGCTTTCGAGGGCTGTGCGCGGACGAGTGGCAAGGGATGGCCATTGGAGATCCATGGATAACACCTCGTTGGCGCTTCAGTATTTTTTTTCGGGTCTCACCAAAGGAGGGATCTACGCCGTGGTGGCGATCGGGTTCAACCTGATCTACAGCGCGACGGGGGTTTTGAATTTCGCCCAGGGTGAGTTTGTGATGTTGGGCGGGATGCTGGCGGTGAGTCTGTTGGCGTTCATGCCGTTGCCGGTGGCGATTGCTTTGTCGGTGCTGATTGTCACGCTGGTGGGGTGTTCGCTGGAGGTGGTTTTCTTTCGCCGGTTGCAGCGCCATTCGATTTTGCACTTGATGATCATCACGATCGGGTTGTCGATTGTGATTCAGGAAGCGGCGTTGCATTTCTGGGACGAGAAAGTGCGTTCGCTGCCGTATTTCACGGGGAACGAGATCTCTTCGGTGCGGGTGGCTGGGGCGGCGATCTCGCCGCAGGTGCTCTGGGTGCTGGGCACGGTGGTGGTGTCGGTGGCGTTGCTGCATCTGTTTTTAAAATGCACGCTTTACGGACGGGGGATGAGGGCTTGCTCGTCAAATCCCGAGGCGGCCATGCTGGCGGGGATTAACATTTCAAACATGCGGACCATGGCTTTTGGATTGAGCGCGGGGCTGGGGGCGTTGGCAGGGTGTGTGATTTCGCCGATCACAATGACGCATTATGAGATGGGCGCGCCGCTGGCGATCAAGGGATTCGCGGCGGCGATTCTGGGGGGGCTGGGCAATCCAATGGCCGCGGTGATCGGCGGGTTGATGGTGGGGTTGCTGGAGGCCTTTAGCGTGAAGGTTTTGCCGGCAGCCTACAATGACGTGGCGGCGTTTGCGATTCTGCTGCTGGTTTTGTTTGTGCGACCGCACGGATTATTGGGCTCACCGGCTGGAGAGGGGGTTCGGGAGTGTTGAGGCTGAGGACGCAACTTCAGCGGGGGCTGATGCCGGTTGGGCTGGGGCTGGTGGCCGTCTTGCTGCATTTGCTGATTCGATCCTTGGGCAAGGAGTTTTACCTCACCCAGCTGACCATGGCCGTGTATTACGCCATCGTGGTGATGGGATTGAGCCTGGTGATGGGGTATGCCGGCCAGGTTTCGCTGGGGCAGGGGGCGTTTTTTGCGATGGGTGGCTATACGGCGGCCATCCTGACCACCCATGATTTTTCGGCGTATCAAACCGCGGCCTGGATGGAGACCCTAAAGGGGATGCATATCTTCGTCAGCCGTCCGGGTTTATATGGGGGCGAGGTGACGGCCATGACGCCGTGGGCGTCTTTTTTTGTGGCGATGATGCTGACGGCGGGGATGGCCTTTGTAATCGGGTATCCCTCACTTCGACTGAAAGGGCATTATCTGGCGATGGCGACGTTGGGATTTGGGCTGATTATCCACAAGATCGTCGTGGGATCATCGCTGGCCGGGGCGGCGGATGGAATTAACGGGGTGCCGGAGTGGAACCTGGGAGGGGCGTTGACCATTTCCGGCAAGACGCCCTTGCGGGTGACGAATTATTACGTGGCGTGCGGCCTTGCGGTCGTTGTTTTGATTTTCTTAAGGAACCTGATTCGCTCGCGGGTGGGGCGGGCACTCCAGGCCATTCACGATCGCGAGCTTGCGGCAAACGCCATGGGGATTCCGACCGCGGCTTACAAGTTGAAAGTGTTTGTGCTGAGCGCGCTGCTGGCGGCGGTGGCGGGGGTCTTTTTCACCCACTACACGGGAGGGATTGGGCCCTCGGAGGCAGGCGCCCTGAAATCGGTGCGGTATGTGGCGTTGTGCGCGGCGGGAGGCATGGCCAATTTGTGGGGGGTGACGATTCTGAGTGTGTTGGTGAATTTCATGAGTTTGCGGGGTTGGTTTGGGAGCTATGATCACGCGGTATTTGGCCTTTTATTAATTGCGATGATCACGTGGTGTCCGCAGGGGCCGTTGAAGCCTGTGGGTCGCTGGATTCGCCGGTGGTCAAGCCGGCGGGCGGGTGGGGAGGAGTTAGGCCGATGAATCTCCTCGAGGTCAAGGGTGTTCGGCGGTCTTTTGGGGGGTTGGTGGCGGTGGATCAGGTCTCGTTCGAGGTGTCGGCGGGCCAAATTAAAGCGATCATTGGGCCGAACGGGGCTGGCAAGACGACGCTGTTTAACGTCATTTCAGGGGTCTTGAAGCCGGATGCTGGCGAGATCCGGTTCAAGGGTCGGCCGATCCATGGATTGCGTCCTTATCGGATTGCGAGATCAGGGGTGTCACGCACGTTTCAGAATCCCAGTTTATTTTTACAAATGAGCGTGCTGGAGAACGTGATGGTTGGGCGGCATCGTCTGTCGCGTTATGAATTTGGAGGGTGCGGATTACGCTGGCCGGGGCAAGCGCGGGAGGAGCGGGCGATCGAGGAAGCGGCTCGGGGGCAGCTGGAGCGGGTGGGATTGGCGGATTGCGCGATGCGGTCGGCGGGATCCTTGGCTTTTGGGCAGCGGCGGATGGTGGAGCTGGCGCGGGCCTTGGCGACGGAGCCCGAGCTTTTATTATTGGATGAGCCGGCGAGCGGATTGAACACGCGGGAAAAGGATGACTTGGGGGACCTGATGCTGCGGATCCGGGGGGACGGGATCACGTTGCTGCTGGTGGAGCACGACATGTCGCTGGTGATGTCGCTGGCGGACGAGGTTTTGGTCTTGCACAACGGGATGCCGATTGCGTCCGGCACGCCTGCCGAGGTGCAGAACGATCCGAAGGTCATTTCGATTTATCTGGGCGGAGAATTTCAACATGTTGCTGCAGGTCAGGAATCTTAAGTGCGGCTATGGCAGTTTGGAGGTCGTGCACGGCGTGAGCTTGCATGTGCGAGCGGGGGAGATCGTGGGCATTTTGGGCGGGAACGGCGCGGGCAAGACCTCGTTGCTCAAGTCGATCGTGGGATTGCTGCCACCGTGGGGGGGGGAGATCCGGGTGAGCGGCCGTCCCACCCAGCGGGAGCCCGCCTGGCGCAGCATCAGCAATTCGGTGGTGCTGGTGCCGGAGGGCAAGCAGATTTTTGCGGACATGACCGTGCGGGAGAACCTGTTGGTGGGTGGATTTCACAATCCGGATCGCAAGATGGATTTGGAACTGGTGCTCGATCGATTTCCGCGGTTGGGGGAGCGGCTGGGCCAGATGGCTGGCACGCTCTCGGGGGGCGAGCAACAGATGCTGGCCCTGGGACGCGCGCTGATGGCGCGCCCCAAGCTGCTCTTGTTGGACGAGCCTTCGATGGGGCTGGCCCCACTGATCGTGAAGGAGGTATTCGAGGAGATTCAGAAACTGCGGGATTTGGGTGTGACGGTGCTGATTGTGGAGCAGAATGCGATGGCTACGCTGCGGATCGCGGACCGGGTTTATGTGCTGGAGACGGGAGAAATCATTTTAGCGGGGGATTCGGCCGATTTACTGCATCATCCCGAGGTCAAGCGGGCGTATCTGGGCAAAGGCTACAAGGAGGTTTGGGAATGAAAGTGTTTGATCCGCGTCATGAAATGCTGCCGCGCGCCGAGCTGGAGCAGCTCCAGTTGGAGCGGCTGCAATCGTTGTTGGTGCGGCTGAAGCGGAATGTGCGGCGTTACCGCGAGAAGATTGCGGACATCCGCGTGGAGCGGGTGGAGGATTTGGCGCGGTTGCCGGTGACCACCCCGGAGGATTTGGTGGAAAGTTTTCCCTATGGGATGTTTGCGCAGCCATTGCGCGAGGTGATTCGGTTGAACTCGCTGGTGGGGCCCAATGGCCGGCCGCTGGTGACGGGGCACACGCGTCATGATCTGGCCCAATGGGGGCGTTTGGGGGCCCGGCAGTTGTTTGCGAGCGGCGTGACGGTGAACGATGTGATCCAGATTTGTTTGGGGGGCGGCGCGCGCCAGGGTTCTTCGGGATACGTGTTGGGGGCTGAAACGCTGGGGGCCTCGGTGATTGCGGAAGATCCGTCTCATGTGGATTATCAGCTGGCCATGCTTCAGAACTATCGTCCGACCGTGCTGATCACGACGCCCACGAATGCGACCGAATTGATCCGGCTCCTGAACCTGCGGCGCGTGGATCCGCAATCGTTGAACCTGCGCACGATCCTGCTTTCGCGCCCGGTGGACGCCGACACGCGCCGGCAGCTTCAGGCGGGTCTTTTTGCGGCGGTGCAGTGCAGTTTTGGGATCGGGGAGATCCTCGATCCGGGACTGTGTGTGGAATGCGAGGAGGGACGTTTCCACGTGAACGAAGACCAATTTCTTGTGGAAGCGCTGGATGGCGAGTTGGTGGTGACAACGCTCTGCCGGGAAGCGGTGCCGTTGTTGCGGTATCGCACACAGGTGAACTGCGAGGCGCGCCGGGAGAAGTGCGCCTGCGGCCGCACGGGGATTGTTCTGATACCCGGTTCGCGCCGGGACCGGCGCCTGCGGGTGAATGAAGCGCCCCTTTACGAGCATCAAATTGCCGAGGTTTTGCAGCAGACGAGCGCGGCGGGGCATTCATTTCAACTGGAGGTCCTGGAGCGGGGCATCGTTGTGCGTCTGGAAATGACGGAGGACTTGATGCACGACACGGTCTGGCCGATCATCAACCTGCAGCGAGAGCTGGCGTCGGAGTTTTACGCTCGATTGGGGATCGAAGCCGAGATTGTATTCGTTGAAAGGCCCCCCAGAGTTTCATAGAGTTGCGCCTCGAACCGGCCCGCGGAGCGAGGTTTTGGCCAGGATTTGACCTCCGATAGTCGGCAACGAGCTTGGATACATATGAACGCATTCATCAAGAGCTTTTTTGAAAACCACAATCTGATTTGGACGCGGTTCGCTTCTTTTGGGCTGTTATCCACAGCCTCAGCGGTATCGCGGCTTGCGGATGCGCGGGTTTCAAGCTGCAGTGAACCGGATTTTCGGGACTGGCGGCGTCGATTTTTTATGCTCGGCATGGTTTTAATCTTTGGCGTGGCGATTCCCGGAATCCAAGCGGGAGAGGCCATCCGGGTTACGGTTGTGCCGACACCGGACTTGACTGGGACGAACGCGTATTATGTTGGCAACCGGTCGCCGTTGTTGCCGAGCCCGCTGATTAAACTGCCGATTGGGGCTGTGCGTCCCGAAGGCTGGACGTTGCGCATGCTGCGGTTGCAGGCCGACGGTTTTCATGGGCACCTGGCCGAGATCAGCCAGTTCCTGCAAAAGAAGGACAACGCCTGGCTGAGTCCCACGGGCCACGGACAGCGCGGATGGGAGGAGCTTCCCTATTGGCTGAAAGGATTTCAAGATTGCGCGTTTTTATTGGATGACCAGGGCAAGATGGGCGAGGCACGGCAATGGATTGAAGGCGCCATAAGCAGCCAGCAGCCGGACGGATGGTTTGGTCCCGGGGAAGGCCGGACGGGATTGGCGACCGATTTAAAGGGGCGTGAGGATCTCTGGCCGAACATGGTGATGCTGTTTTGCCTGCAGTCGTTTTATGATCAAACTGGGGATTTACGCGTTCTTCGGCTAATGGAGCGGTATTTCCAGTATTTATCCCGGATCCCCGAGGAGCGTTTTCTGGGGGGGTATTGGCCTCAGATGCGGGCGGGCGACCTGTTATTCAGTGTTTACTGGCTGTATAACCGCACGGGGGAGAACTCGCTGTTGGCGTTGGCGGAAAAGGTCCATCGGCGCGCGGCCCGCTGGGACCGGGACGTGATCGACTGGCATAACGTGAATGTCGCCCAAGGTTTTCGCGAGCCGGCCATTTATTATCAACAGTCGGGGGAGCTTCGACATTTGCGGGCAACGGAGCAGGTTTGGGCAAAGGTGCGGAGCATGTATGGGCAGGTGCCTGGCGGGATGTTTGGCGGCGACGAGAACTGCCGGCCGGGTTACACGGGCCCGCGGCAGGCGATCGAGACGTGTGGTCTGGTGGAGGAGATGTTGTCCGATGAGATCCTGCTGGGCATTACGGGGCAGGCGGCCTGGGCGGACCGGTGTGAGAACGTGGCGTTCAACACTTATCCGGCGTCGATGACTGCGGATCTGAAGGCCTTGCGATATCTGACAGCCCCGAATCAACCCCAGAGCGATCACATCAGCAAGTCGCCCGGCATCCAGAATGGAGGGGACATGTATTGCATGAATCCGCACGGGCATCGTTGCTGCCAGCACAACGCGGGTCATGGCTGGCCGTATTTTGTGCAGCATCTGTGGTATGCCACGCCTGGCAACGGTCTGGCGGCGGTCCTCTATGCGCCATGCCGGGTCAGCGCCAAGGTGGGGGAAGGCGAAACCGTCACCATCACGGAAAGCACTCGCTATCCCTTCGAGGAAACGATTCGGCTGACGGTGACCTCGTCGCCAGGGGTTAGGTTTCCGTTGTATTTGCGAGTGCCGGGATGGTGCGACCGGCCGGAGGTGAGAATCAATGGCCGGAGAGTTCGAACTCAGGTCGAACCCGGAACCTTTGTGAAGGTTGACCGGGAATGGTGTCAGGGCGATGAGGTGGAGTTGATCCTGAACATGGAGGTCCGGTTGCGAACCTGGGAGAAGAACCGCGGCACGGTATCCGTGGACCGCGGCCCGTTGACTTACTCTTTGTGGATTGGGGAGAAGTATGTCAGGCATGGAGGAACCGATCGCTGGCCAGCGTGGGATATTTTCCCGGAGACGCCCTGGAATTATGGCCTGGAGCTCAAGTCCGGGAATCCGGCGCGGGGATTCAAGGTGATCCACCGATCGTGGCCGGCGGATGATCAGCCATTTGAAGCCCGGCAGTCGCCGATTCAGCTCAGGGCCAAAGGCCGGCGTATTCCTCAATGGCAGCTGGACGAGAAGGGACTGGTGCGTGAGGTGCAGGCCAGTCCTGTTATCAGCCGGGAACCTCTGGAGGAGATTACGTTGATCCCGATGGGAGCGGCGCGGCTGCGGATTTCGGCTTTTCCTGTGATCGGCCCAGGATTGGGCGCCTTGGAGTGGACGGCGCCGGTGTCTGCCCGGGTAACCGCCTCTCACTGTCATGAAAACGACACGGTTGAGGCTGTCGCGGATGACATTGTTCCCCGAAATTCCGGGGACACCGATTTGCCGCGGTTCACTTGGTGGGATCATCGTGGAACGACGGAATGGGTGCAGTGGGAATTTCCGACCGCCCGGCGGGTGGCCCGGACCGAGGTCTATTGGTTTGACGACACCGGCAAGGGGCAATGCAGGCTGCCGGTATCTTGGCGGGTCTTTTACCGCCGGGGGAGCGAGTGGGTGGCTGTGTCCAATCCGGATCAGTATGGTCTGGATAAAGACCGGTTCAATGAGACTCGCTTTGATGCCGTCACGACCGACGGCTTGAGGATCGTGGTGAAGCTCGCCGACCGATACTCCGGCGGGATCCTGGAGTGGCGGATTGCCGAGTAAAGGATCGACGGCCGGTGTGGCTCGCGCAGTCAGAGACTGCTGTGGGTGTCTTCCCTTACTCGCGCCTCGCCATGCGGCCATTTCTGCGAAAACAGCGCCCCTTGGAATTTTCAAATAGGCTCTGAGCGGGATATCAGGCCGCGTGGCTTCCGTGGTAAATCCGGGGGACACGAGCGGTGATGCAGGTAAAGACCTCCCAAGGAATGGTTCCCATCCATTCGGCAAGTTCCGATGCGGTGATTTGGGCTTTGCCCTGATGGCCGATCAGGATGACTTCATCACCGGGTTGAGCTTCGGGCACGCGGGTGATATCGGCGATCATCTGGTCCATGGTGATGCGGCCGAGGATGCGGCAGCGTCGGCCACGGATCAGGACTTCGGCTTTTTGAGAGGCGGCCCGCAGGTAGCCGTCGCCGTATCCTGCGGTCAGGGTGGCGACTTTCAGCGGGCGGTCCGCCACGAAGATGCGGCCGTAGCTGATCGAGGTGCCTGGGGCAATGTTCTTGACCAGGCTGATTCGGCATTTCCAGGAGAGGGCCGGGTGAACCGATTTCCGGAGGGTGGAGGTGGAGATGCGTTTGCCGGATGGAACGATGCCGTAGACGAGGAGCCCGGGGCGGACCACATTGAACAGGCTGGAGGACTCGTGGAGGAGGGCACCGCTGTTGCAGGCGTGAATCCAGGGGATGGGGAGGTTCCGTTTCCGGACTTCGCGGACAACGCCGCAGAAGAGGTCGGATTGATGTTGAGAAAAAGAGGCGTCATCTTCGACGACGCAGAAGTGGGTGTAGAGCCCCTGGAGGCGGAGGTGCGGGAGTTGTTGGACTTGTTCGATGAGGGAGAGGGACTGATCGGGCTGGACGCCGAGCCGTCCCATGCCCGTGTCGATTTTGATGTGGACATCGACGGTTCTCCGCCATTTTTCGGCGGCGGCGGACAGGAGTTTGGCTTCATCCAGTGACGAGAGAGTGGGCATGACATTGTCCCGGACGAGCGTATCGACTTCGTGGGGCAGGCACGCTCCGAGCATCAGGATGGGCCAGCCTCGGCCGATGCTGCGAATGCTTTGCGCTTCGGCGAGGTTGGCGACGCCGAAGATGTCGGTTCCGCTCTGCATCAGGAGGGCGGCGATCTGTTTGAGTCCGTGGCCGTAAGCATCGGCCTTGACCACGGTCATAATTTTTGTTTGGGGACCGACGCGGTCCCGCAGCCAAGCCAGGTTTTCGCGCAAGGCGTTGAGGTCGACTTCAGCCCAGCAACGGTAGGAGACAGGCATTTCGGGATTCATACTGAAGCGGATTTCACCACACTGCGCACTTCGCCTTGATGGAGCCGGGTGATCAATGCCTGTCCATCGCGGACGTCGTTGGCGGAGCGCAGAATGCGGCCGCTGGACGCATCGCGGGTGATGGAATAGCCGCGGGAGAGGATGGCCAGGGGAGAGAGCAGTTCCAGGCGTGTCTGAGCCTGGGTCCAGCGGGATTGCCGTAAACGGAACTGTTGTCGAAGACGTTCCAGCATGAGGTTCTGAAGTTGGAGCAAGAGTTCGCGGCGGCGGGCGATTTGGAGGGTGGGCCGGACGCGGCCCAGGCGTTGGGCGGATTGATCCATGGTGTTGCGCGCCTGTTTCCATCGCTCGCGAACGACGCGGAGCAATCGGTTTAGGCATTCGTCGATGCGCTGCCACTGGTTCTGGAGGAGGCGCCGGGGATGGCGTCGGAGGAGCCGGCCTGAGGCTTGGAGCAGTTGCCGGGATGACAGGTCCCAGCGGCGTTGGGCCTGTTGCCGGAGGCGATCCGGGGCGGTGACCAGCAATTGGCGGCGGGCGAAGGATCCTTCGGTCAGGAGTTCAGCGGCGGCGCTGGGGGTGGCGGCGCGCAGGTCGGCGACAAAATCGCCGATTGTAAAGTCGATTTCATGTCCGACGGCCGAGACGACAGGCAGGCGGGAGGCGGCGATGGCGCGAGCGACAATTTCCTCGTTGAAGGCCCAAAGATCTTCCAGGCTGCCTCCGCCGCGTGTTACGAGGACGAGATCCAGGTCGAGCTGGTTCAAGCGTTGGATGGCGCCGGCGATTTCGGGGGCGGCGCCGTCACCCTGGACGCGGCAGGGGGCCAGGATAAGTTCCAGGAAGGGGTTGCGTCGTTGAATGACGTGCAGGACATCGCGGAGGGCGGCGCCGGTCAGGGAGGTGACCACCCCGATGCGATTCGGGCAGGGGGGCAACGGGCGTTTGCGGGCCGGTTCGAAGAGGCCTTCGGCCTGGAGTTTCCTTTTGAGCCGTTCGAAGGCCAATTGGAGGGCTCCGGTCCCCTGTAATTCCACGGATTTCACCAGCAATTGGTACTGACCGCGCGGTTCGTAGACTGTCAGATCACCCTGGAGCAGGACTTTTTGTCCGTCGGCGATGAGATCGCGGTGGGATCGGGCGTCACCCCGGAAGAGGACGCAGTTGAGCTGGGCGGCGGCATCTTTGAGGGTGAAATAGATATGGCCGGAACTTTGCTGGCGCAGGTTGGTGATTTCGCCGGAGATCCAGACTTGCCCGAATTGACGTTCCAGGAGTTGCTTGATGGAGGCGGTTAATTCGCCGACCGTCCAGACCCGTCGCATGCTTTCGGAGGAGAAGAGCTCTCCGAAATTCCACTGGGAACTGGCTTTCATGAGTGGGCGAGAGTCTCCGAGACGCGTTGAATATGCTGGGCGCGGCCGGTGGCGGGATCGACTTGCACAAGGGCGCCTTGGAGCCGGATGCAGTCCGAGGCGATGGCGAAACGCTGGGGCAGGCCGGTTAGGAACCGGCGGATGACCGGCTCGATATCTCGGCCGAGCACGCTGTGGTGCGGGCCGGTGAATCCGGCGTCGCAGAGAAAGGCGGTGCCTCCGGGGAAGATTTGTTCGTCGGCAGTCTGGACGTGGGTGTGGGTGCCGACGAGGGCGCTGATCTGGCCATCGAGCATGCGGCCCATGGCGATTTTTTCGGAGGTGGCTTCCGCGTGGAAGTCGACGAAGATCACGGGGGTTTGGGTTCGCAGATGGCCGATTTCCTGGCGTGCGGCCAGAAAGGGATTTTCAAGATTGGCCATGAAGGATCGTCCCTGGAGGGAGATGACGGCGACGAGAGTGTTATTGGCGGCCTGGAGGATGACACTGCCATGCCCGGGCACGCCGGGGGGGTGGTTCAGGGGGCGAAGAACCCGGCTTTCTTTCTGGATGAACCCGGCAGTTTCCTTTTGATCCCACACATGATCTCCTGTGGTGATGACATCCACGCCGGCCCCAAAGATTTCCTGGGCGGTTTTTTCGGTGATCCCGGATCCACCGGCGGCATTTTCGCCATTGGCGATGACGAGGTCGATCTGATGTTCCTGCCGCAACCGGGGCACAATTTCCCTGACCGCCCTTCTGCCCGGAGATGCAACAATGTCTCCAATGAACAAAATATTCACTGGGTTGACACTAGCGGCCAGGGGCTAGCTGGCAAGAAAATCAATCATGAAGAATCGTTTGATCGTGGGATGGCGCAGGAGGGATTTGGGGAAGGCCGGGGCCCGGAACCTATCCATTACGGCTCATTCCTGGATTGCCACACGTTGCCGAATCGTTACCATCCGGCAGATTTATGAAATACACGAACGAAATTCTCTGGCAACGTTATCGCGCGCATTATTCGGAATTCCCGTCTCTGGGGTTATCGGTGGATTTGAGCCGCATGGATTTTTCGGATACCTTTTTTACTTCCAAGGAAAGCCGGATGCAGCGGGCATTCAAGGCGATGGATGCCTTGGAGAAGGGGGGGGAGGCCAATCCTGACGAGCATCGGATGGTGGGTCATTACTGGTTGCGCAACTCGGCTTTGGCGCCCAAGCCTGAGATCTGCAAGGCGATCGACGACACGCTGGCCGATCTGAAGGCTTTTGCAGCGGATGTGCACAGCGGCAAGAACCAGGGGGCGCATGGGGCATTCCAGAATGCGCTGTTAATTGGCATTGGGGGGTCCGCCCTCGGTCCGCAATTGCTTGCCCACGCGTTGGGGCATCCGCAGCGCGACAAGATCAAGCTGTATTTTTTTGACAACACCGATCCATGCGGAATGGATGATGTGCTGGCTCAGATTCGGGATCAACTGGGCCGGACCCTTTGCGTGGTGATTTCCAAGTCGGGAGGCACCAAGGAAACCCGCAATGGGATGCTGGAGGTCCGGGCGGCCTATGAACAGGCGGGACTGAAATTCGCCGACCACGCGGTGGCGATCACCCAAGTAGACAGCGCGCTGGATAAACAGGCGAGGGACGAAGGCTGGTTCTGGCGGTTTCCCATGTGGGATTGGGTGGGAGGACGCACCAGCATCACATCGGTTGTGGGGATGTTGCCGGCGGCGCTCCAGGGCATTAATGTGGATGAATTCCTGACCGGAGCCCGACTTTGCGACGAGGTGACCCGGCATCATTCGATCAAGACCAATCCAGCGGCGCAGTTGGCGCTGATGTGGTTTTACATTGGGAACGGCAAAGGTCACAAGGATATGGTGGTCATTCCGTACAAGGATCGCCTGGAGCTTTTTGCGCGGTATCTGCAGCAACTGGTGATGGAGTCGCTGGGCAAAGAGCTGGATTTAAACCACGCGGTGGTCAAGCAGGGGCTTGCGGTTTACGGCAACAAGGGATCGACGGACCAACATGCGTATGTGCAGCAGTTGCGGGAGGGATTGGACAACTTCTTTGTCACCTTTATTGAAGTGTTGCGCGATCGGGAGGGACAATCGATCGAAGTGGAGCCCGGCGTCACATCGGGGGATTATCTGAGTGCCTTTCTCCTGGGGACACGTCAGGCGCTCCACGAAAAGCATCGGGAATCGATCACCCTGACGATCAAAGACATTACGCCCTTCAGCCTGGGGGTTTTGGTGGCTCTTTTTGAGCGGGCCGTCGGTTTCTATGCGTCGTTGATTCGCATCAACGCCTATCATCAACCCGGAGTGGAGGCGGGCAAGAAAGGCGCCGAAACGGTGCTGCGGCTCCAGCGGCGGGTGATGGATTATTTGCGGAGTCACAAGAATACGCCGCATTCGTTGATCCAGATCGCGGAGGAAATCGAGGCCGAGGAGGCTGTGGAGAACATTTTCAAGATTTGCGAACACTTGGCGGCGAATCCGGATCGGGGGGTTGAAAAGATGCCCGGGGTGACGCCCTTCAATGCCAGCTATGTGATTCGAGAGTAGCGGGCAGCGGGGCACAAGACACGGCGATGCGCAAGGCGGGTGGATTGTCTTGAGATGGGTCGGATTGTTCAGCCAGGCCAGGCTCCCGTCGGATCAGGCAAGGGGCGGGTTATTTCATCGAGGCGATATCCAAAGCCGGGGCCTCTGATGCTTGTGAGATCGAGGTTTCCATTGCGACGACGATAAAGGCCGGGATGAACACAAGACTCGGGTGCCGAGGCTTCGGGATAGAACTGCATAGAGTTGGTTTCCACGCCCATGATGGTTTGGGCGTGGGCGGCCAGGAGAACGTGGGGTATTTGAGCCAGCATGGGATTGGTGAGATCTTGGACCATGAGGCACATGCCATGGCTTTTGGCCCAGCAGAGGCTGAGCAGGGCTCCTGTTTGGGTTTTGCAGGTTTTTAAGGCCACGCCGGACCAACCCAGGGAACGTCCCAGGCGGACCAGGCGCCAGTCGTGGGCGCTTTCATCCAGGAAAAGCGGTTTTCGGGCCGACACGCTGTGGACATCGAGTTGATGTTCCTCGAGGTCGTAAGGGAAGGGTTGTTCCACGTAAAGAAGGCTGCCGTAGATGCGGGGGTGATCATTTAGCAGTCGATCGAGAATATCATTGACATATTCTGGGTTAGTGACAGTGCAATTAAAGTCGGCTGAAAGCCAATCGACCTCCGCGTTTGAGGCCATTTTCCCTACGGCGACCAGGCGGGCGTAATCCCAGGCGGGATCGGTTCCGCGCAGTTTAACCTTGAGGCACTTGAGGCCATCCTGCCGAATCCAATCGGCCAAGAGGCAAGGATGGCCATCTCGCGGTTCGTTTCCTGTTAGTTCGCCGGGGGTCAGGGGGTCCAATCCGCCCACCAGATGCCAGGCAGGGAGGAGATGGGGCCGAGGAAAGACAAGAAAATCGCGAGGATAGAGGTTGGCATAGGATCCCGGGTGATTGGGGGCGGATTCGAGATAGAAGGAAAGGTCACGGTTTAGGAATTCCGGTCCGTAGGTATCGTAGGTGGACAGGCCAAGAATCCGGCCGTAGGCGTCATGGAACGCGAGATCGAAGGCCGAACAACAGACCAGGGCCGCAAGCCAGGGCATGCGTTCCCCGAGGGTTTGTTCGGTTTGCCAATGGTCCCGCAGAAGGCCTGGCAGGATCAGGGTTTGCAGGCTATGACCGAGTTCGAGCGCGTGGCCACGCTCGGTCAAGTCTATGCATGCCTTTCCCAGCGAGAGGCAGAATCGTTTCAGGCATTGGTGCCGGATTTCGTATGGCAAGGGGGATGGCCAGACCCATTGAACGCTGAGTGGCGTTTCACCCCAGCCCTCCGCCGATTCGCCCCGTCCGTTTTCGACTCGGACAGCAACCCGTGCGCACGTGACTGAGGTCAAGGTCTCGGGCCCGAATTTCAATGGGACGCGGGTATGCACCGGCAGGAAGAACAGACGGCAGCTTTTGATTCTGACATCGGTGATTTTGGACATGGATCCAAGGTATGTCCTACTCAGGTTCGCATGACAAGCGGGAACAAGGGCTCTGAGTCGGTACAAAGGCAGGCGGCCTTTGTAAAGGAGGAGAGCCGGGGCCGCGGGGTAAGGTAGACGAAAGGGGATCTGCAGGTTCAGAATATTGCGCTAAAGCGAGTTAGGGTGGTTGATAGGCTGAGGAGACCGAAGGTGGATTAAACGAAGCGAGGGGTGATTTTGGGGTTCGGGGTTGTTTGACAGCTGGTGAGTGAATTGGTTTAATGGAAATTGGTGTTGGCGTAGTGAACAAGAATCCCGGTATGCAGACCGCAATGGAATGCACACCCAACGAGGAAAGGTCAAGTATGGGCTTATTTCGCGCCGTGAAGCGAGTATTCATTTGGTTGGGATTGGCTGCCGAAAAGGCCACCGAGACCGATGCCATTAACCAGGCCATCGTGGAACGGGGGATTCGCGATGCCAAAGCCAAGGCCGACAAGGCGCACTTTGCCAATGGTCAACTCGCGGGCCAGATCGCCCTGCTCAAGGACCAACTTAAACGGCAGGAACGCCAGCGCGACGAACTTCAGGGGCTTGTCCAGGCGGCCATAGCGGCCAACGACGAAGCCAGCGGCGCGCACTATGCCGAGCAGTTGGCCGATCTTGAGCAGGATTTGAGTGACAATCGAGGCCAGTTGCAGAGCCTCGAGGATTTGTATCAGCAGAACACTCAGATCATTGCCGGCAGTCTGCGGGAGATCCAGAAATTTCAGCGGGATTTTGAAGCCGTAAAGACGCGGGTAGCCATTGGCCGGTCGATGGAGAATCTGGCGACGTTGATGAAGGGATCGATCAACGAATTGCAGGGCATGATGGGGGGCGAGGTTGGGCAATCGATCCAGCAGTTGCGCCAGTCAGCGGCTTCGGGGGAGGGCCAAATCCGGGCCACGTTGGATCTTGCCAAAGAAATGGGGGCCAACCTCCGATACCAGCAGGATGCCAGGCGCGTTCGTGGCGCCATGCTTTTCCAGGAATACAAAAAGAAAATGGGCATGGTCCAAAGCGAGGCCGCACCGCCAGCCGCGGCCGCTCCTCCACCCGAGCGGCAGAAGATCGCCGAGAAGTAGAGCCTGAAATTGGCTGTCTCATCACGACACGGCGGAAAAACGGCCGGCCGTCTTTGAGGATCCCTAACGGACACCGGATTCCGAGCATGTCGGAATTCTGTTCATTGGCGACAGAGTGTTGTTCAGGCGAGAAAGGTTTATTCATATGACGACTCGAGGAAAAATCGTGCTGACTTTACTGGTTCTGGGGCTGGCGGGATGGGGGGGATGGCGCTGGTGGGACAAGCTCGCTCCCCAACCCAAGACAGAGCCCCCCATCACAAGTTCAGGCCATGCTCCGGCGGGAGAGACCGGGGCGCAAACGGGGTCAACGGCCGCCCAGGCAGACCACCTCGCTGCGGAACTGGCGGAGACCCTGACAGCCATTCCCAAGCTGGCGCCGCCGGGCAACTACCAGATCAAAACCGAGACCGTTGAACTTGAGCTGAGCGAATACGCCGGGTATGCCGGCCTGATTGTGGCCAACGGCGGGCTGGAACCTTCGGAGAACTCGATCTTTTTCAAGAAACACGGATTCAAGGTCAAGATCACGTTGAGCGAGGAGGAGAGTTGGTCGGCGTTGAACAGCGGCAAAATCGCGGTATCGGCAACGACGGTTGACGTATTGGCCGCGTATGGCCGGCAGTTCCAGGTGGTGGTGCCGGTTCAGATCGGCTTTTCCCGGGGAGCCGACGGTGTTGTGGTCCGGAGCGAGATCAACCGCATCAATAATTTAAAGGGCAAGATTCTGGCGACCGCCCAGTTCACCGAGGCCGATTTCTTCATCCGTTATCTGGCGCAGGAGGCCGGTTTGGCGGTTCACATGTTGCCGGACTTGAAAACCGCTCTGGACCCGGGCAAGCTGAATCTGGTCTATTGCGCCGACGCCTTTGCGGCGGGGGATTTGTTTCTCAAGGACATTCAACAGGGCGGGGGGGTGTTGGCGGGCTGTGTGACCTGGGCGCCGAAGACAACGGATGTGGCCAAGCAGAGCGGCGGCAAAGCTCGGATTCTGGCCACCAGTGCCAATCTTCTTATTGTTTCAGATATTCTTATAGTCAATCGGAATTTTTCGACCCAGCATCCGGAAAAGGTGGCGGGATTAGTGGAAGGATTGCTGGAGGGCAACCGGCTGGTACGCGACAATCCCCCCGCCCACGAGGAATTAATTGGGCGGGTGTTCAAGTGGGATCGTGAGAAGACCAAATCCGAGTTGGCCAAGGTGCATTTATCGAATTTGCCGGAGAACCTGGCCTTTTTTTCCGGGGCTATTGATGCTGCGGGGAGTTACGGCGGGATTTTTCAATCGGCGGTTCTCGCGTATGGATCCGATCTGATCAAGGATCCTGCGGACAGTGATCGGTTTTTGGATCTGAAGCATTTGAAGGGGCTGGAGCAAGGGGGGGCGTTCAAGGATCAGAAAGTCGCGATTGCGCCGATCCGCTCGGGGAGCGTCGCGACACTGGAGAACAATCCATTGCTCAGCAAGGACATACGATTTCTATTTGCTCCCAACTCGGCGAGTCTCGAGCTCAATAACAAGGACAACTTGAAGAACCTCGAGGCGATCAAGCAGTTGCTGCAGGTGAGTCCCGGGTCGACCATTCTGTTGCGTGGCCACGTGGACAACGCGATGGTGGATGAGTTTCGTCGCAAGGGCGGTGAAGCTTTTGTGCGGCAGATGGCACTGAAGGCGATGGAGTTGAGCAAAAACCGGGCGGCGGAGATCAAACGGCTGCTGGTGGAGCGTCACCAGGTGGATGCGGCGCGTTTGGAGACCTTGGGGCGGGGTTGGGAAGAGCCACAGGGGACCGACAACGAGCAAAATCGTCGGGTGGAAGCTCAGTGGTTTACGATTGAATGAACTCAGGCTGAAATCTTTCCATAAGTTCATCAACTAGGCCCTCCGAAACGAGCGGTTCATGGGCGGAATGGCCGTGAAGAATTTTGACAAGGTTGACCCGCGCATCCAATGCCGTTATAAGTGAGCTTTTATGCAGGTTTGCATGCTAAAATCGAAACTACACCGCGCACAGGTCACGGCATCGAGTCTGGACTATGAGGGCAGCCTCACGATCGCGGTGGATTTAATGGAGCAGGTCGGGATGCGTCCTTATGAACGTGTGCTGGCCAGTAATCTAGCCAATGGCGAACGTTTTGAGACTTACGCGATTCCGGGCCCATCCGGATCGGGGGCTATTGTCCTTAATGGGGCCACGGCTCATCTGGGCCAGGTGGGCGATCGTTTGACGATTATGAGTTTTGGTTTTTTGGACTCCAGGGAGGCTGATGCCTGGGAACCCAAGGTGATTGTATTGGGGGAGGACAACCGGGTTATCAACACGCGAGGCCTATGACACTGGAAAGAGTGTAGATTCATGTCCTCGACTGCCATGGTTTACACGACCTCCCAGGTGGCTAAACATCTGGGCGGCGTGGTATTGGGGGATTCGGATATTGTGCTGAGAGGAATCGCTCCCGCGCGGCAGGCTCGGGAGGGCGATCTGACTTTCGCGGAAAACGACCAATATTTCGTCGATGCGGAAAACAGCGCGGCGTCGGCGATCCTGGTGGGGCGGTCTTTTGGTTCCGGCAGGAAAACGTTGATTCAGGTTGATCATCCACGGCTGGCCTTTGCCAAGGTGCTGCCCCTGTTTTTTCCCGAACCCCACTACGAGAACGGGATTCATGGGACGGCAGTGGTGGCTCCCTCGGCGTTGGTGGATGCGACGGCGCACATCGGACCCTGTTGCGTCGTGGGAGAAAGGACTCGCATCGAAGCGGGGGTCGTGCTGGTGGGTTGTGTTCATGTAGCCAACGATTGCGTGGTGGGGGAGCATTTTATATCCGCACGCGGCGTTGTATGCCCGGACCCAGGTGGGACGGCGGGTGAGGATTCATGCGGGATCCGTGATTGGCTCGGATGGATTTGGATATGTTTTTGACGGGCGATGTCATCAAAAGGTCCCTCAGATCGGGCACGTGATTATTGAGGATGACGTTGAGATTGGGGCAAATGTGACGGTGGATCGGGGGGCTCTGGGGCCGACGTTGATTGGCCGGGGAACGAAGATCGACAACCTGGTGCAGGTCGGGCACAATGTGGAGATCGGCGCCCATGGTTTGCTGATCTCGCAGGTGGGCATTGCGGGCAGCACCCAGTTGGGGGATTACGTGACGTTGGCGGGTCAGGTCGGGGTCGCGGGGCATCTCAAGATTGGGAGTCGCGTGGTAGTGGCGGCGCAGTCTGGAGTGATGAACAACATCCCGGAGGGCGGCAGATGGTTTGGGGCCCCCGCGCAGCCGGATCGACAGGCCAAACGCCAGTTGATTGCCTTGCAGGCATTGCCTGGATTGTTGCGCCGGGTGAGTGAATTGGAGAAAAGGCTGGGCGAGGAGGAGAAGGGCGGGTGACCGTTTTTTTGGGCCAACTGCCGGCAAATTTTGAAAAGGCTATTGACTTAGCGGTGTCATTTGGTAGTTTTACGCCCCTTTGAACATAGGTTTGATGAAAACGTATTTGCCAAAGAACTATTTGGAGCTGCGGAAGTGGCATGTGATCGACGCCCAGGGAGCGGTCCTGGGGCGGCTGGCGGTGCAGGTGGCCAACCTGTTGCGGGGACGCAACAAGCCGGTTTACACCCCGCATTGGGATACGGGAGATTTTGTCGTGGTGATCAACGCCGAGAAGGTCCTTTTGACGGGCAAGAAGGAGACCGACAAGTTTTACATGAGCTATTCCGGCTGGAAAGGCGGAGAGAGATATCGTTCGGTGGAAGAGACGCGGAAGCGCCACCCCGAGATGTTAATCCTTCATGCGGTCAAGGGCATGTTGCCGAAGAATAGCCTGGGGCGGAAGATGCTGACGAAACTCAAAGTGTATCGGACAGGCGAGCATCCGCATACCGCGCAAAAACCCGTTCCTACAACCGCCTCAAATTAAAAAGTTTAACGTATGGTTGATACAAATATTCAGGAATACGTGGCGACGGGGCGCCGCAAAACCGCGGTCGCTCGCGTTCGCATGGCTTCGGGATCGGGCAAGATCACCGTGAACGGCAGGGCGATGGAGACCTATTTCGTGGTGGAAGACCAGAGATCCCTGGTTGTGCAGCCTTTGGCCCGGACCGAATCCCTGAGTAAGTATGACATTCGGATCAACGTTTGCGGAGGCGGTTTGATCGGTCAGGCGGGTGCGGTCCGTCATGGGATCGCCCGGGCGTTGCAGATTGCCGATCCCAATTTGAGGCCGACGCTCAAGAGCGCCGGTTTATTGACGCGCGACTCCCGCAAGAAAGAGCGAAAGAAATACGGTCAGCCGGGGGCGCGCAAGCGGTTCCAATTCAGCAAGCGCTAGAGATCGAAGTTTTTCAATGTCCCCGCCGGCCTTGCCTGCGGGGATTTTTTTTGGGGAGGAACGGATTGACACAGTCGATGGGATCACCCAACGATGGACGCCATGAATCCTATGAATAAGAAGGTGCGAGTCGGTGTTGTCGGGGCATCCGGGTATTCCGGGGAGGAACTGGTGCGTCTTTTGCTACGTCATCCTGGGGTGGATCTGACCTCGATCACCTCACGCCAGTATGCCGGGCAAACCCTGGCGCAAATCTATCCCCGATTCGCCTCTTATCCGCTGGCCGGGGCGCTGAGGTTCAGCGAGCCAAACGTATCGAGTCTCGCGCAACAGGCCGAAGTGGTATTTTTGGCCTTGCCTCACGGGGTGGCGGCCGAGTTTGCGGAGCCGTTATTGCGATTGGGCAGGCGGATCATTGATTTGAGCGCGGATTTTCGTCTGCGCAAGGCTGAGGTCTACCGGGAGTTTTACGGTCACGACCATCCCTGTCCCCGTTTGTTGGCCGAGGCGGTGTATGGGCTGCCTGAGGTGTATCGGGAGGCGATACGAACCGCGAACCTGGTGGCGGCCGCGGGATGTTATCCCACCAGCATTCTTCTTCCGCTGATTCCGTTGTTGCGGGCTGGGCTCATCGATCCCCATGGGCTTATTGCGGATTCGCTGAGCGGCGTGAGCGGTGCGGGGCGAAAGGCTGAGCCGGACTATCTGTTTGTGGAATGCAACGAGAGCCTGCGGGCTTATGGTTTGCCGAAGCACCGTCACTTGTCGGAGATCGAGCAGGAACTGTCGGCGGCGGCGGGGAGGGACGTTGTTCTCCAATTCACACCGCACCTGGTGCCGGTCAATCGGGGCATCTTGACGACTCTTTATGCGAGCCCTCGGGAACCCGTGGGGGATGCTGGGGCGCGTGAGTCGTTTCAACAGAACGTGCAAGCCTGCTATCGTTCGGCTTATCTGGCAGAGCCGTTTGTGCGGGTTTTGGAGGGGAAATCGTTGCCCGATACCAAGAATATTGTCGGAACCAATGTTATCGAGTTTGCCTGGCGTTTGGATCCGCGGACGAACCGTTTGGTGGTCATCAGTGCGATTGACAATCTGACCAAAGGAGCCAGCGGTCAGGGTGTTCAGTGTCTGAATCTGATGTGCGGTTTTCCGGAGGAGACCGGTTTGCCGATCTGAAAAGGGCTAACCACTCGCGGTTTGGACGGGCCAACTGGAGCGGTGGCCACGGCGGTTGGCCCTTGCGGGATTCAGCACTCGGATCCGGCGAGCGCGGTCCGCATCACGAGTGGGGCTGCGGGGTGGGCATCATGCCTTGTTTGCGGGCATAGTTGAACAATCCCCCCGCATCAATAACCGGACGCACCTCGCCGAGGGATTTCAGACCAAAAACGCGACCGTCTTTCTTGAGGGTCAAGCTGGAGGCATCCAGGCTCACCTCAACTTCATCGCCAGTCTTGAGGAGATCGCATAATCGATCGATGGATTCGCAAGGATAGAGTTCTCCGGTGGCAATGCTGTTGCGGAAAAAGATCCGCGCAAAGCTTTGCGCGACCACGATGCGGCAACCCGCCGATCCTAGGGCGATCGGAGCATGCTCGCGCGAACTTCCGCAACCGAAATTCCTGCCGGCCACGACAATGGGATACTGGGTATCGACCTGGCCTTCTTTGACGAAGCGTATGGGATACCGGGAGTCGGGGAGGCCACACAAGGCATAGCTTCCCAACTTTTCGTATTCTTCGGCAATGGTTGGCACGAGGTTAAGATACTGAGCCGGGATAATCTGATCGGTATCGATGTTATCCGCCACGACATAAACTTGACCGCTGAACACAGATTGCATACCGATTATTTGGGGGCAAGCCGGGTTGGTTTTCAATGCAAATGTCGCGACAACCTTGTCCCCGGAACCGCAGGTAAAAAAATCTTCGATTGCTCTACGGCCGCGCTTTTCGCAATATCCCTCTCTATGTCGAAGGTTCGCAAGCAGTATCCATTTGATCTGATTGAGCCCAAGTGGCAGCGGTTTTGGGATGAAAACGAAATCTTTCGGGCATGGAATCCCGGAGAGGTCATTCCGCAGGAGCATCCATTTGCCAAGCGCCACGGTTTATGCGACACCGCAGGGGCCATTCGTCTTCCGGCGAAGTATTACATTCTGGACATGTTTCCCTATCCCTCGGGGGCGGGGCTTCATGTGGGACATCCGGAGGGCTACACCGCCACGGACATCCTGGCGCGTTATCGCCGGGCCTGCGGGCTGAACGTTTTGCATCCCTTTGGTTGGGACGCCTTTGGTTTGCCTGCGGAGCAATACGCCATCAAGACGGGCCAGCATCCCCGAGTGACCACCGAGGCGAATATCAAGACATTCAAGCGCCAGACCAAGGCTTTGGGATTCAGCTATGACTGGTCTCGCGAAATCGACACCACCGATCCGAACTATTATCGTTGGACGCAGTGGATTTTTCTGCAGCTCTACAATTCCTGGTATAATCCGGCCACGGATCGCGCCGAGAGGATTGACACGCTGCCAGTCCCGGCGGACATGCGGACGGCCGAGCAAAAGAGGGCCTATCGCGATGGCAAACGGCTGGCTTACGTCGCGGAAGCGCCGGTCAATTGGTGTCCCGAACTGGGCACGGTTCTGGCCAACGAGGAGGTGATCGATGGACGGAGCGAGGTCGGAGGCTTTGCCGTGGTTCGCAGGCCCATGCGCCAATGGATGTTGCGGATTACGGCTTATGCGGATCGTTTATTGCGGGATCTGGATTTGATCGACTGGAGTTCCTCATTGAAGGAGATGCAGCGGAATTGGATTGGTCGTTCCGAGGGCGCCGAGGTCACTTTTCAGGTGGCGGGCCGATCCGAGACCCTTACCGTGTTTACCACGCGTCCCGATACGCTCTTTGGGGCGACATACATGGTTTTGGCTCCGGAACACAAGCTGTTGGACCGCCTCGTGCCGGAAACCTGGCCTGAAAACACACTGGCTGAATGGAAAGGATCGGAAGCGGCCGCTCAGAAGACTCCGGCCCTGGCGATTGCCAGTTATCGACAATCCGCCACCAGCAAGAGCGACCTGGAGCGGACGGAATTGACCCGGGAGAAAACGGGGGTCTTTACCGGAGCCTATGCCCTCAATCCAGTGAACGGAGAGCCCATTCCAATCTGGATTGCCGACTATGTCTTGGCGACCTATGGGACCGGAGCGATCATGGCCGTGCCGGCCCATGACAGCCGCGATCTGGAATTTGCGCGGAAGTTTGGTTTGCCCGTACGGGTGGTCGTGCAGGCGCCGGAGGGACAGGATTCGATTGGATTTGTCGGGGACGGAACGAACATCAATTCCGGTTTTCTGGACGGCCAAGCCACGCCTCAGGCCAAGGCGGTCATTACGCAATGGCTGGAAGATCGGGGCGTGGGATGCAGGATGGTGAATTTTAAACTGCGCGATTGGCTGTTCAGCCGGCAGAGGTATTGGGGCGAGCCGTTTCCTCTGGTGTGGCGCGACGGCCATCACGAGGCCATTCCCGAGTCGGAATTGCCCCTGGTGCCGCCTTCGTTGTCCGACTACAAGCCGACCGGCAACGGCGAGCCTCCCTTGGCGCGCGCGAAAGAATGGCTGCATTTGCCCAATGGCACGATCCGGGAGACCAACACCATGCCTCAATGGGCGGGCAGTTGCTGGTATTACTTGAGATACCTGGATGCGCGCAACGCCCGGACTTTCTGCGATGTTTCCGTGGAACGTTATTGGATGGGCTCCGATGGAGCCCCCGGAGAGGCGCAAGGAGGCCGGACAGGAGCGACGCCGGGAGTCGATCTTTATGTCGGAGGCACCGAGCATGCCGTGTTGCATCTTTTATACGCCCGATTTTGGCACAAGGTGCTGTTTGATTTGGGGCATGTGTCGGTTCCTGAGCCCTTTTTCAAACTCGTCAACCAAGGACTAATCCTGGGTGAAGACGGCCAGAAGATGTCGAAGTCCCGCGGCAATGTTGTTAATCCGGATGATATTCTGGGCGACTATGGCGCCGACGCGTTCCGCCTCTACGAGATGTTCATGGGCCCGTTGGAAATGGTCAAGCCCTGGAGCACAAAAGGAGTGGAGGGCGTTTATCGGTTTCTGGGGCGTGTGTGGCGGCTTTTCGTCGAAGAACAGAGCGAGGTCGAGTTCGAACACCATCTGACCGCCCGTTCCGAGGAAGGTTCGAAGGCGTTGGGGGCGATTCGACTTCGATCGATCATCCGCGAGGCGCCCCCCCTTAAAAGCCAGCTCAAGAGCCTCCACGCGTGCATCAAGAAGGTGACTGAAGATCTGGAGAACCTAAGATTCAACACCGCGATCTCCGCCCTTATGGTTTTTGTCAATGACGCCATGACGTGGCAGGAGCTGCCGTGCATCATCCTGCATGATTTCCTGCTTTTGCTGAATCCGTTTGCCCCTCATCTGTCGGAAGAACTGCACGAAAAACTGCTGGCCCATTGTCCCGACTGCGCCCGGAGGGAGAAGGCCGGAGGGCAGACTTTGGCCTACGAGGCCTGGCCGCGGTTTGATCCTGGGCTTCTTGTCGAGGAAACCCTCGAGCTTCCCGTACAGGTCAATGGCCGGCTGAGGGATCGTATCGTGGTGCGCGCCGATGCCTCGCAAGCGGACATTGAAACATTGGCCATGGGAAGTGAGAAGGTGCGGACTTTTCTCGCCGGCAAGACGGTGAAGAAGGTGATTGTGGTTCCGAAAAAAGTCGTGAACATCGCCGTTTCGGACTGAATCCAAATCCCCAAAGCTTTCGGATGATTTCCTAGCTCATATGTGGCGGCTTACTCGGGAGGAACAGTGGGTCTTGATACTGGTCATCAGCCTGCTTCTGGTGGGATGGGCCGTGAAGACCTGGCGCTCGCGGCAGCCGTTGCCGCTTTCTCCTGTCGTTCAAAACGTGCCCTGAATTCATGCAAGAACAACACTTTGACGCCATCCTGGATGCCATCATCGCTCGAGACGGGCGCTATCAGCGGGACGCCTATTTATTCCTGCGCGAGGCCCTGGATTTCACCCAACAGCGCGCCCAGCAAGGCAAGAAAAAGCAGCCCCGTCACGTGACAGGACAGGAACTCCTGGAAGGCATTCGTGAATATGCCTTGCAGCAGTATGGCCCCATGGCATTGATGGTGTTCGACGAATGGAAGGTCCGGTGCTGCGAGGACTTTGGTGAAATTGTGTTCAACCTGATTGACGCGGGTTTGCTCAGCAAGACAGAGACCGACAGCCGCCAGGATTTTGCAGGCGGATACGATTTTATCGAGGCGTTCCGCAAGCCATATCTGCCCCAGCGCAAGCGGTCGCCGGTCAAGCCCGGAGCGAAAGAGACGCCTTGATCCGATCTGATTATGAGACGGATTCCCATGCGCGCCACCCTTCTCACCTTGAAAGATCCTTCGAGCAAACCGCGAGGTTTCTGAAGCCATTTTATGATGCCTCCCGCTGAAAGGCCCTGTGTCCGCCGGATTCCGGATGAAGAAGAGACTGCGACTCGGAATGCCGGCTTGGTGGAGGAGGATCTGATTCCGACGCGTTGGAGTCTGTTAACCCGGCTCAAGAACTGGGAGGATCATGACAGCTGGCATGTGTTCTTCAATACTTACTGGCGGTTGATCTACTGTGTGGCGCGAAAGGCCGGTTTGAGTGATTCGGCCGCGCAGGACGTGGTCCAGGAAACCCTCCTTACGGTCGCTCGCAAGCTGCCCGAGTTCAAGACCAATCCTGAAGCCGGCTCTTTCAAAGGCTGGCTGATGCAGATCACCCGCCGTCGGATTATCGATCAATGGCGCAAACTCCAACGGCACGACAAGAACATCAACGTCGCGCTGGATGACGACCGCCGCACCGATTTGCTCGAACGTCTGCCCGACAATTCCGGTTTGGACCTGGAACGGCTCTGGGACCATGAATGGGAATCCAACCTCTTCGAAGTCGCCCTGGAACGTCTCAAACAAAAAATCAGCCCCAAACAATACCAGATCTTTGATCTTTACGTTATGAAGCAATGGTCTGTGGGCGAGGTTTGCCGACTACTGAGCATCAACGCCGGCCAGGTCTATATCGCCAAACACCGCGTTTCCAGCCTGTTAAAGAAGGAATTGAAGGCCGTTCACTCGACGTCCTTCTGATAAAACCGCGCTTCCGCATCCGAAGCGCGGCTTGGTTCATTCAGGTTCCGCTCCGCCGAACCGATCTTCTCAATCGTCACGATTCATCGGACGAATCCCAGGCTTGCTCCACGGGTGGTTTCTATGGCATACAAAGTGCTGATTAAGATGTGATTGGACGATTGACCGGACGTCCGGTGGTCAGCGAAGGATGCATGCGGGGTGTTCGGGCGGTTCGGTGGGATGGGACCTTTTATTGACGGTCGCGAAAACGATCGTCCCTTTGGACTTGGCAGGTTCGACAAGGGAAACAGGAAAAACGCCAATGATGTCAGAGGCAAACCAGGGTGCTCCCAGAGGGCTCGGGCCACTGGACGTGTCGGGAGGCGGGGACTCGTCCACGAGGTGGGGGAGCGGTGTGTCGGAGTCATCTCCGGTGACGGCATCCGGGGCCGCCTTACCGCCAAAGCCTCCGATGATTCCCGATCACACGTTGCTTCGGTTGATTGGACGAGGCAGTTATGGCGAAGTCTGGCTGGCGAAGAATCTGGCGGGGGCATTCCGGGCGGTAAAACTTGTTTATCAGAGTCGATTTGAGGACTCCAAACCGTTCGAGCGGGAGTTTCATGGGATCCTGCGGTATGAGCCCTTGTCGAGGACGCATGACAGCCAGGTGGACATTTTGCATGTTGGACAGCAGGAGGCTGCCGGATTTTTTTTCTATGTCATGGAGTTGGCTGATGATCAGGAAACCGGCCAGGAGATACAGCCGGAAACCTATCGTCCTCGCACATTGCGGAGCGAGATACACCGTCGGGAACGTCTTCCTTTGGATGAATGTTTGCGGATTGGGCTCTCACTGGCGACCGCGCTGGGGCACCTGCATCGAAACGGATTGGTTCATCGCGATGTCAAGCCGTCGAATATCATTTTCATCAACGGCATCCCAAAGCTTGCGGATGTCGGGTTGATTGCGGATACCGAGGACACGCAATCCTTTGTGGGGACGGAGGGATTTCTGCCTCCGGAAGGCCCCGGACAACCCCAGGCGGATCTTTATGCGCTGGGCAAGGTGCTCTATGAAATTGGCTTTGGGATGGACCGCAAGGCCTTTCCCGAATTGCCCACCGAATTCCGGCAGTTTACCGAGCAGAAAGGCCTGTTGGAACTCAACGAGATCATCCTGAAGGCCTGTCACCCGGATCCTCGCCAGCGATATCAGACGGCTGAGGAACTGCATGCGGACCTGGCCTTGATTCAGGGGGGAAAATCGTTGATCGTCGCGCGGAATCTTGAGCGCCATCTGGCGGTTGCGAGGCGGTATGGCCGGCTATTGGTGCTAATTTCGATCGCTGTGACGGTGGTATGCTGGCATGTGCTGCGAACGCGGCAACAGATTGCCCGGCAATTGGTGCGATTCCAGGTTGCCCAGGGAGTGCGGTTGACGGAACAGGGACAGCTGGCCGATTCCCTGCCGTGGTTTGCCGAAGCTGTAAGGCTGGCGCCTGACGACCAGGAGTTGCATCGGCTGCGGTTTGGGTTTGTGGCCAGCCAATGTGCCAAGCCCGTTCGCGTTTTCATTCACCGGCGAGATCTCAATGACTTGGTTTTCAGCCCGGACGGTCGATGGCTCCTCACCGCCAGCGATGACGGCAATGCCCGTGTTTGGGATCTGTATTCCGGGCAACCCAAGACGCCCTGGTTGCACCACAGGCTCGAGGTAAACTCCGGCCGGTTCAGCCCGGATGGCCGTTGGGTGCTGACCGCTAGCAATGATCGATGCGCCCGGATGTGGGATCCGCGCACCGGGGATCCGGCTGGATCCCCTATGGAACACGACAGCGAAGTCAACGAAGCCATTTTTTCGCCCGACGGTCTCTATG